>Ga0172375_10003932_pt1 | contig 22311 bp, 22 predicted proteins | sample LakKiv1m_FD_114537 | JGI IMG/M metagenome (GOLD analysis project Ga0172375, IMG submission 114537) | Freshwater microbial communities from Kabuno Bay, South-Kivu, Congo - kab_092012_11.1m | ecosystem: Environmental > Aquatic > Freshwater > Lake | place: Democratic Republic of the Congo... | reverse complement strand
GCGACCTGATTAATTGGTACCATCTTCAAATCAGCCACTCGGACATTTAAATCATTCATGGATTTTAACTCAACTACTTGAACGCCTAATTTTTCGTTTTCTAATTGTAACTTTTGAATTTGTTTTTCTAAATCACGCAAAGCGAAACCTTTTGAAGCTAAATTATTAACCTGAGATAAGTAAAGCAGGAGAGAACCAAGCACACAACTAATTAAAATCACCCAAACCGCTGGTTTTTTGAATTTACACAGGTTGCTTTTTGGCGCCAGGCAAAGATCACTACTTGTTAAACTGTATTTGGTCATACTTTTTCCATTGTCATCCTGAATTTATTTCAGCGTGACAGTGCGTTTTATTTTTGTTTATATTTTTTGAGCTACACGTAATTTTGCAGATCGGCAGCGAAAATTTTCTTGAATCTCTTCCGCAGACGGAATGACGGGTTTTTTCGTAATAATTTTCCATTTGGCTTCATGATCACAGCGGCATTCTGGCAATTCTGGCGGACAGATACACTCTCGACTTTCTTGTTTAAAATATTGTTTTACAATTCTGTCTTCTAATGAGTGGAATGTGATAATTGCCAGTCGACCACCCTTACTTAAAACTTGGTGCGCACCTTCCAAAACGTTTTTTACATTCTCTAACTCATCATTTACTGCTATCCTCAACGCCTGGAAAATTTTGGTGGCTGGATGGATTTTGCCTCTTCGTGGCATAACCTGGGCAATGATTGCTACTAATTCTCCCGTTGTTTTTATTTCTTTATTTTTCCGTTCTTGTTCGATTTTCTTGGCGATCCTGAAAGCTGATTTTTCTTCGCCGTAATCACGGAATATTTTTATCAAATCATCTATAGACCATTCGTTTATTATCTGAGCTGCAGTTAATTCTCTACCCTCTGGATCAAAGCGCATGTCTAGCGGTTCATTAGATTGAAAAGAAAACCCACGTCCTGAATTCTGGAGTTGATCTGAAGACAACCCAAGATCAAGCAAAATACCATAAATTTCATTAAATTTTTGAGCATAGACTATTTTTTCTAGACTGGTGTACGAATCATTTACTAATATCAGCCGATTTTTGAATTCTTCTAATCTTTGAGCTACTCGCCCTATTGCCCCACCATCCCAATCAAGTGCCAGGACACGACCATTAGGAGCAATCGCACGCAACAAAGCCTCGGTGTGCCCGCCTCCACCTACCGTACAATCGACAAAATTTTGATTTGGTTGCGGGTCCAGATAATGCAATACCTCCGTAAGCATCACTGGCTTGTGTTGCGTTAGCATGTAATTACCAGATAAAGATTAATTCTAGGATTTTGACAAATTTTTTTAACATATTAAACGCCTAAGGCACTTAAATTTTCTGCTATCTCATTGCTATCTTTTTCTGTTTTAGTTTTATATTCATTCCAACGATCTTCATCCCAAACTTCTAAACGATTATACAAACCAGCAATAATGGCGCGCTTCTTCATGCCGGCATATTTTTTTAAATAATCCGGAATAATGATTCTGCCCTGTCCATCAATTTTTACATCCATAGCTCCAGCTAACATTAAGCGCGAAAAAGCCCGGGTATTAGCCTGGCTTATTGGTAATGATGATAATTTTTCTGCAAGGTTAGTCCATTCTGTCTTTGAATAAACAAATAAACAATTATCCAAACCACGCGTTACAACCGCGCCCTTAACTAAGGCAGAACGAAATTTGGCTGGTATTGCTACTCGCCCCTTGTTGTCGATGGAATAATTGTATTCGCCAATAAACATAATTTGTATGGGGCAGACACTATCTCCACTTTTCCCCACTTTTATTCTCTATACCACCATTATACCCCACCACAAAACACCGGTCAACACAGTTATACACAGTTTTTTAGCCCAATTTTAAACAAAAAACAGCATATCTAGCAGTCAATTTTCTCTTAAAAATCATTTTCTATTCTCAAATAAATAGAAATCAGATAAGCTTAACCTGTATTGGACTTTGAAAACTGATAAACCATCGTGAGGTGCGTCATGAAACTTACAACTGCCCACGACCTCGGCCTCGACCGAGTCGAGGCCATGTTGCAGGATCGACGCCTCGCCAGACGTGTACTTGCGCTTGCCGCCGCACACATCCAAGTGAGCGAGGGTGTCCTCGAACTCATGCGGAATGGTTCACCTGAGCGACAACTCCTGGCCGCGCTCTTCTTGTTTGAAGCCGAAGCTCCGAACGAAATCGATCTGGAGCACGTCGGCGTAGAACTTGATCAGGCCAAGCTAGAAGCACTTCTGTTGACGCGAGCATTCGTCGTCCTAAAGCAGGCGTGTGAAACCAGCGGCCTAGCCACCAGCAACACCTGGGGCGAAATCCGCAGAGCCCTCAACCTCGACCTACCCCTTACCGTAAAGACGTCCAGCTCCATCGAACCGCCATCCCAGGACGATGATGTTATCGACGCTGGAACTACTGATGACTTCGTCGTTATCGCAACTCGCGACGAGGTGAAGGCCGAAACCGGAGCTGCGTTGGTAGTGCGCCAAGAGCAGGCGCTGGTCATGAGCGGGAGGAAATCCATCCTCGATACCCCAGAAGGGCACGCTCGTGTCGAAGAACTGCTCCAAGGCAAGGAACTTGCCTTGATCAGCCAACTCTTTGATCTCCCTGGAGTAGCTGATCCAGATCAATTCGAACAGTCTCTCCTATCCTTGGCCCTGATCTTGAAAAACACGAGGAATCACAACACGTTGATAACTCGTGCTACATCAAACTTCGCAGATCGACCGCGGCGTTCACGTAAAGTGATCGCTCAAGTCATGAAGCGCTACGGACTGAACGCTGGGCTCATGGAGAACATCGTCTTCCTGTGTGAAGAGGGGCAACCGTCTGATCTGCAAGTCGAGGCCATCAACATGGTGGTCAAGGCGCTGACCGCCCGGACCGAAGTGGTAGAAACCATGATGGCCGCCGTCACCCTGATCCGAGTCCTTGAAGAGGAACCTAAGGCGGAAGTGCGGCGACGCGCTATCATCTGCCTGGCGGAAAAAGCAGCGGTCATTGCGACTCGCTTGCCATGCTTCCTCGAAGAAGCTCGAGCGATCCCGATTGTCCGCACGCTCCTCATCACCTCCCCCAAGGATTACCGCAAACCCGTAGAACGCCTGCTGCTTTCTTTCGGTGTGCTTGACAGTGCACCGATCGAAGCCGCACTCACCGAGGACCTCGACGCCATCACCAACCCCTTTGTGCTCATGACCTTCTACCTGGCACTAGAGGCCTTTACCTCTGACCTACTTGAACAAAGAAGTTGGGCCACGAAACGCTGGGCCCTGTGCTTGCAGTATCGTACCCAGCACCCAGAACTCCTGGCCGAAGGTGAAGAACGTTTCCAGAACGAGCTTCCTGGCTCGATGGACACCATCACCAACATCCTGACCGACTTCCCCGTTCCAGACCAGGTTTACTTCGTGGGCTTGCTGGATCGCAGTTTCCACGGAGCAATCACCCGGAGCGACGCTGAAAGCGCTGGCCGGATCGTGAAGTACCTGGTCGATCAATTGGTAACAGAGGAAGTCGGCGGTGCACTGCAACTGGCGATCCTCAAGACCGAGACACTCCTCTCCCCGCGGGTCGGTGCCAACACCCAACACAGCTTCTGGCCTAAAATGCGCGCTCGCTTTGAAGATCTCCGCCGCGACGAGGTCTTTGTCCGTCGTCTGATACAGAGCGGACGCATCTTGCTGGCAGAAGTTGTCGACCTCCTTGCCACCAGCACACCGGAGAGCCAAGTAGAGTTGGCCTCCCTGTGCTACGACAAGGTTGCCGCCCTCGACGCCAAAGAAAGAAAGTTCGAAGCAGCCCGGGACTGGATTACAACAGCTGTTAAACGTCTCAGCACGTTGACCGCTGGGTTCCTGACTCGTGGTGGCAAACCTATCTTCCCCTTCGATGTCAGCTACCGCGGAGTTCAAGTGCTCACCGCGACTCCAGTCACTACTAGTGACATGGTGCACGAGCTAGCCACTGCCGCCATTGCCGCCTCTGTCGCACGTGGACAAGCTGACCAGCTTCTTAGAGCGTACGAACTCGTTCACGCCAATCCCTTGTTCGAGTCGCGAACTCTGGACCTCTTCAGCAAGGCGTTCCTACGCATACTGGACTCCGCACCGATGCTCGGATACGATGGCATCTGCCGCATCAGTGCTCACCCCGCCAATTCCACTGCCCTTTTCTTCGCCACCTTCGTCGAGATGATGAAGGTCGGAAGAAAACACCCCCAGGCCCACTTCGAAAGCCTCGTAACCTTAGCGGCAAGCCCCTTCCTTTCCCCAGAAGCCATGGCAGACGTCATCACCCACATGGTAGATACGTTCCTGTCTGTGCTGAACTCACTCGACAACATGCCCGATCCACCGAAGCCCGATGGAACCGAAGCCAAGCTCCCCAAACCGGTTGGGAAAGCACTGACCGGACTGGAAACGCTGGCTAGTGGTGATCGGGGTTCCAAACTGTCCGAAGGACAACGACTCATGGTCAGAAGGTTGCTCGAACGGCTAATCGCACAACGGCCCGAGCAAGTTATGACCCGCTGGGTCAAGGGTGGCCCGCCACCGGAAAAAGTCGCGGACCACTACAAGGACGCTCTGCAAGGGGCCCTTGCCTATCTCTAGCCCACATTCCCTGTAACTGCACGCAGTTATGGGGGATTTTTTTAAAAAATTAAAAAAGAGCGAACAAATTCCGCTCTTCAATTTCTACTATTTTTTTATAGTAATATTCGGTTCTTTATCGTAAAAAGGTAAAATTATTTTATGTGTTTTGCCGCCCAACTTTGGCTGCCCTTTTTCCCAAAGAACTGAAACTATTTCTTTTTGAGTTAAGTCAGCACTCTTCATCATAACTCCAACAATAGGAATGTCCAAGGCAAAGGCCAAGGCATTGGCGGTGGCAATCCCAATTCTCAAGGCCGAGAATTCTCCAGGTCCTTGATTAACAATAATACCTTTAAGCTTTTTAAAATCAATCACTTTCTGAATATTCTTCAAAAGCAATTCTGTTTGTTTAAAAGGTTTATCGACAACTATAACCGCTTCAATCTTTTTATTTGCACGAGCGACTGCAAAACTTTTATTTTTATCAGTTGAAATTATTAAATACATAATTACTCTTGAATTAAAACTGTGGTTCCAACCGGAGTCCAATCATAAAGCCATTTAGAATTATCGAGAGAAATGTTTACACAGCCATGACTCATACGATGTCCCCAATTATGATGCCAATAGGCGCCATGCAAAGTGAATGGCCCTTTGAAAAACAAGACTGAAGGGACATTAGCTAAATCATAGTTGTTCGGATTATTTTCTCCGTAGAACCAAGACATACGAACCAACGGTCTTTTCTTAAAAACAGAAAATTTACCAATAGGCGTATCAAATCCCTTTTTCCCCGATGAGATTAAAAAGCTCTTTACTAGTCGTCCACGATCATAAGAATATAAACGCTGTTCTGAAAGATCAACTTTAATAGTCTTGGCGGAGCTGGAAAGTTCTAAAATTTCTGAAACTGTTTGTGGCAGAACAACCAAAGTATCTTCCCCGGACGAACTAAAACGACCTAAAGCCACATTAATACCACCACGAAAATTTTCATCGTAGGCAAAAAACTTCTTTTCGAGTTGAACTTCACCTTTTTGGTTGAAAAACCTAACATGCGGTCCACCACTAAATCCAGCTCCCGTCACAATATACGTTGAACCATTAAACTTAGCCGCTGTCACGTCTACCCCGCCACGGAAACCAGCCTGATAGGCCGCAAACCACCCAACACTCACACCAGAATCATTAAAAACTCGAACTTCCGGCTCGTTACCCATGCCAGCGCCCAAAATAATCTCGGCTTTTCCATCATTATCCAAATCAGCTACAGCGACCTTCATTGGTTCAAATGCATCAGCTATATCTACCTGGAATGGCACACCGACGAGATTTCCTAAATGATCAAAAAATTTAATCCAATTTTTTCCATCTTTCAACAAACTCACGACAATTTCATTTTTCTTATCTCCATTGATGTCCCCAACACCAACTTCAAGGCCCTTACGATTAGTTTCATCATCAACAAAAAAACCTTTATTAAATTTCGTTTGTCCAAAACCATCAAAAATACGGATTTGCGGACCACCGCCTTCTCCCGGCGCGGTCACTATCTCCTGTTTCAAATCACTATCAAAATCCCCAGCCGCCAAATTAATTTTCCCTTCGTATCCCTTGGGATATGGTTGCCAGCTATTAATTAAACTCCCATCAGCACGATAGAGCTTAACAGTTGGTTCTGCCTGATATCCATAGCTTACGGCTAATTCGCTAATCCCGTCTCCGCCCAAATCAATTGTCGTAAAATCCATTACGCCTTCAAAACTCTGCTCTATAATATTAAGCTCATTTACCAACTGCAATTTATTATTAAATATGCGCGCCTGTTTTTCGATTTGCGCCCACGCCTTTTCTGATTCACAAAAAAAACTACCAACAACAATTAAACTTATGACAATTAGGATTTTAGCTTTCGGTAACATTTGGCTTTCTTTTCTTAGTTAATTTATCTACTATAATTAAGTTTCGCTCGTTGCCCATGATCTTTTCAAGAAAGCTGTCAGCAATATCTTGCCGCAATTGATACTCATTGACATCCATAACAGTATAGTTGATTGAACGCTCAATTTCTTTTTCAAATTCTTTCAACGCCTTAAGCACTTTTTCCTTTTCAAACTCGCCAACGATAAGCATGTCGGTCTGGGCCTTAGGGTCTTCAATAAAGGTACCACTCAAACAAAAATACTTTATTTCCCCAAGTCTTTTAATTCTTTCAACAAAGCGTTTTTCCATTAAAATCTTACTTTTTAGAAACAAGTTTAAAAGATCCTGCTTGAACAAATTTTTTGGATTTAAGCGATAATATTTACGGGAATTAATGGTCTTTTTTGTCCCCTCCGCCTTAACCACGGGAGTTTCCTCCAAAATGATCTTTAAAGCAACTAAATTAGCCAATTCTCTACGTACAGAGTTTATTAAGGAATCGCATAATCGCGTTAATTCACGCACAAAGAAACGCTTCTCTGGATTCTCTAGAAAAAGCTTCATTAATTTTACTCTTGTTTTTGAACCAAATAATTGTTCAAACATATTTTAAGACATCCAGCTTAGGTCCCAGGTTATATTTGCCTAATTTAGACACTATTAGTATAATATAGATATCTTTTAAACGTCAACCCGACGTAAGGTCAAGCCCACATAGTAGTCTAACAGTCAAAAAGCACTGTATGGAAACTGAGCACGAGATTTCGCTGGAGGAAATCTATATACCTGCCAAACACGGCAACGATAATTATCTTTGCGAGGATTTTATTATTTACCCAGACGGCAAAGAAAAACATGGAGGGTACGTTTTGGGTATCATCGAAATTAGAACTACCCCCGTAGATGAAAGTGAAAAGATCATTAAACTTATCATTAACAGCATTAAAGAAAAATATTACAACCAAATTAATACTTCTCCTGACCCTAGTAAACTGAACCTGGAAACGATTTTCGAATACGCTCTCCAAAAGACCAATGAAGCTTTGACAGAATTTGTCCAAATCAGTCATATTAATTTCCCAATCGAAAACCTCAACTACGTTGTTGCTATTGCTAAACCCAATCAACACACCAGAGACATTGACTTAATTTTTGCCCAAAGAGGCTTAATAAATGTCTCACTTCTGCATAAAACAAAACAAAATAATTATAAAATACTCAATGTACTAGATAACGCCCCCAAGTTCCAAGAAAACGACGATTTTGGGTTGAAATTCTTCGCTTCTACTTTAAGTGGGAAAATATATCATCACGACACACTATATTTAGCCACAGAAATCTTTCAGAACTACATCCCCCCACATAAAGTAAACAAGATTTTATCAACCAATGAACTGGCTACTTCTTTAGATTATTTCAAAAGTCTAATTAACAGCACAGAAAATAACTCCTATCTAACCTACGCGGCAATTTTTATTCGCATGCAAGAGCGCCGCAGCATTACAGAAACACCAGCTTCGCAACGATCAATAGACGCCTTAATGTCGACCAAAGATAAGACTGAAAAATTTTTGACCCCAACCTTTACCTTAAACGTTGTAGATTTTGTTACTAGAATCTTCAGCAAAATATTTAGACGCCGAGGCGGTTCAAAACTTCAAGGCATGAAGCAAGATAAAAAACTAAGATTCGGCGTAATTAAATACATCGCCAATGCAATTAAAATCTGTCTGGGCTACCCAGTTAAACTTGGCCTTAAAACGTATAAACTTTGCACCAGCAAAGAAGAGCGCGAAAGCTTCAGAAACAGAATCAAATCACTTCATCTTATCAACAAAGGAATACTGATTACAGTCGGAGTTCTTTTAGTCGTGCTAGTTGGAAGTATTTTCTGGATAAATCATAGACAAGAAGTAAAAAAGCAAGAAGAAGCCTACGCTGCAGCGGTTAAAAACGTCCAAAACCTTATAAATGACGCTCAAGTTAATCTTATTTATAAAAATGAAAACCAGAGCCTAACTCTTATAAAACAAGCCGAGACCGCTCTGCCTTCTCTTCCGCAAACAACTAACAATGAAAAAGCCAATTACACTGAGCTCGTAAAACAGATAGGAAACATCAAAAACAAACTTTTACACATAGAAAAAGTAGTTCCCCAATTGGTTCTTGAACTTAATGCCAACGATTCCACTCTCCCCTTGGCCGGTATCTGTCAAATAGATAATAATTTATTTGCATATAACAAATCGAACATATTACTTCAATTGGCTAGCCAATCGGTAAGCCAAAAAATAATTTCTACTTCTGGTGACATCAGCAATCTATTTTGCGAAGATAAAACATTGCTAGCATTAACCAATCAGAATAAACTTCTTGAATATAAAGACAATCAACTGGCACTCATGAACATTAATTGGTCAAGCGGCTTACAAACAATTAATGCTGTACTTTACGGGGACCGTCTTTATGTTTTAGATCCAGCTAAAGAGCAAATATATAAACACCAAAAAGCCGACACTAAGTTTAATGATGCCCAGGTTTGGCTTAAGAACAAAAAAGACGCTGATTTGAAATCAGCAGTTGATTTGGCTATCGACGGTAATATTTACGTAATAAATAAAGACGGAAAAATCAATAAATTTTATAATGGAGAGTTGCAAACATTCAACGAAGCCTTAATAGAACCAGCACTTACAAATGTCAAACGCATTTATACAAATCTTGACCTTAAAAATATTTATATCTTAGAAGAAAAGCGTATTGTTGTATTAAGCAAGGATGGTGCGCTGGTCAACCAATACTCTTTTGAGAGCTTAAATGACTCTATAAGCAACCTTATAGTAACGGGGAAAGATGAAAAGATATTGTTAACAAGTGGTAATAAAATCTATTCGGTCAAGTTGAAATAATACAATAAAAAAGAAGGTGCAGGCTTTGTCCCGCACCTTCTTTTTTTATTCGAGTTTTAATTCTTTAACTCGCTCCCATTTCTTTTCATCCAACACTATTAGATTATTGTCACCAACCACATAGAAATAATCATTAATAAACAACCCGCGTTTGGCCCTGACACCACTAACAGCCTTCAATAAGCTTAATTTATTACCCGCATAGGAGAACATATATCCCCCATCGCTCCCAGGCATGAAGAACGCTTGATATTTATCATCTTGGATAAATGCATGATGCGTATTTAACACATCACTCCAATATTCTTTTAATGAATACTTGCTGATTTCCTTGGGATTTTTAGGATCAGTAACATCAAAGAGCGATAATTTAACATTTTGATCTTCCCTCCCAACCCCAAGAATAATATTTTCCTTTAAAGGATGTAAATATGATGAGTAACCTGGAATCTTTAACTCACCTGCTAGCGTCGGGCTCTTGTGGTCTTTCAGATTTAGCACATAAAAAGGATCTGTTTCTTTAAAAGTAACAACATACCCCTTATCCTCGATAAAACGAACTGAATAGATTCTCTCGCCCGCCCCCAACCCGGTCACTGAACCAACTACATTCAAGGCCTTATCCAACACATAGACATCGCTGATGCTTTGATCTGAGTTGAACATGTACGATCCACGCCCGCCCGAAGTTGTTGCTACACGTAAACTACCCTCATATTCATCCAGAGAAAATTGATTCAACAAATCACCTGGCACCATTCCCTGAGCCGAAATTTGTAATCCAGCAACATTAATTTTAACTATTCCTGTTTGCATCAATTCTCGGACATGTTTCTTCATGAAATCAGTCATTCGATTTTCCATTTCATTTTGCAATTTCAATTCGTCATCATTAGATAACGAGGCAGTATAATTGCTCATAATACTATCGTACTCTACCATTTTTGCTGAGGCCCCAATATCATAAGTGGAAACTTTTTTTAATCTGGCAACTAAGTCTGCTGGAAATATATCAGAATTTTCTTCAAAAAAGTTAACCATGACTTTCAAGATATCAGTCGGGGAATTATAGGTAAGATAAATAGAATCCATTGACATGTACAATTGAGAATCAGACGAAGAACCAACTACCGCAGTCTTATTCAAAACTGCGCCCGAATTAATATCCAAAACAGAAATATTGTATGTGGTATCAACTGGGGCTGTTTGTACCGGGTGGTAGATATCCCCACAGGCAATTGAAATATCAACTCCGTCTATTGTATATGGCTTAATAGGACATGGAGAATAGTTACCTAAATAAGTTTGCGTCACTAAATATATTTTATCTCCATAAAGTCGAGCACCTGTATATTGATTATCTTCTGCATATTTTAATTCCCATTTCTGCACCGGTTTTTTGGCATCAGACACGTCAAAAGCAGTAATTTTATCATTGGCAAAAACGACTAAATTCTTATCCTTTAGAAGTAAGTTACCGTAAAGATTAACCGTAGCATCAATTCCCATCTCAGCAAGAGGTAATGCCTTTATCAAAGCAGTTAACTCGCTATAATTGCCTCCATAGTATGGCATAATCATTTTTTCTTGCCCTGGTGTCGGATTAACAACTGGTTTATAAAATGATGTCGACAAATATATTTCTTTCCCATCGGTTTTTACTATGTCAGGCTCATCAATCCCCTGAACTTGGACATTTGTTTGCGAAAAACGATCTACCGTAGTATCGCTATTGCCTGCGCCGGGCGCTGTAGCTTTAGTGCTTGGGGCTTCCAATCCCGTAGCTTCAGGTATGGCCAAAGAAAAATCATCAACAGCCATCATGCCTCTGCGCCCCATGCCCATATTTACCCCATAATACTGTTGAGATATATTAGCCGCATCCAATAAATATGCTTTAAAATCAGCTGCGTCAGTAAAAGCTTTAAGCCCGCGCTTTTCTTCTGCGTCTTGCTTTTTGTCTGTTTGTTTAACTTCTTGAGTTTGTTGTTGATTGTCACTTGGGGCTTGGCCTCTTTCTTTATAGATTATATAACCCAATTCCAATCCGAAGATTAAAACCAGACCGACAACGAGAATTATTTGGAAAGTTTTGCCCCTTTTTCCTGGGTCGCCTGGAGAAAGGTTGTAATTAGGAACATTAAATTCTTCATTTGGCATATTTGTGTTTATTTATGACACCAAAATTATATCATGTTCGGTGAGGCAAAACAAAAACCCTCCTTCGCCTAATCGGCTACGGAGGATTTTTTAAAGCAATCTTACTTCAAGTTAACTGTAGCACCGGCTTCAACTAACTTAGCCTTCATGGCTTCAGCTTCTTCTTTCTTAACATTTTCCTTAACCATCTTTGGAGCGCCATCAACTAAATCTTTAGCTTCTTTTAAGCCTAAACCTGTTAATTCTTTAACAACCTTGATGACAGCGATCTTGTTTTCACCAGCACCAGCTAATTCAACGTTAAATTCAGTCTTTTCTTCAACAGCAGCAGCAGCTGGAGCAGCTGCCATCATGGCCATAGGAGCAGCAGCGCTAACACCGAACTTATCTTCTAAGATCTTGACCAATTCAGCCAAGTCTACAACTGACATTTTTTCGATTTCTTCAACTAAACCTTTGAATTTAGCTGGAACCTCGACGATTGTTTTTTCTTCTGACATATTGGTTCCGAGTAACGAGTAACCAGTAACGAGTAGTCCATTTAACAACGAGTTACTAGGCCGAGTCACTCCCTTTATTTATTATTCTTAATTGCATTTAACACACAGACCAAACCTCGCAAATTACCTTGTAACACATTTACAAAGCCAGAAATTGGAGATTTTAATGAACCGACCAACTTTGACAATAACTCCATCTTTGATGGAATATTAGCTAGCTGCGTCACTTCTTCCAAAGAAAGCAATTTGCCTTCTAAAATTCCACCACGGAATTGAAGAGCTTCATACTTCTTAGAAAGTTCTTTCAAAACTTTAGCACCAGCGACTTCATCATCCTTACTTATAGCGATTGCCAAGCCACCTTCAAATGCTTTAACATTAGCATCCTTGATACCTTGATCTTCTAAAGCAAGGCGTAACAAAGTTTTTTTAGTTGCTAGCACTTCAACATTCTGTGCACGACATTTTTCACGCACTTCATGTGTAGCAGCAGCTTGTAAGCCTTCGTGTTTGAAAATGATTGAGGATTTGGCTCCAGCCAACTTCTCACTTAGGGCTTTGACCGCTGTTTGCTTCTGCACCTTCGTTTTTGCCATATTATTTTATTATAAATATTACTAAAAAAATCTGCGCTTCCGCAGACTCCAATAAAATGACTTTCATCAAAATATTTTCCTCGGTAGGAATTATAACCGCCAAAGCGGTAACCCACTGTCTACGGATTGATGTTACTATTCTACCAAAAGGATGCTATAGTGTCAAGTGTATAATTTATCTAAATTTAGCCAACTTCTGTACCACTAAATTTTTCTCCCCTAATTATTTGCTCTAAATTATCAATCTTTCGCCCATCAGCCACAATCAATTTTACGCCTTGTTTTTCTGCTAATTGGCAGGCAATAGGGTCAAAGGGTAAATTCATGCCTGGTACCCACTCAGACCCAACCAGAGCCCGTAATTCTGGCCAAGTAAGCTTTTCTAGTTTCTTGGCTTCAGGATCCTTTTTGGGATCGGCCGAATACACATAATCGATGTTTGAAAGATTAATTACTGCTTCAGCCTTGACCTTATCAGCCACACAAACAGCCACATAATCAGTGGACCAACCGGGTTTCCAGCCACCACCCAAGATGACTTGGCACGGACTTTCTGGCAAGACATTAGGATCAGTAATTATTTCCGCACCAGCTATCGCGCCCAACAATGATTGAATAAGTTTCGCATTAAGTCTGGTCGCAGCAATTCCGGTCCAATCCAGTGCTGCTGTATCATCAATTCCTAAATCACGTAATGCTGCTTGATATTTACGGCAGGTCCTCCCCCCACCCACAATGATATAAAATTTGTTTTCAGCACTTAAACGGACCAACAAATCCTTAAATGCTTTTAGAAATTGGATATCAATTTCCTCTGGAACAACAATTGACCCGCCCAAACTTAAGACAAATGTTTTCATAAATTATTCTAATAATTTTATAAGCTTCTTGGCTTGGTCAGACCATTTAAAATATTTTTGAACTCGCTTATAGCCATTTTCACCTAACTTTTTAGCTAGTTCTGGTTTTCTAATAAGCTCCAAAATCTTCGTGGCGATTTCCTTTTCATCAAGAGGATTGACTAAAAGGCCAGTAATGTTTTCCTCAACTGCTTCCACCGCCCCTCCGCTACGCCCAGCAATAACGGGCTTTTTACAATTGCCTGCCTCGACAAAGACGATCCCAAAACCTTCGACATCGCCATCTTCTAACTCACGACAAGGCAAAATGAAGACATCAGCCAATTCGTAGAACGCGGGCAATTCGAAATCTCCCACCTTCTCATAAATAGAAACCACGTCTCCCAACTGCAATTCATCGATAAGTTGCTCTAAACGTTCTTTTTCTGGCCCACGACCCACAATAACGTATTTTAAATCAGGATATGCCTTAAGCACCAAGGGCAGACTCTTTATGACCATATCCTGTCCCTTGCGTTCGACCAATCGTCCAACACTCAATAGAACTTTTTTATTCTCTAATTGGCTTTTTTTGATAATATTCTCTTTTATCACTGGCGACACTGGCGTAATGCCAACATTGGGACAAGGATAAATAACCTCTATTTTTAGATTCAAATTGGGATAATATTCTTTTTGTAAGCTTCTAGTATATTCGCTATTAACAATAACCCAATCAGCAGATTTAATAATCCTTGCAGCCATCCAACGGCGCCTATAATTGGCTTGTGTTAATTTTAAATCCAAACCATGGAATGAGAGTCCGTAATGAATATTAAATAAATGACGTAAAAGATAAGCAATAATCCCAGTGGGCAAGATATGTGCTATCAACAGAAACTCCACTTTTTCACTTTGTATCAAACGCTTGATCGAGAAAAAAAGTGGTAACCATTTAGGCCAAACCCACTTCTGATTCTTTATTAGCTTATGTCTATATATTAAATATTCTTGTTTAACGTCAAAATCAATTGTATTGGGTCCCTCGGTTGCTAATACAACCAATGAATCGTTGGGTAATTCACGACACAAATTAGCCCAATAATTAGCCACCCCTCCAGTCATGGGCGGAAAATCAATTGTTGCTAATAAAGTTCTTTTCATATCTACTGAGTAATTATTGAAAGCATTGAACCAACACATTTCTCCTTATCGCGTCTATAGGAATAATATTTATTTTTAAGACAACAGGTGCATTCTGAATTCACACTAATATTTTCCGATTTGATACCGACTTCCATTAGTTGATTCCGGACGATTAACTGCAAATCAACATGACATTGATCTCCAACGTTATTAATTACCCCAGAACCTTTAAACTCCTTAATTATTTCTTCTTTTACAACGAAACAGCATTTTTGGATGTGTGGGCCAATCGCTATTTCTATATTATCAATTCTAGCACCAGCAGCCAACGCTACTTCAACAAAGTTACTTGCGATATTGGCCACCACCCCGCGCCAACCAGCATGAGCCAAACCGATAACATTTTTCTTACTGTCTTTAAGAAAAATTGGTAAACAATCAGCTGTTTCAATTCCTAAAATTATCCCCGTATCACTGGTGATTAAAGCGTCGACTCCTTCCAACCAATCTTTCTGATAAACCCCACGTCCGCATTGAGCCTCTGACACCTTTGTTACATTATTACCGTGCGGCTGATCAACTGCAATTAGCTTATTTAAATCAAGATTTAGTCTGGAAAACCATTGTCTTCTATTTTCAATCACAGCGCCAGCTTCGCTCCCCCATTTAAATGACAAATCGCCTTGTTCTTTGGTGGAAATACTTGCTTGCACACCCCCCTTTTCTTTTTCCCAGATAATCTGCATACCTACGGTTTACCTTTGAGCAATGAATTCCTAAAATCAGAAATATCCTGTCGTGTTATACCACGCAGTAAAAACAAAGCCACTACATAGACAATTGCCCCCACAAAAATCAAAATAAAAAAGTTCACCATATTAATTAGTAGTCCAATAACAATACCCATAACAATTGCGCTCGTTAACGCTTTCACACAAACCGGCAAATGAGCGCGCCAACTTTCATTAACAATTCTTTCAGCAACAATGGTACTTATTATATAAAGAACTATCTGACAAACTAAAAAGGAAATACTGGCCCCAATAAAACTAAATTTCGGAATTAAAATCAGATTTAAAACAACGTTTAGAATCATAGTCAAGCCAACTAACTTAGTGTTGGTTTTTTGCCGGTTGCAGCCGTTCAGTAACGATCCCAACGGAAAATTAACAAAAACAAAGAACAAACTTCCCATTAAAATTTGCAAAGAGAGGACCGATGGCAAGTATTCATTGCCATAAAAAAATTTAATAATCGGTTGGGCAAGGACCCCGATTCCCACTGCAATAGGTAGAACAATAATAATTAAAAAACGCATCACTTTTTCATAGGTATATTTAAGCTGCGTCTTATCATTAACAAATTGATAGCTGAAAGCTGGGAAAATAGCCGCAGCTAAAGCAGCAGGAATGAATTGGAAAGCGAACGGGATCTTCATGGCAACGCTGTACCAACCAACCGCTTTATCGCCAACCATTTTTGATAGCATGACTGTATCCAGATAGCCGTAAACGCGGCTAAATATAGCAATCAAAGCAAAAGGCCAGGCAAGTAAAAAAATTATTTTAAAATTTTCCCAAGTACAGCTCTGCATTATTTTTATTGAAAATACCTTACGACAAGCAATCATGGAGAAAAACAGACTAAAAGTACTGCCCAAAATATATGGCGCCAGAAAATATATCAACGGTAAATGTAACCAAATAATAATCACCCCAGCGACTAAAATCAAAACCTGATTTATAACTACGCTGATTGATTCATACTTTAAATTTCTGTAACCACGGAACACCCCCCAAAAAGTTAAGGTAACTTGATCTAGCAACATAATCACACCAGAGATATAAACCAGCTGACGTGTAATTGGGGGATAGTTCATTAGATTAATTGCTAAAACAATCAAAGCATAAACAAAAACAGAAAAAATAGTTTTGGCTGTTAAAATAGTTCCCAGGAACTTTTCAATTTGCCCCTTGACCTTGGCACTCTCGGTAATTAACCCTTGTGTAAGCCCCCAATCCACAAAAACCGCGAAAATAGTAGTAAAAGAAAGTGCAAAAGTATATTTTCCTAAGTCCTCCACCCCAATGGCCCGAGCGACTAAAACAAAATAAAAAAAGGAAAGCACCTTTTGTGCCACGTATGACAAGGTCAGATACGATGTGTTTTTAGTTACGGAGACACTTTCCATAGATAATGAAAGTATAGCCAAATTTCCCCTATTTTTCAAACCAAAACCCCGTCTTGGGGACGGGGTTGGTATTTGAAGAAATTAACGTTTTGTCCATTGTGGAGCTTTACGAGCGCCCTTCAAGCCTGGTTTCTTTCTTTCCTTAACACGTGCATCACGGGTTAGAAACCCTGCTTTTTTCAATGGTTTACGGAAGTTTGGATTTAAAAGTAATAGAGCACGAGAAATACCATGGCGGACAGCCTCTGCTTGTCCAGAAATACCACCTCCAACAACTTTTACAGTTATGCTTAACTTATCAGTTTGGCCAGCAAGAACTAATGGGGCTTTAACCTTATCTAAAAGTTCAGCGCTTGGGAAATATTTATTCAATTCTTTTTCATTGACAGTAAATTTACCCTCACCCTTTTTGTAAATTCTAACTTGGGCTACTGCTGACTTACGACGTCCAACAGCATACAAATAATCTTGCTTCTTTTTACTGTTTGTTGATTCTTCCTCAACTTCAGTAATTTTAGGTTGTTTCTTCTCTGCTTCCATATTTAGTCAACAAATTTTAATCTTTTAAGAAGTTGGTCTCTTGTCTTATTGGTCGGCAACATATGCTTAACAGCATTACGCAAAATGAAAGAGGGATCCTTTTCAAGCTTCTTTTTAGGCGTCGTCGTCTGCATCCCACCAATAAATTTAGTGTGGTGATAGTAAATTTTCTCGGTCATCTTCTTGCCTGTAAATTTAACCTTCCCACAATTTTTTACCTCAACTACAGCGCCAGCGTCAACATGTGGCGTATAATCCACACGATTTTTACCACGCAACAACACTGCGATCTGAGTTGCTAAACGACCGACTGTTTTTCCTTCTGCATCTATTTTAATAATTTCACGTATCATATTATACAAATTCAATTATAGCTTGAGGAGCATTGTCACCAGCACGATTACCCAACTTTATAAGTCTTGTATATCCACCAGCACGTCCTTGATACTTAGGTCCTAATTCAGTTAAAAGCTTTTTAACAGCTTTTTCTCCGTAGAAATAGCGCAAAAGTTGACGACGAGCAGTCAAATCACCCTTTTTACTTACGGTTACATATTTTTCAACTTTTGACTTAACAATTTTAGCCCTTGTCAGGGTGGTTGTAATCTTTCCCTTCAAAACTAAACTAGTCGCTAGACTGCGCAACAATGCTTTGCGCGGAGCTGCCTTAAGACTTAATTTTCCTTTCTTATTTTGGTGTCTCATAAATTATACACTTAAGCATCCTTTTCTTTTCCCTCTTCAGTTAATAGAGAAAAATGTTCAATTAATGTTTTTGCTGCTTGACTAACAGCCTCTTGAGGTGAAATTGTTCCGTCTGTCTCAATATCCATGATTAGCTTATCATAGTTAGTGATATCACCGACACGAGTAGGCACTACTTTATAGCCAACCTTACGAACTGGGCTAAAAATCGCATCAACCATAATGTTTCCGATTTCCAAATCTTCTCCAGAACGTTCTTCTGTTGGCACATAGCCTCTACCTTGCTGAACTGTAACTTCAAGTTCTAAAGTAGCTTTATCAGAAGTCAAAGTAGCTATTTCTAAATCTGTATTGATAATTTCAACATCACTATTTTTATCAAATTCCTCAGCCGTCGCTGTCTTTTTCCCCTTTACTTTAAGATGCAATTTTACTGGTTCATCACTATAAACCTTAACACGCAAGTCTTTGAGTTTTAAACAAATTTCTAGAGCATCCTCTTTTACATTTTCAATAGCTGAGAACTCCTGATCAACTCCAGTAATTTTTACTGAGGTGGCAGCAGCTCCTGGCAATGATGACAATAACACACGGCGTAAAGCGTTACCAATTGTTGTTCCATAGCCGAAATAGCATGGTTCAACAGTAAAGGTCGCTACATTAGGTCCATCTCCTTTTTCAAAAGAGATCTTTGATGGTAATAATAGTTTTTCCATAGTTTTTATTGTTTATACTGCCTTCGGACCATGGAAGTCCAGCGGCAGTTTTATATTATCTTGAATAATATTCTACGATCATCTTTAAATCAAAGCCTGGCTTGTTCTTAACTAGATTTGGAGCATCAACCACAGTTGCCACACACGTTTTTGGATCAACCAACAACCAATCGGCAAATTCTTTCGTTTTTAACTTCTCTGAAAGGTCAGTGAATAGCCCTTTCTTGGTGCTTGTGTCTTTGATACTAACCTTATCCTTAATCTTTACTTGATATGATGGAATGCTTACTTCTCTACCATTAACTCGGATATGACCATGATTAACAGCTTGTCGAGCAGCATCACGACTACCAGCAAAACCAGCTCTATAGACAACATTATCTAAACGCATTTCTAATAATTTGAATAAATTCTCTCCAGTATCCCCTGGTCTCTTAATAACCTTATCAAAGTAGTTTCTAAATTGACTTTCTAAAATACGGTAAGTTCTCTTGGCATTTTGCTTCTCTCGTAACTGCAACCCATAACCAGACAATCTTCCACCACGGCCTAACTTAGGGCCATGTAAACCTGGGACATAGTTACGCTTGGTTAAGGCACATTTTGAAGAATTACAACGATCGCCCTTTAAAAAGAGCTTAGTGCCTTCACGGCGACATTGTTTACATTTTGAATCCAGAGATCTTCCCATACTATAACGAAAGTTATTTTATTAAACACGACGTGGTTTGCGACGACGGCAACCATTATGTGGAATTGGAGTAGTATCTTTAATTGCTAAAACATTTAAACCATTGGCATTTAATGCGCGAACAGCAGATTCTCGGCCCATACCAACACCAGTAACAAAGACATTAACATCCTTTAAGCCATAAACCCTAGCTTTTTCAGCAGCGTCTCGCACAATAATACTAGCAGCATAAGGAGTGGCCTTTTTGGCACCCTTAAAACCGTTAATACCAGCGCTTGACCAAGAAAGAACATTACCTGTTTGATCGGTTAATGTAACAATTGTGTTGTTATATGTTGCTTTAATATAAGCGTTACCAAGAGCAACCATCTTGATAACTTTTTTCTTACGTCCTTTAATAGGCTTTTTCTTGGTTTCCTTAGCTTCTGAAGCTTGGACTTCACCTGCTGGGTTATTTACGACTTCTGTCATATTAAAATATAATATCTTTATGTCTTTTGAGCTTTAGTTCTACCGCTACCCAAAGTCTTACGAACATTACCACGGACAGTGCGGCTATTAGTCTTAGTTTTTTGGCCACGGCATGGCAAACCACGATAATGGCGGACACCGCGATAAGCCTTAATTTCTTTAAGACGTTTGATATTGGCTAAAACTTCTCGTTTTAAATTACCTTCGACTTTGTAGTCTTTTTCAATTTTAGAACGTAAAATATTTACTTGATCTTCTGGTAAATCCTTAGCACGAGTATCTGGATTTATTTTTAACATTTTTACCAACTTTTCTGCAGTTGCCGGACCGATACCATAAATGTACGTCAAAGCAACGACGATACGTTTTTCATTTGGGATATTAACACCAGCGATTCTTGCCATATAAATTATCCTTGTCTCTGTTTATGTTTAGGATTTTTGCAGATAACATGAACAATTCGTTTTCTGCGAACGATTTTACAATCTTTACAAATTTTTTTAACTGAGGCCCGAACTTTCATATTTAATATTAGCTTGCTTTTCTTTAAACCAAGCAATTATTGTTTTTTTCTTAGAAACGATAGACGATTCGACCGCGGGTTAAGTCGTAAGGGGTTAATTCCACCTTAACTGAGTCCCCTGCCAAGATACGGATTTTGTTCATCCGCATTTTTCCTGACAAATGAGCAGTAATAGTATGCCCATTTTCCAAATTGATTCGGAAGGCCGTGTTTGGCAATAGCTCTTCGACCCTTCCCTTCAGTTCGATTACATCTTGTTTACTCATGAAAAAAGTAACTTAATTATATAGTATTTTTAAAATATGTCAACATAGAATCCCCAGTCGACATTAGGCCGGTTTTTTTACTAAATTTGTCCAAATCTAGTGTAATTTTCCCGTTCCCTTAAATGTAAATAATACGCCTGTAATTTTAGCCAAATTATGAGAATTTGTCAAATTATAGCCTAAAATTTCTAATTACGCCGCTTAAAAATCTTCTCTAGTTCAGCCCAAGATAGGTTAAAAACACAAGGACGACCATGTACACAGGTATATTGACTGCCCAATTTCTCCAAATCCTCGATCAAGGCTTCCATACCAGCAGGAGTCAATAAATCGCCAAACTTAATTGCACTCTTACAAGCCATCATCTTAAATATCCTATCAACGGCCTGCGGCATCATCTCATCTTGGGCTGGGGACATCTCTAAATCTGAAATAATTTCTAGCACTATCTTCTTTAAATCCTGATTAACTAAGAACTGAGGCACAGCAGACAGGGCAAAACTTTGACCACCAAACTCGGCCAGCTCGAAGCCAAGTCTAGAAAGTAATTCCATATTTTCACCTAAGACACGGGCTTCGGACGGTGAAAGCTCTAAGGTTTGAGGAATCATCATACGCTGGCTCGCAAGCTTTCCTATCTCCCACTGTCGTTTAATCTTTTCATATTGAATCCGCTCTGAGGTGGCATGTTGATCATAAATTTTCATGCTACTTTCTGTTTCAACAACAATATACGAGTTCTGCATTTGACCAATAATCTTCCTGGTACCGGCACCAACCGTTTCCGATATTTCTTCTTTTACTACTCGAACTGGAACTTCTCGTGCTATTTGAGAACTAAAATTAGTTGTGGTTTTAAAACTATTATTCGTTGACGGAAATGAAAAATTACTTGTCACCTGAGACTCAAACGTTTTTTGTTGTGGAGTTATGACATTGCTTATAGGAGTAAAACTACGAAACCCCTCGGCTTTCACTTCTTTAGCCAAATTTTCTGAATCTAAAACCTGCGCCACGGCCTGGTATATAGTTCGATAAATCACCTGAGGTTCAGAGAATCGGACCTCCAACTTACGCGGATGGACATTGACATCAACTTTCCCATCCTCGATTTTTAAATTTAGAATATAGACTGGATACAAATCTCTAGGGATTAGAGTACCAAAGGCATCTTTAACCTGTTTGGCAATAATAAACTCGTTAACCGGACGTTCATTGATGAATAGGTATTGGATTTTACGATTGTTACGAGCAATTTGCGGTTTACCAATAAACCCACTGACATGAATTCCGTTTAATCGGATATCGATAGGTAGAAGATTGTCAGCTATTTCACGGCCTAGCACATCAGATATACGTTGCGCGAGGTTACTTGATTGAAATTGATAAACCGGCTTGCCATGATGCGTTAGTTTCCAATTAATTTGCGGGTAAGCCAAGCAATAAGCTAAGAACAAATCAACAATATGCCCAAATTCAGTTACAGTTGT
>Ga0172375_10003931_pt1 | contig 22312 bp, 19 predicted proteins | sample LakKiv1m_FD_114537 | JGI IMG/M metagenome (GOLD analysis project Ga0172375, IMG submission 114537) | Freshwater microbial communities from Kabuno Bay, South-Kivu, Congo - kab_092012_11.1m | ecosystem: Environmental > Aquatic > Freshwater > Lake | place: Democratic Republic of the Congo... | reverse complement strand
CTTTATTACCACTAACTTGCCATTGCCTTCGCGGCGTTTTTTCGGAACAGCTACCCACTTTTCTTTACGCAAATACTGTCCGGTAAGACTGGCTTTATTTTTAGCCACATCCTCGGGTGTACCAGATGCTACTAACTTCCCGCCGTGAATACCAGCGCCTGGACCGATATCCAGCAGAAAGTCGGCGGTCCGGATAGTTTCTTCGTCGTGCTCCACCACAATTACCGTATTACCAATGTCGCGCAAATGTTTTAATGTGCTGATTAATCTGGCGTTGTCGCGCTGGTGCAGGCCGATTGACGGCTCGTCCAAGATATACAAAACTCCCATTAAGCCGGAACCAATTTGTGTAGCCAATCTTATGCGCTGGGCCTCGCCGCCGCTTAAAGTTACCGCACTGCGAAGAAGGGTCAGATAATTCAAGCCGACGTCCTGCAAAAAAACCAACCGAGCTTTAAGCTCTTTTATAATTTGCTGTGCCACAAAAGTCTCTTTTTCGCCCAGTTTAATATTATTGAAAAAGCCGGCCGCGTCATCTATGGATAAATTGCAAATATCCATTATTGAGTGGTCGTCCACCGTTACGGCCAAGACTTCCGGTTTTAGGCGCAACCCCTTACAGGCATGGCACGGTTTTTCCTGCATAAAACGCTCTATGTCGCGGCGCATAAAATCGCTTTCGGTTTCCTTGTGGCGGCGTTCTAGATTGGGCACGACCCCTTCGTAAGTTGTATCAAAATACCGCCCGCTGCCCAGCGCCACTTTGTATTTTTCTTCCCCTGTGCCGTACATAATTTTGTCCAAATCGGCTTGGCGTAGCTGTGCCGTTGGCACCTGCAAGCTAAAACCGTGTTTATTGCCAACCGCCAGCAACTTCTTCATATACCAGGCGTCGGAGTTAATCCTATTAAATGGGCGAATAGCGCCTTCGGCAATGGTCAATCGGCCATTGGGGATTACAAGATTCGGGTCAACTTCTAACCTAGAACCCAGCCCGGTGCAAACCGGGCAGGCCCCGTGCGGGCTATTGAAGCTGAAAGTCCGTGGTTCCAGCTCAGGAATGGCAATATCCGGATGATCCGTGCAGGCATATTGCAAGCTATAAGTTGATAATTGATTAGTGTCGGCATTTAAGATAGCCGATTTGCCCTCCGCCAGTTCAAGAGCTTGTTCAACTGATTGGCTTAGCCGCCCCTGGCTGGCTTTTTCATTAACTAAGCGGTCAACCACAATTTCAACGGTGTGCTTGACGTATCTATCCAACACCGGAAATTCATCTAGCGCGTAAACTATGCCGTCTACTCGCACGCGGGCAAAACCGGCTCGCTGATACTGCTCGGGAACGTGTTCAAAAACACCTTTTTTGTCAATAATTATTGGCGCCAGTACCATAAGTTTTGCACTTTTTGGCGAAGAGGACACTATTTGATCCACAATTGCGGTAACCGTCTGGCGTGAGACAGATTTATTGCAAACCGGGCAATGTGGTATACCAACGCGAGCAAACAATAAGCGCAGATAATCGTAAATTTCGGTAACGGTAGCTACGGTTGAGCGTGGATTACGGCTGGTTGATTTCTGGTCAATACTAATGGCCGGACTTAACCCGTCAATCTGATCAACATCGGGCTTTTCCATTAGACCCAAAAACTGTCGGGCATAGGAGCTAAGCGATTCTACATAACGCCGCTGACCTTCGGCGTATATGGTGTCAAATGCCAACGACGATTTACCAGAACCCGATAAGCCAGTAATAACAATCAACTTGTCGCGCGGAATAGTTACGTCAATGTTTTTTAAGTTGTGCTCGCGGGCGCCCTTAACAACAATATAATCACTCATGAGTCGCAGTATTATACGCTAAAACAGAGTTAAAATCTAGGGTCTTTCAGGATATCCAATTTGTTTGGCACATTCAAGCAGTCTCCTAAAGCCGTTATGCTCAATTTCTACTGGTAATAAAACAACCTCGATGTCTCTTATTACGTTAAAGACTCCGTCAATAACTTGTTCTCTTTCCTTTACCGATAAACCGGGTTTACTCTCACCAAGTGTTATATGAGGCGCCCTATCTTGTTTCAACTTAACCCCCATATTTCCTAAAATCCTATGCGCAGCCATACTTTGGGCTTCTAACACACCCTCCGAATCCTTAATGCGCCCAATTAGAATATTGCGGTTGCGTCCAACCGTATCTACGCCCGTAAAATGCGCCGGAACTTCTGCTCGACCACGACTAGGCATACCACTTTCCAGGTGGCACAAGTATCTTGATAACACAAATCCACCCGCAAAACCCGCTATAAGCGCCCTGCGGACTCGCCTTGTTTGGATTATCGAGCTGTGCATACCACTATCAACTAGTTCAACTTCGCCTGGAATAATTCCATCTTGTTGGAGCATACTAGTTGCGCTATAAATGTCTTTTTCAGTTACGTCTGCCACCGGCCTAAGTAAAGCAAACGCTTGAGAGGCCCGTGCAGTTCTAGCTTCTTTATTTGCTATCAATTTTGACCGTTGAAAAGCACAAGAAATGCCGTTATTTCGTCCGCCCAAAACAGCTCCAGTCCCCCACATTTTTGTATTTTAAATACCAATGTTGTTTAGTTTAACAGTCTTTAGCTGATAATAAAAGAAATTCAAAAAACTATAGTTAATGTATGATTTTTATTTATTTAATGACTTTTATTATACATACTTGACTTATTTGCGATTTTTACTTATACTTTAGTCCCTTTTAGGAGCTTTCAAGATGTTACAGTTTATTGTCTTAGGACAAATCCCCGGAACTAATATACAACTGTCTTTTTCATGGATATTCATTATTCTTTTTTTAATAGCATTAGTGTCCGCCTATTTGTTTAATCCAACCTTCTTTCACCGTAGCTTGCATATTAAACCGCAAAAAACCCACACTAAAAAACACACTAAGCGACAAACTGTCTAAACTGCCGGCAACAAGCTTTCACCGTATAACTGCAAATCTTCTAGAAGCGATTGTTTTGATTTATCTAATGGCGGGTTGGCGCGCATCTCGGCAATTTTATTAAAATAAACTGTCAGCCGGCTGTCTGGCCCATCCATCAGATATTTTGTACGGTACTTTTCCCAATCCGCTAGTTGCGTGCTGGATAAAACGCTGGGGAAATTACGTGCAAGGTAGGGCACCCACAATGCCTGCAAACGCTTGTCCTTGAACATTTCAAACTGTACAGATGCTAGCGATGCTGTTGTTTTTTTATGAATAGTCTTCATTAAAGCATGGTCTTCATCACTAAAAAAACCTTCGTATAGCTTTGCGTCAACTGACTGTATTGTTGCTTTTTGGCTTTCTTGGCGACGTTTATCTAGCTCTCCCAGCGCCTTGATAACATTACTCACAAACTGTTTTTGACCAGTTAATTTTTTTAGATTATCTTTTGCTCGCGCCACCTCAATCTGTAACCGTTTTTGACTATCCTCATCTAATACGCTGATTGGAGCTACCGCTGGACAGCGGTTAAATAATAACGATTTTACGGGGAATTGTATCTGTGCTTTAGCATTATTTTCTTCACCTGGTTTTGGGCGCCAGACCCAACAATCAACAATTTCTGGTGTATCCATTTTAATAAATGGTTTGGGATCGTAGCGCAGATCATAAACTAACGCGCCACTACGGTTCGGATGACTGGCAATTTTTACGGCAATAGTAGTTTTCTCATACTCACTTTGATACTTACCAGAGGTATACGTGAACGGTTGACCGCCGTCTACCAGCTTAGCCACTTTTTTCTTGTCGCGCATCCTTAGTAAATAATCAAACAGCTTTGGATGCATAGTTTTTAATTTTTTAGCAATGGCAATTAAGGCCAATGTATCGCTCAATGCATCGTGGGCATTGTTATGTTTAATTTTATTTACGCTGGTAAGTAATTCCAGATTATTAACAGCTTTGCCGGTTTTGTCCTGTGGCCAGTTAAAACCGTCTGGTCTTAGCGCCCGAGTCATGCGCACAACGTCCAGCAAATCCCAGCGGCTTCGACCGTCTTTATAATGCCATTCGTAAGGGTCATAGAAATTTCTGTAATGCAGGTAACGAATAAATTCGTCGTCAAATCTCACGCTGTTATAACCGCAGAAAATTGTATCTGGCAGAGCAATCTCTTCATAAAACATCTTTAAGAAATCGGCTTCGGTTATGCCATTGGCAATGGTTTTTTGGGGTGTTATGCCGGTAACTAGTACCGATGACGGGTCTGGCAGATGATCATTTGTCATTCTAATAAGTACACTCTGCGCTCTGCCAATCGGCTTAAGGTTCATATCTGTACGCTGCCCGCCAAATTGCATAATCCGCGCCTCGCGCGGGTTTAACCCAGAGGTTTCCAAATCATAAAAATAAAAAGTTTTACTCATTTAGTATTCAATTTTGTGGCTAAATTTTTTCCCAATTATAATCATTTGACCAGCTTGAATGCCTTGTCTTACTAGCTCGTGCATGATGCCCATTTTTCGCATAATATCGCGCAGTCGCGCCACAGCCTGTGGGTTGTTCATATCACTACGCTCGGCAAAGCGTTCAATTTTTTTACCACTTACCACATAATGGTTACCTGTCTTTTCTACCTGCCAAGCATCATCAACGTTTGGCAAACTTAAGATCGGCAGTTGTTTAATTGGCGCCTCTTTAGCCGGTTTGTTAGTTTTAGCCAACATTTTTTTAACAGCATATAGCAAATCATTTATCCCCATTTTACCGGCTGCCGATATTGTTATAAGTGGTGTTCTAGCAGGAATAATTGTTCTTAGTGCTTTTAATTTAGTCGTTAAAATACCCTTATCAAAACCGTCAATTTTGTTTAGCACAACAATTTGCGGACGAGCTGACAAATCTATTTTGTAATTTTTTAATTCCTTTTGGATTGTTTTGTAAGCCCCTACAACATCTTCATAAATATCTATCATATGCACTAGTACGCTGGTGCGCTCAATGTGGCGCAAAAATTCATCGCCCAGACCTTTGCCCTGGCTGGCGCCTGCAATTAAGCCAGGAATATCGGCAAACAACAAACTGGTGGATTTGTCTATATCCACCACCCCCAGATTAGGCCGAAGCGTTGTAAATGGATAATCGGCAATCTCGGGCCGAGCATTACTAATACTTTTGAGCAGGGTTGATTTGCCAGCGTTTGGCAAACCGACTAGGCCAACATTGGCAATCATTTTTAATTCTAAAACAAGGTTTAACCTCTCACCTTTTTCGCCGTTTTCTGCAATTCGTGGTGCTTGTCGTCGAGAAGATATAAAATGCGCGTTGCCAAAGCCACCCGCTCCACCATTAGCGATAATTATTTGCTGTTTGTCTTTAATTAGATCAGCAATTATTATACCTTCCTCGTTATAGGCAACTGTACCAACAGGAACGGCTATCAGCAAATCGGCACCATTTTTACCATGTTTTTTTTGGCTAGCACCGGATCCGCCGGGTTCAGCCCTTAGCTCCTTTTGGTGTCTAAATGCCGCCAAAGTATTTTGATTATTACTAGCAATAAAAACAATGTTACCACCCATGCCACCATCGCCACCGTCTGGACCACCGTGATCAACAAATTTTTCTCGTCTAAAGTTAATTACACCACTACCACCATCGCCGGCCTGAACCATTACTTTAACTTTATCTACAAACATACTTTATAGGATACAGGAACTAGCAAATAGTAACCAGAAGCTGGAAACTAGGGAATAAGAGCAAAGGACGAAGTAAACCAAATGTTCAATAGTCAATCTATCAATGACCCTTAAGTAAACGCTTTGCGTTACTACGGGGCAGGCTGATGACAGACGACTAGTGACTGACAACTATTCGCAGAAAGCGAATTGCTAATAGATATATTTGAATTTTCCGATGTCTGATGCTGGAAATAGCTTGTAGTTACGTACTGCCCAGCCACCCCACGGTGTTGGATCAGTTATAGTTTTTTGACCATGCGAATTCATTTCTGATATCCAAAAACTACCGTCTGAATTTATCGCCTCAACAACTGAGACATGATTACCGCCCATCGTTACCGCCACAGCCCCAGTCGCCGGTGTTAAACCAGTGGACAAGCCAGCTCGCTGAGCTACAATATACCAACTGTAAGCATTACCTAAATTGCTAGGCACCGGACGACCAATTTCAGCTCGCCGGTTTGATGCATACCAGGTACACCAGCCATAATCATAGCCATTGCTACCATATTGCGCCGTCGTGCCAAAGGCATAGCCGGCATAAAAAGCATTGACCGACGTAGAACGGCTAACTGGAGCAATTGAACCATCGGGAATTAAAATCCTATCACCAACTTTCAAGCCACTTATTTCAGCGTCATTAGCAACTACTACCTGATCTCTATTAGCTAAGAATTTCTGAGCAACGCTATCTACCGTATCCCCAGCTTTTACAACATAAACAACGCCGTTAACCGGCGGGATAAATAGTTCCGTATTAGCGCTTAAATTATTGCCAGTCAGACCGTTTGACCATTTTATACTCTCGCTGGTTACACCAAAACGCCCCGCCAAATCCGACACTGTGTCGCCAGCCACAGTTAAGTAGCGTTTGATATCGTTTTTAGATTTTAGAGCCGTGGCGACAATTTGCGGTTTAGCTACTACAGTACTGGCCGCCGGCACAAAGCTAAGCTGGGCATTTACCGAATCAGCTTGGTTGGTCACCGAAACGGCCTCATCTAAACTAACTAAACGCGCTATATGTACGGCAATATCAGCTGACGAAACTTGATCCAGCGGATTAACTGCCTCTAAACTAGAGTTGTCCCCTGCTAGAGAGTTTTGGCTAATAACTTGGTTGTTTCGACTCGGACTACGAAGTATAAAAGCAACCACAGCCCCAAGAAAAACAATGTTTGCTCCTAATAATAGGTAGCGAATAAGCCGTTTACTGGACCTAAATAAAAGCCTGCTCAGTAAACGACTATATAACTTTTCTTTGACCGCCGTTGACCGAGCGATTGAAGAACTGTCCAATATTCTAGTTGATGTACGAATATGTTACTCCCGTCCGATTTGACTGCGAAGCTTCAAGTCGCCTTTAATATTATTATTTAGGGTAGTTCGACCAGCCCCCATTTTTTTGCTAGTTAGCGACTTAATTTGCAATAAGCTACATTGGTAAATATACTTAAAAAATTGCTAATTTAATAGCTTATTACACTGTACAAGTTTATCATTTTAAACGATTATTTTCAACCGTCTTTAGCGTTTTAAATAATCATTGACTACAATTATGACAGTATTGTTTGATATTTGTTTGGTGTTCTGTCAAGGTTTTCGAAAAATAAACGGTGTGGTTATCGCCGGCTACAAAAAATAGAAAATCTGTGTTAGCGGGATAAGCCACTGCCCTAAGCGACGACTCAGATACATTGCTAATCGGCCCTAGTGGCAACCCATTGTGTAAATAAGTATTATATGGCGAATCAAAATCTAGCGACGGTGCTTGGCCAGCCAAAACCGCGCCGTAAAAAGCCGTTGGGTCAGATTCGAGCCGTATACCTTTTTGCAAACGAGTTAACAACACTTGTACAACTTTGGCGCGGTCTTCGGGCATATCGGCTTCGCGCTGGGCAATTGAGGCTAAGATTATCGCTTGGTGCAACGAATACCCGTGGCTCGTCATAGCAGAGCGTATTTCTGGGGTTAAGTGCTTTTGCATCTCGTCAAGTGATTGCCGGATGATAGTTTCTGGTTTGGTGGAAGCTGTTTTTTGATATGAATCAGGGTATAAATAGCCCTCCAAATCTGCCCCAGTCGGTTTATCTACCAAGGCCGGATGGTTTTTGTATAAATCGGCGTTAAAGGCATTATCTACCACTGCTTGGCTATAGCCGGCCGCTAGAAAGTCCTTTTTTACCTCGTCAATCCGTTGGCCGGGAATAATGGTAAACAAATTGGTAGCGATTTTGCCCTCGGTAATTATAGACACAATTTCCGAAACACCCATACTTGGGCTAAGCTCGTAGGTACCGGCCTTAATTTTATCGCTGGCATCTTTGTTGCGGACGTATCGCTCAAACGCCCAGCTATTTTTAATAATTTTTTGACTTTTTAGAAGCCTAGCGACTTCGCGTAGCAACGAGCCAGCTGGTATAACCACAGACACACTGCCCTGATTAGCGTTAAGTGGCCTCAGGTTTTCATCGTACAAGCGGCGCACACCAGCGACTGCTCCGATAGCCAAAATAGCCATAAAAATCAAAACAATTATAAATATTTTTAGCCAGTTGGTTCGCTGTTTTTTAGGGTTGTCATTCAACATTTTTTAAAGCTCCCGGTGCTCGTTCAAAAAATCACTAAGAATGTAGGTTGCCGCCAATGCGTCAACGTCTCCCTTATTATACCTACTTTTTCTTTGTTTAAGCTCTTCCTCGGCTTGAACAGAGGTTAGCGACTCGTCTTGAAAATAAAACGGCAGATGAACTTTTTTCTCTAATTCGTTTACAAAAGCTCTTACCGCTTGGGTTTGCTTGGTCTCTTGCCCATCCATATTACGCGGTAAACCGACAACAATAGCAACAATATTATCACTGGATATTAATGAGTTGATGATATTCGCCGGATTAGTGGAACGATCAATTGCTCCCCACGGCACAGGCAACCTTGTGATAAGATTTGCACTAGCTACGCCAATCCGAACTTCACCCACATCTAACGCCAAAATCACAGCGTATTTATCGGTCATTGTCTGGACTCCTCGTCAAATAATTCGACGTTCAATAAATTGCCCTTTTGACTGGTTTTTGAGCAAAATCACTCACATCATAACAATGGTTATGTATTGTCAACTTTTGTTGATTACGCTCAAAAGTTATCATTTTTACTCCGTGTTATTATTCGTCGAGGAGTCTTTTTGTTGAATCTGCGTCTTCTCAACGATAATATTAATCTTGCTAGCTTTGGTCGGTGTCTTATAGACCCAAAATGGGCTGTAACTGATATTTACATCTTGCACGCTTGGCTGGGATTGGATTATTTGCATTACGTTGCCACGTTTTTTACCAACAATTTGCTTCTTCAGAGCTTCGGCATCTATCTGAGCGCCAAGCGTAGCAACTGTTTGCAAAGATAATGTTTGTTGGTCGTTGGATTTTTTAGTGGTTATCGTAAAGGTTGCCACCGCCAAACCGTAGTCCGAGATGGCTTGTTTCTGAGTATCAATTTTGTTTTTGGCATCATTTTCTACTAATTTATTCAAATCATCTTCCTTGACTCCAAGCATACTATAATCGGTTATCGCCGTTACACTAACTTCTGTGGCTTGATCACCAACGTTAGGCGAAGTCGTAACCGCCGGCGTGCCCGCATCAAGGGTTTCAGCCAGTCCAAACAACTTGGCGTCCGTAAATACTTTAAGCAGATCTGTTTTGGCGCCGGTTTTATCGTCAACAATTTTTTGCTTAGCATTATCTACGTCTTGCTGGCTGATAATAGTAACCATCTTGTCGGTTCCGCCGGACATATTTGATCCTTGCCCAGTAATGCCACTAATTGCCGAGCTGTAAGAATGTGCCGTCACATTATATTGACTGCCTGATTGAGAAGCCGTTACAGCCACGTCTTTACTTAGCCCAAAATTGGCGCTCTTGCAGGTGTTTCCGCTAAACAGCGCTGGCTCAAGTGATATAGCCACATTGGTTACAAATGCGACATTATTGTAGATAAAACTAGTGCCAACCGGCACGGTATGCGCCACCTCGTCGTCAATACAATTAGTAACCGTTATCGTACCGGTGGCTTTGTCGCCAAGATTTTTCTGTCCGGTGGCTGGAACTTTTTGGACTCCGGTTTTTTTGACGGTTTTAGTTTCCGCCGGAATGATATTCTTTGTTTCGTCTAGCGATTTGGCAGTCGTGCTGGCTGTAAAGGATATGTTGTCGTTAACGGTTGTTGTATTAGTTTTAATTGTTATGGTTGCTTTTGGCAATATAAAATAACCGATAAACCATAAAATAGCGAGAGTAATAAATCCAAAAATCAATATTAGTAGTTTAGTGCGAAAGCGATTGAAATTAGGGATTTTGAGCTTTTTGTCTTTTTTGTCTTTATCGCCAGACGAACCGTCTTCGCCTTCGTCATCTACCTTGCCTACATCAATAGTATCTTCCTTGTCTTGATCTTTGGAGGACGAGGCTTTCTCTGCTGGCAACCCCGCCAGTTCACCAATACTTTTGGTGGGGTCTAGCTTGTCGCCAACGGGGGCTGTGTCTTCTGTAAATAGCGGTTCCGCATCGTCTGGCAATTTTGGCTGGGCTGGAATAGCTGGTTTGCTTTGCAAGGTTTTTGCCACATACAAACCGACGACTCCGGCAATAGGCAATAACCCAGACTCGGAGGTTATTAGAACGATGCGTTTGTCAGACTCGTCAGCCGAGCGCTTTAATAACTTCATATTAACGATGCTTTGTAAGGTGGTGGCCCGCTTTGGTAAAACTAGCGCCACAATTTTATGTTTGGCACTTCTAACTTTCTCAATAATAGCGGTAATCTCATCATCAATATCTATGTAAATGGTATCCTTTTCGGCCGAACTCATAGCTTGGCCTCCCAAATACTAAATCCTAATCTCGAAATCATAAACAAATCCAAATTATTTAAATCATAAATTCCAAAAGTTTGGGGCGTTGAAAAATTAGTATTTAATATTTGTTTAGTATTTAGTGCTTCGATATTAGAATTTGTATATATCATGTTCTAAGTATCCTGTCTATTCGTTCACGCCATGAGCTAGCCAGCAAATTGCTATCTTGTTGTTGCAGTGTGTCTAGCCCAACCCGCAACAAGCCCATGGCGGTTATAAAAGTATGATCGGTGACACTGCCAGTTTTGTCAACAATTCCAATCACTTGGTTTGGCTGAATGTGCTGGACAATTGGTTTGCGTGTAAACGGCAACTGCGTATACCATTCGGATTGTTCCAGTTTATCCATCAACATTTCTAGCGATGAACCACCGCCACACAATAGCAAGCGATTCGGTAAATGATCTAGCTGGGTGAATTCGCCTAGTGCCAGCTCCACACCACTAGCCCAAACATCTAGAGTTTTTTTTAAAGCCGTTTCTATGGCAGGGATTTTTTGGGACGGCACTTTATTAGTAGAAAGTCCTAGTTTTAACTCCTCGGCCTGCAAAAACGTAACATCAAGATCACGCTCAACTGAGTGGGTAAAAGCCCGTCCACCGATGCCAAACATTTTCGTACCCTGCACCCCGCCTTCGTTGACAACCGCGATATCAGTTGTTCCGCCACCAACATCCATCAATACCGCGCTCATACTAGCATTTGGGTCATCGCCGATTACCGAACGCGAAACGGCAAACGGTTCGGCCGCCACCGCCAGTAGGTCAAGATCTAACTCCTTGGCAGTGCGTTCCAGCGCGCCAATGTGAATCATCGGCGCAAATGCCGTGTACAATTGGACGACTACGTCTTTGCCCTTAAAACCAATCGGACTAGTTACTGGGTAGCCATCTATTTCTATGTTTACCAGCGCGCTGTTTACCAAACGAATTTCTACGTCTTTGCCACCAAGTTCCCATGCCAGCTGTTGCTTGGCGCGTTCTTTGGCCCGACCTTGGACCAGCGATATAATTCTTTCTACCTCCGAGATGTTGAGCTCTTTATTTGGATCTTGGCGCTTACAACGAACCCGAGTGGTTGTGCCCTTAACTAATTCGCCGGCGATACCGACTATGGCGCCACGGGCGCTCACCCCAGCTTGTTGTTCGGCCTGATTTAATGCTCGATCACAATTGTTTGTAACTGCCGCAATATCTGTTATGGCACCGGCCTGCATATCGGCCAGTGCTTGGTGGGCTCGCCCAGTACCAATAATCTCTATGTGGTTATGTTCAATTCTACCGACCAACGCTTTGACAAACTCGGTACCAATATCCAGACCCACAATATACTGCCCCCTGGATTTTTTTCTGACCAAGGTCTTGGAAACAACTATTTTGCCAATATTTTTTATTTTATTAAGCATCGCCTAGATAATTATAACACTTTAAGATACACCAGCAATAAGCTTATGGTTTGCTACAAAGCACCGCTTTGATACGTCGGACACCGGCGCTGGAGGCCTCTTCTTTAATAATCTTAAAATGATTGCCCCCTTCGCCGAGCTGACCGGTGTGTTCCACGTGCGGCCCGCCACAGATTTCCTTGCTAAACCAGTCTTTGGCGGGGTTGCCGATAGTGTATACTTTGACTTTTTCGCCGTATTTATCGCCAAATGCACCCAGCGCACCGCCGGCTATGGCCTCCTTGGTTGGAACTTCTTGCCAGCTGACCGGCAAATCTTTGGCAATTTGCTGGTTGACAATAGCTTCTACCTTTTTAATCTGTTCCGGCGTGACTTTTTCGCCGTGGCTAAAGTCAAACCTTAGACGCTCTTCGGTGATATTGCTACCGCGTTGAGTAACATGATCACCGAGCACCAGTTTTAGCGCTTTATACATCAGGTGCGTAGCCGTGTGGTATTTTTTATGAATTTCGCTGTGTCCGCCCAGCCCGCCCTTAAACTGCCCCTGCGAGGCAGTGCGGGAACGGTCTTTTTGCTCTTTCATAAGCTTATCAAAATTGGCGCGCCAATTTTTGTCCACCGAAACATTATTCAAGCTGGCCTCTTCTAAACTTAGTTCGCTGGGAAAGCCATAAGTATCGTATAGTTTGAATACATCTTGACCAGTGATTTTGCTGTTTTTTGCCAGCTTGTTAAATTCTTTGACGCCGTTTTTAAGTGTTTGGCGAAAAAGTTTTTCCTCACGGGCAAAAGTGTCTATAACAGTTTTGGCACGCCCGATGACTTCGCTAAAATCGTCTCTGAAAATGTTGACTAGTACCGGCACTAATTGAGTAGAAAAATCTTGCGCCACACCAAGCTCCAAGGCGTAGCGAATTGCTCGGCGCATAATCCGGCGCATTACATAGCCCTGCCCCAGATTACTCGGTACGACGCCATCCACACTCAAAAAAAACGCTCCCCGCAGATGATCGGCAATTACCTGCATAGCCACGCGATGTCCGTCATAGGATTTCCCTGTAATCTGTTCTAATTTTGCAATAATTGGCCAAATAATGGATATCCGGAACATATCCGGGTTGTCCAGCGCGGCAGCTGATATTCGCTCCAAACCACCGCCAAAGTCAATATTTGGCCTTAACAGTAGCTCAAAACCGCCGACGGTTCGCTTGTAGGCCATAAATACCGAATTGCCAATCTCGCTAAACCGGCCACACTCGCAGTTCGGATGACAATGTTCGCCAAAATCTGGGTTGTGCTGGACATCTGTAAATTCATAAAAAACTTCGCTGTCCGGCCCGCAGGGGTCGCCGACTGGCGTAGTTTTGGGCGGACCGCCGCGGCTCCACCAGTTTTTTGAGCCATCGTAAAAGAAAATTCGCCCGCCGCTCATGCCCTTTTTAGACCCATCGGCACTGGAGCCAATATCTACCGATTTGGCATCTATGCCTTTATCCTTAAACATTTCGCGCCAGACGGCCTCGGCCTCAGTATCTTTTGGAATATCAAACTTTGGGTCGCCGATAAAACAGGTTACATACAATTTGTTTGGATCTAGCCCCACCTCGTCTACCAAGAATTCCCAAAACCACTTTATCTGTTCTTTTTTAAAATAATCACCCAAACTCCAATTGCCCAGCATCTCAAAACAAGTGGTATGGCGGTTATCGCCGACTTCTTCTATGTCTTCGGCCCGAAAACATATCTGGCTGTCGGCAATACGTTTGCCCTCGGCATGCTTAGCGCCAAGCAAATATGGCACCATCGGCTGCATGCCGCTGCCGGTGAACAGCGTCGAGGGGTCGTTCTCCGGCAATAGCCGCGCCCGCGGGATTACGGCGTGATTTTTATTTCTAAAAAACTCCAGATAAGCTTTTCGTATTTCTTTGGCGTTCATCTGTTACATTTTAGCAGAAGATTGCCCAATTTTGCTCATTATGCTACGGTTTTAGATACTGTGAAAGTAGTGGTTAATTGTAGCAACTGTTTGAATAAGGGCGAGTGTCCGTTTTATCCAGACGACAATATTTCTGAATCTAACAGGCGTACATCAACTATTATTGGGCCGGTTGAATTAGAAATCTCACTAGATAATTCCGTTGCAAAACGTGTACTTTTTGGAGATTGTAACAAATTAAAAGACATTGACCCCGATAAACATCATGTAGCTATTGATATCGGCGGCTTGACGGTTGCCGATGTCATTGAGAAAGTACGCGATCCTGGTATAGAAACAGTTACGATGCCAATTAACGATGCAAGAGACACCGAGGTAATACCCAAAATTTTTGTGGAATTAACCCAAGCCGTATTAAGTGCTGGCGAAACTGAGGATTTGTAGATAAAATTAACATACTATAAATAAATAAAATTTAATAAAGATATGGAACTCGTCGTTAATAAAAATCATTCCAAAGTATCACTCTGTTCCTATGAGGAAGTTGACACTTTAGCGGCTATTCTAACCGATTGCGAAATAGATAGCACATCCGTTGATGCCATGGCGGAAAGCTTAGCCGGACAAGAGATAACGGATTCTTTAATAGAAAACCCAACAAATGTTTTTCATAGGCTTGGAAGTTTGCTTATTGAGGCGCACGAGAAACCAGAAATGACCGCTTTGCCATACGGTCTTAATATGTCTGGCGACAGATTAGTGGAACTTTATAGTCAGGTTTATCGATTCGCAGAAGATACGCCCCGTGCGGTTAACCGGATATTTGATTCGCGCAATTCAGAGGGACTTTTTTGCGAAGATACCCGCCGCCAAAGACAAATAAGAGGAATGGCTGCAACTGCCATGGCCCAAAAAATGCGTCAAGAGATAATGCTAGCGTGCTTTCAATATGAGCTAGAACGGACCGATCGTCAGATGCCATTTTAACCAACAGCTATCTGAGCCGTAACTGTGATGCTCCAACAAATTGATGCACTTTTGAAGCGATCGCTTCAAAAGTGCATCAATCAATGATACCGCCGCCAACGACCCGATCGCCGTCGTAAATTACGGCCGATTGTCCCGGCGTAGCCGCCCTGACCTCCTCTTCCATCCGAACCTCAATGCGAGAGATGTGAGAGGTCCGTCCTGTCACATATTTTAGTGTGCATTTGATGAGCGGGGCGCGGTGGCGGCTGCGAACTTGGTAGGTTTTACTCAATTTCGGCGTGGCATTTATCCAATGCAAGTTAGTTAGTGTTAGACTTTTGGTCCAGAGCTTTTTATCATCTAATTTATTGGAAACATAAACTTCGTTTTTTGCCATATCCTTGCCGGTAACGTAATACGCCAGACCCCCGCCAACATCTAGGCCGTGGCGCTGGCCGATGGTATAAAATATCGCCCCGTCGTGTTGACCAATTATCTTGCCGCTGGAATCAATTATTTTACCTGGCTTTTGCGTGCCTAGCTCATTTAACAAAAATTCTTTGATTCCAACCTTGCCAACAAAACATATTCCCATACTTTCTTTTTTGTCGGCCGTAACCAAACCATATTTTTTTGCAAGAGTCCTAACCTGCGGTTTTGTATAATCTCCCAGTGGAAAAAGCGTTTTAGACAGCGCCTTTTCAGTAACTCTATACAGAAAATATGTCTGATCTTTGTTCTCATCTTTAGATCTAAATAAATAAAATTGACGGCCGTTAGTTTTATTTACGTGGGCATAGTGGCCGGTGGCTATTAGGTCCGCGCCTTTCTCCAGTGCCGTATCTAAGAATAATTTGAATTTTATCTCCTGGTTGCACATTATATCCGGGTTTGGCGTGATACCGGCCTTGAAGCCATCAACCATATAATCCACTACTTTTTGGCGGTACTGTTTTTGGAAATCAAACATCTCAAACGGTATACCGAGCTGTACCGTCACGCGCTTGGCGTCCTGATAATCTTGCTTCCAGGGGCACTTAAAACCAGGCAAATCTTGGCTCCAATTTTTCATATAAACACCCACCACGTCATAGCCCCGTTCTTTAAGTAACGCTGCCGCCACCGAGCTATCCACACCCCCACTAAGGCCAACATATACGGTTTTATTCATAATCTATAATAGAAAGCATATTATATCAGTTTTGTCTCTGTTTTACCAATTTTAGACATCCAAAAACACAATGACTTTGTCGGCTTTGACGTGCATCACACCGCGTGAAATTCTAAAACGTTGCTCTTGATCACTATGCCTAATCACTAGATCGCATGGATTTAATAAAGTCATAAAGTTGTGGTGGCGTGGCAAAATATCAAACGGCCCAGTTTCATTTACCGCCGATATACTGTCACCGTCCTGGTCAAAATAAACCTTAAACGGTGAATAGACTTTGATATGCATCGTCAGTTGAGTATTACTTGAAGCACTTGGCTCGGGTTGGCCATCATCAACTATTTGCCCGGTACTAGCTTGTTGCCTCCTCATACTACAATTTCTTCTATTCCCTTTAGCATCGCCTCGCGCGACACGTATTCGCCTTTGTTATTGTTCAAATCTTCCGTTACATGCATATTTTGCGAAAAATATGTGATTAGTTTTTTGGCCTTGGCATAGTCGGCCCGATCTACCGAGCTTAGTTCGTTTTCTCCAATTATGGCAATGATGTTTTTAAGCGATTCGTACTTTTGCAACAAAGCCTGTACTTGAACACTTAACAAATAATGCCGATCACCGACGATTTCGGCCGACAATAACGACGATGTACTGCGTATCAAATCAACCGCCGGCCTAATGCCCTGTTCGGCAACCTTTCGACTTAGAACTATGATGGAATCCAGCTCGTGTTGGATCATCTGCACCGCCGGATCGCTTAAATCGTCGGCTGGAACGTAAATAGTTTGAACAGCCGTAATTGAACCGTTTTCGTTGGAGCTTAGCCGGTCTTGCAAAACTTTAATGTCAGAAAATATTGTTGGTTCGTAGCCCCCCTCGGACGGTACCTCGTCCATAATGTTAGCAAGCTCATTGCGTGCCTGAACGTAGCGGTACATATTGTCTGCAAAGAATAAGATATCCCGTTGTTCTTCGTCTCTAAAATATTCGGCCGAGGTAACCGCCGAGTTAGCCACCGTTGCCCGTTGCGCCGGATTTTCGTTCATTTGACCAAAATACATACAAGTATTTTTCAGTAAGTCGCGTTCTTTCAATGTTTCATATAGCTCATGGCCCTCGCGAATCCGCTCGCCAATACCAGTGAAAAAACTTAGACCCGTGCCACTTTTGGCAATATTGTGAATGAGTTCCATGGTTAGCACAGTTTTGCCAACGCCGGCGCCGCCGATAATGCCCACTTTGCGACCTTTTACAAATGGCGTAAAGAAATCTATTACTTTGATACCGGTTTCTAATATATCTGGTTTGCCAACCGTAAATTCGTTCTTGCCAGACGGCAATTTAAGAATATTTCTGGTTTTTACATCAGCGCCAGACAGTGCCGGCTGGTCATCCAGCGGTTGACCGAGGGCGTTAAACATACGCCCAATAGTCCCCTCACCAACCGGAATTTCAATGCCATGTCCGGTTGATGAAACTTGGACGCCTTTTTGCAAACTATAATCTGATTGAATATTTAAACACAGCGCAACATTGTCTTGCAACAAAGCTTCTACCACTAGCCAGCTATTGTTAGCATTATCAACCTCCAAGACTTCGCCCACGGCTGGCATAGCATCGTCAAATTCTACTCGTACCACTAAATCGCGTATAGTACTAATAACGCCTCGGCTCATGCTATGCCCACTTTTCTCATACCATTAATAATTTCTTTCAAACGTTCATCTTTAAGGTAGCGTTTGGCTCTGTTAAATTGTAAATTGAAATCATTGTATGAATCATCAGCCCGTTGGTGGGCAGACGTCATGGCCTTAAATCGACTAGCGTATTGTGCCAACTTGGATTCTAAAATAACTTGGCTAAGGGCAATCTGAAGCATTGATCTTTCCAAGTGGTCAATAACAGCGAAAGTACTTGGTTCAAAAATATAATTCTTTTCATTTATAATTTCATCGCTCTGCCCGGCTTGTAAACCTTGTTCTTGCATTACTACGCTTAAATCAATTCGCTTAATATCCTGTGCCATTAACGACACATAGGTCTGATAAAACACTGATGTCGATTTGTACTTTTGTACTTCGGCAACTAACGGTTCAACATTAATGTTGGCATCTTTTTCTGGCAGTTTAAAGTATTTTTTGATACTCACGCCTTTTTGAGCCAATTGAATAGCCCCATGGTGACCGATAACAATAATGTCTTGCGTATTGTTATCGTATTGAGTAAGCATCCAGGCAATTAGACGTTGATCAATATCACCACTAAAACCACCTTCCGCAGTAATAACAATGAATAATTCTCTATCAGCAACTGGCGCCTCGGTTTGGCTACGACCAAAATGAAAGGCGCTATCCACCCTTATTTGCGTATAAATGTGCCATAGCTCTCGGAAAAATTCTTGGGATTGTAAAACTTGATTTTTAATCTGTGCTATGTGCAAACTGGCGATACCTTCAAAAATACTAGTCAGTTCAACTAGCGTAGCCGTGGATTGGACATCTTGGGCTATTTCTTGTGGACGCTTCATGATCCTAAACTCCACAGGGCTTTTTGCTTCAACTGCGTCCGAGCCTCTTCGTAATGTTTGTCGTCTTTAACTATTTTGGCGAAATCGCCGGCAACAGTTTTTAGTGCTTTAATATCAATGTTTTCCTGCTCCGACACATTGATAGCGATATCAAGCATCAGTTGCTGGCTTATCAGATCAAAGACTTCGTTAGTTGGTTGAGTGAATAGGTCGTTTAAGCGTTTTCCGGCATTCAGCTGGCTTTTGGTGGCGAGGGCCAATTCCGAACCAAAGTGTGAAAATTCTTGAGCTTGGCGAAAGTCTGCCAGCATTTTCAATGTTTGAACGGCTAATTGTTTTTGGCGCGTGTTATGCCCGCGCCCGCCGACTCGAGTAACACTTAGCCCAACATTGAGTGCTGGTCTAAGCCCATTTCGAAATGTGTCCATATCAAGCACCCACTGCCCGTCCGTTATTGACATAATATTTGTCGGAAGATAGGCCGTTATATCATCACCAGCCGCCAATACTAATGGCAAACTGGTCAGAGTTTTATGGTTACGACTAAGTTTACCGGCCCGTTCCAACAAGCTGGAGTGGGCATAAAACATATCGCCAGGAAATGAATCCCGCCCCGGACTAGTGCCAGTTAACAGTGCAATCTCGCGGTAAACTTGGGCGTGACCAGTTAAATCGTCATATATAATCGCTACGTCTTGGTCGCATTTTTGCCATAAAAACTCAGCCATCGAACAGCCAACATACGGCGCCAAATAATTTATTATCAATGATTCAAACATTGTCGCTACGACTACAATTGTGTTTTTCATAGCATCATGTTCTTGCAAGCGACTTAATAGCATATTAACATCGCTACGCCGTTTGGCAATCATTACATAAACAACTACCACACCTTCGTTTTTTTGGTTGATGGCAAGTTGGGTGGCAAGCGTGCTTTTACCAGATTTGCTATCGCCCAGTATGGCAATACGTTGCCCGCGCACTAGCGGGAACAACGAATCAATTATTGTAACACCGGTGGCTAATTGCTTATCTAGTAACTCCCTGTCAAACAACCTTGGCGCTTCATTAAAAACCGGCCAGATATCATCGGCCGCAATTGGGCCTTTACTATCCAAAGGTTCGCCGGTAACGGATACGACACGGCCGATAAAATCTTTGCCGACCTTAGCTACCAGTGTTTCATGTTGTACGACAACAGTCATACCGGGGGTGAGAGATGTCGTACCCAAGTGAAGCACACCAACGTAATCCTCCATAACTTGATAAACCATCCCCTTGCTACCATCTTCAAACATAACCAGCGCCCGCAAATTTATCGGTTGTAGACCCTTGATTCGTATAAAGAATCTATCAACGGAGGTAATCTGTCCAACCGGTTTGCCCGATTCAACCAGTTTTTTGAAATGTTGGTCATTGGCCATTTGCGATATCTTTCAAGCTTAATTCTTTATACAAAAGGTTGCGGTTTTTTTCAAAATGTTGGCGCATACTAAAATCAAAATATCGACTGTTTGATTGGACAGTGCAACCAGCCGCAATACTTGGTTGTAGACCAATTTGAAGCAGAATATTGGGGTGAATTTCCGATCTTAGCCAAGCGATTAATTTTTTTAAGAAAACCGCTGATGGCTCGGTTGCAAAACTTATATGCAACAGGGGCGCATGCGAATATAGTTTCGTTAAACTGGTCTTCAAACTTTGTCTATCGCCGTCAACTAGCAGATTAAGGCGGTTACTTCTTGCCAATTCTTCCAAATCAATACCGGTTCTTGGTAAATTTAGTTGTTGGCCAGATTTTCTAACCTTAGCTTGAATTATAAAATCATCAATCGCGCTAAGTTCTCTGCGCAACCGCCCCAAGTCAACCCTACTTATAACTTCGTTCGTAAAAACAAGTTTTGTTTCCTTATGCACCATTTTTTATATCCTCAATGATGTCTTTTTTGTTTGATTCAAGCTCGCCCAAGATATATTCAAGCTGATCGTTCAAGTCAATTTGATTACCGATTGCCTCTAAGACATAGTGATTTACAATATCTGCCATATTTTTTTCAAACCGCGACATTATTCGCTCTTTTTCGGTAACAACTTGTTCGTTTAGCTGTTTGCCCAGAATTTCGCGTTGCTCTTCAATCGCTTTTTGGGTTTTGGCGATAGAATCAATCGCTAGCTGTTTGGCATCGTTGATTGATTGTTCATATTTACTAAATTCATCTTTGAGGGTTTTTGTGATTTCCTGTTTCATAAACTCGTTAAGGTGCGAGGTGGTTAAGCGCAAATCTTGTTGCAAAAACATCGCGTTTTCGTTAATAATTTTCTCAAAGTGAAGCCGGCCGCGATTGCGCATTTCCTCGCGAAATTCATCGTCAAAAATTCGATTAATGTCGGCTTTTATCGCCGTATCTTCACTTCGCTCGGGAGTTTCTTCGGATGGCTGATTTGTTTTTAGGGTTTTATTGTGAAATTTATTTACTAAAGCAATTGCCACAAATAATCCGATTATAATAACGCCTATTAGTAGTAAATAAATCTGGAGTTGCACGAAATTCCCACCCCTTTATCTCAAAAAGTTTTGCTTTGTAAAATTATTAACACCGCAAACAAAACCATTGACCATTTACTGGTGTAGTTTGTACGCTTTTTATTATAACGCTTTTACTTTTATCCTACCACCAATATTAGTGCATCAATTACCTTTATAATGTCGCTTTTTGTAGTAGTTCGACCCATACTAAAACGTAGCGTTGCTTCGGCATCTTTTTTACTTATGCCGATTGCACCAAGCACGTGCGACGGTTCGTCATTTGAAGCCTTGCAAGCCGAACCAACCCCACAGATTATACCTTTTTCATCTAGTGCCATCATCAGTCGTTCGTTGTCGTGACCGGGAATAGTTAGGTGAATATTATTTGGTAATCGGTGAGTTTTGGAGCCGTTTATTATGGCAACGGGGATTTTTTCTTGAAGTTGACTAATAAAAAATTGCTGAAGTAGTCTTATTCGGTCGGATTCGTCGTGGCGCATAGTTTGAACAATATCTAGAGCTTTGGTAAGCCCGATAATCGCCGGTACATTTTCGGTGCCGCTGCGCAAGCCATATTCTTGCCCACCGCCTAGTATCTGCGGAGATATTTTAGTCCCAGTTTTTATAAACAACGCCCCGCTTTGCTTGGGGCCGTATATTTTACCGCCGTTAATCGTCATCAAATCCACCCCCAAACGATGCACGTGCAAGTCAAGATAATTAACCGCTTGGCATGCGTCAGTGTGAAAATATATCGGCAATTTATTATTTGATTTCGCGCGTTGCAAGCGAATTTGATCAATTATTTTGGCAACTTCTTTTAATGGCTGGATTGTGCCAATCTCGTTATTGGCATACATCACGCTCACCAGCACAGTTTTGTCATCTATTTTTTTAGCCAAATCATCATCGTCAATTCGTCCATCCGGCCTAACTTTAATGATTTTATGTTTATAATGTTCGGCTGGTTTTAGAACTGATTCGTGTTCAATGGCGCTTACCAGCACATTGGCATCTGGAAAAGCTTGCATTACGCCGTTAATTGCCAGATTATTGGCTTCGGTACCGCCAGCCGTAAAAACTATTTCGCTCGGCCGGCTTCCCAGCCAATAAGCAATGTCGGCGCGAGCTTTGTTTACATCTTGTTTGACGGATT
>Ga0172375_10003928_pt1 | contig 22324 bp, 15 predicted proteins | sample LakKiv1m_FD_114537 | JGI IMG/M metagenome (GOLD analysis project Ga0172375, IMG submission 114537) | Freshwater microbial communities from Kabuno Bay, South-Kivu, Congo - kab_092012_11.1m | ecosystem: Environmental > Aquatic > Freshwater > Lake | place: Democratic Republic of the Congo... | reverse complement strand
TCGAATATATCTACAGTCACTGAACCGGGGTCTTCCAAAATGTCATACCTGTCTCGCGTTTCGATCTCAATAAAAGCTGTCTCTCCGGCATCATATTCTCTCATGTTCCTGCCACCTGTGAAAGATCCTGTATTACTTTCTCCGGCTCTCTGAAATTGATCTTCACCTTGTTTGACTCGACCAGTTTGACCCTTACTATCGGTTCACCCGCCATCACATTGACCTCACTCGCTCAGTTTCTCTTATTGCCCCTTTCCGGGTATCGATAATGGCAATTCCTTTGCTCTTTCAAGCAGTTTTTCAGCAATAAATGCAGACGATATGCCTGCAACAACTGCTGTTGTCGGTGTAGTTGCAATAACTGCAGCAATTGCCGCCCCGATCACCAGATTAGCGATCCCGCCCAGGTGGACATACTTTGTGCCATCCTGTGCAGTCTCGATACACGGCAGGGCAACTGCCCCTTTTTGTTCAGCAAGACTCTTTATGAGCCCGCCTACAGCGCCTGCCGCCGCGATTATAATTATCAGTTCCATATTACTGTTCCTCCTTTGCGGTATCTATCATCTTTATCAATTCAAGCTCCGTGTCAATCTTTACATTCGGATGCGGGCAATTTGGACACATCGATTGTACCAGAAGCATCTTTGATACGACCAGGTCAACCTTTGCGAGGTTTCCCCCGAAAGCATCGAGTTTGTCTGTCAGGTTCCTGATCTCATCCCTCAGTGATTTGAGAAAGAGCGTCATTATCGATCCTGTGATCGTCACGACCGTTACGACCATTCCTGCAACTATTTCAGTTGGCACATCCATCGCCGTCTCCACAGAAAAGAGGAACTACCTTATGAGGTAGTTCCGACTTCTATCTCCACGAAACCTTCGTTCTTGTAAATCCTGGGTACTGCCCAGCCTTTCAATTCTATAGGGAAATTGCCGCCTGCGGCTTTCGGGAGTCTGTCCGGGTACGGGTTCTCGCTGACAACAAACTCAGCTATTACCGGGTTCTTTGCTGCAAGATATACCTTGCCTGCTGTGAAGCCGTCATTGATCTTCACCCAGGTCTTGTATGGATCAGCATCCGGGCTTGCCCTGAAGAGAGGCGCTATCGTTTTGTAATAAGGCTGCCTTTGGCTGTCCAGATTGAACAGGTACTCAATGTCCAGTGAGTTCCCAATAAGGAACAGGGGATTGTTCTTGTAGTTCCCGTCAAGGAGCCTCTTTGCTGCCACAATGTCTGCATGCGGATCCTGCGTTGCGCTGCCCCAGATGCCGTTGTTCTGTGCCGCTCCGATCGTACCATTGGCATTAGCCTGTGCAGCCTGGATTATACCGTTGATGCCCAGCGTCGCATCGCCGTTTATGGTCAGGCTGTCTTCGAGCCTGTGGATGTTGTCAAGGCAGATGTCCACATACCTGTTAAACATCTTCGGATCTGATTTCAGGTCCTTCTCGTGGACGCTGAACCAGTCCATGAACTGAAGTATGTCCTGTTTTGTCGTGGTCTGCTTTATGCCCGTCTTTCCGGTCGGGGTAGAGCCCTTCGCCACGACCTTGGCGCCAGGTCCGGTCCTGTCATAATCTACCACGACATCGATCTGTACGGCCTCGTCAACCTTTCTCACGGGCAGAATGTTCCTTGCGAACATGTTATCAAGGTTCACATTCACCCATCTTGCTATCTCTCTTGACCACTCTTCCAGATAATTATCCGGGATTGACAATCCATCGTTCTGTATCATTTTTACACCATCCTTGCCGGCACTGTGCTATTTTCAGTTGCCTGATCCTCGACCGCTACAGCCCTGCTATTTAAGGTCTTCATTCCGTCCTGTCCGGCAACGCCGTTTGTGCTCACGGCGAACTTGCCATTCCCCACAGGTTCGAGGTACTGGCCGGATAAGGCCGTCCCTGTTAGGCCGATTTCGGCTTTGCCCTGGTCAATTATGTGTACGGGTTCATACTGTGCATATGCATCTTTATCCTGCATCTCATCAGCAACGCCAAGGTACTCATTGCCTGCCCTGATATCATCCACGAATAAGGTTGCTGCTCCCGGATCACTTGCAGCATTTATACCTACGGAAATTGTTGCATCCCTTGTTGTGCCAACACCGGTCACTGCCAGTCTTACATATCTCCATACACTCGCAGCGAGTGCAGGGATATTCAATGTCTCATCCGGGCTTGCACATGCCGCTGTCTCATCCAGTACAAGCTGAAGCACGTTCGCAGCCACCGGGATATCGGACTTTATCCAGAACCCGATATATTTGAATCCTGAGAGGTCAATCGCTGCAAAGTCGCGTGTGGCGACAAGACCGGTTGTGAAAGCTGCGGCAATTACAAGCTTTGCGCCTTTGGCATTGACCTTCCTGGCGGAGGCTTCGGCTGTTGCCGTTACGTTTGCTGCTGCCGCCCATGCAGCCTGGCAGTCGTCTATTATTTTCTCCATGTGTTTTCCGATAGTATTAGCGCCTCTGCGCTCGACTGCATCACGAAATTCTATAGCTGCAGCGGCTCTCTTTGTGCCTATACCGCTTCCCAGTTCCTCTACGTTCACTGGATTGCTGGACATTATTTCTCACCCACCTTTGCATATGCATCGTCTATGATGCTCTTTGACGGCTTTGCGCCATTTTTCATCTTCAGTTTCTCCGCATCAAGAACGCTTGCGGCGGTGTCTGTAAGGCGTTTCATATCCCATGTTTTGAGATCTTCAGCCTTGAGCGCAGGCATCGCATCCGTTATCTTTTTGATCAACGGCGCCCGCCTCTCCTGCTCCACTGCGTCAATCTGTGCCTGCAATGGTGCAATTTTTGCTTCGCTTGCTGCAAGGGCCTTGCCCTGTTCTGCGAGCGCAGCCTCTTTCGCATCAAGCAGTTTCCTCGTTTCATCAGCCAACTTCTGCGCTTCTGAGAGAGCTGCAGAATCGGCTACAAGTTTCTTTACCATCTCGGGCGTGTACTCCACGCCGTCGACCAATATGCTCTCTGCCATTGTTTCCTGTGTCTCCTTTGTCTTTTTTTCATCAATAATTGATGAGCTTGAATTGTTTGCTGGCGGTGTCTGTTCTCCTGCTGTCCCATGCATCGCCATCATGGACTTTGTTACGCTCCTGATTATCTTCGCCATGCCAGCATGCTTCTCTTTCGGCATCTCCTGCATCAGGGAGTTCATCCTGTGTATCATAAGAAGCAGGTTATTGATCCCTTCGACGAACCGCCCCACCAGCTCACAGTCTTTAGGTTGCAGACCTGCAGCCACTTCATGCAGCTTGCCGAGGTCCTTTTCGATCCCATCTGTAATATCTTCTGGAATAATCCCAGGTTCTTTCATATAGTCTGTCTCCGAATCAATAGAATCAACTATCCCGCACTTAGGTCTTGAACACCTGCCGAGTTTTACCACTGCAAGATGGTCGTACAGGACTTTTTCCTGGACTGCTTCATATGGCTCATCGTTGAATATCCCTGGCTCTTCAATAATATCAGCGTAATAACCTGGACTGAGATCCCGCTTTCCTTTCCTGATTTCGTCTGCAAGAACTTTGTCTGTTATGAGAAGATCGCCTGTGGCGACATTATTATTGAGCTTGACAGTTTCCGGAAGAACCCGGCCTTTTATTTCCAAGACATCCATTATCACCCTGGAATGCGGATGTTCATCTGTTATCATCATCCGCTGCATTGTTGGCATTGAATCTGCAAGCGTCTCCGGGGATTTCAGGATCTTCTTTCCGTTGTAATCCAGCACCATCGCCCGGCATATTATGGCGGCTTTTACCAGAAGACCGTCTTTGGTATCTACCATTTTGGAACTGTCGATCTGGAGGTCCATTGAATCGGAGAACATTATCCGGTCTGCTGAATCGCCAAGTGTAATCATGTGGACCACTCCTTCCTTACAATGAGTGGATTTGATGAATTAATCTTGAAAACCATATGAAAATAGAATAGTCCTTGTTATATTTAATATGTAACTTACTATTGTATTGTTATAGTAATACAATAGTACATAATGTAATAGCATTTGAAACGATTGAAGAATAGAGAGCAATTATATGAGGCGGCCTTCGAAGTGTGATGTCCATCACTTTAAGAAAGTTTATTATGGCATAAAAAGAATCTGCAATGGTGGCTAATGAGGCAAAATGAATGTCATTTGAAAAACCATTAACAATTAAAGAAGCCGTCGAAAATATTCATAAGAAAAAATATCTACTGCCAGCAATTCAGCGAGAATTTGTTTGGAAAAACAGCCAAATTGAACGTTTATTTGATTCTTTAATGCGAGAATATCCTATAGGATCGTTTTTATTTTGGTATTTAGATAAAGAACAAAGCAAGGATTATCAATTTTATGAATTTATAAGGGCTTATCATGAACGTGATAAACGACACAATCCGAAAGCTGATACGAGTGGAGAAGATGATGTTACAGCAGTCTTAGATGGGCAACAACGTTTGACTGCGCTTTATATCGCCTTAAAAGGAACATATGCATATAAACTTCCTAGAAAACGGTGGGATAATGATTCTGCATTTCCAAAGAGAGAGCTTTATCTTAATTTACTTAAAGCATCTGATGACAGTGAATTTGAGTATGATTTTCGATTTCTTACAGAGAAAGAATCTAAAAATCGAGATGATGATACATCTTGGTTTAAAGTTGGAGCCATTTTAGACTTAAAAGAGCATTATGAAGTAAATGATTATCTTATTGAAAATGATTTAAGTTCGTTGGAAAAAGAGAAATCTAAATTTGCCAATAAAACTTTATTTAAACTACATAAAATTATTCATAACAATGAAACAATAAATTATTATTTAGAGAAAGAAAACAGCTTGGAAAAGGTTCTTAATATATTTATTCGCGTAAATAGTGGTGGCACACAATTAAGTTATTCCGATTTATTGCTATCAATGGCGACTGCGCAATGGGAAGAAAAAGATGCACGAGAAGAAATTACAAACTTTGTAGATGAAATAAATAATATAGGAGATGGTTTTAATTTTGATAAAGATTTTACTTTAAAAACGTGCTTAGTATTAAGTGATTTTGCCGATATTGCTTTCAAAGTTGACAATTTCAATAGAAAAAACATGCTCAAAATTGAAAAAAACTGGGATAAAATCTCAGAATCAATAAAGTTAGCAATTACATTAGTTTCAAGTTATGGATTTAATCGTGATACTTTAACATCAAACAATGCGATTATACCAATATCCTACTATTTATTAAAAAATGATTTTCCCTCCAAGTTCGTGACATCATCAGATTATAAAGATGACAGAAAAAAAATTCGTAAATGGCTCATCCTTTCTTTATTAAAGAGAGTTTTCAGTGGACAGCCTGATAACGTGTTAAGACCAATACGAAAAATCCTTTCGGGAAGCCGTTTGCCTTTCCCTATTGATAAAATAATTGATGAATTCAAAGGTGATACAAAGTCAATAGTATTTGATGATGATGAAATTGAAAATCTGTTTCATTATCAATATGGTGAGAGCTATACGTTTTCAACACTTGCATTATTATATCCATCATTGGATTTTAAAAATAAGTTTCACCAAGACCATATTTTCCCCAAAAGTTTTTTTACAAAGAAAAGGTTGCTTAAAAAGGGTATCAAGGAGGAAAAAATTGAGTTTTATCTTGATAATTTTAATTACCTTGCTAACATTCAGTTACTTGAAGGAATACCTAATGAAGAAAAATCAGATACCGACTTTGAAAAATGGTTGGATCGGACTTATCCTGATGAAAGGGATAAAAAAGAATATATGAAAAAGAACTACATCCCTGACGTAGATTTGAGTTTTGATAATTTTGAAGAATTTATTCTTGAAAGAAAAGAATTAATATCTATTAAATTTAAATCAATTTTTAAATTAGAATAGATATTATTGCAATATATTTTTCTCTATGATATTCCTGTAAATGAGAAGCAAGAGAAGAAACTGAATCACAATACCCTCGAACATCAGCGCTTGAAAGCATTGCAAATTTCATTGCAGGGTTTGCATGAAGTTACAAGTGTGTTATCGTAGTCTTTGCCTTCCTTGGTTCACCCTGGTATGAAATCCCCTCTTCTGAACCTGCCTTAACCTTTGTCTGCACGAACTTCAAAAGGGTCAGCTGCTCTTGAGTCAGCGCCGGGCGGCCGTCCCTTGTCCTGATCTCATCAGGTGTCTCCGTGTATGAATTCACCCGGTTGTAGTCTATTTCGGACTGTATCTTTTTTATCTCAAGCTTCTCTTTCTCAGTAAGCTCATAGGGGCTGTTCCATGTCAACTCCCACTCATTTTTCAGGTCGCCATTCGTGAATCCTTTTAAAAGTTCCACAAGGAAGTTCGAAATCCAGTTCTGCTTGACCACGACCTTACTGTAATATGTGCTCCTGTCAAGCTGGCTGCCAGTTACTGCGCCTGTCGCCAGGCCATATAAGATGGACTTGGGGTATTCCGTCACTCCAGCAAGCTGCACTATGGCGCTCTCAAAGTACGGCGCCGGATTCAGCACAGCGCTTGCAGTGTTCAATACATTCGCCTTATAGCCATCAGGAAATGCCAGTACGGTCTTTGCATTTATGTCACCAAGTGAATCGAGTGCTGCATCCCTGTCTTCCGGGGTCGCATCCGGCGGCAGGTCAAGTCCCAGTAATCCACCGCCCACACGCCACATGGTCTGGCCAGCGCTCCACAGCATGTGATCAATTACCGATATTATGTTGAACGGGCGGTCAAGAACCGAGCAGCCAATTGCATCATTCGGGCTGCCTGTTAAGTAATCTTCTTCCAGTCCCGGATTAACTATCATCATCAATCTTGATGCATGAATGGCCGTATTCTTCCCGAAGATGCCAGGATTGAGGTTGATCTTCTCTACTTCTTCCGGGATTATTCTGTATCCCACTTCATCTTTTTTATATTCGATTTCAGTTATCCAGTTCCGCGGGATCGCTTTTATGTATTCTACCTTCGCGCTCTTGTTTGAAAACGGAGTTGCCAGGTCCTGCCCATCTTTTATCCCCATCAGCAAGAAGTTGTAACCATAGAGCCTTGCCCATTTCAGCGCCTTGCCAAGTTCCAGTTCTATTTTCTCTTTGTAAATCCTGGTGAACATCTTTGTAAGTGCCTTCTCCGGCTCTTCAGGTGTGCTGATAATGTTGATAGTGAACCCATTCTTCAGGGCATCGTCTATGATCTTGTCTACGATGGCCCCACCTATACCGCGTTCGTATTTCTCCCTGCGGTCAATGTCGGTTATCTTCATTGCGAAAAGCGAATTTGCCGCGGTCTTTTTTTTGCTGGCATTCGGGGTGTTATTGGGGAATCCTAACTCCTTTGGTGTATAAGACACACCATTATTCCAGGTCTTTGTTATTACATGCTTTACCAGGTCATCTGTATTGTTGAATACGGCCATTTATTAGAAAGTATTGTCCTGTTCGTATATTAAATTTGACTTACTACTGTATTGTAATAGTAATAGTTTTATATGATTAACAAATATAACAAGGCATGGAGAATCAAGGAACTGAAGTCATAGAACTGGTAGGCTTGCGAAATGTGAACGCTGAGCTGTACCAAAGATTTCGTGTGCGATGCGCTGAAAAGAAGATCAACTTTGGGACTGGATTCGAACAGGCAATAAACGCATGGCTCATTTCTTCATCTGGTGATGACCTGCTATCCCAGCCGCCTTTTGATACGATAAATCCGAATGTTATAAACGAATTCAGATCGCGTTGTAAACGCCATGGGTTTAACATTCTCCCTGGCATCGCTGACGCAATGGTCGTCTGGATACGCAACTATGCCTATACAGATCCGTATCCTTCCGTGGACAATGGCAAGGTTGGCAAGAAGAGACGGAATGCGTAGTATGGGGATTTGATTGAGATGGAAGGAGTCAAAGGGAGGACATAGTGAGAAAAAAATCTTCGGTTTTCAAATTTAGACCCCTTTAACATAATTCTCTATATTGATTTTATAAGGTTCAATATTTCATCACGGTTTTTTTCACCTATCCGAGCGACACCTTTTCTTTCTAAAACATTTACATTGCTGCTATTTGATATCTCTGATAGCAGTTTTTTACTTGAGACAATAATAATTGATAACTTATTGAGGATTTTGATTAACTTGTAATTTTCCCTAACTTCTAAAAATTTTATATAATAGTCTGATTATAATGCCTGCTTTTTCTGATTTTTCCTGCATTTTTTCATATTTCATAGATAGCTTCCGCTAGATGATTCCTTGTTTCTTGAGGGTTAATAGTTGATATAAATTGAATCCAAATGATGCAAAGACCATTTTTACAGCGGTCCTGGCAACCGTAGTCACCATAACATGACTTGATTTGAACACACTTTTTATCACCGCATAAGGTCTTTCTCCAGGTGCCCTTTTCTTACTGATCCTTTTGTTTCGCAGAATATCCCATATACCAATAGGATGTCCCCTAACTGATCTTTTCATCGTTGCACTATGTCCCTTCGAATCAGCCCCAAAATACCCCTTATCTCTGTAGGCAACTTCTCCTGGTTTTGATGGATCGACTTGACTGTCATGAACAGAAGCAGTGGTTGTTTCGATTTCTCTAATGAGCCCATAATCGATATCTTCCTTCGAGTGAAGCTTATACCCAAAAAATGACTTGTTATTCTTTTTTGTCCATGTTCCGTCTTTGCTTCTTCGTGTTTTAGCATCAATGCCACGTGGTTTATCCGCTTCTGCATGTCCAGGATCTGAAGTTATAAAAGTAGCATCCTGGATCACTCCTTTCTTCACCTTAAGTCCCTTTGCATCGAGCTGTCGCTGCAATTCTTGCCAGATTTTCTTATCTTTACCAGATTTAATTAATCGTTCTCTAAAGATCCATACGGTTGAGTAATCCGGTATTGTATCGGGGAAATCCAAAAACTTACGAAAGGATATCCTGTCAGTGATCTGTCTTTCAAGTTCAGGATCAGATAAACCATGCCACTCCTGTAATACCAATATTTTTATCATAATGATTTCATCGATGTTTGGGCGTCCACCTTTTTCGGATTTATTATCATACAGATCTTTAACTATCGGTCGAAAGGCTTCCCAGTTGATCAATTTATCAATATCGGATAGCTTATCTCCCAAAATCCTTACTCGCTCATACTCTTCTCTAAATGCAAAGTCTATGAATGATGCCATAATATACTAAATATAGTTATTATGTATTAAATATTTCGGTGATTATGGGTTTTTCAAAATTCTCTATTGTCTAATCGATCGAAATAACCACACTTCATTAAATACATAAGATAATGTTTTGGCAATAACATGATGATAATTTCATGGTTATTGGCGGTATCAACCATGAGATTGCTGAAGTTTGTTCGTTTATCCAATATTTCTAAATCTTTATCGGTTTGAATATGGTGAGAATATGGAATTATCCCTTCATTTTCTTGAATTAGTCCATATCTGCCAGATACAATATACAAGTCGGTTTGAGCAAATTCAGAAACAGTATCTGCAAAGATTCTAACTTCAACAAACATTCCGGCAAACATCGATCTTGCTGGTCGTACAAAATCATGCAGTATCTCACGGTATCTATCTTCAATTTCAATATTATCGTGTGGAACTGCAAGATTATGGCTCTCCAGCAAGGACATTATCTTAGGATCTTCTGTAATATCTATGCCTCTGCCATATTTTCCTGTCCAGCGATCAATAGGAGGCAATTTTACATCTGTGTCTTCGGTAAATATGGCTACTTTCATTGCAAACTCCATTTTCATTTAGATGTTTTATTCCTGCTCAAATCCCTGACTTGTGAATTTCAGTGTTTTACCGTTCTCCATAACAATCCTTATCACGTGATCAGGTACACCTGATGGAATATCGGCATCGATTTCCAACGTAACTTTCACAGTTGAGCCTAATAATCCCGAAAGATGTGATATTACCTCTTCGGCAATTTGACTTGCATCCCGACCTACACGCGCTGGATCGAGGTTAACGCTACCATAGTACCGCTTTGGTGGTTGTTTCTGTGGCGTCACAGTTTTGGATCCGCCAACCTTAACCCTGGTATGACCTCCAATTGTTTCAGGTGGTATGGTAGTTTCTGTTCCATTTTGAGATCCAGGAACTGTTTCTGTCTTCGGCTGAACTTCTGCCTTTAATTGACTTGCGGCGATATCAGGTTTGACCAGTAAGCCTGCAAGAGTGTCTTCTGAAAGTTTAACAGGCTGGCCACAATGCAGTCCCCTATAGCGACTTTCAACGTTATCAAAACTGTCTGCGTAGGCGAACGATTCTTGTTCCCATGTTAGGATCCTGAGCCCGGAATTTATTGAATCGGTCAACACAGCCGGGCCAGTTAACCTATAAAGATATGGATAACTTGCAAAATCCTCAGCAAGCTGTTTGATCTCAACATGGTTTCCTCTCCAGAGGGGGATTTTATCAAGTTCCATGCGTAGATTTGTACCCAAAAGAGCTGGTGTGAGTAATTGATCATTCTTTAGTTTTTTGCTGGCTCTTGCAGCAAGGGAATCCTGGCCAGTCAGCCTGAATGGTTGAATTTCCACGGGTGATTTTGGATTCTTCTGAACTGGAACCAACAGCCACTGATAAGTTTCAGGAACACGAGCATTGACAGTACTGTTAGCAGAGTCTTTTTGCGCCACTGCCTGCTTAACTTGATGAGGAGTAAGATTAAGTGTATCTTTTTCATCAAGTATCGATTCCCATGCCAGATATTTGCGTATAGCCTCATCAAGGTCCTGAAAACGTGTCTTGTCTGCTGCAAGGAATACCAGGGTGTTTCTATAGAGTCGTGGGCTACCGCCACGGGTTTCAAGGATTATTTTTGCAGCTTTCTCGGCGTCATTTCCTTCTTCTTTGCTGTATGTTTGTTCTATGCCCAAAACCACAAGTCTGGCATTTAGATCTTCGGGCACATCTCCACTTGAAGCTGGCAAAATGTGTACACCTTTGAAATCACCCATTTTGCGAAGATCAGCTCGCAAGAGTCTATCCAGTTCATGTGCTACTTTATCAGGGTCCCGCTTTAGTTGTTCAGCACGATCATCAGCAAGTTTGGTGACAGTGGGCTGGGTGGAATACCAGTAACGCGGCCCATCCTGATAGAGATACGTGGCTGCGCCTGTCAGCCTCCGCAATGCATCCCCGAATACAGCCGGGGATTCGCCTGGCTGTACGCATCCCAATTTCACCTGTCGATCTTCAATACCACGATTTGCCGTAGCAGTAGTAGGTGCAGAACCAAGATAGATTGTACGCGCAACACGCCTGCATGCTGCAAACTTTCCCAGATTTGGCACATCTGAATCGATGCGTAAAGGTAACGAGTTAGGACCATCTACGTCTTTCTCGATAATGGGAACCCAGTTATCAGAAAGATAACGTGTCAGTTCAAATTGCACACGCCGATCTTCGATAGGAATGTTAGCTGGAAGGATCAGGGGATTCTTATCTCCTTTTTCCCATAGGCTGTATATGACAGCAGCCATGAGGCGCAGGACACCACGAGTGCGCTGGAACTTTACAAGCGTTGACCAGTCAGTGTAAAGGCGGTCAAATATCTCAGGGTGGATCGGATATGCTGCTTTGATGCGTTTTTCATATTCTGCATCACGACATTCAGGCGGGAATTCCTGCTGTTGCGCTCTATAGAGGTCAACAAAAGCTCGAGCTACCACATCACGATCCTTGAATTGAGTCGGATCACTCATGGGCTCGAATAGCCTTCGACGCACGATCTCAAAACCTTCTTCTGCAGTTGCAGGTCTCCAGACCGCTTCCACACGTCCTATTACATTACGGAGTCTGTCAAGTGCCTCACGTCCACGCTGGCCGCCAACTTCCAGATCGTCAGCACGGGCATGGGGTGAAGTGGCAGTGTCAGAGGCAGGTAAACTGATAACAAGCAGACAATTGTTTGCTAGTTTTGCAGATTCTGTGAGTACCTGGGCAAAGGAGAACTGTGTTTCAAAGCTGCCTCCTGGCAAATCACTCTGGTCGTGCAGTTGGCGGGCATATGCTACCCATTCATCTATCAGGATGATACATGGTCCGTATTCATTGAAGAGTTCACGTAATGCATCACCCGGACTGGTCGCTCTTTCGTCGTCATTACGTACACGTTCATAGGCTTCTTTGCCACCAAGTTGCCAGGCAAGTTCGCCCCACAGGGTATTAACAACTGTTCCATCTGGTTTTGTAACTGGATTACCGGGAGATATCTTGTTTCCAACAAGCACAACTGTCTTTGCTTTTGGAAGTTTGGGGACCTGTGCTTCTATGAGCACATTTTCAATACCTACAAGTTTATTGGCATCAAATTTTCCTGAGAAAAGATGATAAAGCGCCAGCATGGAATGTGTCTTTCCACCACCAAAGTTTGTCTGGAGCTGTACTACTGGATCACCACCAACACCCGCTATTCGCTGTATTGAACTTACCAAAAGGTGTTTCAGGCTTTCTGTGAGATATGTACGGCGGAAAAATTCAGTCGGGTTACGATATTCATCAGATCCCTCTCCAAGATGCACCTGCCAGAGGTCAGCCGCAAATTCTGCCTGCTGGTAACGACCGCTTGCCACGTCTCTATGCGGAGTTATTATCTCTCTCCATGGCTTGAGGTTGGAGGCACTTTCAATGACAGTACTTGAACTCTTGCGGCGTTCGTGTCTTGACTGTTCATCAAAGACCAGGTGTCTAAGTTCCATTTTCATCTTGCGGACTTCTTCTGCTTGAGGAGCAGATACTGCCGTCAGCATTCTCTCGGTTGTGTCCAGTGCACGATCGGTATCATCGCTTGAGAAGGTTTCCTGATGAGCCCATTTATTACGCACATCTCTAAGTTCACTAACCAGAGTACGTTCAGCAAATCCGAAGGTTTTTCGGAACACGTCATTCCATGCATCCCACATGAGCTTGAGCAATGCAGATGCATCTAATTGTTCAATTGACTTGTTTGCAAGCAGCCAATCTTCACCAAGTATCTGTTTTGCCTGATCTTGTGCCTGATCCTGATATGTATTCTCTATCTCTCGCTGCACAAAAGGCCCAAGACCTTCTTTTAACAGTTCCAGTGCTTTTGCAACACGCTCATAGTTGGTCATTCCCATTTTTATCTCTCCTCAAAAAGTTGTGTTTGTCCTTTTGGCAGTTTTGTTTCCTCTTTTGAAAGTCGTATCAGTTCCGGCCAGCTCTGTACGAGTGCATTATATGCCATAGCTTCATTAGCACGTTTCTTACGTTCACATTGAGTATAAAGACGATAAGCAAGTTCCCTGGCTACATCGGCTTTACTTCCAAGTTTAGTTACCAACTCAGCCGCAGCAGTTTCACCACCTTTTTCCAGCACGCGGATAAGCTGATGAACTGTTTCCCAGACTGTCAACCGTGAATCTTTTGCAGGATCCCAGTCTGCTGGAAGCTCTTCGGGTTTGAGTAAACGCACTTTTCCAGCTTTCGAGGCGAGGATTTCAGCCTCGACCATACCTGAAACACTGGTATTCTTGGCTTTGGAAAGTGTTTCTGCAACTCCATATTCGCCTGCATCAAAACCATACACCTCAAACCATGCCAGTGCCCATCGACTGTCAGCATCAAAATCTCCTTCCTGTTCTGCTAACGCTTCATCCAGTACTTCGTTAATAAGTGAAAGTGCTTCACGTACTGTCATTGAATTACCTTCTGCATCAAGTACTTTTGAATATCGAGTGAAAACAGCCATTCCTGGGCCTATGGCGGCCTGTGCGAGATCGACTGGAGCGATATTACCTTGCTGGAGGTGTTTAAGTGCTTCTGGCAATTCTATTTTAAGGTAGTTTAGGAACTCTCGCCGGGTAATAGATGCGTTGGGTAAGCGAGAGCGGCAAACAAGAACGATACTGGAGGCGAGGGCATTAGTATCAGAACCAATCATTCGATTGCTCATTTCAGTACGCATAGGCCATGTACCTGTGAGTGCGAAACCTGCCTGAATTACTGCTTCCAGAAAAGTCTCCCAACCAGTGGATGCTGTACCTCCTTTTTCGGTTTCAGATTGTTTGAATGCATAATAGATAGTAACAGGGAAAGTTGGATGCGTTTGGTCTGCAAGCCGTTGCATTGCCTGTGTCATACCATTTAGAAAAAAAGTCTCTGCTGCTTCCTTACTACCATGACGGTATTGGGTTGCAACTAATTCCTCGGCTTTTGGAACCGCCAATGTGGAGAAAATGTTAGGGAATACCAGTTTCAAAGATTGGCGGAGCCAGACATAGAAAAAGTCAGAAAGATCTGCATAACCGATATTGTTGTAATATGGGGGATCTGTTGATACAACCTTGCAGATACTAATTATCTGATTCTGTGCATCAACTTGTTCAGCGAAACCCAAAGATTGCGTAGAAAATAGTAGTAACGCTTTATATACCCAGTCAATGCCACTACTTGCATTTCCTGTAGATTTTGAGAATGGATTTGTTTCAGCATAATCCCACACTAAGGGGATCACTTGGCGACCAAAAGTGTTACGAATAAGTTCCTTGCTTGAGTGCCAAGAACAAGCAGTTGACCAATAATCACATGCCTTATCAACTGCGAGACTCAAATAAACACCAACCGCTTCAAAGTAAGCCAATACTCCATTTCCACCTGTTGCTAGACTTTGCTTGTCTTTGGATTGAATAGCAGTCTTCGCCTCCTCTAAAGCTTTTGTTATTAATTCGGTGATAAGACCTGAGAAAGTCCCTAATGCAACGAGTTGCCGAGATGTAAATAGATCACCAAAATCTTCTAAACCATAAGGTTTCGCCCAACAACTCATCGGTTCATCAGGCAATGGAGATTCAGGTTTCCAATCAGGTTTTGCCTGCCACGCGACCGTCTCGTGCTCTGGCCTTGGTGATAGATAAACTCGTCCATCTTTTCCCTCAGCAACAATTGCCATCATCCGAGCACCCATGCGCCCCGCCATGCCTTCTGCTTTGATATAATCGCCTTTAATTGGTGTTTCAGACATAAGGCATTTGAAGTTCGCGCCGCGAGAAAGCTTAGTGCCGTTCTTCGCCGCTTCAGCATCCTTAGGCTCCCCCACCTTCACTGCAAAACGATAACTATTATCTTCAATAACAGGTTCCACATAAGCTTCCTTACCTGCTTTGGTTGATAGCATGAATGTGGAAGCAAGCGGCACATCAACATGATTAAAAGCCGGATTCGGACTCTTCACTGTACGCGCCCATATCCAGGCGATCACAGTAAGTTTCTTCCCAACATATTGTTTCAGATCAGGTCGCTCTTTTGCCATATCCTCAGTAATCTCAACCTTGGGATACAGATGCCCGATACGCTTCTCTGCCTCGTCGCGCATCCACTTGCCATAATACCGCACATCCTCAGCCAGCCCTTCTGCACCCTTCCACGTTCTTGAACTAATGCCCTTCTGTTTCCTGGATTCAGGATTCACAGGCGGCTGCCCTGCAAACTTTGGCGGTATCTCGATCATTGCCTTGTTGATAAGAACAGCCACAGGATTCAGGTCGCTGGCGTAAGCTTCAAGGCCAAGCCGCTGAGCTTCCAGAGGCAGGGAACCGCCACCGGCAAAGGGGTCATGGAATGCAGGAAGTTTGTCAGGATTGAACAGCTCCTTTGCCTGCGGATGATCCTTATTTTCTTCGCATGTCAGGTGCCAGCTCCTGCGTATTTCCTCACGCGCCTGATCCAGCACCTTTTCGTTCGTGGTATTCTCCCATTTTACCAGCTCCTCGATCAGCCTGAACAGGCGCTGGCGTTCTTTCTCCTGATCTTCTTCTGTCGGAAAGAGTTTCGGGTGCTCTCCTGGATCATCCACCATCTGAGAAAAAATCACGGCGCGCGCAGCCGCCAAAGGGCGCCTTGCCCACCATAAATGCAGCGTGCTTGGATGGCCATGGCGAATTGACTTCTCTCTTGCTGAAGCCACATTAATTGCATCAAGGGGGAGGGCGACTTCGATAAGTTTCTTTTTCATTAATGAAATACTCCTGTGTATTTATCATATTTTCCTTTAACTTTACGATTAGTGGGTTTTACTTGACGATTACTTGACGATTAACTTGACGATTACTTGACGATTAGACCATACCCTTCAGGCGGTATCGGGTGGATCGACCGGCTCCAAGTTTTTCAGCCAATCCCATTTCAACAAGTTTTCCGAAATCGACAGATGTAACAGAACGTGTGACACCGAATTCTGCTTCGCATTGCCGGGTGGTAAGTTCCTTGCCTTCGACAAGCCATTGCATCATCTTGCGCTGCCTTTCATTCAATTGAGATTCCACTGTCGGAGTTACCCGAATCAATTGCTCTGGCACACGAAGGCGCTCGATGTTAGCACCTGGTCCCGGGAAAGTAACCTGGAAATATCCTGTATCGGTACCGATAAGAGGCACATCCAGTCCATGGTCAAGCATCTGTTCGCGCATACGCAAAAAGCCGCTGCCGCGTTCCTCTATTCGGTGGAAATAAGAGAGGCACTGAGCCAGTACAGGATTACGTGAACATGGTTTGTATGTTCCCTTGCGCAGGTTGACAAGTGTAATAGGTGAAGGCGGAAGACCGGGGCTTGAGACAATCACTTTGCTGGAAAAAACTTCAAGCATGATCTTTCGCCCGGCGTCTTCGTATTGCCTGTGGGCCACAGCATTGACAAGAGCCTCCCTCATAGCCTCAACTGGATATTCATCAAGACGCACACGGTTAAGTCCCACAACTTTCATGGGATGCCTGGTATTTCGATCTATAAAAGCAATGGCACGCTCAATAACCACAGGCATGGGTCCCCGAATGTCTTCGTGATCCATAGGTTCACCGTCTGGCTCAGAGCTGCGATAAGCATCCGCAAGGATACGACACTGAGGGAACACTGCAGAAGGGTCTTTAGCCAGCAATACCACACCAGCAGCTGTTGCGTAGTATTCCCTCGATTCCGATTCACGCCAGACAAGACCACGCAACATAACGCCAGCCAATACATCTTCAGAAGACAAATCATCGATATTCCTGCCTTCAGCTGCACCCACAAGCCTGCGAGCCATGTCATGGTTCAGGTCATCCCAGCGGATTCGCATCAAAGGTTGAGATTCGAACTTAGAAGTAGCCTCGATGGTCTGATCTGCTATCAGGTTCTCATCACTTGTAGGAACAATGCCGAACCTTTCCTGAAGTAGCCTTACTAATGCTGCTCTTACTTCTTTCTGAAGTTCTATGATATTGCCAAAACGTTTATACTTATAATCATCAGCTTCCAATTCCTTGAGCAAAACATCTGTACCGCTCTCCCTTTTTAAGGTACGTTCACCCTTTATAAAAGCCAGAATAGGCAATCCGCATTGCTTTGCATGCCTGTATTCAGTGTGAGTTATCGATAGTTCACCCGCAGGAGTCCCATAATGCACGCCCACGATTAACAGATACACCTGGCAATTGTCAAGTGACCTCAAACAGCCCTCTAAAACCTTATCAGCAGATGCTGGTTCATATTCATAAAGTATGGGCGTGCAATGTGCCAAAAGGAACGGATCGGTATTAATCAGATTTTGAATGATGAGTCGCTCATCTTCAAGTTCCTTCTGAACTGAACTAACAAATACTTTGAAAAATGATGTCATCGTGGAACTTCCGCTCTTGCCAATAATTCTGTAAAGTTATAGTTAACACTTGTCACACCAAAATCCGGTTCACGCTGAAAAGGTTGACGCATATAGTGAACGCGATGAGTATCATCTGGCCTGAACTCCACAATTGCAAGGATGAAATCCTCTGGCTTGTTGAGGGAATAGAGTATCTCGTTCTTTGTTACGGTGAGAGTTGCTGCTCCTGAAATACGCCCTTTTACTTCAATAAAACGCAATTTTCCTGTGCCGGGAACACGACTTTCAATATCGTAACCCACCTTTTCTATTTCACGATCAATAGGGTCAAAACCAAGGTTACGTTCGATCGCCATTATAATTTCACGAGCACGTGCAGCGGATGCCAGGGTATCTGCGGGCTGTGAGGATTCTGGCAGAGCCTTACCTGTCATTCTGGAGATCATACCCATTGGCACAACAAGCAGACCACCCAAAACCACAGGTGGCAGAGCTGATATCTGCCCTTCCAATTTCAGTTCATCCATACGTTTCTGAAGACGCCGTTGCAGCTCATCAGCACGCTTTCTGGCTTCACCAGAATTCACTTTGGCATTAACCTTGCCTGCCTGTTCCTGTAGTTTCAATTCTTCAGCTCGATGATCCCAGTAGGTAATCTCTTTGGTAAGTCGCTCTTTCACAGCTGCTTCGGTCTTCTTGATAAGTTCCATTTTACGTGTACGGACTTCTGTTAAATGTTCAGGTACAACATTAGAAATAGCATATTCCTGAACCTTCTGTTCCATTTCACGGTTAATCCATGCGAATTCCGGTCTTTCAAATAGTTCTTCAACACCTGGTTCATCATCCTTGAGAGGTCTATAGTCAAGATAAGGCGCATAATGTATATGGCGGGAGTTACCAGTTGAATCCAGTTCAACGTATAACATACGTTTGGATATTACACGACGTTCCCCCGTGCGGGTACGGCTGGCATCTTGAATAGAGTGTTCCAGATAAAACAACACTCGTGGTTCAATACCAGAATCACTTTCGTCCACCAGCACAGTTCCACGACGGAGTATATCTCTATTCTTTTCAAGGATAAGGTCAATAGTTGCGCAAAGTAAAGGGTGTCCCGGAGAAACAAAAGCAGCAAGTGGCTGCCCCTGAGGAGCTATCAAAGGTTTCTCAAAGGCAATGCGTTCATATCTTTGAAGTACAGGTTCGCCAAGGCCAATTAAACGATCACGATTGCGAATCTGAGCGGGTACGTTATTGATTTCATAACGTCGTGGTTCGCGTTGTTTTAGTGAACCACCAAGATAATTGAATGCTTCATGGAAAAAAGACTCTATATAATGTGGCTGTAGCCTTCTTGCCTCTGCTCTTTCCATATCTTCACGGATTCGATATACACGGCTTACATCCATGGAATCGTGAGCTAGAGCATGTTCTTCTATTAAATCTTGAAGTTGTTTACGGTCAAAAGCATTTTCTATTATTTGTGTAAGCCTTGCACGGACATCCGGCTGTTCTGCATAACGGATCGCTTCTATCAAAAGTTGCTTTAGTGGTTTACCATCAAACTGCAGTTTACCTAGAACATCAAACACCTGACCGCCAAGTGATTCACGTGCCTGTTCAAGTTTTTCAAGCAGTGTGCGATATACATCACCTTCCCTTGTTTCTTCGGCAACAAGATTCCAGAGATAGCAGACTTCAGTTTGGCCTATACGGTGAATACGTCCGAAACGCTGCTCAATCCGGTTTGGATTCCACGGTAGATCGTAATTTACCATTAGATGAGCACGCTGCAAATTGATACCTTCACCGGCAGCATCAGTGGCTACTAACACTTTTACTTTAGGATCATGTTTGAATGACTCCTGAATTTTAAGTCTTTCTTCACGCCCTTTACTTCCATGAATACTGACAACGTATTCCTGATTTCCTAGAAGTGTGGCTATACGATTTTCAAGATAAGTTAATGTAGAACGGTGTTCTGTAAAAATAACGAGTTTCTCATGTGGGGAAGAAACGGGTTTTTGAATATCACCAGTTCCATAAGATGGACTTCCTTCTGCTATACGGTTCGCAATTACAGCCGGTGAAAATATTTCCTCAAGTAAACTTGCAAGTCCACGCCATTTTGTATCTTCACCGCTAAGACGAACAGATTCTGCAAGTGCTCCAAGGCGTTTTAGGGTTTCTATTTCTGCTTTTAATTCATCAATTGTACGTGCTGCGGTGGCTTGATCAAGAATTTCTTCCTCAGCTTCTGCAACCTCCTCTTCAGGTGCATCTTCCAGATCATCAATATCATCTTCATCCAATATTCCAATGGTGGGTATCTGCTCAACCTGACCTCCACGCTGAAGGAGTTTTAGTTCATTCAGTCGACTCTCTAAACGTTTTCGGCGGTTTATCAGTGATTGTGATATGGCTTCGGGTGATGAAGCAAGGCGCCGTTGAAGAATAGTAAGTGCAAAACCAACAGTTCCTGCTCTCTTTCCATTCTGAAGTGCTTCAGCTCGATTGAATTCTTCACGTACATAATCAGTAACTTCTTTATACAGCTGTGCTTCTGCATTTGAAAGTTTATATGGAACTGTATAGGCAATTCGTTCAGGGAAAAGAGGAGTACCATCAAATTTGAACAAATTCTCCTTGACCATCCGACGCATCAGGTCAGATACATCTGCAGTATGCGCACCATCACGAAAACGACCTTCAAAGCGGTCACCATCCAGCAAAGCCATGAAAAGCTGAAAATCTTCTTCTTTGCCATTATGTGGTGTTGCTGTCATCAATAGGAAATTGCGAGTCAGTGTGGAGAGAAGTTGACCGAGTTTATAACGTTTCGTATATTTTATTTCTCCTCCAAAAAAAGTAGCAGACATCTTGTGGGCTTCATCACATACAATGAGATCCCATCCAAGTTCATGTGCTTTGAGCTTTTCCTGTACATTTTCATTGCGCGAGAGTTTATCCAGTCTGGCTATGGCACGATCCGTTTCTGAAAACCAGTTTCCTGTGCGTGCTGCCTCCAGTTTATCATTAGTAAGTATTTCAAAAGGCAATTGAAAACGCCTATAGAGTTCATCTTGCCATTGTTCAGCCAAACTACCGGGACAAACTACAAGACAACGTTGCAGATCACCACGTGCGATTAATTCCTTCATCAATAACCCCGCCATAATTGTCTTACCAGCTCCAGGATCATCTGCAAGCAAAAAACGAAGGGGTTGGCGTGGCAACATTGTATCATAGACAGCCGTTATTTGGTGGGGAAGCGGATCGACTAAAGAGGTATGCACAGCAAGAACCGGGTCAAATAAATGAGCAAGACGAATTCTGTGAGCCTCAGAAACTAATCGGAAAAGAGCCCCATCTCCATCGAAACTCCATGGTCTGCCTTGTTCCACGACTTTAATTCGTGATTCGTCATCACGGTAAAGGAGTTGGCTGCCGGGACGGCCGTCATGTGTCTTGTAAGTGAGCTCAAGAGCGTCCGATCCAAACCATTTAACATTTAAAACAGTTACAAGGCTATCCGAAATGATACCGCTTACCGATGCATTAGGTTTAAGATCTTCAAGTTTGCTCACAGACTACGCTCCTTCAAGCAGACAATTAATGAAGGTCAAAATTTAAACATATCACATTCCTTCAACCTGCTTTTTTTTACATGGGATAACTTCACAACGACTTAAGGGTGTATCAATATTATTGTTTAATATTAGAGTATACGCTACAATGACAAGAACTTAAACTGTGAATAGACTGAGGAACAAACCTCAGTCCAAGCAAACCTCCTATGGATGCTATTCCAATATTTTTTCGAAGATGCATAAACTTTTCGGACAAAATATAATATTGAATGTCTGATTTTTCGAAAAAAATTTTGGCGACGATCCAACTATAATAGAAAAGTCGTTTTCCTAAAGTTTCTGACCACAAAAAAACAATAGAACCCCATACTTTCCGCTCATAATAATCCGCTGGCAAAAAAATATGACGCAGGAACTCATTCCAGCATCTATCAGAGCAGATACCGGTTATCAACTGTTCACGTTCCCACAGTTTGGAGTTCGGGAACTGGTCATGGACAGGTCTTTCATTGAACCTATCAAGCACGGTATCGTATACCTGATGACAGTTTGGGCACTGCCGTCAAATAGTTCAACCACGCTCCCGCATAGTGAGCAAAGCCCGACGCTTCGGTATTCGACATTTATCCCGTCTCTGACTACTTCGTTATAGACGAGCAAATGGTTATCCCCGCATTCTTTATAAGCCTTATTATTGTCCATATTGATCATCCGGACCATCGATACCTTGATAATTAGAAACAATAATTTAAATAAAACCAGGCACCCACCCGCCCGCAGGCGGCGCACGATCATTCCCTGATCGGGCTTTAGCCCAATTTTTCCGCCGTCAACAGACGGCGCGCCGTTCCCTGAAAGCAGATATGCTTGAAAAAGCAATGGATCAATTGATGTTTTTTCAAGCTAATTTGGGTATAATCTTGGAAAAATACTATTAAAGCATATACGAATTATTGAATATGTAGAGGATAAAACATAACGCTTTATCAAGATTCGCTTCCTATCCTATCCACAATCTATCCAAGAACTCTTGAAATCCTCTACCTTTTCTATTCATTCATTCCACTGATTCATTCATTTAATA
>Ga0172375_10003925_pt1 | contig 22330 bp, 13 predicted proteins | sample LakKiv1m_FD_114537 | JGI IMG/M metagenome (GOLD analysis project Ga0172375, IMG submission 114537) | Freshwater microbial communities from Kabuno Bay, South-Kivu, Congo - kab_092012_11.1m | ecosystem: Environmental > Aquatic > Freshwater > Lake | place: Democratic Republic of the Congo... | reverse complement strand
AGATGAAATCATTGTGATAGACAATGGATCAACAGATGAGACTATTTCACAAGCAAAAAAGACAAGTGCAAAAATAATTACGCTTCCTGGAGTCAATTTTTCTGCACTTCGCAACAAAGGTGCAAACGAAGCAACAGGGAAATGGTTACTGTATGTTGATGCAGACGAAATCGTCACGAGTGAGCTTCGAAAGGAAATAGAGGAAAAACTCGAACAGTCAATGTCAGCGTATTACATATCACGAAAAAATTTCTATCTCGGGCATGAATGGCCGACAAAAGACAAAATGATCCGTCTTATAAAAAAAGATGCTCTTATTTCTTGGACAGGGACATTGCACGAGCATCCGGAGATATGTGGGAATATCGGAGAGCTTAAGGAATCATTGATTCATAAGACACATAGGACGCTTTTTGAAATGGTCGAAAAAACGAATGCTTGGTCTGATATCGAGGCTGATTTGCGGCTGAAAGCAGGTCATCCGAAGATGAAGCCGTGGAGGTTTATTCGAGTCATGGTGTCAGCCTTTTGGAGGTCATATATTCAGGAGGGTGGGTGGAAAGCAGGGACAACTGGAATTATTGAGAGTATGTACCAGGCCTTTAGCATATTTATTACCTACGCAAAACTGTGGGAGAGGCAACAGAAAAAGTCATGAAGAAGATAGTACAAATATTTTTACCAGTCCTTGCTATATGTGCCTTGTGGTTTTTGTTTTGTTTTCCCTATATTGGTAAGGGATTAATACCGTTTCCTTCAAGCTATCTCGTAACATTTTTTCCGCCATGGAGCGCTCGGTACGGAATGCCGGTGAAAAATAATGCAATGCCTGATGTTATAACACAAATATATCCATGGAAGCAGATAACAATACAGAGTTTAAAACTGGGGCAAATTCCATTATGGAATCCATTTAGTTTTGCAGGCACTGTTCATGCAGGCAATTATCAATCAGCCATTTTTTCTCCGTTTAATGTTCTATTTTTCCTTTTTCCGTTTATTGATGCTTGGAGTATTTTCATTTTGTTGCAACCCTTACTTGCGGGTCTCGGGACATATCTTTTTCTGCGGTCGCTTGATCGTTCAAAAAGTGCCTCACTTATCGGATCTGTGGCATTCATGTTCTGTGGATTCTTAACTACATGGATGGCTTATGGCACGCTTGGATATGCCGCACTTTGCTTGCCGTGGGCATTATGGGCAATTACGAGATATATCAAAAAAGGTTCTGTGTGGTTTTTACCAGTCCTTTCACTAAGTCTCATGGTCTCCTTTTTTTCAGGACATTTTCAGATTTCATTATATGTTTTAGGCGCAGTTGTTTCCTATATCCTTTTTTTCATGATAACGACGAAGAAATGGAGACAGGGAATGCTTCTTATGCTATATGTCGCATTCGGAATGGTGCTTGCGTCGCCACAAATACTTCTGACAATTGACGCGTATACTGCTTCAACGAGAAGCACCAGTTTCGTGAAGGGCGAGGTGATTCCATGGGAATATTTAGTTACGTTATTTTCGCCTGATTTTTATGGAAACCCCGTAACGAGAAATGATTGGTTCGGACATTACGCAGAATGGGCAAGTTATGTCGGAATAGTTCCGTTAATCCTTGCGGTGTTTGCGGTTGCACGAAAATTGAAGGGCTATATACGGTTTTTTGCGGTACTTGGATGTTTTTCAATTTTTTTAGCCTACCCGACACCGCTTAATGATCTTCTTTATGCATTAAAACTTCCTGCAATATCAACGAGCGCAGCTTCACGAATTATTATCCTGTTTAGTTTCTCTCTTGCGACACTTTCTGCATTTGGACTTGATGAGCTTGTGAAAGCTTGGAAAGAAAAACATATTAAATCCGTTATTCCGTTTGTCATTGGATGGGGAGTGGTGTTAAGTGCTGTTTGGATTGTTCTGTTTTTGCTCAAACCCTTTCCAATAGAAAAACTTGAAATCGCAAAACGCAACATGCTTTTGCCGACAGCATTAACGTTTGCGACCCTGTCTATTTTGTGTTTCGGGTTTATCAAGAAATTTAAAGTATATGTTTTATTAATAGTATTCCTTTTGGGAATGAGCATGTTTGATTCATATCGCTACGCCTCCAAGTGGATGCCATTTGACAAGCGGGAATACATGTATCCCAAGGAGAAATTCTCGACATTTTTACAGGAAAAGATTGGTTACAACCGAGCGTTTGGTAATCTCTACGGTGAGTTTGGAATGACATTCCAAATACCGCTTATTGACGGGTATGATGCGATGTATCAAGGAAGATATGGTGAATTCATGAACGCTGTTTCAAATGGAATTGTGTCACCCGGAGATAGGTCTGTTGTGTCGTTTGACAAATATGGGCGATACAAAGAATCGGGTTTGCAGTTGTTAGGTGTGCGGTACATCATTAACCGGTTAAGCGATGGAAAAATGTCATGGGTTTTTCCGGTATGGCAATATGAACCGGGCGTCATGAAAAGCATATATAAAGACGATCAGTATGAAATCTATGAATATACGGATGCATTTCCTCGGGTATTTATGGCTTCTTCCTACGAAGTCATCAAAGACGCACAATCAATTACAAATAGATTTTTTTCACCTACATTTGATAGGAGAAATTCGCTTATTCTTGAAAAAAATCCGGGATTGCAGCCATCAAAAGGGCTAGGAGAGGCACAGATTGTGAAGTATTCACCAAACGTAATTAAAATTAAAACAACAAGCGATACGAATAAGTTGCTGTTTTTGTCCGACGTGTATGATGCAGGGTGGCAGGCTACCATTGACGGCAAAAAAACAGAAGTGTACCGAGCTAATTACGATTTCCGGGCAATTGCTGTTCCCAGCGGACTGCATACGATAGAATATAGGTACCATCCATATCGATTCAGATTAGGTTTAACCTTAGCTGGGATAAGTGTGGTAACAGGTTTTTTGGTGTGTATATGGCTACAAAAAAAAAGAGATTAAAAATAGGATTATATGATCCCTACTTCGACTCCTTCGGTGGGGGAGAACGGTATATGTTGAGCCTAGGAGAACATTGGTCCAAGAAGCATGACGTATCGATTTTTTGGGATGACAATACCATTATTGGTACATCCCAGAAAAGATTCAACCTAGATTTGTCACAGATATCAGTTGTAACGAATGTGTTTAAGAATGATTCATTAATTAAAAAAATGTTGGTATCGGCAACCTATGATTGCATTGTATTTTTAAGTGACGGAAGCATTCCAATGACCTTGGCAAAGAAAAACATTCTTCATTTCCAGGTGCCGTTTTCCACTGTTCCCATGAGTGTTTGGAAAAGAAGCAGATATCAGTATATTGTGTGTAACTCCGAATTTACCCAAAAACATTTGGATGCCACAATTGGAATTCCGACAACGGTTATTTATCCACCCGTGGCTTATGAAGAGTTTCACCCTGGGAAGAAAGAGAATGTCATTGTATCAGTCGGACGATTTAATGGTCATTACAATGTTAAAAAACAGGATGTATTGATAGAAGTATTTATTAACATGGTGAACACAAAGAAATTATCCAGATGGAAACTTGTGCTAGCTGGTGGAATGCTTCCTACTGACGGGGAGTATGTAGAGAATTTAAAAAAACTCTGCAAAAACTATCCCATTGAGATTATTCCCAACGCATCATTTGAAAAAATCCAAAATTTGTACGGGTCAGCACGTTTGTACTGGCATGGGGCAGGATTTGGGGAAACACGACCAGAGCATATGGAGCATTTTGGAATATCAACCGTTGAAGCAATGGCTTCTGGGTGTATTCCAATTGTATTTGCAGGTGGAGGACAGACGGAAATAGTGACGGATAAGGTAAACGGTTACACCTGGAAAACAAAAAAAGAGTTGGAAGACAAAACAATGATGGCCATTGGCAAAGACTTCAAGTTACAAGAGAAAAATATACAAAGAGCTAAAGATTTTTCTAAAGATGTGTTTAATCAAGCATTCGATTCCGTTCTTTCTTCACTATGAAAAAATATTTGCGTGATGTTCTAGCAATTACGGGAATCATTTGTGTAGTTCTGGTCTTTTTTTATAGAACAATTCTTTATGGACTCTTACCTGTTCCCTCTGATGCGTTAGTTGGTCTCTATCATCCATGGCGTGACGCGTATGCACATACATTTACAAACGGAGTTCCGTTTAAGAATTTTCTCATCACAGATTCGGTGAGGCAACAAATACCCTGGAGAAAACAGGTAATTGATGCGTTTAAGAGTAAGAAACTGCCCCTCTGGGATGCAACGTCGTTTTCAGGGGTTCCACTTTTAGGAAATATTCAGTCAGGTGCGCTATACCCATTAAATATTTTGTTCTTTATGTTTCCGTTTTCAACAGCGTGGACAATCCTTATTATGAGTCAACCGCTACTTGCTGGTATTTTTTTGTTCTTGTTCTTGCGGCACAAGAAACTTGATATAATTTCATCGCTTGTTGGATCGGTATGTTTTTCTTTTTCAGGGTTTTCTATTGCATGGCTCACGTGGGGTACGATTCTTTCAACTCTCTGTTGGTTGCCTTTGTTGCTTCTCTCCTTTGATATGATCCATCAATCTTCAAGAAAAACGCGATGGAGATTGTTATTTATTTTTTCACTCATCTCAGCATTCTTTGGAGGGCATTTACAAATATTCCTATATTCCATGCTTGTCCTTGGATCATATGCGTTATGGAATTTCAGAAAAGTGAAGATGCAGCAGGTGTATGTCATGCATGTCATTATTCCCCTGGTTGTTTTAGTACTCACTGCACCTGTTTGGAGTCGATTGTTATTATATCTTCCGGATACATCTCGAATAGCGGGATCTGCATGGACAGTGGAAGGATTTTTTATTCCGCTCAAACACCTTGTTCAGTTTGTTGTTCCTGATTTTTTTGGAAACCCAGCAACACTCAATTATTGGGGCGTTTGGAATTATGGAGAGATGGTGGGGTATATAGGGGTGATTGGCATATTACTTGCTATAGTGGGCATTTCCGTGCAATCAGGATTTTGGGTGGGTATTATTGTTGTAGCCCTTCTTTTTGCTGTTGATTCTCCTCTTTCACGGTTACCATTTAGCTTCCATATTCCGATCCTTTCATCACTGCAACCGACGAGACTGTTGTCGGTTGTTGATTTTGGTTTATCAATACTTGCAGCGTACGGTATGTCGACACTCGTGAAAGGTGAAAAGAAAAAACAGCTGTTTATTGCAGGACTTGTATTACTTTTGTTATTTGCTGGTACATGGATAAGTATGTTGATGCCAGCATCATTTGGTATACCAGCAGAGAACATTGCCGTTGTTAAGCGTAATCTCATCCTTCCTTCAATAATATCTGCCGCGGGAATTGGGTTTTTAAGTATGTTTTTATTATGTAGAAAATCATGGAGTACGATTAGATATGTTCTAGGAATCGTGATGCTTGTTGTTCTTTCTTCTGAGCTAATCCGTTTTGGGTGGAAGTTCACACCGTTTACCAATGCAGCATTTTTCTTTCCAAAAACGGAAATTATATCCCGTCTCGAACAGCTTCCTAAACCCTTCCGCGTCATTGCGGTCGATGATCGCTTGTTGCCACCAAACACGCTGAGTTTCTATGGGATTGAATCTCTATCTGGATATGATCCTATTCACAGTGTGAGATACGAAGAATATATCGCTGCCATGGAACGTGGAGAGGCAAATATTAAACCACCATTTGGATTTAACAGAATCATCACGCCAAAGACCCTTACATCTCCGCTTCTTCCGCTTCTTAATGTGCAGTATGTCATTTCAATGGATCCACTCACCGGAAAAAATGTACGGCTTCTTATTGAAGAAGGAACAACAAAATTATATAAGTTTGTCAATGGCGTCCCGAGAGTATATTTAGCTGATGAGATATGGGTATCAACGTCAAAGGAGTCTGTCATTGAGAACATGTATTCAAAAACATTCAAACCCGGAAGAACAGCAGTTGTTGAATCAGCTGTTTCCATCATTTCAGCGCCGCTTGGACTTGAAGAAATCGCAACGATTCTCGAGTATGAAGGAGACAGGATGACCATTGAAACGACGGCAAAGAGTCCAAGGCTTCTTGTAATTGGAAACATGATGGATACACATTGGAGAGTAACTGTCGATGGAAAGAAAACAGATGTTGTTCGCGTGAATTATCTTTTCTTCGGAGTAGTCGTTCCTGACGGAACGCATACTATTGCGGTACAATATAAATGAAGCTATGAAACAATATTCCGTCTCCATAGTGATCCCCAATTGGAATGGTGTGTATCTCATGGAAAAACACCTAAACGGTGTTATTGCTGCGGCACCTGATGCAGAGATTATTATTGCCGATGATATGTCTAGTGACGGATCAGTAGACTACATACAGACGAATTTCCCTCGGGTCATTGTCGTTGAGGGAAAGAAGAGAGAAGGGTTTGCCGCAAATGTTAATCGGGGAGTGGATAAGGCAACGGGAGAAATCGTTGTACTTCTTAATACCGATGTGGAACCAGAAAAAGGATTCTTAAAGCCACTACTACCCCATTTTGATGATAACGATGTTTTTGCTGTCGGGTGTTTGGAAAAAAGTTGGGAAAACGGTAAAACTATCCTTCGTGGACGAGGACTTGCACATTGGAATAGAGGATTTTATGTCCATACGCGAGGAGAAGTCGATAAAACAGACACGGCGTGGGTTTCCGGTGGAAGTGGGGCATTTAGAAGGTCTATGTGGCAAGCTCTTAATGGAATGGATACGTTGTTTAACCCCTTTTATTGGGAAGATATCGATTTATCGTACCGGGCAAGAAAAGCAGGATGGAAGGTTTTGTTTGAACCGAAAAGCATTGTTGGACATTTTCACGAAGAGGGAAAGATAGTACGAGAGTATACAGGTGCAGATATCAGGCGTATCTCCTATCGTAATCAATTTATATTTATTTGGAAAAATGTGACTGATACTTCCATTCTCTGTGCTCACATTTTTTGGACGCCCATACGTTTGCTTCAAGCTCTGTTTCGAAAAGATTATTTAATGATTCAGGGGTATGTACTTGCGGTGTTTCGATATCCATTGGTGTTGGTTAAACGACGAAAGCAAGTAAAGCTTTGGAAAATTGCTGATAGGCAATTATAAAATATAGTGTGTTCGCTACAGGAAAAAGACCATATATGTCATATGTAATGGTCTTTTCGCAAATATGCCACAAAGGAATATATTGATTGATTTGCTCAGAATCATAGCAATTTTTGGAGTAATTTTTATTCATATCAGTAGTAGATCACTTGAACAAGGTGGATATGACTTATTAAGACTTAACTCTTCTTTTTTCTTCAATCAAATATTTCGTTTTGCTGTTCCCATGTTTTTTTCTTATCTGGTTATACACTTGAATATCGTTATTTAAAAGATTTTGACGTACGGCTATTTTTTAAAAAACGTGTATCTAAATTAATTGTTCCTTATGTGTTATGGAGTGCGTTATATTACGTATTCTATAATAAAAACCCCTTTTTAAATCTTTTTAAAAGCGACTTTTTAGATAAATTAATTTGTGGTACCGCTTCAATTCAAATGTATTTTATTCCATCATTAATATTGCTCTATCTGGTATTCCCAATTTTAAACAAATACATTCATTATTTGTTTAAAAAATGGTTAATAATAGTATTAACTCTTATAGAGATAATATTTCTTTTTAGCGATTATTACTCTGGAGGTTTAACGTTAATCAATCCCGTTCGGATCGCGCTATTAAATATTTACTTGTTTTATGTTGGTATTATAACTGTTCACAAACAAGAACAAATACTAACTTATGTAAAGAAATATTACCCTTTTATTATTGGTTTATTATTCATATCAATTTTAACCATGTTTTACGAAAGCAAAGAAAACTATTTGAATTATAGAGATATAAATTTTATAACATCTCAATGGAGAGCGAGCACATTAATATATACCTTAACGTTGGTAGGATTATTGATGGTTGTTTTTCAGAATAAAATCTTAAAATTCAATGGTTTATTAAACAAGTTAAGTAAACTTACTCTTTTTGTATATTTCTCGCACGTATTTTTTATCAGCATGTTTTGGCGATTTATTGGGAGTTATCTATTTAGTAAATCCGCTGGACATATAGTAGAAAACATGTTCTTTGATCCACTAGTTTTTCTCTTTGTGGCTTCTTTATCTTATCTATCGGCTTATATAATAAGTTATGTGCCTAAATTACGATGGGTTTTAGTAGTATCATAAGTGATTATCATAAATGAAATGATATAGATTTAATCTCAAATTCAAAATTATATTTAATTGATGACAAAATGGTAGTCATTAACTAATGGTTGGAAGTCATTTAGTATGCGTATGCTTATTTCCTAAGATATGAATATGAAAATGCTCCTTTTGTTTAGAATTGTCTTCTTTAGCTCTTTTTGTACTAACGATACACTTTATCATAGTTGAAAGCTTATCATTGATAATAAAGAAACACGATTTAGGAAGTTAACTATGCATTTATAGGCTAGTACTACCTCAAGCAAATCATATAATCCAGTATATATAACCGTATTCTGTTACGTGCGGACTGTATGTTTGTTTCTGGAATGCCATATATAATTATTTGTATATTGCTATTATAGAAAAACGAAAATAATTATTGATGCTCTAAATACATAATCAATTGTTATTTGTTATAAAGGTTTTACAAAAAATTTCATCACTTAGTTTATCAATTGAGAAATGATTAAAAGATGGAATTCTTATGTAAGGATTTGGTTTATAGTCCTTACATAAAATATCGTTGTATATAAAATATATACTTCCGCTGTCTGATACCTGTGCAATCTGCAATCTGTTTTTTTGATGAAATAATGCATTACATATTTTAAATGCCTGGACTATGTATGTTGTATTTGATTCGACAATATTAGTGTCTTCACACATTTCAAAAGAAGCGTTATTAATAGTAAATTGCTTATTTTGCATATTTAATGCGACTTGATGAAAATTATTGGATTGATATCCATTGGAATAAAATAGTAAGTGCTTATAAAGTGTTATTGGTGAACCTGTTAATACGATGGTGCGTTGAGTTTTTGAGCGTGTCAGATATGAAGATACTATTCGTGAACTGAAATCAAAGCCCTCGGAGTTTGCAATTGGATTTCTGTAAAGATAAATATTAAAATATCGTAACGTTAATATGCTATAAATAAATATTAATGTAAAAATACAAAATTTTAATAATGATTTGGATCGAATATTTATTAAAGACTGTGCTATACCATATCCAATTATGCATATAAGTGCTGGAAACATTAAGGAAGATCTCAAGGGGTAACTGATCCCCACGATACTTGCAACACTAGGAAGTGGTGAAATAAGGATTATAGAAGTTAATAGCAATAATTGTTTTTTATGAGATTTAAACATGTAGCATATTCCTATGAAAAGAAAAGCAATGTCAGCTAAATAAAAATAACCGTGATCCCATACGGAAAAAGCGGAGCGACTATCACCATTAAGGAATAATGTATTTGGTGAAAATGCGTTAAGGTATTTAGATATTGAAATATTAGCATACGAAGAAAATTTATTTGAGAATAAATAATAAAAAGGACTTGAAAGTGTGTTTTTTCGTTCCACATTTACAGAGTCAGCAACGGATGAACTTGTTGGTAAAAATATCTCGTTCATACGAGACCTCGAAGGGTTAGAAAAGTTTGTTCTTACATAAAAAGCTGTAATAATAATGCTTGTTATCAATAATATTAAAGAAAATCTAATATTATGTAATTTAGAAATTAACAAATAAAATGGTGGTATTATTGCTATAGGTATACTTAAGAGTTTTGTCCCTATATATGAAAAGAATCCTATTATAAATGGTATTATCGATAATAATTGAATTGATTTGCTTGTTTGTATGGATAATAAGAAAAAAAGGTAAAAAAGAGTAACAGCAATTGGTGCTTCTAAAGCGGTTCTGCTGAAAAATATCCCCCAAGGATTAATCGAGGCTGCAATTCCGACAATTAATGCAATTGTTCTAGAATTAAAAAGATAATAGGCTAGAAAATATAGAATAGTTGTTAACAAAACGCCAATTAACGCGTATCCCCATCTTGCATGTAATAATGAAAGAGAAAAGGGACCAACGAATGGTGATAATATGACTGAGGGTAGCTCGGCCATGGGAAATGTACTTGTTGGTGGTGTGAAGGATAGCGGGTTCCACTGTTGACCTATATCACTTCCAGACAACCAAATAGATTTTGCATTTAATACATAATCTAATTCATCATTCGTGATGCCGGTAGGTACGCGATCAAGATATATGAATCGGCAAACAAAAGAGATAATTAATACTATCAATAATGGACAGAGAGTTACAAAATATTTACGTACCGAATTCATATATTTAAGTCTTCTCTATATGTATAATATAGATAATTTCTCAATGAGACAAGCATGGTAAAAAAATTAGTTAAATACATTCCTTTTTTATTCATTTATCAAGTAATAATGCTACTTGTTTTTCAGGCTCAACTTAAACGGGTTGGAGCATTTGGTTGTTTTGATGATTGTTTTAATTTTGGAGCAGGACACTTCATGCTTCAGGGAAAAAATTTATATAGTCAGATATTTTTCAATCACCAGCCGTTCATGGCATATATAAGTGCGGTAGTGCAGTATGTGTCTCATCCGCAAACGTTATTTGAACTCATTAAGTATCATAGGATTGCAGCGCTTTTGTTTGCCAATTTGTGTGGAACTCTTCTGATCCTTCGTTTTGGGTTCCCATTGTTTGCTGCGCTTATTCTCTTTGAGGCAACAAAGTTTTACGTTTTTGGAGACAGGTTTCTAGCTGAAGGAATCATCGTGTATCCAATGATGTATCTTACACTTCTTGTTTGGAATAAAAGTATCGGAAAGGTAGTTTACGCACGGGAATATATAGTTGCGGCCATTTGTTCCTGGTTTATTTTTTGGATGAGAGAACCGTTTATACCATGGAGCGTCGTTGCAATATGTATGCTTTTCTTCATTGCATATAAAGATTCACATCAAAAGAAAAATTTACTTCAAGGGATTATTGTAATTATTGTTTTACATCTTATCACCATCATGACTCTCCCAATGAATGAATATATATTTAATGTGATACAAGCAAATATGATGCACGAAGTATCAGTCCAACTATGGACGGTATTGACGATTGCACAAATAGTTTTTTACCCAGTGTTTGTATTGATGAAAGGCTGGGGTGGTCTTTTCCAGAATTCATTATTTGTATTATCGATCATATTCTTTGTTGGAATCGGGTACGAGTTGTTATGGAAAAGGCGATATGTGGCGATAGGTATCGTTGTTCTTCTTTTAGCGGCTGCTAACATGCGTGTCGTTCCCGTTGGTACAGTGTATTACGATGCATTTCACATGATTCCATGGTACGGGATGTATATTGCCATTGTGACGATGTTTGTTAAGGACATGTGGGAAAAGAAAAATATAAAAATGATAGCAATTGGCTGTTATGTCGTGTTGGGTGTAATACTCGTGTATGAATTGATATCTCCAATATCATTTATTCGAGAGAAATCAAATACGGAATTGGAGTTTAATAATAACTATGCAAATTATTTTTCCAAAGGGCAGGTAATTAAGGTGCTTGCCAAACCAGGAGATACGATGTTTGTTGAAATGTGGGAGGACCCCATATATTTCGTTGCCGGTGTTGATACAGCGTACAGTTATTCGTGGTATACATCCATCATGCCGTTGTTCCCTAAATACCAAACAGCAAGAGCGGAAATGTTTGTGCGTAACCCACCAACATTTTATGTTGGTGCTTGTAGGAGTGGAGAGGTGGATTCATTTCCATTAGCCCAAACAGACAAAGATTATTATGTGCATCTTCTGAATTCTGGAAAACCTTCTTGCGTATATGTTCGAAAAGAAAAATTCGAAACTTTTAATAAAGAAATATCTGATAAGATAAGAATATACGGGTATTCGTTTCCATAAATGAAAAATATGAAAAAAGTTTTCACATTAATACCATACTTTGTTTTTCTACTCTTATCTTTAGTTTTTATATATCCGATATTTCAGGGGCTAATACTACTCCCCTTAGACTTATTGGTTAGCAACTATTCACCTTGGAATTTAGCTAACACTATTCTTTTAAAAAATGCATATATGCAGGACAGCATTATGCAACTGTATCCATGGAGACACTTGGTGTATGAATCGATACGTAGTGGTGTTGTTCCGTTTTGGAACCCGTATCAATTTATGGGGATGCCGTTTATGGCAGCCATGAAACCTATGGTTTTTTATCCCCTCAATCTTTTATTTGGTTTTGGTGAAGTTTCGTCATGGCATCTACTACTACTTTTTCAGCTAGTAGGAGCTGGTTGTTTTATGTATCTTTTTGTTAAAGAGATAACAAAACATACGATCGCTGCTATGGTATCAGGCATTTGTTTTGCATACAGTTCATTAATGATTGGGCTTTTGGAATTCGGTTCAGATGGAAATGCAATCATTTGGTTGCCCTTATTACTTTTTGCTTCGAAAAAATATCTGGATACTCATAAAAAGAAGTGGATTACTTTGTTTGGTCTCTCAATAGTCATTGCGGTTTTTGCCGGACACCTTCAATACCTTGGGTACGAATTATTTGTAACCGGCATTTTTATACTTGCCTATGGAAGGAAGACAAAGGCGCGTATTAGTATGTATGGTTGGTTAGCAACTGCGGGAATTGTAGGGCTTGGTGTAAGTGCTATACAGTTATTTCCAAGTTTGGAGATGTTTCGATATTCCTATCGGGGTATTGCTAATTCCTATGACGTATTTTCAAGCGGTTTGTTAAAACCTTATCAGCTTATTCGTCTACTTTCCCCTGATTTTTTTGGATCTCCGATAACCCGAGATTTGCAAATTGGATACATTGAACAAAGCGGATATTTTGGCATAATTCCATTATTTTTTGTCTTATGGGCAATGATTACCTACAGAGGTAATTGGTTTGTAAGATTGTTTTCTGCAATATGTATATTCGGGATATTGTTTTCGCTTGATGGCATAGCACAGCTTTTGTATGTTCTGAAGATTCCCCTTATCACGAGCGGATATGGTGGGAGAATGTTTTACACGGTACTTTTTTCAGGATCAGTGCTATCTGGATTGGGAATGTATGATTATATTCAATCCGGTAACGAGGTGAAGAAACGTCGATGGTTGTTGTGGTACGTTATTGCGGTGTTTGTCATATATTGCGTCTCGTTTGCTTTGACAAAAATAATACATACAACAGCACCGTCTCTAACGAATCTAAAATTTCCTATCATTATTATGGCGATGTTCGGAACAGTTGGATTTTGTTACCATTGGCTTAAACATAGAAGTGTCATATATGTCACCATCCTGTTTTGTGTTGCAATACTGGGGATTACCTATTTTGATTTGTTTCGCTTGGGGTATCGATTCTTAACGTTTTCAAATCGTAAATTTTTATACCCAGAATCAAAAGTGGCCATGTTTGTTAAGGAACAAACAAAGGACACTTTGGGACGCGTGTACGGTCTTGCAGAACCAGAGCTGCCTTCCTATCTCGGTGTGTACACTGTTGAAACATACAATTCATTGTATTCGATGAGGACTGGAATACTCCTGCAGGCACTTGATGGGAAGGATAGTAAGGATTTGCCAGTAAACAAGTATTTGTTGAACAAAAACGAGAATTTGAAATATATTCTTGATCTGACCGGAACGTCACTCATTGTCATAGACAAAGGAAGGAATCCTGCATCTGAATACTTTCGCTCTTCACGATTTGAAAAAGAGTTAACCAAGGTATTTGAGAACGATAAATTCGATGTGTATAGAAATGATACAAGTATTCCACGCTTTGGCGTGTACTATGACGTGAAACAGAATGTATCGGATGCGGAAACACTTCAGATGTTGCAGAGTCGCTCCATTAATTTACAAAGCACCGTCATAGTTGATGAGAGTTTGCCAATACCGTTGCAATCAGGAACTGGATCAGCGAAGCTTCTGTCATCAACGGTAAATGACCAGGTTTTTCAGGTGACAAGCGATAAGCCAGGGCTGTTTTATGTATCAGATGCTTACTTTCCAGGGTGGAAGGCGATGGTGAACGGGGATACAGGACGTATCTACAAAACGAATTATAATTTCCGTTCCGTTTTGGTTCCATCTGGTACCTCGGAAGTGAGATTTCAGTATCAACCCACACATTGGCCTCTCTTTGTGTGGATATCTGTTATTTCATTGCTTCTGCTTGTGATTTTGGCTTTTATCTAAATGAAGATTATGTTTGTTTTCTTCGTTTAATAATAACTTGAGCAAGTAATGCTATTCCGATTACTGTTGCTATCTTTCCCAGTGTCACACTGAATGGTTTGTATGTAAAACGAACGGTATGGACACCCTCCGGTACCAAAACGGCTCTAAATGCATAGTCAGCTTGATATACTTCAGTCTTTGTTTGATCAACATACGCTAGCCACCCTGGCGCATAGGTGTCTGAAAGAAACAGTAGCTGTGGTGCGTCACTTTCTGTTTGAATAATCACTTCCTCAGGTGTATAGGAAATGATGGTTGCTATTTGTATCGTTGCTTTTGATAGAGAAATATTTTTGACGTCCTTCGGAAGAAGAACTGTTTGTCTCGGATTAAAGGTGTCTGCAAAAAATTGTTTTTCAAATGAATCAATTGAATCATAAGTGACATAATCACCGGCTAAGAATGCTCGAGGATATACAAGTCTATTTTCAAATACCGTATATTGATTTGAAAGTGTTATTACGGAGGTAAATCGCGCTTCACTAAATGTAGTGTTGTCCTTGGGGTTTTCTGGTCGATCAAGAATATATTTGACCCCAAGCAGATCCATAATACGAAGTCGATATTTGTTATCAGGTAAATCCCGTTCTCCATATCCTGGAGCAAGAGCAGCATCAGATCGAGTGACGCTCGTAAACGTCCGTGCTAGGTACCCATCTTTACTTGCTTGAATAAATTGGTTGTACCACTTTATGTTTAAGGGGTCCGTTCCATCTGTTGAGAAAAGTTTGTATTGTGCGTTGAGATTTGACTCCATCCGTGCTGTTCCATACCCCCAGAAACGGTAGTACCCGGCGTTTTTTGTAAGAAAATCAAATACAGCATTTGTTGGATAGAGAAATGCTTTAGGGACGAAAGGATTAAATTTGATAAACCCGTAGCTAAGTTCAAGAATAGATAATAGAATGATTCCTTTTAACATGATTGATGAATACCGTGATGAGAAGAAAAGAAAAGAAGTAGCGACGACCAGGCCAGATATGATAAGCGCACTTTTTTGTACAAGTGATGGAAGAATGACTGGGTAGAGAGTTGGAAGAACAAGCGCTGCTACCCATGAGATACCAATGATGCCAAGAGCTACAATGAGATATTTTTTTGTGTTGCGTGCTGCCTTTGACAGAGCTTCAAATCCAAAACCGGCAAGAACGGAAAGCGCAAGCATGAGAATGAATAAATTCCTGGTCGGCGTCCCTGTTGAAAGTATTGGAATAGGAAATCGATAGAGCAATGCAGTAAGAGGTGAGTTAATTGATATGATAAGTATGATACTAGCCGTAATAGCAAAGAATTTCCAATGCCAGGATTTTTTTTGGGTAAGTAACGACCATAGAGCGAGGGTGAAACCAACGATACCAATAGACAATGTTTTGCCGACGTATGTGTCAGGAATCGTATATGTCCGTGTTGCTGGATTGCCGAAAAAGTCCTGATATATGAGAAGTGGTAACTGCCATATTTGAACAAGCATTGTTGAGAGGATGTTTGATAGATCATGGGGGACGCGTGATGAAATCAAAAAAAGCTCTATCGTTGGGAATAGCTGTACCGCCCCAAGAAAGAAAGGAATAATTATAATTATTCCAAATTGTCGTAGGAAAAATATTATCTTTTTGGTTAACGGTTTATTGTTCATGGTTGCCACACGTATACCGCTATATATACAAAGGAAAAGAAATGTATTGATGAAATCTTGCGGATGGCCAGCAGTTATGGCAGAAAAGAGGGAAAAGATAAATAACAGTTGCTGTATAACGGTTAATTTTTGTTGTGAGATGGCTCGTTCAACAAGATACAAAAGAAGTGGAAGCCATAGGATCGTGTGCCAGACCGTATTAAATTCAATCCAAGAGATGGCAAAGCTGGAGAGGGAAAAGGTTACTGCTGTCAGAATTGATGCGGCTTTGGACAGTCCTATCTCATGAGCAAATAGGTACATAAACGCCATACCGAACGTTATTTGAAGTATGACAAGGATGGTCCATGCAACAGGTTGCGAAAGAAACAAGTATAAAAGTCCAAGTGGGTACAGAGTCTGTGATTGATAGTTTGCAAGAAGAGGAGTGCCGCTGAAATTATACGGATTCCATAACGGGAGTGTCCGTTGTTTGATTGCATCAATCACGAGTGTTTTCCATGGATAAAGTTCCCTTGCAACATCAAAGTATTGTCCTTTACTCGGCACGCCCCCTGCTGCGTATCCGAAATATTCTGTGTGTCGGTATGGAGCATATTCAGAAAGCATGAGGTCGCCGGGAAAGGGGATTCTGCCGAATGCAAAGGTTTTATAGAATACTGCGATAACGATAATAAAAAGAAGAAAATACGGACAATGTTTTTGTATAAAAGGAATGACTTTTTTCATAGTCATCTTGAATTATTTCATAATCAACTGAAATTATACAGTATTTTTGGCTATACGATACAGATACGGGTATAATATTAAGGTGATATATACCGATGTATGAAGAGACATCTGATAGTATTGTTTTTATTATTAGGCATTGCCACAGCACTTCGATTCTACCAACTTGGACAAATTCCTGAGGGATTTCATGCCGATGAAGCTGCGTATGGATATAACGCATATTCTGTATTAAAAACAACTCGAGATGAATATGGAAGATTTATGCCCATGATATTTGAGTCGTTCGGGGACTATAAAGCTGGCGTATACTCATATCTTTCCATTCCGTTTATAGCCATATTCGGACTGAATGAATTTGCCGTACGGTTTCCCTCTGCAATATTTGGCGTTTTGTTCGTTATATTATCCTACGCAATAGTCATGAAGCTGTCCAAGAATAAGGAATTAGCACTGATAGTTGTTGGTGTTGCAACATTTTCTCCACTTGGCATTTTGCTATCCCGCGTACAGAGTGATCCACTCATTTGTGTTGTTTTTTTCTTCTTGGCGTTTTATTGTTGGCTAGTATGGGTTGAAACAAAAAAGATTCAATTTCTAGTGTGTCTATTGTGCTCAATGGTGGTGAGTTTCTTTACGTATACGCTAACCCGTTTATTTGCTATCCCGTTTTTTTTGCTTATCGGAGCGTTTTATTGGCGTACCTACACAGAATCTGCGAAACGTACGTTTAGTGTTATTCTCGGTGTTATTTTCCTTGTGATTACATTGTTATCCGTGACATCCGCGGGAACACGATTATCTCAGATTCACATATTTTCTAAACAGGATGTACAGCTTCTTCTTGATGAAGCCATACGCGAGGATGGAGTAGGCAATGTGTCAGGACTTGGTACCCGAATTATTCACAACAAGGTTGTTGCATATGCAAGATATATGCTTATCAATTATTCAGAATATGTGAGCCCACAATTTCTATTTTTTCAAGCAGAACAACCGCTTCGTGAACAAATACCTGGCATGGGGGTTATCTTCATAATCGAACTCCCACTGTTATTGATAGGGGTATATCAATCAGTCCGTAGGCGATTGTCATACGGAATTATATCGACACTATGGATATTGCTCGTACCGGCCATATTGTCAGTGGTAAGCGGTGAGACTCCAAATATTCATAGGTTCTTTTTAGCGGCATTGCCCCTACACGTCCTTGTGGGTATCGGCATACTGTTTTTGTATAAAACCATATTCCCTAAAAATATAGTGATAGTTGGTATTACTGTTTTAGCACTATATATCTTGAGTACTGCATATTTTTTCCATCAACTATTTGTCCATCAGCCGACCCATTTTCCGTATTATCGTGGATATGCATATAAGCAATTGGTGAACGAGCTTCCGAAATACTATACCAAGTACAATAAAATTGTTATCACAAAAGCTAATGAAAGTCCTTATATTTATATATTATTTTTTGGTGCATACAATCCAAAGCAATATCAATTGTCTGGTTCTCATAGGGACTTAGATTATCAGGGGTTTGATAAGTATGTGTTTGTTCCTTACGATTGTCCTTCATTTAATGAATCACCGTTGCGAGGGAAGATGATATACGATTCATCTATGTTGCTTGTACAAAGGGGTGGATGTGCTTTAGGGAAAAATGATAAATTGCTCGATGTTGTGTATTGGGCTGAAGGAACGAAAGCATTTCAATTCGTTGAATATCAGTCAGACAACTGATGGTATACATATATGAAAAGATTTGTCGTTATATTATTACTTATTATTGTTTCCTTGAGCGTTCGGTTATATCAACTTACAAAACATACAGAGTTTTTAGGTGATCAAGGAAGAGATGCGTTAGCAGTACGTGAATTTATACAAGCAAAAAAATTGCCAGTTGTAGGTCCCACTGTTGGTGCTGGTCATTATACCGGTCCATTCTATTATTATCTGATTGCTCCTTCATTTGGGATGTTTGAATCTAGCCCGATTGCGGGAGCTGTTGAAATGATCATCATCAGTGTTGCAGCAATAATACTTTTTTTAATTGTTGCCTTTTCGTTCTTTAATTTTCCTATCGCATATGGTGTGAGTGTACTTTGGGCATTGTCTCCCTTTATGATTATGCAAGATAGGAGATTATGGAATCCTACACCTGTACCATTTTTTGTTCTACTGCTCATTGCTTCATTGGTATGGATTGCAAAAAAGAAATATTGGGCTTTTTTAACAGCTGCATTTGCATCTGCGGCACTCATTCAATTGCATTACGTTAATGGTATTTCGTTATTGCTTGCTGGATGTTGTTTGGTCGGAATTACGTATACGTTACTTAAGGAAGGAAAAGGAAAGTCACTGATGCCTTGGTTTGTTGCCAGCGTGGGATTGTTTGCTGCGTTACTTTATCCATTTATTTCGTATGAAGTCCAGCATGGGTTTAAGGACATAACTGGAAGCTGGATGACACTCTCATTTAAAGACGGCCAAGTATTTTCTAAACGACTGTACATGAACACATATATTGATATTTGTGCGCGATTAGCTTCATATATTATTGCCATACCTTGGAAGACACCACTTGTCGTCATTGCGGTATATTTGTGTATCGGTAATGTGATAAAGAAAAATACGATTTCCTATGTGCTTGTTGCTTGGTATGGTATCGGCATTGCGTGCCTTTCTTTTTACAAAGATACGTTCCAACCGCAATACGCATATCAATTTATTCCAGTTACGTTTTTTCTTTTAGCAGGAACAATACATGGATTGCGTAAATGGGTAACAGTGCCACTGATAGTGGGGTTCATAACGGTAGTAACATTGATTTCATGGCTTTTTTATAACCCGTATTCAATAAAAGATCCCGATATTCCAAGAATCCAAGGATTAACAGATAGTGTTATTGCGAAAGTAGATAATAAACCATTTGCGTTCACCATTATGAATTCCCGATCTTTTGCTGATTTTCATGTGAGGTATTTTTTTGTTTTGAAACACGCAACAGTAATTCCAGTTGATGACCGTAATGGTAAACGATTGTTTATACTGTGTGAAGGAGCATGTCCAAAAGGCAAATTGGTTGGAAATGTGTCAGTAATGTGTCATACAGAATTGTGTCCGCTTGATAAGCCAGACATTCCATTAGATGAGTGGGTCTATGTCTCGACAACCGAGGTTGGATCGTCAGCAATTTATTCGTACGAGCGATAGGAAACGTAGCTTCTATACATGATACAATTAGTAACAATATGAAGACATTCGGCGGAGAAAACGTATTTTCAGCATTTTCCGCGATTTTACTGTTTATCGTATCAATCCCTGTGGTTATGGGATATAAGATTTCTCCTGGTGTTGGCACGTCATACGTATTGTTTCTTGTGTATTTTCTTTTGAATATCGGTAATATTCTGTATTCTTTGTTTGCAACAAAGAGTCAGCAAAAAGTAGAGACGATCAAAAATATCCTTACATGGGGTATTATGCTCCTTGTGCTGTGTGGAAGCATGGGGACAGCCATTATCGATCGCGGAAGAATTGCACCGGGACAGAATTATAAAACACATGACATTGTCCTGCAGCAAGAAGCAGCGCTTCGATATCTGGGTGATGGGAAAAATCCGTATAAAGAGACGTACTTTGGGACACCAATGGAACAGTGGACCTATGGAGAGGGAGACAAAGACATGGTGAATCCAGCTCTTTATCATTTTGTGATGCCACCATGGTATATGCTTTCATCCTATCCATTTTATTTTATATCGATGCGAACACTCGGCTATTACGATGGAAGAATGCCGTTACTTCTGGCAACAATAGGACTGTTAGTGGTTCTATTTTATTGGATAAAGAATAAAGAGATTGCCCGGCTTGCTGTTATCCTTATTGGACTCAATCCTGCGTCAATGACATATCTTATCGAGGGAAGAAGTGACATGTTAGTTTTGTGGTGGTTTATATTGGCGTTATTTCTTATTGAAAAGAAGCAGTACGTGTTAAGTGCCGTTTCCCTTGCACTCGCCGCGATGACGAAACAAACCGCATGGTTTGCTGTGCCAATAGTCCTTGGATACCTATGGGTAGGAAGAAAAGCGTCGTTAAAACAGTTTGTAACTTACTTAGTTGCAGGTTTCCTGGTTGGTAGTGTGTTAATGGCTCCATTTCTTGCATGGGATGCAAGTGCGTTTTTAAACAGTATGGTTTTTTACCTGTCAGGAAACAGTCCAAATAGTTATCCCATTTCAGGGTATGGACTCGGGATGCTGCTTATAGGGTTTAATGTGATAAAAGATACACACACCTATTATCCGTTTATTGTTTGGCAGCTTGTTATGGGTGGTATTGGAACAGTCGTAGGCATTGCTCTATTTAGGAAATACAGAAGCATTGCAATGGTTTGTATTATTCATGCCATAACTCTTTTTCTGTTTTGGTATACCAGCAGATATTTTAACAATAGCCATGTGGCATACATTGCCACACTTCTTGCAATTGGAATATTTAAAGCATGGGATGAAGGACAAGAAGTAGCCGTATGAAAAAAATACTACCTACAATACTTATTATCATTATTGGAGTACTCGCGCTATTCCTTCGGACGTATAAGATTGCATCCATTCCACCGTCTTTGTCTTGGGACGAGGTGTCAATTGGGTATAACGCATACAGCATTTTAAAGACAGGACTTGATGAACATGGGAAGTTTTTTCCCATAGACACGTTTGTTGCATATGGGGACTATAAACCACCATTTTCCATTTATCTGACTGTTCCGTTTATTGCCGTTTTTGGTTTAAATGAGTTAAGCATACGATTGCCTTCGGCATTGTTTGGAACATTGACCGTGCTTCTTACGTATGTTCTGGTGATGCAGTTATTTCGTTCAACGAAAAACAGAACAGTCTGGGTTCAAGGGTTGTCTATGGTTTCCTCTTTGTTACTTGCGATATCTCCGTGGCATATCAATCTCTCCCGCGCAGGATTTGAAGCAAACATTGCGCTATTTTTTATTGCACTTGGTGTTTACTTCATTTTACGCGCTAGGGAACAACGTAAATACTGGTATGTTGCCTGGGTGCCGTTTGTCCTATCCGTCTATACATTTAACAGCGCAAGATATTTTGCTCCGTTATTATCTCTTGTTCTGTTTATTGCGTTTTTCAAAGATGTAAAAAAACAATGGCAAACATTTATTATTGGCGTGGCGATAACAGGAGCACTGTTACTTCCCATCGTTCCACACATTATGTCAAAGGAAGCACGACTTCGGTTTACCGAAGTGAACATATTCACAGACAGCTCTGTTGTTGTGACAGCAAATGAGCGAGTGGCGTATGACGGGAACTTGATGTTGGGAAAAATCATTCACAACAGAAGAGTGGGTTATGCACTATCTTACCTTCGGCATTTTGCAGACAACCTTCAACCATCATTTCTATTTATTCAGGGAGACGGGAATCCCAAGTTTTCAACTCGCGTTGTTGGGCAGCTATATATAATAGAAGCGCCGTTTCTTGTTATAGGTATACTTTCGATGTTTGCTATGTATCCGAAAGTAGCGTGGATACTGCTT
>Ga0172375_10003923_pt1 | contig 22333 bp, 21 predicted proteins | sample LakKiv1m_FD_114537 | JGI IMG/M metagenome (GOLD analysis project Ga0172375, IMG submission 114537) | Freshwater microbial communities from Kabuno Bay, South-Kivu, Congo - kab_092012_11.1m | ecosystem: Environmental > Aquatic > Freshwater > Lake | place: Democratic Republic of the Congo... | reverse complement strand
GCTCGATACCGAGTTCGCCTGAAACGACACACCGCCCGCGGTCAGCAGGGATGAGCAAGCCCGGACCGCGGGCGGTCAAATTACGTGAGCAAAGATGGGCGTGAAGCGCGAGCAGCTACAGTAGATTCATAACGGTAGGCCGGCCTGCGATTGATGCCCATCTCGCCAGTGGGGATCTTCTTCATCACGGGATAACGGAAGTCGCTCCAATAATCGGCCACCGCGTTCGGCATCCAGTAAAACTTGCCGGGGATGACTTGCCTGCTCATGGCTTTGCCTCCTGATGGAGAAATGACGATAATATTATACCAACAAAACGAGCGTTTGTAAACTATTGTTTGCAAATATATGTCAGCCCGTTCGTAGTAAGTTGCCTATGAACCATTTTGGTTCACCAATGAGCATGAAAACGTCCTATTTTCATAGGAGCCACGTAGCCGCAGCGGAGTGGCGTCGTTAACAGGTAAGCTTACTTATTAACGACGCCACTCCGCCAAAATCAACGCGGAGTACCGCGTTAGGGCTGCGTGGCTTACTATAAACGGGTTTGATTGTTTTCATAACCGGGAGGATTTACACCAACGCTGGCGAAAACTTCGCAAGCGATAAGGTCCGATAAACAGGACCTGCCAAAGGAGCGAACATGCGACAGATAGCGGTGCAACTGTATTCCCTGCGCGAGCGGGCGGAGAAGGACTATTTCGGCGTCCTCAAGGACGTGGCGGATATGGGTTATGCCGGCGTGGAGCCGGCCGGACTGTATGGCCACTCGCCGGCCGAGGTGAAGAAGGTCTGCGACGAGCTGGGCCTGCGGGTATGCTCGGCGCACGCCGGCCTGCCGACCGCGGAGAACATCAACGAGATGGAAGACACCGCGAAGACGCTGGGCTACCAATACGTCATCAGCGGCTTCGGTCCCGACGATTTCAAGACAATGGACGGCATCAGAGCGGCGGCGGAGAAGTTCCAGGCCGGCGCCGAGCTGGCGAAGGAGCGCGGCCTGCGCGTGGGCTACCACAACCACTACTGGGAGTTCGACCTGGTAAATGGCCGCTACGGGTATAGCTGGTTCTTCGAGCTGGCGCCGAGCGTGTTCAGCCAGCTCGACACCTACTGGGCGTGCAACTTCAACGTGGTGGACGTGCCGCTGGTGACCGCCTTTTATAAGGACAACCTGCCGTTGCTGCACATCAAGGACGGCCCGCTGGTGAAGGGCGAGCCGCACACCGCGGTGGGCAAAGGCAAGATGAACTTCCCGGAAATCCTGATGGCCGCCGGCGAGACCACCGAATGGCTGGTTGTCGAGCTTGACGCCTGCGCCACCGATATGACCCAGGCCGTGCGCGAGAGCTACAACTACCTGGCGGGGTGCAAGCTGGGGCAGGGAAGGAAGTAAGATCAGGGACTGTCCCGGCCCCGCGTGACCGGTTGCCGTCCGCCTTCCTCAATCACCGTTTATATTACCACGGGACTGTCCCCCCCACGTGCGAGAGGTAAACCTATCTTATCAATACGGGGGGACAGTCCCGTGGTTCTACTTCCGGGCATTAATTATGTTTTCGAGCTCTGGTCATACGGGCACGGGACAGTCCCGGAGTGGATCATGCGCCTTCGCCGGTAATCAGCACGCTCACCCCCTGCTCCTCCAGCGCCTGGCGGTCCTGCGTCGGCAGGGCGGCGTCGGTCACCAGGGTGTGAATATCCGCCGGGCGCGCATAGCGCACGAAAGATTTGCGGACGAATTTCCGGCTCTCGGTGACGACGACGATGCGGTTGGCGATGCGCATCATCGCCTGGATCTGGGTGAGGAGCTGCATGTCGCTGGCGTAGAATCCGCCAGCGCTGTCGGCGCCGTTGCAGCCGATGAACAGCATGTCCACGTGCAGGATATTCAGGTTGTGCTCGGTCAGCGGCCCGTAGAGGCTGGGGAACTCCTTGCGCAGGAAGCCGCCCAGCAGCAGCAGGTTCAACCGCGAGTGATACAGCTCCAGCGCCACGCCAAGCGAGGTGGTGGCGATGGTGATGCCCGGATCGTCCGGCAGGTGGCGCGCCACCTCCAGCGCGGTGGCGCCGGTATCGACCATCACCGTCTGCCCGGACTGCACCAGGCCGGCGGCCAGCTTGCCGATGGCGGCCTTTTCCGGGGTTGCCGGCGAGTGCGGCAGCAGGCTGTCGAGGGTTACGGGCGGGATGCCGGCCGCTCCGCCGCCGTAGGTCCGCACCAGCAGGCCCTGCCGTTCGAGGGACAGCATATCGCGGCGGACAGTCATCTCCGACACGCCGAACCGCACGGCCAGCTCGCGCACCCGCAGGCGCTCGTTCGCGCGCAGTAATTCGGCCATCACCCGCAGGCGATCATTTTTCGCGTTGGCAGTCACCCGGCGCTCCTCGATTGTTCGTTGTTCACATAAAAATACCGGGGCAGCGGCCTGTTGTCAAGGGATGAGGTACTGATTATCGCTTGCTATTGTTCTGTTTTAACATTCGCCGGCAGCACGGGAAGCTTACAGGCGAAAATGAGCAACAATCAGCCCAATAACAGGCTAAAAACCTCTTGCATGACCGGCTAAAAAACGCTATCCTAAGTAGTGCGGACACGACTGTGTTCGCAAGTCACAACTGAATGATAATTTCAAACAGCAACGCAGACGCATCCGGAAGACTACTACCACCTGACAGCACTCACCCGGAATGCGCGCGCCAGGCGAATACGAACTCACGAAAGGACAGAACGCATGCATACCCGGTATTACGACCCCGAGATCTTCCTGCAGACCTTCGACGGGATCGATCGCACCAACCACATCGTCGCCACCTACTACATGGACGACGAGATGCCCGGCGAGGACTTCATCGATCACTTCGCCCTCATTCAGTCCATGGCGCTGGAAGGCTCCACCGGCACCTGGGAGAAGGTCGAGGAGGACACCGAAGAGGTGCGCCTCAAACTCAGCGGCAAGATGGTCGGCTACTTCGAGATACCCACCGACAACCCGTATCAACGCAAGGCGGTGGTGCAGCTTGCCTTCCCCATCGACGCGTGGATCGACAACCTGCCCATGATGCTGCTTTCCATCGCCGGCAACTGCTTCGCCTACAGCGACAAGCTGCGCCTGCTGGACGTCTTCATTCCGGACAACCTGCTGGCGAAATTCCAGGGGCCAAAGTTCGGCGTGCCCGGCATCCGGAAATTGCTCAACGTCCCTGACCGCCCGCTGTCCCTGCACATCATCAAGCCGAAGATGGGCATGACCCCCGAGCAGGTCGGCCACCAGTGCTACCAGACCTCGCTGGGCGGTGTCGATCTGATGAAGGACGACGAGATGACATCAGACGTGTATAACAGCACGTACGAGAACCGGTTGATCGAAGTGATGAAAGGGCTGGACAAGGCGGAGAAGGTCACCGGCAAGCGCCCGATCTACCTGCTCAGCATCACCGACGAGCCGAAGAAGATGCACGAGAAAGCGCTGAAGGCGGTAAAGATGGGCGCCAACGGCCTGCTGGTGTGCTACTCCGCCGGTCTACCCGCGCTGCGCGAGCTGTGTGAGGACCCGGAGATCAACGTGCCCATCATGCTGCACTGTTCGCACATGATCGCCGCCCAGCCGCGCATTGCGTGGCCGGTGTTCGCCAAGCTTATCCGCCTGTGCGGCGCCGACCTGATGCTCACCCCCACCTACTGGTCGAGCATCCCGATGGTCAGCCTGGAAGAGGGCATCCGCACCTCGCAGGTGAAGCTGGCCCCGCTCGGTAACATCAAGCCGATGTGGCCCATGCCCTGCGCGGGCGTATATCCCGGCCTGGCCCCGCTGCTCATCGGCGAATACGGTCCGGACATCATCATCCCGGCGGGCGGCGGCATGCTCGGTCATCCGGACGGCTACACCGCCGGCGCGAAGTCCTGGCAGCAGGCCATCGCCGGCGCCATGTCGGATGAAGACTTCATCGAATACGCGAAGAAGCCGGAGCACAAGGAGCTGCGCCGCGCGCTGGAGAAGTGGGGTTACATCGAGCGCCCGAAAACCCCCTGGCTGCGCATCGCGCCGAAATTCCACCCGCATAAGATGAAGTTCGACGAGTAACGAGCCGGAGCGCAGGCATCCTGCCTGCGCTTGATGAATGGGAGAAGAGGCGAATGGGGGAGTGGGAGATTGTCTTCCCCCATTCGCCCACTCCCCCATTCACCCATTCTCACTGCGGGAGGTGACTATGTCCGCACATCGCTTTCTCGCCTTCGATCTAGGCGCCGAGAGTGGGCGCGCTTTTGTAGGCGCGCTGGCCGAAGGCGAGCTGACCCTCGAAGAGATTTACCGGTTCCCCAACGAGCCGGTGGAGGTGAACGGCACGCTCCACTGGGATGTCCTCGCGCTCTACCGGCAGATCCTCAACGGCGCGCGGGAATACGTCCGGCGCTTCGGAATCGCGGTGGATGGGATCGGCCTCGATACCTGGGGAGTGGACTTCGGCCTGCTGGCAAGCGACGGCAGCCTGCTGCAGAATCCGGTGCACCACCGCGATCACCGCACCGATGGGATGCTGGAGAAGCTGGCCGAGCGCATGCCGCTGGAGGAGATTTACGCCCACACCGGCATGAATCCGTCGCCGATTTATACCACCTGCCAGTTGCTGTCGATGCGCCTGCGCAACAGCCCGATTCTCGACGGCGCGGCCACCTTTCTGATGATGCCGGACGTGCTCAACTATTTCCTCACCGGGGTGGCGAAGTGCGAGCGGACGGACGCGATCACCTCGCAGTTGTATAACCCGCAAACGGCGGCGTGGTCGGACGAGATCATCGAGCGGATCGGCGTGCCGCGCGGCATCTTCCCGGAGCTGGTCGATCCCGGCGCCGTGATCGGCGAGCTGGACGAGTCCACCCGCCGGCAGTCGGGACTGCGGAGCGGCAAGGTGATCGCCCCCTGCGTGCACGACACCGCCGCCGCCGTCGCCGCGGTGCCCGGACAGGGTGAAGATTGGGCGTTCATCAGCTCCGGCACCTGGTCGGTGCTGGGCGCGCTGACCGATCGCTTTTACACCGGACCGGATGCGCTGGCCGCCGGCATCGCCAACGAATTAACGCTGAACAGCAGCTTCATCGCCCGCAACATCGTCGGGCTGTGGCTGCTGCAGCAGGCGCGGGCGGCGTGGAGCCGGCAAGGCACAACCTACGAATACGCCGAGCTGGCGGTGATGGCGGAGCAGGCCCCCGCGGGCGGCCCGCTGCTCGACACCAGCGACACCTCGCTGCTGGCGCCGCAGGACATGGTGGCGACCATCGTCGAGTATTGCCGGAAGACCGGCCAAACCGTGCCGGAGACGCCCGGCAAGGTGACGCGCTGCATCCTGGAAAGTCTGGCACTCACCTACCGGCAGTACCTGGAAGGTTTCGCGCGCATCCTGGGGCATAGCTTCAATGCCCTTTATGTGGTAGGCGGCGGGTCGCGCAACGTCCCGCTCTGCCGTTTCACCGCCGGCGCCACCGGATTGCCGGTGGAGGCCGGCCCGGTGGAAGCCACCGTGCGCGGCAACATCCTGACGCAGGCCTACGCGCTGGGCATCGTCAAGTCGAACGAGGAGATCCGCGAGATCGTGCGCCAATCGACCACCATGGATGAATACGCGCCGGAAGACAAGACGTACTGGGATGACCGGTATGAAACGTTTTTACGGTTGCAAGGAGTAAAGGCGTAACCATTTTAGATTTTGGATTTTAGATTTTGGATTGCCTGTATATTGATAACATTTCCTCTCTGAAGGAGCCGGCGCGCCAGGGACGGCGCGCCCTACAGATCGGAATGGTTTCTAAGGTACCGGCAATCTAAAATCTAAAATCCAAAATCCAAAATTGAGGTAATGATGGACAGCCTGCTAAAACGCATTTACGGCATGAGCAAAGACGACCGCGAGGCGTGCGCGCCGCACCTGATGCTGGGCGGGGGCACGCGGGGCGGGCCGGTGCTGGCGCGCGGCAAAGGCGTGCGGGTCTACGATCCGCAGGGGAAGAGCTACATCGACTGCACCTCGCAGAGCTGGGCCATGTACCTGGGCTACGCCAACGAGGATATCAACCGCGTGGTGACCGAGCACATGGCCAACATGTCGCACGTGCACCAGGGGTTCGACACGCTGCCGCGCTTCTACCTCGCCCGCAAGCTGGCGGAGATCGCCCCCGGCGACCTGAACCGCGTCTCCTTCACCGTGGGCGGCGGGCCGGCGATCGAGGCGGCGATGAAAATCGCCTACAAGAACACCCAGCCCTCGCGGGATTTTATCTGCCTCTATGACAGCTACCACGGCGCCACGCTGGGCGCCATGGGCGCTTCGTGGATCTCCACCCGCGCGCATGGCAAGCTGCACGGCGGCAGCCGCTTCCTCGGACTGACGAAGCCGTTCATCCGTGTCCCAAACCCGTATTGCTACCGCTGCCCGCTGGGGCTGGAGCGGAAGAGCTGCAATATGGCCTGCGCGAAAATGCTGCGCTTGACGCTGGAGCGCGGCATCGCCGGCAACGCCGCCGGGGTGATCGTCGAGCCGATCCAGGCCAGCGGCGGGCAGATCATCCTGCCGAAGGAGTACCTGCAGGCCATCCGGGCGATCTGCGACGAGTTCGGCGCGCCGCTGATCTTCGATGAGATCCAGACCTACGCGCGAATAGGCCGCTTCTTCGCCGGCGACTACTTCGGCGTCACGCCGGACATGATCGTGCTCGGTAAGGGCTTCGGCGCCGGCCTGCCCATCGCGGCGGTGATCGTTTCCGATAAGCTGGAAGGCTTCTCCCCGGATGCCGAGGAGCTGCACACCTTTGCCAACAGCTCGGTGGCGCAAGTAGCGGCGGCCAAGCAGATCGAGCTGCTGGAGAACGGCGTGCTGGCGAACGCCGTGAAGATGGGTGAATATTTCCGCGCCGGGCTGGCGGAGCTGGGACGGGACTTCCCCGAGATGGGCGATATCCGCGTCGCCGGCCTGCACGTCGGCATCGAATTCGTGCGCGACCCGGCATCGAAGGAGCCGCTCAACGCGGAGACGAAGGCCATCCGCAACGAAGGCATGAACCGCGGCGTCATCTTCGGCCTCGGCGGCGCCAACGCCAACGTGCTGAAGATCAAGCCACCGCTGATCATCAACGAAGCGGAAGCGGATGAAGTGCTGTCTATTCTGCGCGAAGCAATGACCCGTGTGCTGTGGAAAACCGCCGCCGCTGGCTAATAACCAATCTCTGCGTCCTCTGCGTGAAATGAATAATACTTTCACGCAGAGGACGCAGAGGACGCAGAGAAAGAAAAAGATGATGAAAGCCTTTATCGAGCAGCATATCGATCTCCGTGACAACCGCTCGGTCACCCTCCGCGCGGTGCAGGCGGATGACATCGAGCGCTTCCTCGGCTATTACGCAAGTCTCTCCGCGCAGAGCAAAGATTACATGCACGGCTGGAGCACGGTGGGCAGCCGCGAGCATGCCGAAGGTATGGCCGGGAAGATGGCGTCCGCCGACCACACCGCCATCGTCGCCGTGACACCGGACGGCCGGATCGCCGGCTACTGCTGGCTGGACGGGCTGGAGACGGCGGACATGCCGATGCTCGGGATCGGCATTATCGATGAATATCATGAGGCGGGCCTGGGCCGGGTGCTGCTGCGCACGATGATCGGGCACGCGGGGGCGATGGATTACCCGAAGGTGCGGCTGGGTGTCTTCACGGACAACGCGCGGGCGGTGCATGTCTATCGCGCGGTCGGATTCGTTGATGACGTGACGATGCCGGCAAGGGATTTCGATGGTCGCACGGAGCTATATATGGTAGTAAACACCGGGAGTAACGGCTGATGCGGCAGACCACGCGGTTTCCGCTGCTGGAAGTGGCCGGATCGCCGTATGACATGGGCAAGGCGCATGGCACGGCGTTCAAGCCGCTGATCGAGCGCTCGCTGGCAATCCGTGTGAGAGTGAGTATATAAGGTATTCAATTTGATATGGAGCGCGGATTGCCAATCCGCGCGAGATCTTCCGGGACACACGCGCGGATTGGCAATCCGCGCTCCGAGATATTATGATTGAGACAACAATTGACAGCATGATTCAGGAGCGGCAGCAGTTGCGCGAGCGGCTGCGGTTTTTTGACGCCGGCATCTGGCTTGGGCCGCCGGCGGGGTTCCCGAACGCCGTGGAGTTGCCGCCGGCGGAGTTGGGCGCTGCCCTGCGCCAGTGGAGGCTGACCGGCGGGCTGGTGTCGCACTGGTGGGGGAAGACGGTCTCCGCGCAGGACGGCAACCGGGCGCTGGCGGCGGCGCTCGATGGGTGCGCGGAAGAGGTGTATCAGGTCTGGACCGCGCTGCCGCTGCTGCCGATTGAGGAAGGGCCGCTGCCGGGGATCGGCGAGCTGCCGCCGAATGTCCGCGCCGTCCGCCTCTTCCCGAAGGCGCATAACTTCCCGCTGGCCGACTGGTGCGTCGGCACGCTGTGCGAGTGGCTGATTGAACACCGCATGCCATTATTTATTTGGCACACGGAAACGGACTGGCCCTCGCTGCAGCGGCTGGCGGCCGTCTTTCCCATGTTAACCATCGTGGTGGAGACGCAGGTGCAGAAGATCCTCTATCACACGCGGGCGCTATTCCCGCTCATGAAATCGCGCCAGAACGTGCTGGTCGAGCTGTCGAACTTCGCCGGCCAGGGCTTCGTGGATTACGCGGCGCGGCAGTTCGGCGCCGGGCGGCTCATCTTCGGCTCCTTCCTCCCAATGAACGATCCGCTGGCGCCTATCGGCATGTTGCTCGACGCCGATATCTCGGAAGAGGACAAAGCGCTGATCGCGGGCGGCAACATGCGCCGGCTGGTGGGCGAGGTACGGCCATGAAGATCATCGACGCCCACCTGCATATCGGCCAGCCCGGCGTGTTCTTCGCGCCGGAGACGACGCCCGATCAGCTCCTTGCCGGCATGGACCGGCTGGGCATTGGCGCCGCCATCTGCACCGACCACCTGTCGCTCGGTCGGGGATGCGCCGGCTTCCTGGAGGGATTGCGCGACGTCTTCGAGCGCTCGGGCGGACGGATCTTTTACTTCGGCGTCTATCACCCCGGGTACTCCGACGCCTGCCTGCGGGCGATGACGGAAGCGGTTGACTGGCCGGGGTTCGCCGGCATCAAAATCCACCCGTCGTTCCACCGCATCATGGCGGACGATCCGTCTTACGAGCCGGTCTGGCGTTTTGCCGCCGAACGTGACCTGCCGATGATGACACATTCGTGGAGCGTGTCCGATTTCAACCCGGTGCAGCAGCTCTCGACGCCTGCGCGGTTCGAGAAATATGTGCAGGCCTTCCCCGGCGTGCGCTTCGTGCTCGGGCACGTGGGCGGGCGCGGGCGCGAGCAGGCGGATGCCATCCGTATGGCCCGCGATTATCCGAACGTCTACGTAGATATCGCCGGCGACGTGTATTGCTACCGGTTGATCGAGCGGCTGGCGGCGGCCATCCCGGACAAGGTGCTCTTCGGCTCCGACTATCCCTGGCTCGACCTGCGCTCCAACTTCTCGCGCATCCTGCTGGCGGATATCGATACGGAGACAAAGCGGAAGATGCTCTGCGATAATGCGCAGGCGGTCTACCGATTGGATGAGAAGCGATGCTGACCATCGATTTAAACAATAAGGTAGCCCTGGTGACCGGCGGCTCGCGCGGCATCGGCGCGGGCATCGTCAGCATGCTTGCGCAGGCCGGCGCCCGCGTAACCTTCACCCACACGGGCCGCCACCCGGACCGCGTGCAGACGCTGCTGAAGGAGACCGACGGTTCCGCGGAGGCCGTGATCGCCGATGCGGTCAGCGAGGCGGAGACGACCGCATGCGTAAAAAATATTATCGCGAAGCACGGAAAAATCGACATTCTGGTGCACAACGCCGGAAAGAATAACGCCCGCCGCGTCGAAGAGATGACGCTGGAGTCGTGGCACGAGTATATCGATCTCAACCTGACCTCCGCCTACCTCAGTGTGCGCGCGGCCATCCCGCACATGGTGGAGGCCGGTTACGGGCGGATCATCCTTATTGGCTCCTCCGCCGTCTACAACGGCGGCGGCGGGGCGATCGATTACGCGGCGGGCAAGGCCGGGCTGGTGGGCATGACCGTCTACCTGGCGCGCGAGTATGCGAAGCAGGGCATCAATACCAACGTGATCCACCCGAGCGCCATCGCGACGGATTTGCTGAACGAGCGCTACGGCACGCCGGAGAAGCGCGCGTCGATGATCGCCCAGGTCCCCGTCGGCCGCCTGGGCACGCCGGAAGATGTCGCCGGCCTGGTCGCCTACCTGGCCAGCCCGCTGGGCGATTTTATTTGCGGACAGAGCATTCTTATCGATGGTGGAAGGGTGCTGTTCCGGTAATAATCTTTGCGATCTCTGCGTCCTCTGCGTGAAACCATTTCGATTATTTCACGCAGAGGACGCAGAGGACGCAAAGGAGGAAGTATGGATTTCAAATTGTCCACCAATCTGGCGCCGTTTTCGCGGTTAAGCGACCGGTTCGTTCCGGGTGGATACGGCGAGGGGCATCCGTTCGAAAAGGCGCTCGAGCTGGTGTCGAAGATCGACGGCATCGACGGCGTGGGGCTGGGGTGGCCGAGCCCGCTGGGGGACGGCGCGAAGCTGAAGAGCCTGCTGGACAGCCTTGGCCTGCAGCTCGGTACCCTTGATACCAACATCTACACCGAGGCGCGGTTCAAAAACGGCTCGTTCACCAATCCGGACCCGGCTATCCGGCGGGCGGCCATCGACCGGACGAAGGATACCATCGACGCGGCGCTGGCGGCTGGCGCGCCGGACATCAATCTGTGGCCGGGGCACGATGGCTTCGATTACTCCTTTCAGGGGCATTACGCGAACGCCTGGGAGTGGCTGCTGGAGGGACTGGCGGAGGTCGCGGAGCATGATCCCGCCATGCCGATCAGCATCGAGTATAAATGCAAGGAACCGCGCGCCAATACCTATATCTCCAACATGGGGAAGGCGCTGTGGCTGGTCGAGCGAATTAATAAACCGCACGTTGGCATCACGCTTGACACGGGCCACGCCCTGGCGGCGCTGGAGAACCCCGCCGAGTGCGCGGCGCTGGCCATGCGGGCGGGGAAGCTGCAGCAGGTGCACCTGAACGACAACTACCGCGACTGGGACCATGATCTGTTCCCCGGCGCGGTTAACGTGTGGGAGCTGGTCGAATTCTTTTTCTGGGTGCGCAAGCTCGGTTACCGGGGTTGGTACAGCCTGGACATCTTCCCCTATCGCGAAGATGGGCATAAGATACTACAGACCGCTGTGCTCGCCTGCCGCACCTGCTGGAACCTGGCGGGCGAGTTGCTAGAACGGAACATCGACCAACTGCTCCAGTCCGGCGACCACCTGGAAGCCAAGCAGATATTATGGGAGCTCATTTATGACCGCAAAGACACCAAGGCACTAAGTCTCAAAGACCAATAAAAACTCTTTGTGCCTTCGTGTCTTCGAGCCTTTGTGGTGAATCGATTACCGGGAGGTGAGATATGATTGCGAATCATCCATTCGGCGCGTGTTTGCCGACGTTCGGGAGTTGTGCCGACCGCTATTGCCTGAGCGGTTATGGCGGCGGCGGCTCGACGATGGAGGAGATGCTGGATCTCTCCATGCAGGTGCCGGGCCTGGACGGGATCGAGCTGGTGGGCAACTGGCATGTCAATGACGACAACATCCGCACGGTCAATAAAATGCTGGCCGATCGCGGCAAGAAACTGTGCATGCTGGTGCCCGACCTGTGGACGCAGGCAAAGTGGGGCCGCGGCAGCCTGGCCGCCCCCGACGCACCTACCCGCCGCGCCGGCATCGATGAAGTGAAGAAGGTGATGGACTGGGCGGCGGAGCTGGGCTGCCCGTTCGTCGATGTCTGGCTCGGGCAGGACGGCTTCGACTACTCTTTCCAGGCGGATTACACCGAGGCGTATAAGTGGATCCGCGAGGCGCTGATCGAGTGCGCGGGACACAATAAGAAGACCCGCATCCTGGTCGAATACAAGCCTCGCGAACCGCGGGGCCGCTGCTTCATCGACAGCGCCGCCAAGACGCTGCTGCTGCTGCAGGGCCTGGACGACATCGGCGTGCTGCTGGACGTCGGGCATTCGCTGCAGGGCGGCGAAAACGTGGCCGAGGCCGCCGCGCTGCTGCATTCCTACGGCAAGCTCGATTACCTGCACCTGAATGACAACCACGGCGACTGGGATGATGACATGATGGTCGGCGCGGTGCATCTGGTGTATTACCTGGAGCTGGTCTACTGGCTCAAGAAGGTGAACTATCAGGGTTGGCTGACGCTGGACGTCTTCCCTTACCGCGAGGACGGCGTGCAGGCGGCGATCCAGTGCAAGGAGTGGATGGAAGTCTTCTTCGCCGCCGTAGATCGTGTCGGGATGTACGCCATCGGCGAAGTGATTCGCAACGCCGACGCCACCAAATCCACCGCCCTCGTGCGCCAGGCGCTCGGATTGTCAACGATAAAGGCGTAAAAATCCTTTGCGTCCTCTGCGTCCTCTGCGTGAAACAAATAATTTCACGCAAAGACGCAAAGGCGCAAAGAAGACAAGGCAGGAGAATAGTATGATCAGCATCCCCCAGAACAATGTGGCGGAGTGGACCTTCCTCTCCGCGAAGAAGTATAACGATCCGTTCAACGAGATCGAGGTGGACGCGGTATTCACCGCTCCCGACGGCGCCGAGCAGCGCGTGCCGGCCTTCTGGGCGGGCGGCGATACCTGGCGGGTGCGCTTCGCGTCGCCGGCGATTGGAGAGTACCGCTTTAAGACGGTCTGCTCCGATGCCGGCAACGCCGGTCTGCACGGGCAGGAGGGCGCCTTCACCGTGGAGCCGTATACCGGCGACAATCCACTGTACCAGCACGGGCGGATCGGCATTGCCCCGGACAGGCGGCATTTCCAGTATGCCGACGGCACGCCGTTCTTCTGGCTGGGCGATACCTGGTGGATGGGCCTGACGAAGCGGCTGCGCTGGCCGGAGGATTTCCAGACGCTGGCGTGGGATCGCGTGCAGAAGGGTTTCACCCTCATCCAGATCGTCGCCGGCCTCTACCCCGACATGCCGGAGTTCGACGAGCGCGGCGCCAACGAAGCCGGTTATCCCTGGGAGAAGGATTATTCGCGCATCGCGCCGGAGTATTTCGACCTGGCCGACCGCCGCATTCAATACCTGGTAGAGATGGGGCTGGCGCCGTGCATCGTGGGCTGCTGGGCCTATTTCTACGGCTTCATGGGCGAGGAAAAGCTGAAGCAGCACTGGCGCAATCTGGTTGCCCGCTACGGCGCCTACCCGACGGTGTGGTGCCTGGCCGGCGAAGGGGCGATGGCGTATTACCTGTCGAAGGACCACGAAGCGGATGCGAAGGCGCAAGTCAAAGGCTGGACGAAAATAGGCCGCTACCTGCGCTCGATCAACGCCTTCGGCAACCCCGTTACTATCCACCCGACGCAATACGGGCGCGAGCAGGTGGAGGACCCGACCATCCTCGACTGCGAGATGCTGCAGACCGGGCACGGCAGCCTGATGAGCTTCCCGAACACCATCAAGTCGCTCCGGCATGCGCTGGCGCAGGAGCCGGTGATGCCGGTGTTCGATTCCGAGGTGGACTACGAAGGCATCGGCCAGACCAGCCGTGACGAGGTGCAGCGGATGCTCTTCTGGTCCTGCATGCTCAACGGCGCGGCGGGGCACACCTACGGCGCCAACGGCATCTGGCAGGTGAACCGCAAGGACCGCCTGTACGGCCCCTCGCCGCACGGTATGTCCTGGGGCAATACCCCGTGGGATGAGGCGGCGCAGTTGCCCGGCTCCCGCGAGCTGGGCGTGGCCAAGCGGCTCTTCGAGCGATATGAGTGGAACAAGTTCGAGCCGCACCCTGAATGGATCGAGGGCACGGACAACCGCACCGGTTTCTTTTCACCGGAAAACGACGCCTACTTCGTACCCTACGCCGCCGGCATCCCCGGCAAGGTGCGGGTGATCTATTACCACCCCTTCATGCTGGCCCCGCTGGGCGCGGTGCAGGCCTTCGAGCCCGGCGTGCAATACCGGGCCTACCTGTATAACCCCGGCGACGGCAGCGAGATCGACCGCGGCCCCGTAACCCCTGATGCGGACGGCAAGTGGGCCCTCACCGGCCTGCCGCCGATCTACCGCGACTGGGTGCTGGTGATGGAGGCGAAATAACCGTCGGAGCGCGGATTGCCAATCCGCGCGAATCGACCATACGCGCGGATTGGCAATCCGCGCTCCAAGGGGGATTATGGAACGCAAATGCTTTTTATTGAAGGTGAAACCGGGCCGTTTGCAGGATTACCTGAAGGCGCACGTCGTCTGGCAGGAACTGCTCGATGTGATGCACGAGGCCGGCATCCGCAACTACTCGATGTTTTACCACCCGGACGGCCTGCTGGTCGGTTACCTGGAAGGCGAGGATATCCAGGCGTCGCTGGCGAAGGTAGCGGCCTCCGACGTGAGCGCCCGCTGGGAAGCGAAGATGGGCGAGTTCTTCGAATCCGGCCCCGTCGATCCCGAGAACAGCGGGTATGAGTGGCTGACGGGCTATTTTCATATGGATTGAAATGGGAGCGCGGACCTCTGAGTCCGCGCGAGAAGACTACACGCGCGGACTCAGAAGATCATCCTTCCTGGCTGATCGTGGTCCGCGCTCCAAAGGTGAGATTATGGCAACTCCCATCCGGATGCCCGACCTGGGCACGACCGTGGAGGAATTCAAAATAATGGCCTGGCTGGTGGGCGAGGGCGACTTCGTCGAGCTGGGCGACGCGCTGGCGGAGATCGAGACAGACAAAGCGGTCACCCAGCTCGAATCGACGGCGAAAGGCCAGGTATTGCGGCTGCTGGTCGAGGCGGGAGATACGGTTTATACCGGCGATACCCTGGCCTATATCGGCGCATCCGGCGAAGCGTTGGCATTGGAGGAGATGCCCGCACCGCGGGAAGCCGCCGTGGCGCCGGTGGACACCCTGCCTTCGGTGGAGAAGACGCGGCAGGCGGCCTACATCGTGCGCAACCTGGCGGCGCAGCTCAACGTTGAGTTGGACGCCGTAGCGGGCAGTGGCGAGGGTGGGGTAATCACCCGCGAGGACGTGCTGCGCGCGAGCAGCGGGGAAGCGGCGCCGACGCCGTTGCTGGAAAGCCTGTCCCGCGGGCAGGCGGCGGTGGCGCGGGCGGTGACGAAGAGCTGGACGGAGATTCCCCACCTCTTTATCGCCGCGGCCATCGACATGTCCGCCGCCCAGCGCTTGCGCGCGCAGAGCGAAGCCGCCGGACGCAAGCTGAGCTACGACGCCATCTTTCTGCACGCGCTGGCGCTGGCGTGCAAAGCCTATCCCACCGCGGCCGCGCGCCTGGACGGAGAGAAGATCGTGCCCGCGCGAGGTATGCACCTCGCCTTCGCCGTGGGCCGGGAAAACGAGCTGTTCCTGCCCGTCGTCCGCGACGTGGACCGGCGCTCGCTGACGGAGATTCAGGCGGAGATCGAGGCGGCCGTCGCCCAGGTGAAAGCCGGCAGCCTTTCCGCCGACCGCATGGCCGGCGCCTGCATGGCGGTGAGCAACCTGGGGATGTATCCGATCGAATCCTTCGATCCGATCATCTTCCCCGGGCACAGCATCATGCTGGCGCTGGGCGCCATCACGCCGTCACCGGTGGTCATCGACGGCGGCATTCACGTGCGGCCTGTCTGCAACATAAAACTGGCGGCGGATCACCGGCTGATCAACGGCCGGTTGGCGGCGGCGTTTGTGAGCGAGTTGAAAGCGTGTATCGAGAGTTTGGAGGGATGAGCGTAACCAAGTACTGAATTGTGCGCGCCCGGTCCGGTGGTTGAGTAGGCAAGTGAGCTGATCGGTTCTTTCCGCAGCTTCCGCGCCGTATCGAAACCACCTCACCGATAGAGCCCGTTCACGCAAGGTTCACCTGTTAACGCGGTGGTTTCGATACGGCTCGTTGGCTTTGGAAAGATGCGGGAAGGCTTACCTGCCTACTCAACCACCGGACCGGGCGCGCATTATTTGAGTCGAATTTATTCAGGGGCATTCCCCCGAGAAAGGACACACACCATGGCAGATAACGACGCTCCCAAAGAGGAGAAAAACTTTTACCTCGACGTGCCCGTGAAGCAAGAGGCCTTCTTCCTCAAGGGATTGAACGCGGTCGACTGGGGCCTGCAGAACCGCATGTCCAACATCTTCAACGCGAAGAGCGGCAGGACGGTCATGCTGGCCATCGACCACGGGTATTTCCAGGGTCCGACCACCGGGCTGGAGCGCGTGGATGTCACCATCCTGCCGCTCATCCCGTATGCCGACACGCTGATGCTGACCCGCGGCATGCTGCGCTCCACCATCCCGCCCACCTACACCCGCGGCATCGTACTGCGCGCCAGCGGCGGCCCGAGCATCCTGAAGGAGCTGTCCAACGAGCAGCTCGCGCTGGACATCGAAGATGCCATCCGCCTCAACGCCTGCGCGATGGCGGTGCAGGTGTTCATCGGCGGCGAGTATGAGTCGCAGTCGGTGCACAACATGACCCGCCTGGTGGACATGGGCAACCGCTACGGCATCGCCACGCTTGGCGTGACCGCGGTGGGCAAAGACCTGGTGCGTGATGCCCGCTACATGCGGCTGGCCACCCGCATCTGCGCCGAGCTGGGCGCCACCTACGTGAAGACCTACTACACGGACAAGGATTTCGACACCGTCACCGCCGCCTGCCCGGTGCCCATCGTCATCGCCGGCGGCAAGAAGCTGCCGGAGCTCGAAGCCATGCAGATGGCCTACAACGCGATCCGCGACGGCGCCGCCGGCGTGGACATGGGCCGCAACATCTTCCAGGCGGAAGCGCCGGTGGCGATGATCCAGGCGGTGCGCGGCATCGTGCACGACGGCCTGAAGCCGGAAGAGGCCTTCGATATGTACCAGACACTGAAGAATGAAGCGAAAGCGGGAGTATGATGACCAGGGAAGCCCTGCTGCAATCGCTGAAAGCCGGCGCGCCGCACATCAGTGTCGGCGCGCTGGCGGCCGACCTGCTGGCGCTGGGGCAGGATATCGCGCGGCTGGAGCAGAGCGAGGCGCGCCTGCTCCACTTCGACGTGATGGACGGCTGCTTCGTGCCCATGCTCACCGCCGGTCCGCCGCTGATCAAGGCGATCAAAACTTCGCTGCTGAAGGACGTGCACCTGGTCATCGAGCAGCCGCAGGAGAAACTGGCGGAATACGCGGCGGCGGGCGCCGACCTGATCGTCGTCCACGTGGAAGCCTGCCTGCACGTGCACCGCGTGCTGCAGACGCTGGCCGGCCTGCGTCATGTCAGTGATTCCGAGCGCGGCGTCCTGCGCGGCATCGCCATCAATCCCGGCACGCCGCTGTACATGCTCGAGCCCATCCTGGAGATGGTGGACGCCGTCGAGCTGCTCGGCATCGAACCCGGCTGGGGCGGCCAATCCCTCGCTCCCACCACCTTCGCGCGCGCGGCGGAGATCAAGCGCATGATCAAGGCCACCGGCCGCGACATCCTGCTGATGGTGGACGGCGGCATCACCAAAAAGAACTTTGCCGAGATCGCGAAGATTGGCGCCGACATCGTCGTCACCGGCAGCGCGGTGTTCGAAGGCAACGACCCGGTGGGGAACGTGCGGGCGATGCTGGAGACGTTGCGCGGGGCGTATGCAAAAGTTTAGTCGCCGACTGTATGTCTGATGAATAAGCGCCCGGTCCGGTGGTTGAGTAGGCAAGTAAGCTGATCGGTTCTTTCCGCAGCTACCGAGCCGTATCGAAACCACCGCGTTGACAGGAAAGCCTAGCGGGAACGGGCCACTATAGGTGAGGTGGTCTCGATACGGCGTGGTAGCTGTGAGGGTTTTTCGAAAAGGTTCGCCTGCCTACTCGACCACCGGACCGGGCGGTATGATCGGGAATTGTGATAGTCATAGTACCTGAAATCGCAGGAACTGCGATGAAAAACAAGTTGTTGGGTTGCGGGCGAGACCCGCTTTAGATAGTCATAATGAGGAACGTATTATGGTAACAACCAATTCCGAAACCCGGCTTGTTGAGCTGCTCGCTTCCGCGGGGGGCGGGTGCTATTCGGTCAAGGGCGAGGTGACGGATGCGCTGGGCGAGCAGGCGCCGGCGTTGTGGGTACATTTCATCGAGCCGGCGGACGGGCAGACCACCTCCACCGTTGTCAATCTCGACTTCGCCCGCAAACTGGCGGCCACCACGCTGGGCCCGGACGCGAAGACGGCAGCCTTGCGAACGCAGGTGTTAGATGCCTCCGCCGTTCCACCGCCGCCATATGTGCTGCTGCATGCGATCGACCCGCACAAGGTGGTGATTCAGTTCTACTCGCCGGCGTTGAGTGTGCATTCGAAAGACTGGGCGACCGGAAAAAGCATCGAGGAAGCGACCGACAGCCTGCGGGAAATGTTGAAAGACGTGCCGCCGGTCAGCGCGGAGGCACCGAGTGAGAAACTGCTCGCGATCCTACCGCTGCTGCGCGGGCTGCTGGCGCGGCCGACCGGGCAGGACATTCCGTATGATTACGTCGTTGTGCGGGCGATTTCATCGCCGGAGGTAATGCGCTTCCTGGCGCAAGACAATGCCCATGAGCTGGTGAAATCCATACCGCTCTATCCGGCGCACGTGCAGTACCTGGGCGGGGGGCCGCTGTGGGTGGAGATTGCCGATGTCGCTGATCCGGCGCAGGTCAAGGAGCAGGTTGCCGCGGCGCTTTCCGTCTATGCAGAACAGCATGCGGGGGCAATGCCGAAGGTCGTGCTGCTGCCTGGCCTGGGCGCGGTGGTCGCGGGCGCGGATGCCCGCGCGGCGAACCGGGCAAGCCTGCTCCTCCGCCTGACGCTGCCGGCGCTGCGCCCCGCGGAAGTGCGCCTGGTCATGCCCACATATCTACAGAATCAACCGGCCGCGAAACTGCCCCTACAGGGTCATGTCGCCGTGGTGACCGGCGCGGCGGGGGCGATCGGGGCGGGAGTTTGCCGCGGACTGCTGCTGCAAGGCGCCCACGTGGCGGTGACGGACCTGCCGGGTGAGCGGCTGGACGCGCTGGTCACGGAATTAGGTGAGATCGATGCATCGCGGGTGGCCGGCGTGCCGCTGGACGTGACCGATCCCGACTCGGTGGACCGGGGCATGGCGCGGATCGTCGCCACCTGGGGCGGGGTAGATATCGCCGTCATAAATGCCGGCGTCGCTCTTGTTTCAAAGCTCGAGGAGATGGACCTGGAAGCCTTCCGCCGGCTGGAGCGCATCAACGTGGAAGGCGCCTTGCTGATGCTGCGCGCGATGGGGCGGCATTTCAGGCTGCAGGGGACGGGCGGCGACATCGTGATGGTGTCCACCAAGAACGTCTTCGCGCCCGGCGCCGGCTTCGGCGCCTACAGCGCCACCAAGGCGGCCGCGCATCAGCTCTCCCGCATCGCCTGCGTGGAAATGGCGGAGATGGGCGTGCGGGTGAACATGGTGGCGCCCGACGCCGTCTTCTCCGACCACGGCGCGCGCAAGTCCGGTCTGTGGCAGGAAGTCGGCCCCAGCCGCATGAAGGCGCGCGGGCTGGACGAAGCAGGGCTGGAAGAGTATTACCGCTCGCGCAACCAGCTCAAAGCCCGCATCACCCCCGACCACGTAGCGAATGCGGTGCTCTTTTTCGTGACGCGGCAGACCCCGACCACCGGGGCGACGATCCCGGTGGACGGGGGGCTGCCGGATGCGGTGCCCAGGTAAAGTTCTCGCAAGTTAAGAAGCAGCAACCCCTTTTTACTCTTACTGAATAATGCCGAGTCCGGTGGTTGAGTAGGCAAGTAAGCTGATCGGTTCTTTCCGCAGCTCCCGCGCCGTATCGAAACCACCGCGGGAATGGGTGAACCTTTCGTGAACGGGCGCTATTAGTGAGGTGGTCTCGATACGGCGTGGTAGCTGTGAGGGCTTTTTGAGAAGCTTACCTGCCTACTCGACCACCGGATCGGGCGTTATTGAGCAAGAGCATGAGCATGACTAGGGATTTTGGGAGGTCTTAATGTCATACGACAAGCAATTACTGTTGTCGCTCTATCGCACGATGGTGCTGATTCGCCAGTTCGAGGAGCGGGTGAAGTTCCTTTTCCTGGAGGGGATCATGCCCGGCACCATCCACCAGTACCAGGGGCAGGAGGCGATCGCCGCCGGGGTGTGCGCGCACCTGTCGGAGCAGGATATCATCACCAGCACCCACCGCCCGCACGGGCACGCCATCGCCAAGGGGCTGACCGTCGAGTCGATGATGCACGAGCTGTTCGGCAAATCGACGGGTTGCTGCCGCGGCAAGGGCGGCTCCATGCACATGGGCGATATGGAGCACGGCATGATCCCGGCCATAGCCATCGTCGGCGGCGGTGCGCCCATTGGCACCGGCGTGGCGCTTTCCTTCAAAATGAAGAAGCAGCCGCACGTTGCGGTGTCCTTCATGGGCGACGGCGCGGTGAACGAAGGCGCGGTGCATGAGGCGATGAACATGGGAGCGATCTGGGACCTGCCCATCGTCTACGTGGTGGAGAACAACCTGTATTCCGCCTCCACGCCCATTGCGCAGACCACCCGCGTGGAGAAGCTGTCCGACCGCGCCTGCGCCTACGGCATCCCCGGCGTGACGGTGGACGGCAACGACGTGCTGGCGGTCTACGAGGCGGCAGGCGAAGCGATCGAGCGCGCCCGCGCCGGCAAGGGGCCGACCATGCTGGAGGCGATCACCTACCGCATCACCGGCCACTCCCGCCGCGACCCGTGCAATTACCAGCCGGAGGAGCAGCGCAAGCTGGCCCTCGAGTGTGAACCCATCAAGCGGTTTGCCGCCTGGTTGCTCGAAAACAACATTGCCGACCAGTCGGCTTTTGATGCCATTCGCGTCGAAGTGGACGTCGAAATCGAGCAAGCCGTGCAGTCAGCCATGTCCGCGCCGGATCCGGCGCCGGAAGAGGCGCTGGAAGGTCTGTATGTATGAGAGTGTAGGGGACTGTCCCGGCCCACCGTGAGCAAGCGATGGTGGTGATAACAGGGAAACGGTGAAAAAGAAGTAGGGACTGTCCCGCCGTGTATAAGTACCGTTTCCGTTTGACGGGGACAGTCCCTAAGTATATATCAACAGGCGTGAATGAGAGAACGGGCACTGATTCCGCAAGGCCGGGACAGTCCCAGACGGGGAGCATTTCGTGGCACATTTAACCATAGCTGAAGCATTACGAGACGGCCTGCGCGAAGAATTGGCGCGCGATGAGCGGGTGTTCTGCATCGGCGAGGATATCGGCATCCCCGGCGGGTGGGGCGGGGCGTTTACCGTCACCCTCGGGCTGGAGAAAGATTTTCGCGAGCGGATGATCGACACGCCCATCTCCGAGGCCGGCTTTTTCGGGGTGGCGCTGGGCGCCGCCATCATGGGCCTGCGCCCGGTGGCCGACGTTCAATACAGCGACTTCATCTTCTGCGCGATGGACCAGGTGGTGAGCCAGATCGCCACCATGCGCTACATGTCCGGTTGCAAAATAAAGGTGCCGATCACCATGCGCGCGCCGGTGGGCGCCACCGGCCGCGGGGCGCAGCACGCGCACAACATCGAGTCGATCTTTCTCAGCATTCCCGGCATCAAAATCGTCTGCCCGGCCACCGCCTACGACGCCAAGGGCCTGCTGAAGGCCGCCATCCGCGACGACAACCCGGTGCTGATCATCGAGCATAAGCTGCTCTACGGCTCGAAGGGCGCGCGCGCCGAGTCCGGCACGGTGGACGCCTCCAGCGAGATACCGGACGAGGATTATATCGTGCCCATCGGGCAGGGCATAGTCCGCCGGGAGGGCGCCGACGTCACCCTCATCGGCACGCTGCTGATGATGCATCGCGCGCTGCTCGCTGCCGAGGAGCTGGCGAAGGAGGGCATCAGCGCCGAAGTGATCGACCCGCGCGGCCTGGTGCCCCTCGATTGGCCGCTGCTGGAGGCCTCCGTCCGTAAAACGAAGCGCGCGGTGATCGTCGAGGAAGGCCCGCGCACCGGCGGCATCGGCGCCGAGCTGGCCGCCTCGCTGTCCGAGCGCTGCTGCGACTACCTGCTCGCCCCGGTAGCGCGAGTTGCCGCGCCGGATATCCCGGTCCCCTTCTCCCCGCCCATGGAGAACTTCTACCGCCCCACCGTACACCGCATCCTCTCCGCCGCACGCGCGATGATGACATAAACGGAGTTCGCTTTTAATAATGATTGAAAGATG
>Ga0172375_10003922_pt1 | contig 22348 bp, 15 predicted proteins | sample LakKiv1m_FD_114537 | JGI IMG/M metagenome (GOLD analysis project Ga0172375, IMG submission 114537) | Freshwater microbial communities from Kabuno Bay, South-Kivu, Congo - kab_092012_11.1m | ecosystem: Environmental > Aquatic > Freshwater > Lake | place: Democratic Republic of the Congo... | reverse complement strand
CAAACCAAGCCGTCCTCTTCGCCAAGGCGCGCCAGTTGAACGTCGAACGGACATTCCCGTACGCCTTCATCGATCGCGTCACAAAACCAACCGGAACGAAGTAGCCGCAAAAGGCACTCGAAACGCAAGAAGAACGTGTTTCATGGGAAACGTTCTTCGTCCGCGGTGTAGGGGTTCCCCCGATATTCAGGGCAGGGGAGCTCGGGTATAACCGCCGGGCATGGACGCAAGACTCCCCAATCGTCAAAGCATCCGGATGAAGCGGTGGGATTACACCGCGCCGGGTTACTATTTCATTACGTGCAACACGCGCGAGAACCGGCCGCTGTTCGGAGCGATCGCGAACGGGCGCATGGTGTTGAGCGAAGCGGGGCGGATCGCGAGGGAAGCGTGGTTGAAAAGCGCGGTCATCCGCAAAGAAATCGAATTGGATGAATTTGTTGTGATGCCAAACCATGTGCATGGGATTGTGAGGATAAAGGGCGACCCGTCGGTCGCCCGTGCGGACGGCGAGAATCGCAGGGGCGATCGGCCGATCGCCCGCCTGTTGCCGAAATCATTGGGCGCATTCGTGGCGGGGTATAAGGGGGCCGTGGGAAAGCGCGTCAATGAGATGCGGCGTACGCCGGGCGCGATCCTCTGGCATCGCAATTATTGGGATGTGATTGTGCGGGATAGGAAGGCGTTGGACAGTATTCGCCATTATATTCGATTCAATCCGCAGAATTATGATGTGGTGATGAATGTCGGCGAGGCGCAGTTCCTGGGCAATAAGGCGCTCCTGAAAATGCCGAAGCTGGGTTTTCTGGCTTCGCGGGGAGAGGCGACACCGCATGGCCGGCTGGCGGTGAGGTCAGGAGAGGTGATTCTCTCCGGCTTTCTATCTCCCATGGAGCGGGCCGTGTTCAGGGCCAGTCTGGAACACAAGAAGCCTATGATTTGGGTAAAACCATGGAGTTTGAAGGAAGGCATCGACGCACCGCCGGTGCGCCTCGCGATCGAAGAGGGCCGACTGCTGCTCGTTTCGCCCTTCGATGACCGGATCGAAGCCCCCAGCGTGCGCCGCGCGGCCTGGTGTAATCAATATGTGCTGGCCCATTGCGACCGATTGGTCGTCGGCCATCTCAATCCGGACGGAATGCTGGCATGCATTCTGTCCGAAGCAGGGCCGGAAACGGAGATCAGTTACTTGGGCTAGCCAAGAGCAAGGCTCAGATTGCGGCCGGCCGGGGTTGGCTCGAACACGTGCGCTTTCTGCATGTCGAAATGAAGTACAACGGGTTGACCCGGACGGATATCGGCCTGCGCGTCAACCCGGGCCACGATGCTGGACCTGCCGTCCGCGGAGCAGAAGACATCCATCTTCTCGCCCAGCGGCTCCACAACGCTGACGTGGCCGGACACGGTATTGTCGCGGCCCGCGAAACGGCCTTCGCCTCGCAACGCAATGGCTTCGGGCCGGAGTCCCAGCACAACTTCCTTGCCCGCCCACGGCGCCACGGCCTTGGCGTTGTCGTCGGAAAGCCCCACCCGGCACGTTCCATCTTCCCAGTAGACGTTGCCGTTCTCCGCCACCAGGCGGCCGCTCAGGAAGTTCATGGGCGGCGTTCCCACGAACGTCGCGACAAACCGGTCAACCGGAGCGTGGTAGACGTCCAGCGGCGACCCGACCTGGAGAATCTCGCCGTCCTTCATCACGGCGATCCGGTCGCCCAGGGTCATGGCTTCCTCCTGGTCGTGCGTGACGTAGATCGTGGTTGTCTGAAGCCGGCGGTGCAGGCGTTTGAGTTCCGCGCGCATGTCCACGCGGAGCCGGGCGTCGAGGTTGGACAGCGGCTCGTCGAGCAGGAAGGCCTTGGGCTGGCGGACCATGGCGCGTCCCAGCGCCACGCGCTGCCGCTGTCCTCCGGACAGTGCCTTCGGCTTGCGCTCCAGCAGGGTTTCGACATCGAGAAGGCGCGCCGTCTCCCGCACGCGCCGGTCGATCTCGGCGCGGGGAACGCCCCGCAGTCTCAAGGGAAGCGCCAGGTTCCGGTAGACGCTGATATGAGGATAGAGCGCGTAGTTCTGAAAAGCCATGGCGACGTCCCGGTCCTTGGGCGGGACGTCGTTGACGCTGACGCCGCCGATGCGGACGGTTCCGGAGGTTACCGACTCGAGTCCGGCCACCAGGCGAAGTGTGGTGCTCTTTCCGCATCCGCTGGGCCCCACGAGGACCAGGAACGTCCCGTCGCCGACGGTCAGGCTCATATCCCTGACGGCGTTGACGCCGCCGGGGAACACCTTGTTCACCTGTTCCAGAACGACTTCGGCCATGATGCTTGTCCTTACCGCGTGACGGTTTTCCGACCCTACTCCAACGCTTGGCGCGGGTCAACGTCCGGCGTTGCGAGCCCTGAACAAATGGCCGTTTGTCGCTTGGCAGCGGCGGCACTCGACGCTACACTCTGGTCGTTCTTGACTGGAGGAAATGTGAAGGGCAAATCGCTTCAACAGAACCTCGACGTGTATCGCGCCTGGTACCGGTTGGCGCGGAGTTGGTCCATTCTCCAGTTCGTGCTGTTCGCCTGCATCACGGCCATGGCGCTCTACATCCTGTTCGACAAGCTGGTCTTCTTCTCACTGATGGGATACGGCGTGGTGGCGCTCCTGGTCGGGTCGATCGGCGTGCTGGTCCTGGTGGGCTGCTATCTTCTCCTGCCCGCAACGCCTGCCACGGTGAGCTACGTGGTGGACCGGGCGGCGGGGCTCAAGAACTTGGTGTCCTCGGGATTGGGCGTGGCAGGGGCGACGGACGAAGTCTCCGCGGTGGTCGAGGCCCGTGCCACGCATGCCCTGACCCGTCAGGCCCCGCGCCAGCTGATGCCGTTCCTGATGAACAAGGCCGGCCGCTTCCTTTATATCCCGGTGCTTCTCCTGCTTACCGCGCTGGTGGTGCCGACCGTCGACTTGTTTCATCGTCAGCAGAAGCGCGAACAGGCAAAGGCGGAAATGGCGGCCGTCAAGAACGGCGCCTTGAAGCTCACCGCCAAATTGACGTCGATCGAGAGCCAGGCGACGGTCCAGGGCATCGACGCGGGGAAGATCATGAAGGACCTGGACCGCCTCAGCACCAACCTGATGGGGGTGGCCAAGCAGGACGCGCTGCTGAAGATCGGGGAGTTCGAGAACAAGTACAACAAGGAGTTCTCCAAAGAACGGAATTTCGAGAAGGCCGTGAAGTCGGCGGATACGATTCCCGACATGAAGGGACTCAGCCCCGAAAGCCAGAAGCAGCTCCAGGAGCTCGCCAAGGATTTCAAGGACGCCAAGCTCGGCGATGCGGCCAAGGCGCTGAGAGAACTGGCGAAACAGTTGGAGAGCAAGGACCTGTCGCCGGAGCAGAAGAAGGCGCTGGCGCGGGAGTTGGCGAAGATGGCCGAGAAGATGCAGGGCGGGCAGATGAGCGAAGACATGGCCAAGCTGATGCGTCAGATCGAGGCGTCACCCGAAGACATGGAGGAGCTTCTGAAGCAGGCCTGTGACAAGGCCGGCGACCAGATGAACGAGCTGGCCCAGTTCGCCGATGAGTGCGAGAACCTCAAGGCGATGAAGGAAGGGCTCCAGGATGCCAAGAAGGAAATGATGGGCGATTCATTCAGCGGTTTCGATGCCAAGGAAGTTGAGCAGTACATGGAAGGCGAGGCCCAGTTGGGCGAAGGCCAGGGCGGCAATGGGCAAGGCCAGGGCATGGGGCTCGGAGTCGACGAGGGCAGCGGATCGGGAGACGGCACGGGCGGTGAAGGGCAGGGCCGGGGGGGACTTCCACTGGAGAATAGAACCGATACGGCCTTCAAGAACGAGATGAGCAAGAGTAAGGTCAACCAGGGCAAGATTCTTCATCAGCTGTTCGTCTCCGGCATACCGGAGAAGGGCGAGGCGGCCGTCGAATACTCGGATGTGGTCCAGGCGGCCAAGCAGCAGGCGGCCAGTTCCCTCGCGCGCGACCGGATTCCCCGGGAGTACGAGGACATGGTGAAGACCTATTTTGACTCGCTGGAGACGGAGAAGAAAGAAAAGGAAGATGACAAGAGCGCTCCTTAGCGGGACGCGGTTGAATAACCCCTCACCCGCCCCGAAGCTTCGGGGCGGCCTCTCCCTCAAGGGGAGAGGCAATCGCGTATCTACTTCCCCGGCGCAGCAGACAGTCAAGACAGTATTCCCTCTCCCCTTGAGGGAGAGGGCCAGGGTGAGGGGGGCGCATTCGGGATCGTTCCTGCTCGCGATTGCGGCGTCTGCGACCGTGCTCGTGGCGACGGTACTGTTCCCGGGGTGCCGGTCGTCTGAAGAGCGGGTCGTGGTGATCTATACGGCGCTCGACCGGGCGTTTTCAGAACCGATTCTCAACGGATTCCAGAAGCAGACCGGCATCCGCGTGCTGGCCAAGTACGACACGGAAGCCACGAAGACCGTGGGCCTCGTCAGCGCCATCCGCGCCGAGAAGGACCGGCCGCGCTGCGACGTGTTCTGGAACAACGAGATCGTCAACACGGTCCGGCTCCAGAAAGAAGGGCTCCTGGAGCCCTACCAGGCGATCGCGGCGAAGGCGATACCCCCGGAGTTCCGGGATCCCGAAGGGTACTGGTGCGGATTCGCGGCGCGGGGCCGGGTCCTCATCGTGAACACGAATCTCGTGGCGCCGGCGCAGATGCCCGACTCGATTTACAGCCTGGCCGACGCAACCTGGAAAGGGAAGACGGGCATCGCCAAGCCGCTGTTCGGGACGACCGCCACCCACGCCGCCTGTCTTTTCGCCGGCTTGGGGCGCGAGAAGGCCGAGGCCCTTCTGGAGTCGTTCAAGAAGAACGACGTCAAGATCCAGTCGGGAAACAAGACTGTGGCCCTCAACGTGTCTGCCGGTGTCCTGGCCTTCGGGCTCACCGATACGGACGATGCGATCGGCGAAGTCGAGGCAGGCAAGCCGGTGGTCATCGTCTATCCGGACTCGCGGCCGGACCAGATGGGCATGCTGTTCATTCCCAATACGCTGGCGCTGATCCGGAACGCGCCCCATGGGGATGCGGGGAGACAGTTGATCGAGTACCTGCTTTCACCCGACGTGGAGGGCGCCCTGGCCCGGGCAGAGTCCTCGCAGATCCCGCTGAACCCGGAGGTGAAGGTCAAGGCCCGTGTCAAGACGCCGTCGGAGGTCAAACCGATGACGGTGGATTTCCTGTGGGCGGCCGAACAGTTCGACGAAGCGGCCGCCTATGTCGAGAAATCGTTTCTGAAGTAGACTTCTGGCGGAAACCATGCAGGTCCGTATCGCGAAGATTGCCGGCGCCATGCTGGCGCTCCTGGCCGCGTGCCTCGGGGCCTTGTGCGTGCTGCCGGTTCTCCTGATGTTGGCCGGCACGTTCTGGCACCACGGCCATCCCTCGCTTTTCCATCTGGCGGCGGCATTCGCGGATACGGCCCGGCTTCAATCGCTGTTCTCGACGAGCGCCGTGGTGGCCGCCGGCTCCGTGGGGATCGCGCTGCTCCTTGGCGTCCCCGCCGGGTTTCTCTGTTTTCGCACCAACCTGCCGCTGCGCCGCGCCGTCATCTTCGCCTGCCTGCTCGCCTCCTGCATTCCGCTCTATGTGACGTCCACCTGCTGGATGGCGCTGTTTGGAATGCACGTCTGGCTGTACAGCGGCTGGGGCGCGGCGTGGATCAGCGGCATCGCCTACGCGCCGCTCGTCACGCTGATCACGGGCATTGCCTTCGCGGGATCCGACCGCGATCTCGAGGACATGGCGACGCTCGATACCGGCCGGCGGGGCGTTTTCTGGCATGCGAGTCTGCCGGCCGGCGCCTGGGGCATCGCCGTGGCGGCGATCGCGGTCACCATCCTGTCGCTCTGGGATATTACCATCACCGACATCCTGATGGTCCGCACGTTCGCCGAGGAAGTGTTCACCCAATTCCAACTCGGGGCCGGACCGTGGAACGCGACCGCCGTGTCATTGCCGATCGTCGTGTTGCTCGCGGCGCTGTGGCTGGCGATCATCGGCTTCATGGGCGGGCGGGGGGAAGGCACGTTCTGGGGAAGAGTCCAATCGCCCCGCCTCGTGGAACTGGGATCGGCGCGGTATCTGCTCGGCGCCCTGATGGCGGCGGTCGTGGCGATGTTCTTCGTGGTGCCGTTGCTGGCATTGATCCGGGCGCTGGGCAGCGCTGGAAACCTGGTCACCGCATGGCGCACGGCGGAAGACGAACTGCTGGGGACACTGTACATCACGCCGCTGGCGGCCACGATCACGCTCTTCCTGGCGGTGCCGGCCACCTGGGCGCTGGTGCGCAGCCGGCGCGGACGCTGGCCTATTCTTGCCGGACTGATTGTTCTGATCTCAGTCCCTGCGCCGATTGTCGGGATCGGGCTGATCTACCTGCTGAACCGCGACGGGGTGGGGGCCATGCTCTACGATTCGCAGGCCGGGCTCGTGATGGCGTACGTGATGCGCGCCCTGCCGTTCGCCGTGCTGGCGCTCTGGCCGGCCATGAAAAGCATTCCGCGCGAAGCCGACGAGATGGCCGTCCTCGACGGGGCCGGCTGGCCGACCCGCTTCCGCTACGTGGTGTTCCCGGAGATCTGGCAGGCCATGATCGTCGCGTGGTTCCTGTCCTTCATCCTGGCGCTGACCGATATGGGCGCCTCGTTCCTGGTGGCGCCGCCCGGACGCGCCACGCTGACGACACGATTCTTCACGCTCATCCACTGCGGTGTGTATCCGGATGCGGCCGGCATCTGCCTGATCCTGATGGGCATCATCGGTGTAGCGGCGGCGATCCTGGCCGGATTTCTGTGGCCAAGACTATGGGGAACGCGATGCACAAGTTGAGTGCCGTATTCGGCAAGGAGATGATCACGCTGGCGCGGCGGAAACGCCACTATTTTGCCCGCGCCCTGGTGCTGTTCGGCCTCCTTCTTCTCGCGGGCGTTCCGCTCTTCGTCGTGTGCCTCGTGTTCGGCGGCGTCACTCCGATTGAAGTCGCCAGCGCCTATGTCGGCCTGACCGGTCTCATGCTCTTCTGCTGCGGTATCGGTCTCTACTTCTCCACGATCAGCCAGCGGAGCTATGCCACCTTGATGTCGACGTATGCGACCGTGGCTCGCTGTAATCGGGTTGACGGCCAGTGCCTGCCGGCGGACCATTGGGGCGGCGCTGCTCCAGACGGTTCTCATCTGCCTCGCGTGGTGCGTGTTGCCTTTTCTCATTGGCATTTGTTCCGGGTTCTATACGGACTGGCTCGTTGATTGGATCCAGTATCTGTCGCCGATCATGGACATGCAGATGTGGGCGCCCCGCTATTACTACTATGGTGACGCCCATTGGCCCTGGGCCGGCATTGTGGCCATTCCAGTATGGATCACGTTTTTGTTCGTTCTTGTTCGCAGATTCGACCGGATTATGGGAAGAGTATAGCGAAGGAGAAAGCGTGGGATTCACGAACGCAACGAGGAATGCTTGCGTCACCGCCCCCCGGGCCGTGTGCGTTGTGGCCGTCGCCCTTCTTCTCTCCGGGTGTGGACATTCCTCGTCGTCCAGCGGGCACTTCGGCCTGGTCATCGGCTCCGCCGGCCACACGGCCGGCAAGTTCAACCGGCCGCGGGGCATCTGCTATGACCCGGCGCACGGCGTGATCTTCGTGGTCGACTGGGACGGCCGCATCCAGAAGTTCACGACGAATGGCCAGTTCAAGGCATCCTGGATCATGCCCGAGGTCCGCAAGGGCAAACCCGAGGAAGTGTGCATGACGACCAACGGCACGCTTCTCGTGGCCGACACGCATTACAGCCGGATCGTCGAGTACACGGCGGACGGCCAATTCCTCCGCTCGTTCGGCTCGTACGGGCGCGGGCCGGGTCAATTCATCTACCCGGTCGGCATTGCCCAGGACCGCCAGGGCTACCTCTATGTCTCGGAATACGGCGAGAACGACCGCATCCAGAAGTTCACCTCCGCCGGCGAATTCGTCAAGGCGTGGGGCGGCTTCGGCACGGCCCCCGGCCAGTTCCAGCGCCCGGGCGGCATCGAGATCACGACGAATGATGTCATCGTGGTGGCCGACGCCGTCAATCACCGCATCCAGTTCTTCGACACCGAAGGCCAGTTGCTGAAGGTCATCGGCAAGGAGGGGACCGGGCCCGGCGAATTCCGGTACCCTTACGATGTGGCGGTGGCCGGCAACACCTTGTATGTTCTGGAATACGGGAACCAGCGCGTTCAGAAGCTGACGCTGGACGGACAGCCGCTCGGAATGATCGGGCGGCCGGGGCGGGGCGATGGATGCTTCGCATTCCCCTGGCGTTTCGAGGTTGTGGAGAACATGCTGTATATTTCCGATACGGACAACAACCGGGTCGTGGTGCTGCCGACCGACTGGGGGAAGCCCCTGTGAAACGACGGCACCTCATAACGTGGGCGATTGCCGTGCTGGGCGTGCTGGCCGGCATAGCGGCGGCGCGCATCCTGGGCCGGCTGGAATTCTTCACGCCGCTCTGGCTCCTGGCGCTCCTCCTGCTTCCGCTGCTGGCCTGGGTGGCCGTCAAGGGAATGAGCGGCCTGCCGTCCCGTACGAATGCCATCTCGCTTGGCATCCGCTCGATGCTGCTGATCCTCCTGATCCTGTGCTTGGCCGATACCCAGATCGTGCGGGAGAACGAGAGCCTCAGCGTCCTGTTCCTCATGGACCATTCGGCCAGCGTACCGGAGAACATCACCGAGAAAGAGCTGCAGTACGTCAACGGGGCCTCCGCCACCAAGGGGCGAAACGACACCGCCGGCATCGTGGTGCTCGGCGAGAATGCCAGTGTCGAGCTCATGCCGGGGAAGCAGGACCTGAAGCTGGACCGGATCTATTCCTGCGTCAACAAGGGCTACACCGATCTGCAGGGCGCGCTCGAGTTGGCTACGGCGGCGTTTCCGTCGGATGCCCGCAAGAAGATCGTCCTCATCACCGACGGCAACGAGAACAAGGGCAACCTGATGGATGGGATCAAGTTCGCCGCCGGCAATCACGTGGTCACCGACATCCTGCCGGTCTCGTACGATTACGAGAAGGAAGTCATGATCGAGTCGATCCATCTGCCGGACCAGATCAAGGAGAAGGAAACATTCGACCTGCGGGTCAGCATCCGGGCCCTGCAGAATTGCCCGGCCGATCTCGTCATCTATCGGAACGGGGCGGTCGTCGCCCGCGAGCCGCTCGCGCTGAAACGGGGCCAGAACTCCTACGCCACGGCCATAAAGATCGAAGAGCCGGGGTTCTATACCTTCACGGCGCGCATCAGCTCGCCGCAGGACACCGTGAAGGAGAACAACGAGGCGTCGGGCTACGTCTACATCCAGGGCGGATCCCGCACGCTGTTCGTGTCGCCGACCGAGCTCGAGGTCCGGTACGTGGTCAAGGCCTGCCGGGAGGACGGGCTGGAGGCGGACATCATCAGTCCGCAGGACTTCCCGGATTCCCTGGGCCAGCTCCAGAACTACGACTGCGTGATCCTGGCCAATGTCCCCGCCGACGAGCTTCCGGAGAGCCGCATGGGCATGCTCCAGGCCAATGTCCGCGACCTCGGGGTCGGCCTGATCATGATCGGCGGCGAAAACAGCTTCGGCGCCGGCGGCTACGAGCAGACGCCCATCGAGGAAGCGCTCCCCGTGTCCATGGATATCAAGCAGAAGAAGATCAACCCCAAGGGCGCCCTGGTCCTGATTCTCCACACCTGCGAGTTCCCGGACGGCAACTACTGGGCCAAGGAGATCTCGAAGAAAGCCATCGACACCGTCAATTCCCAGGATGAGGTCGGGGTGCTGATCTATGGCGCCAAGGAAGAGTGGCTGTTCCCCTTGCGACCGGCGGAGGACAAGAAATTCATGTACGGCAAGATCGACGGCGCCTCGCCGGGCGACATGCCGTCGTTCGAGCCAACGGTCAAGATGGCCTACGAGGCGCTCTCCAAGTCGGACGCCATGGTGCGGCACATCATCATCATCTCCGACGGCGATCCCGCGCGGCCGCCGCCCCAGATGATCAAGGACATCGCGGCCGCCGGCATCACCATGTCCACGGTGGGCATCAACCCGCACAGCGAACGCGATGTGGACGTGCTGAAGTACATGGCCCAGGAGACCGGCGGCCGGTTCTACTTCGCCGAGGATCCCAGCGTCCTGCCGCGGATCTTTGTCAAGGAAGCCAAGGTGGTGAAGCGCAGCCTCATCTTCAACAAGAAGTTCCAGCCGCTCCTCGTGTTGTCCTCCGAAATCACCAAGGGCATCAACGAGAACGAGGTGCCGCCGCTGATGGCCTACGTCGCCACGACCGGCAAGCCGCGCGCCATCGTGCCGATGGTGTCGGACAACGAGAACCAGGACCCGATCCTGGCCTATTGGCGGTACGGGCTGGGCAAGTCCGTGGCGTTTACGAGCGACGCCACCTCCAACTGGGGCAAGGAATGGGTGTCGTGGGCGAAGTACAAGAAGCTGTGGACCCAGACCGTGCGCTGGGCGTCGCGCAAGCGGGAGAGGAGCGATTTGCGGATCCGCACCGAGATGGATGGCGGGCGGGGCAAGCTCATCATCGACGCCATCAACCCGCAGGGGACCTACGTCAACTTCCTCAAGCTGAACGGGCGCATCGTCGGATCCGACAACAAGGGGGCGACGCTCGCGATTCACCAGACGGCGCCGGGCCGCTACGAAGCCGACTTCGAGGCGCGGCAGGTGGGCGTGAGCATCATCAACGTGGGGTATCAGAACCCGCAGACCGGCGGGCAGGGATTCATGGCGACGGGAGTCTCCATTCCGTATTCGCCTGAATTCCACAAGCTCGAGAGCAACCTGGCGCTGCTGCGCGAAGCCGCGGCGGCCGGCGGCGGCCGCCTGCTGAGCGGGATTCCGAAGGCGGACAACGTGTTCACCTCCAGCCTTCCCTCGTCGCGCTCCTTCCAGCCGATCTGGGAGCGCCTGCTGCTCCTGGCGGTCCTGGTGTTCTTCGTGGATGTGGTCCTGCGGCGGGTTATCGTCACCCGCGAGGATGTCCGGGCGGCGTGGGCCTCGGTGCGGGCACGATTCACGTGGCGGAAGCAGACGGCGGGCCGGGACAAGACCATGGAATCGCTGCTGACGCGCAAGAAGAAGACCTTCGAAAAGGTGCAGCCGGCGGCGCCGCCCGTGGAACCGGGCTTCAAGCGGGCGCTTGACGAGGCCGCTGACCAGCGCCGGAAGGGCGAAACGGTGGAGGTGGATCGGGCGCCCGAGCCGGCTCCGCCCGTGGTGGCGGCGACACCGAAGGCGCCGGACGCGGCTCCGAAGCCGGCGCAGGCGGAGGCGGACCAGGAATCCTACACGGGGCGCCTGCTGGCGGCGAAGAAGCGGGCGAAGAAAGACAGCGATTCGAAACCGGAAAGCGACAGTGGACGGGAATAATAGAAACAAGCGAAAGGAAACGACACCATGAGCATTGAGCAACGCGCGGAACAGTTCAAGCAGGCCTTCGCGGTCCTGCAGTCGGAAATCGGGAAAGTCATCGTGGGGCAGAAGGAGATCGTCGAAGACACCCTGGTCTGCTTCTTCGCCAAGGGCCACGCCCTGCTGGAAGGCGTCCCGGGGCTCGGCAAGACCATGCTGGTCCGGACCCTGGCATCGGCCTGCGATCTGGATTTCAGCCGTATCCAGTTCACGCCGGACCTGATGCCGGCCGACATCGTCGGCACCGACGTCGTCCATGAGGACGAGAACGGCCATCGCGTGTTCGAGTTCCGGCCGGGGCCGATTCACAGCCAGATCGTTCTCGCGGACGAGATTAACCGGGCAACGCCGAAGACACAGTCGGCCATGCTGGAGGCCATGCAGGAGGGCACCGTGACCATCGGCAGGAAGACCTACACGATGAAGCAGCCCTTCTTCGTCATGGCGACGCAGAACCCGATCGAGATGGAAGGCACCTATCCGTTGCCCGAAGCCCAGCTCGATCGTTTCCTTCTCAAGGTCCACCTGGCGCTGCCGGCCAAGGACGAGCTCAAGGAGATCCTGGCCCGCACGACCGACGCCGCCACGCCAACGGCGAACAAGGTCATCAACGCCGAGGACGCGCAGACGTACCGCGCCTTCATCCGTGAGCTGATGGCGGCGGCGAACGTCAAGGATTACGCCGTACGGCTGGTGATGGGCACCCATCGCGAAAGCGAGTACGCGCCGGACATCGTGAAGAAGTACGTGCGGTACGGCAGCAGCCCCCGCGGGGCGCAGGCGCTGACGATCGCCGGCAAGGTGTATGCCGCCATGGACGGGCGCCTGCAGGTGGCGTTCGAGGATGTCCGGCGCGCGGCCTATCCCGCGCTGCGGCATCGCATCCTGCTGAATTTCGAAGGCGAGGCGGAAGGCATCACGACCGACACGATCGTCAAAACGCTTCTGGACCATGTGCCGGAAGTGGAAGCCCCTTAATTAGGGAAGTCCCATGGCAGAATCATGGCTTGATCAGGAGACGATGCACAGGCTGGAGCAGTTGTCTCTGGTGTCGCGGAAGATCTCCACCGGGCGGCAGAAGGGCGAGCGCCGAAGCCGGCGCCGCGGCTCGAGCACGGACTTTGCCGATTACCGGAACTACGTACCGGGCGACGATCTCCGGTTCCTCGACTGGAAGATCTACGGCCGCCTGGAGCGCCTGTTCCTCAAGCTCTTCCTCGAGGAGGAGGATCTGCGGGTCAATATCCTGATCGATACGAGCCCGTCCATGGTCTTCGGGGAGCCGGAGAAACTGCGCTATGCCAAGCACGTCGCCGCCGCGCTCGGCTACGTCTGCCTGTCGCGGATGGACAGCCTGACCGTGAAGGCGTTCGGCGACAGCCTGCACCACTCCTTCGGCCCCAAGCGCGGCAAGGTCAACAGCGGGGCCTACTTCGACTTCCTCACCAACCTGAAACCGGCCGAGCGCACGTCGTTGTTGAAGTCCTTCCGCTCGTTTGCCTGGACGAGCGGGAAACGCGGACTGATCGTCGTGATCTCCGACTTCTACGATTTCCAGGGCTACGAGGAGGCCTTTCGCCAGCTCTTCGGCGGCAACTTCGAGGTGCTCGTCCTGCACGTGCTCTCCCCGCAGGAAGTGAAGCCCGACTTCCAGGGCGACATCCGGCTCGTGGACTGTGAATTCGACGTCACCACCGACGTCTCCATGGGGGGAACCGTGCTGGACCTGTACGGCCGTACGCTGGCGGCGTTCTGCAAAGGCATGAAGGACTATGTCATCGGACGCGGCGGCTACTACCTGCTGACCACCACGGACAGTCCGTTCGAACGGCTGGTGCTGGATGTCCTGCGCCGAAGGGGGATCATCCGATGAAGTTCCTGAATCCATGGGCCCTGCTTCTGCTGCTGACCGTGCCGCCCCTGATCCTGCTCTATTTCCTCAAGCTCAAGCGGCCCCAGATCCGCGTGGCGAGCACGCTGCTGTGGCAGAAGGTCATCGAAGACATGCGGGTGAACTCGCCCTTCCAGCGGCTCAAGCGCAACCTGCTCCTGCTGCTTCAGCTCCTCATCCTGCTGGCGGTCATCCTGGCGCTGGCGCGCCCGTTGATGATGGCAAGGGAGACCGTCAACGAGAGTCTCATCGTGCTGCTGGACAACTCGGCCTCCATGACGGCCCTGGAGCCCGGTGGCAAGAGCCGGCTGGATATCGCCAAGGCGGAGGTCTCCCGGATGGTGGACAGCCTGGCCAAGGACGACGAACTCATGGTGATCGCGTTCAACGAGAAGGCGGGGGTGGCCTGTGGATTCACCGGCAACCGGCGGCAACTGAAGGACGTCGTGTCCGCCGTCAAGCCGACGGAGTGCCCGACCGCCATCGAGCCGGCCCTTCTGCTGGCCAAATCCATCGCCAATTCGCGGAGCCACCCGCGGATCATCATCTTCTCGGACGGCGCCTTCGCGCCGCCGGAAGGCGTCGACATGACCACCGAGGTCGAGTACCGCAAGATCGGGACCCCGCGGCCGAACCTGGCCATCGTCGGGCTGGATATCCGGCGTTCCATCCATGACCGGAGCAAGATCGAGATGTTCGTGGCGGTGGAGAACCTGTCGCAGGAGTCGTTTGCCGGCACCATGGCGGTGTCCTTGAACGACGCCTCGCTCGACAGCAAGTACGTGTCGGTGGGGCCCCAGGAAACGCTCTCCCAGATCTTCGAGGCCGTGCTGCCGGCGGGGGGAATCTTGAACGTGCGGTTCGACGCCCCGGACGCCCTGATGTGCGACAACCGCGCGTGGCGGGTGGTGCCACCGCCCACGGCGCGCCACATTCTCGTCGTCGGCGACAGCACCTTCTTCGTGGAGCGCGCCTTCAAGGCGGCGCCGGGGGTCACGTTCACGTCCCTGCCGGCCGCCGAGTACACGGACACCGCGGCGGCGGGCTACACCACGGTCATCTGGTGCGCCGTGCCCCGGCCCTCGGTGGCGCCCTGCAACAACATCTATCTCGGCTGCGTTCCTCCCCTCGAGGGGGTGGCGGCGGGCGCGAAGATCGACGCGCCGGATATCCTCGATTGGGACAACACGCACCCGGTGAACCGGTTTCTCGACTACGACAACCTGCTGATTGCCTCCGCGCCGGCGCTCACGCTCCCGGCCCAGGCCAAGACCCTCCTGAGAAGCTCCCGCACGCCGCTGATCGGTCTGCTCGAAACGGACAAGGGCGGGGGAGTGTGCATTGTCGGATTCGATCCCATGATGTCGAACTGGCCGCTTCTGCTCTCCTTCCCCCTGTTCCTCAACAGCTGTCTCGACTACTTCGACGAGCGGGAGAGCCGGCGGATTGAGACCAACATTCCCGTCGGCAAGACCATCACGCTGCCGCCGTCCGCCGGAACGCCCACCCTCACGCTGCCGTCGGGCGAGCAGGTGACCATGACGAAGAACCAGAGCGGGGAGACCAGCTTCTCGGCGGTGGATCGCTGCGGCGTCTATCGCATCGCCGCCGCCGGGGGTGAGACAATCGCGGTGGCCGCCAACCTGTTCGACCGGCGGGAGTCCACCCTCGATCCGGCCGAGACAGTCGTCATGGGCTCGAAGACGATCAAGGCGGGCAACCCGCAAAAACAGGTCAACCGGGAGTACTGGAAGTACCTCGTCATGATCATGGGGGCGGTGTTGCTGCTGGAATGGGTGGTCTATCACCGGCGGCTATCGGTGTAGAAGAAAGGATGACGCGCTTGAAACGCAACGGTTTCCCCAAGCGGATGGCCGTGCAGGCGTTGATGACGGCGGTCCTGTGCGCCGTGCCGGCCCGGGCGGCGAACGACGCCGGGAATCCGGCCGGATGCCTCGCCTTCCCCCTGACCCGTCAGATTACGGTGGGCCGTACCGTCGTTCCGACGATGGTCATCCTTCGCAGTTCTCAGCAGGAATTCAACGGCGTCATTGAAGCCTGGGTGGGGGATCGTAACGAGGCTCACGTGTGCCGGCGGCCGGTGGCGGTCGGCAAAGGCGAGTTCCGCTTCTACCTGTATCCCCAGGCGGCGGAGTGGTCGGGCGAAAGCTCGCTCCGGGTCAAACTCGTGGAGCCCGGCGGACAGTCGGGCGGCGTGCTGGAGGGCGTCTTGCGCCGGGTCCAGGGCGACTGGTTCGTTCTGTCGGTCATGGGGCAGAACCGGTTCTTCGGGACGCAGGAGCTGGCCCCCCTCCGCGTGGTGGTGAACCAGGTTCGCCAGACCGAAACCCTTCCGGACCAGTGGCACGGCTACGGAATGTTCGACGCCGTGTTCTGGGACGGACAGGTGACGACACCGCTGGAACCTGTGCAGAAGAAGGCGCTGGCGGACTGGGTTCGAAGCGGAGGGACCCTGATTCTGGGGGCGAAGTCGGGGGATCTGACAGCGCGTTCGCCGATTCCGGATCTCATTCCCGATCTTCCTCTTTCCGAGACCAAGGACAAGAAGGGTCAGATCGTCATCCGGTCACTGGAAATGCCCGGGAATCCCCGCGAACGGTTTGCCGTGCGCGAGATCGGCTTGGGGCGGGTTGTGTTCCCGCGAACCGACTTTGGCGACGTGGCGTCATGGCCGGAGGGGGACAAGAGGATGCTGGTCAGCGGCCAGCCGGCGCGGAAAGGACCGCCGCCGCACATGGCCGAGAGCCCCACTTTGGAGGAGGTGCTCTATCCCTGGCGGGAATTCCAGCCGCTGCTGGCCCGGCGGGCCGGCTACACGGCGCTGAACTTCACGCCCATCCTGATCACCATGCTCATCTATATTCTTGGTGTCGGTGCTGGACTACGTCGTGTTGAAGCGGGCGAAGAAGCTGCCCTGGACCTGGGTGACATTCCCGGCGATGATCGTTCTGTTCTCAGTCTACTCGTTCTTCTCCTTCTATAAGGGGCGCCTGGGCAACCTGGTGCGCCACGAGGTCTTGTTCCAGGACGTGGCCCGGGATGGCAGTACCCGGTTCAAGGCATGGAGCTGTATCCGGAACAACAGCAACCAACCGATTCGTTTCGATCTGGACCAGTCCCATGTGCTGATGCCGGCGCGGACGGAGTACGACAGCTACTACCGGTATCGCGCGATGTCCGAACGCGGCGCGCAAAACTGGACGCAGGAAGCCAGGGTACAGGGGGTGGTCGACAGCGTGTCCATACCGGCGTATGTCGGCTCGTACTGTTTCCTCGAGGAAACTTGGATGGGATACGAGGCCAAGCCGCCCTTCGAGGCGAAGTTGCGCCTGGGGCCGGGCGGGCTCGAGGGACAGATCGTGGATCACACGCGCATCGCGACTCCCGAATCCACCTTCATCCTGTACCGGCAGGAACTGTACGGAGTCGATGACCAGTTGCGGGTCGGCAAGCGTTCCTCCGATCCGGGCGCGACCGCGAGGGCGCAGGCGGCGGCTCGCCGTGGCGATGTGCCCCGCGGCGGCGATAGCGTCTCTGCCATGGTGACCTGGGCCGCCCGTGAGGCGGCCTGGACGCCTTGGCAGCAATACCTTGGACAGGTGCAGCGCGACTTGGAGGTGGCGGAGGCCGCGAGACGAGCCGATCTGACGGTGCTCAGGCGAACCGACCGGGACGCCGTTGTTTTCATATGCTATGAGGAACAGGGAAAACGGGGCGGCTTGCCGGTGAGCCGGGTGACGTGTATGCGTCGAGTGGTGGACGTCGTTTCCGAGGAGAATGATCATGACTGAATCCAAACCGATCCTGAAACTGGTCGGCCTGACGATGATGTTCGACAAGACCCTGGCGCTTGACGATCTGAGTCTGTCGATCCATCGGGGCGACATCTACGGATTGATCGGCCCCAACGGCGCCGGCAAGACCACCACGTTCAAGATCGTGGCCACCGTTCTGCGCCCCACGCGGGGCCACGTCGTCATCGCCGGGATGGATGCGCGGCTGGCCCACCACATCCGCGACGTCCGGCGGAAGATCGGCTACATGCCGGACAGCTTCGGCGTTTATGAGGACATGACGGTGGAAGAGTATCTCTCGTTCTTTGCCGCCGCGTACGACATTACGAATCCCAAGCGCCAGCAGCTGGTCAACGATGTGTTGGAGCTGGTGGACCTGAACGTCAAGAAGGACGCCCTCATCGAGACGTTGTCCCGCGGGATGCAGCAGAGGCTGGGAATCGCCCGTGTCCTCATCCATGACCCGGAGCTGCTCATCCTGGATGAGCCGGCGTCGGGGCTCGATCCCCGGGCGCGGATCGAGATCCGGAGCCTGCTTCTCGAGCTCCAGAAGATGGGGAAGACGATCCTGATCTCCTCCCACATCCTGGCGGACTTGGGCGAGATCTGCACGCGCGTGGGGATCATCGAGAAAGGGAAACTGCTCGTGGACGGAACGCTGAAGGATGTGCTGCGGATGGTAAAGCCATCCTCGGTGGTCTCTCTCCGCGTGGCGGAGAACCCGGAGCAGGCCGTGGAAGTTCTCCTCAGGCTGCCCTTCGTGTCGTCGGCGCGGATCCAGAACGAGATCATCGCGCTGGAGGTGGCGACCGGATTCCGCGACGTGTGGAAGATATCGGGGGCGTTGATCGACAAGGGATTCAAACTCAACTACATTCAGCAGGAATCGGAAAGCCTCGAGCGGGCCTTCATCGAACTCACAGAGGGAACGGTGTCCTAGCATGGGGGAACGCATTCACAACCGGAGGCAGACATCATGACACCTCTCGACCGGCAGACAACGGACAACAGGGCGGACAGTGTCGCGGCGTGGGCGGAGCAGGAGGAGCGCGAGGTCCGGGCCCGTCGGCGCCGGATCCGCCGGCGTGTGCTCCTGATTGTCCTGGTCCTGGTGGTCGCCGCCGTCGTGCGGTACTTCTGGTTTCAACGAGAGAAGTCCGGGATTGAAGCGTTGTTCGAGCAGGTACGCCAGGAAGAACTGGGGCAGAGGTCGGACTTCAGCCTGCGCTGGCTGCTGGGGCCCCTCGGCGACATGTTCCCTTCATCGCGCCATTACTACTCGTCGGACACCATTGTCGATCAGCTCGCCGGATATGGAACCAACGCCGTGCCGCCAATCGCTTCGTTCCTCCGGCGCGATGCCCTTCCCGGCGTGCGCAAGGTGGCGGCTGAAGCCCTGGAGCGAATCGGCGGGACCAACGCACTGGCGGCGCTCGCCGCGGCTTTGATGGAGGACCGTGATGTGAGTGTGCGCGAAGCCGCGGCCGGCTGCCTGCTGGGCTTCACGGAGCCGCAGGCGACTGCGGCCCTGCTGGCGGCACTCGAGAAGGACAAGGCGGGCAGCGTCCGCGCCCGCGCCGCCCGGTCTTTGGGGAATGCGCACGATCGAGACCCGCTTGTCATGCCGGCGTTGATCCGTTTGGTTCAGCATGATTCCGATGTCTCGGTGCGCGAGGCAGCGCTCGAGTCCATGTACGGTGTACGCGACACAGCGACCCTGACGATCATCGCGACGGCGCTTCAGAAAGATTCCGGGGTGAATGTGCGAAAAGCCGCCGCCCGTACGTTGGGCGGGCCTGGCGCCACCAACGGAGTTCCGGCCTTGCTGTCCGCGCTGCAGCGGGATGGCGCGGCGGATGTGCGCGGGGAAACGGCAAGCTCGCTGGCGTGGGTCCAGTCGCTACAGTCCGGTCCGGTGCTGTTGACCGACGCCGCCCTTGGCGCGTCGGACGATGAAGACGTCCGGCCGTTCGCTTCGGATTTGCAGGGCGATACGTTGGCGGCCCTGACCAACGCGCTGGCGACGGATAAGGATGCCGACGTCCGTGAGCATGCGGCCGAGACCCTAGGGAACCTCGGGATGCGGGAGGCGATTCCCCTGCTGGCGGTCAGGCTGCAGAACGATCAGGACAGTGTGCGGAAAGCCGCCGCCCAGGCGTTGGGAAAGCTGCGCGGGCCGGAGGCCCTGCCGCCGCTTCTGGCATCGCTGGCCGCCGAGCAGGACCGGTATGTTCGCGAGAACGTGGTGGATGCGCTGGGCGCCACGGGCGAGCCCGGGGCCCTTTCGGCGCTGACCAATGAACTGGTCTCGTCCAGCAGCGTCGAGTTCCGCGAAAGCGTCGCCCGGGCGCTGGGCAAGCTGGCGACACCCGATGTCGTGCCGATACTCCTGACCCTGCTGGAGGAAGATGCGGGAACACTGCGCAAGGCCATTGTGACGGGACTCGGCTGCAAGGGGGATCGGCGCGCAACCGCTCCGCTCGTGGCCGTGCTCCAATCGTCGATGGATGAGAAGTGGTGCGAAGCGGCGGCCAAGGCCCTGGGCGGGATAGGGGACCCCGAGGCTGCGCCCGCGCTCCTGACGGCGCTGTCGGCGCATTCGCCCGACGTTCGCCAGGCCGCCGCCGAGGCACTGGGGATCATCGGCGACCCGAAGGCGGTAGACCTGCTGATCGACGTTCTGGAAGGAGACGGCAAGGAGACCGTACGTGAAGCCGCGGCGCGGGCGCTGGGCGCGCTCGGCGATGCAGCCGCGCTCCCCGCGCTGATGGCGGCGGTGAAGGAAGCGAAAGGCGACGTGCCGTACGAAGCGGCGTGGGCGCTGGGCCACATCGGCGATCCCCATGCCCTGCCGACGTTGATCGAAGCGCTGAAACGCAAGGACTACCGGGTTCTGTTCGCGTCCAGCTTCGCGCTCGCCGAGATTGGCGACCCGAGAGCGACGGCCGCCCTCGATCCGCTCCTGACCAGTCGCGAGGACTACGTGCCTTTCGCCGCCACCTGCGCGCTCTGTTTTCTCGGGCAGGCAAAGGACCTGACCGTTCTGGACAAGGCCCTGAAAGACAATTCCGACTGGCAGCACTTTGCCGCCATCATGAGCCTGGCCCGGCTCGGCTCGCCGGAAGCGAAGGCGCTGCTGATGGAAGGCCAGGCACACTTGTCCATGCCACTGTGCCGTTTCGCGCGTCAGGCGCTTCGGGGCGACGGCGCCATGGCCGTCGCGGAAGCGCTCCGTTTGCGTGACGACGACTTGCGGCAGTATGCCGCGCGGTCCTTGATGTTCTTCCGGGATCCCGGGGCTATTCCTGCGCTACAGACGGCGGCCAAGGATCGCGATCCGCAGGTGCGGGGCCCCGCCACCATCGCGCTTCGCCGGATCCAACGGCTGACAGCCGTGAAGGCGAAGGCGCCGGTAGGAGAGTAACGCTTTTTCGGCGGTCTTTGCTTCCCTTGGCGGTGGGGTCCTGTTAGGTTCAGTTCATTCTGGTGGGAAGCTTCGTGCGGAATAGCGATGAACGTGACACCCATGGCCAGCCATCCCGCCCGCCATCGGCGGCCAGCAATGCGCCGATGCCTGGCGGTCTTGATCTTCCTTCTTTCCTCCTCGACCCTTCGCGCCGAACGGCAGGATGCCGAGGTCGATATCCAGGTGGGTTTCGATGGAGCCGTTGGCCGGATCGGAACGCTGTTTCCGGTGACCGTGACCGTCGGGAACCGCGTGGCCGGGACGGTGGGCGCGCTCGATATTTCCCAGATGGATTCGGGGGGGCGCAATGAAGTGGTCGATAGCCTTTCGTTTGAGACCCCGGCGCCCTCGATCAAGCGGTTCGTCCGATTCGTGCGGCTGGAGGACGGCCGCGATCTCGATGTGCAGCTGACCTTCCGCGACTACCTCAAGCCGGTCGGGAAGAAGGTCAAGCTCTCGAGGAGCCAGAAGGCGCTCGTGCTGTGCATCGGCGTGCCGGCCATGTACCGGTCGGGGCCCCCGGTCGACCGGTACCAGTTCGTGGGAATCCAGCCGGACCTGCTGCCGGCCGATCCGCTGGCGCTGGACGGCGTGCACGCGGTGATCCTGACGGGGCGCGTGTTTGCCACGCTGGAGCGCGGGCCGCTGGAGGCGCTGCGCCGATGGGTGGCCACGGGCGGCCTCCTGATCTTCCATGAAGCGGTTCAGGACGCGGCCTTTCGCGAGAATCTGGCGCTCCTGCTCGGGGACCGAAAGATCGACGTGTGGACGCCGGGTCGCGAAGCCTTTGGCTGCGGGATGATTGCCAGCGCCGGATCCAAGCCCGATCTGACGAAGCCCTTCTGGGAAGACAACAAGGCGGTGATGCATCAGCTTTTCCCCGCGACGGCGGAGGGCAAGGCGATGCCGCACTTCTTCCGGGGCGATCTGCTGACGCGGCTGTGGCAGACGCAGAAGGCCTACGGCGCATGGGGATTTTTCTCCCTCCTGCTCATTATCGTGGGCTACATCGTCGTGATCGGGCCGGTAGACCGCGGGCTCGTCAGGCGGTGGGGCAAACCGTACCTGACGTGGGTGTTCTTCCCGGCCGCCATTGTGTTCTTCTCGGTCCTCGCGTTCGGCTACAGCAGCATCGTGAATGTCGGCCGGATGCGGCTCGTGCAGGTGAATATCCTCGACGCGGCGCCCGACGCCGGCGTGGCGAGGGGCACCTCCAGCCTGTGGATCTACTCGGCCCGCAATGCCACCTACAAGATCGAGACGTCGACGGAACGCGTCTATTTCTCGGCGCGGGAGACCGATCTCGGGTCCAAGAGCGTGGCGGCGGTGACGGTGATGAACGGCCGCCAGTCCACGATGTCCGCGCGGATTCCCATCTTCTCGGCCAAACGGTTCGACGCATCCTGGTATGCGCCGTGGGCACATCAGATCGGGGTGCAGCGGGACGCCGTCAGCGGCGTTCATGTGACGGTTCCGCCGGAGCTCAAGGTGAAGTCGGCGCTGATCGTCGAACAGGCGACCGTCATGAAGCTGTCGAAACAGGCCGACGACTGGGTGGGCGATGCCAAGACCCGGTTCCGATCGGGGGTCCTGTTCGACGCGGCCCTGATGTTGAACCGGTGCGCCGGATCCTTCTATTCCAGCTATTCCGGCAGATCCGGTGACAACGCGGATGCGGACCGCT
>Ga0172375_10003920_pt1 | contig 22353 bp, 20 predicted proteins | sample LakKiv1m_FD_114537 | JGI IMG/M metagenome (GOLD analysis project Ga0172375, IMG submission 114537) | Freshwater microbial communities from Kabuno Bay, South-Kivu, Congo - kab_092012_11.1m | ecosystem: Environmental > Aquatic > Freshwater > Lake | place: Democratic Republic of the Congo... | reverse complement strand
CGGTTATACTTTTCATTGCGGGGGCTTCCTCCTGTTTTTGGCTGTCTTCACAACTCCATTATACAGGATCTGTCCCCGCTTTTCATTGAAATTCGTTTAGCCTAGGACTTTTGCAAGAGGCTCTGATATTTTTTATTAAGCTTAGCTCCACCAGCAAAAAAACGGCCGCGCCCCATGCAGGGCACGGCCGTTCTGGTCTTGACGCAAACAGATGCTATCTTCCCATCAGCTTCAGCAATCCGATGCTCGCGTCGGGAATGTAGGTGATCAGCATGAGCGCGAGGAACATGGCCACGATGAAGGGGAACGCCTTTTTGACGATCTTGTCGAGAGGAATTCCCGTCATGCCCGAGGCGACGAACAGGTTGGCGGCGACGGGCGGCGTCACGAATCCGATCGCCAAGTTGATCGTCATGATGAGGCCGAAATGGACGGGGTCGATGCCATAGGGTCTCAGGGCGAGCAGGAGGATCGGCGAGAAGATGATGTTCGCCGAGGTCGTGTCCATCACCATGCCGACGAAGACGAGGAAGACGTTCACGATCAGGAGGACGATGATCTTGTTGCTGGAAATACCGAACAGGAAGGCCGTCAGTCCCTGAGGAATCTGGAGGAGGGAAAGTACGGCGCCCATGGCGGCGGCCGGCGCGAAGGTCAGCATCATGCCGCCCACGAAGGAGGTGTTGTCGACAAGCATCTTCCACAGGTTCTTGAAAGTCAGTTCCTTGTAGACGAAGACTCCGATGATGATGCCGTAGAAGGTGGCGATGACGGCCGCCTCGGTCGGCGTGAAGATGCCACCGTAGATGCCGCCAAGGATGATGACCGGCATGAGCAGGGCCCAGATGCCCTCCCAGGTGGCCTTGAGCAGCGCCCTCATGCTGAACTTGTTGCCGTTGCCCAGATAGCCGGCCTTTTTGGAGAGGAAGACGTTGGGAACGATAAGGAACGCCGCCACGATGAAGGCGGGCACGATTCCGGCAAGGAAGAGGTCGCCGATCGAGGTGTTGGTGGCTACGCCGTAGACGACGAGAGGGATGCTGGGAGGCATGATGACGCCTAGGCCTCCCGCCACCGCCGAGAGTCCGGTCGCGTAGGTCCTGTCGTATCCCGCCTTCTTCATATAGGGGATCATGATGCCGCCGATGGCGGCCACCGTCGCGGGACCGGAGCCGGAGATGGCCCCGAAGAAGAGGCAGGCGACGACGGTGACGGTCCCGAGACCGCCGATCGTGTGCCCCAGCGCCTTGTCGGCGATGTTGACAAGCCGCTTCGAAAGACCGCCCGTCTCCATGACTGCTCCAGCCAGCATGAAGCAGGGGATGGCCGTCAGGGGCAGGGATTCGAAGCCTGAGTACATGGACTGCGCCAGGAAGGTCAGGTTCGTCGTTCCAAACCCGATGGCGGCGGCCACCATTCCGAGACCGAGCGAAATTCCGACAGGCACTCCTATCGCGAGGAGTACGACTGCCACCAATCCTAATGCCAGTGATGCCATAGCTTACTCCTCTTTGCCTTTCCCTGCGATTTCGGCGGCAGGTACGCGGGCCTGGAAGTCCTTCACCCTCTTGACGCTGTCCTGGATGAGCCTGAGAAGCATGAGGCCGAACATAGCCGGCAGGATGGAATAATTGATCCATTTGGGGATGCCCATGACGGCTGTCGCTGTCCCGCTCCTCACCAACCTCATGACGATCGGCATGACTCCGAACATCACGACGCAGCTGAAAACCATGAAGAAGAAGTTGCCGACGAGGTCGAGCACGAGGCGGGTCCTTGGACTGACCTTGTCCAGCAAAATTTCAAGGCGGAGATGCTGGTGGCGCCGGACGGCCGCGCAGGCGCCGAAATAGATCGACCAAATGAACAGGATCAGAGCGAGCTCTTCCGACCAGGAAAACGCCTGGTTGAAGACATATCTGGATATCACCTGCGCCAGCAGGACCAGGAACATGGTGCCGGATGCCACCGCTCCCAGATATATCTCGAATTCGTTGAGGAATTTCCTCACAGTCATAGTTGCTTCCTTTTCAAAGCCGAAGGCGGCGCGCTAAAGACTGCGCGCTGCCTTCGACAAATCAATTAGATCCGATGACGTGATCCGTCCGGCTCAGTATCCCATTTTCTCGATGGCGTCCTTGATGGAGTTGAAGTAATCCGCGCCGATCCTCTTCGCGGCATCGTTCCATGTCTCCATGGAGAGCTTCTTGAATTTCGCGAACTCTTCGGCGGAAAGCTCGTTCATCGTCATCCGCTCCTTGAGCTTTTCGATCATCTTGGCTTCGGTCTTTTTGAGCTCGGGGCCGGAATAGTCCTGGGCGATCTTCGCGGATTCCGCGATCGCCTTCTGGAATTCGGGGCTCAGCGACTTGATCCACTTGTCATTAGCGACGAGGGCTCCTGCGGTGTAGAGGTGGTTGGTGAAGGTCAGGTATTTCTGAACTTCCGCGAAGTTCTGCGCGAAGATGTTGGCGATCGGGTTTTCCTGGCCATCGACTACCTTCTGCTGGAGGCTGGTGAAGAGCTCGGCGTAGGCGATGGGCGTCGCGGCGGCGCCGATCTTGTTCATCGCCATGATGTGGAGAGGATTGTTCTGCGTGCGGATCTTGAGCCCCTTGATGTCGGAAACCTGGTCGATCGGGCGCTTGCTGTTGGTGATGTGGCGCATGCCGATCGCGCCCATCGTCAGAACGGTTAAGCCGGTATCCTTGATGCACCTTTCGTTCATCAGCCTTCCGGGTTCGCCCGAGACGATGGCTATGCCGGCGTCGAGGTTGGGAACCATGAACATCACATCGAGGGGCATGAAGGCTTTGGTGTATTCGGCGAACGCTCCGATGTTGTAGGAGCTGCTTTCGAAATTCCTGCTCTGGAGACCGCCCAGGATCTGATCGGCGCTCGTGCCGAGACTTCCATTCATGTAGAACTGGAATTCCACTTTATCGCCGAGCCTTTTTTTCATCTCGATGAAGAACTGCCTGTCTCCGCGCACGCTCGGCGAATCAAGCATGTTTCCGGTGACGTTGCCGTGGCGCCAAACCACTTTCTTGGGGTTGTTCGATTTCGCATCGACGGTTTTCCAGATCGCCTCATCGGCGGCTGATAGCGGCGTGGCGATGGACAGGGCGAACGCGGTCACATCCAGCTTCTGCGCCGCGACGTTGGAAATGAGCCCCGTGAGGATCAGACTGAAAAATAGGGCGATGGCGATGATTCTCGTTCTGGTCTTCATAAAGTCCTCCTACCTAAACATTGATATCCATAAGGACATCGCAATGAATCATTTGATCGTTACAACCTTGGCTTGCTTGTAAGCTTGCTCGGATATCTCGTTTCCGATGCCCGGCTCGTTCGGCACATCGAAATAGCCATTGACCGGCTGGGGATTGTACTTCGAAAGACAGGCGTTCCACGCGCAGCGGTTGGCGATGTGGTGCTCGTGGATAAGGAAATTGGGGATCACGGACTCGAGGTGGAGGGCCACGTTTGTGGACAAGGGGCTCGCGCAGACGTGCGCCTGGACGTTCACGTCGTAGGTGTAGGCCATGTCGCAGATCTTCTTGGCCTCGGTCAGCCCGCCGCAGTTGCCGATGTCCGGCTGGATCACCTGCAGCGATTTGTTCTCGAAGTAAGGCGCGTACTGCCACCTCGAGTAGATGCGCTCGCCTGATGCCTGGGGGATGTTCACCTTTTCGGCGATGTACTTCTGCATGTAGGGCGAGGGGGTGTTGGGCTCTTCAAAGTACAGGATCCGGTATTTCTCGGCCATCTGGCCGACCTGGACGGCGCCCTGGGCGTCGAGGAAAGAGTGATTTTCGATGATGATGTCCAGGTCCCAGCCGCACTTCTCGCGGATCGCCTTGAGCCTGTCCTCTATCATGTGCATGTACTTGGGAAGAATGATCCGGGTGCGCTCGTCCTCGCCGAAGGCTTCGCCGTTCGGTCCGAAGGTGAAGAAATCGATCTTCACCGAGTCGTAGCCTTCGCCCATCGCCTTCATGCACACGTTGGCGTAGTCTTCGGTCGTGAGCGAGGGCTTGCCCATCCCCGTCTGGGCGTTCCAGTCCCAGCCGAACTGGAGCTGGGAGGCATAGGTCCTGAGTTTGTCCCTGCGTTTTCCGCCCAGGAGTACATGGAGGGGCTGGTTGAAGAACTTGCCCTTGATGTCCCAGAGGGCGATATCGATGGCGCTGATGCCGGAGAAGACGATCGGGCCGCCGTTCTGTCCCCAGAAGGTGGTCTTGTACATCTTGTCCCAGATCACTTCGTTCTTGAGGGGATCCATGCCGATGATGATCTTCGAAAGATCCTGGATCATTCCGAAGGCCGCGGTCTGGCCGGAGACATAGGCTACGGCGGCCTCGCCGTCTCCGTAGATGCCTGTGTCGGTGTAGATGCGGCAGAGAATAGGGTGCCAGATGGGGTTCCCCGGAGCGTCCACAAGAAGCACGTCGACTTTCGTGATTTTCATGCTATTTCCTTTGTGGTCTTCGCCACTCAAGCCCAGCGATTGGCCTTGACGGTCACCACTTCGCTCGCGGCGATCGTCTCGTCCGTCAGCTCGTTGCCGATGCCGGGTCTTTCGGGGACGCTGAAGTAGCCGTTGACAGGCTGGTAATCGTACTTGCAGAGATTGATGTTCGCGTCGAGAAGGGCGGCTTCGTGGTGTTCGTGGATGACGAAGTTGGGGATGACAGCCTCGACCTGGAGCGCCGCGGCCGTGGAAATCGGGCCGCCGCAGATGTGGATCTGGACGCCGACGTCATAGACATGAGCCATGTCGCAGATTTTCTTGCCTTCGGAGATGCCGCCCGTGTTGCAGAGATCGGGCTGGATGATGCCCACCGAACCCTGTTCGAAGAATTCGCGGAAGCCCCAGCGGGAGTAGGACCTTTCGCCTGTGGCCATCGGGATCTTCACGTTGTCGGCGATCTCGCGGAACAGGGTCTGATTGAGGGGCTGCGTCGGCTCCTCATAATAGAAGCAGCGGAACTTCTCGAGCTCGCGGCCGAGCTGGATGGCCGTCTTCTTGTCGGTGAGGGAGTGGAGTTCGATGATGATGTCGAGGGCGGGGCCGCCGGCTTCGCGGATCGCCGCCACGCGATCGACCGCTATCTTCAGCTGGTCGTATTCCAGGATTCCATAGTTGCTCCAGCCCATCCAGCGGCCCTGGAGGTCGAAGCCCACCGGGTCCACTTTGATGCAGTTGTAGCCGTCGGCGATAGCCTTCCTGGCCGCGTCGCCGTACTGTTCGGGTTTGGAGAGGGCATGGCACTCTTTGCCCCAGTCGAACTGGATCTGGCTGGCGTAGGCGCGGAGCTTGTCGTTGGTCTTTCCGCCGAGAAGCTGATAGACGGGCACGCCGAGCGCCTTTCCCTTTATGTCCCAGAGCGCGATATCGATCGCGCTGATTCCTGAGAAAATTACTCCGCCGCCGCCCATTCCCCAGAATGTCGAGCGATGCAGCTTGTTCCAGACCTTCTCGATGTTCATCGGATCCATGCCGATGATGAGTTCGGCGAAATCCTTGCACATACCGAAAGCCGCGTTGTTCGCGTTGCCGTAGCAGAGCCCCGCCTCGCCGAAACCGCTGATTCCCTCATCGGTGTTGACGCGCACGCAAATGGGATTCCAGGGGGTTCCCTTCACGCTGGGCTGGCCCGTCAGGACCTTGATGACATCCACGCTCGTGATCTTCATTGCTTCTCTCCTCCTTGTCGATTGGATAGCTATATTTAGAATTTCTATTTCTCAGGCGACCGGCGGGACGAGGTCAGGGCGAGACCTGGTCGACGACGATTTTTTGCTCGTAGACGACAACAAGCTCGTCTATCATTTTCGTGAAGGCTTCTACGGCAGCTCGTTGATCCCTATTCCTGAAGGCTTCCAGGACCTTCCCGTGATGGTCCATGCCCGCGGCCAGGGTGGGGATGCCATAGGCCTCTCTATAATGCTGTTCGTTTTCCCCGAGGTGGAGGAAGAAAAGCTCTGACATGGATTCGTAGATTTCTATGAACAGGCTGTTCTTGGACATAAGGAAAACCTGGTGATGGAACCTGTAGTCGTAGCTGACGGTCTTCTTGTAGTCCTCGGCGCAAAGCGCGTTCCAGTACTCGCCGAAAATGCTTTCGAGGGCTTCGACGTCGCTCGCTTCGGCCTTTTTTATCCCCAGCTTCAGACATTCGATTTCCAAAGCCTTGCGGAATTCCAGAATTTCGAGGGCGTTCTTGGGTTTCGAGAAAATGGAACTCAAACCTTTCAGGAAGACGGCGGGGTTGAACTCGATGACGTAGGTGCCTTCGCCCATCCTGACTTCTACAAGCCCGAAGGTTTCCAGCTTCTTGATGGCCGCTCTCACCGACATCCTGCTCACGCCGAATTCGGAGGCGAGCTGGATCTCAGAGGGCAGGGATTCTCCAGGCTGCCACTTTCCCGCGATGATCGATTTCTTTAATCTCTGTAGGTTTAATTCCTCGCAGCTTGCTGCGTCTGATATAATCTAGAATGAGCGAATTTATCCATAAGAGTCATAATGTGTCAGTAGTGATCTATCACATCGTATGTCCTGCAAAGTATCGGAAAGTGGTAATAACGAAAGAAGTAGATGAAGCAATAAAGCAAATATGTCTAGAGATAGAAGATCGGTATGAAATAAAATTCTTAGAAATAGGCACAGAAAAGGATCATGTGCATTTTCTGGTACAAGCCGTACCGATGATGAGTCCGAAGCAAGTGATACAAATAATAAAAAGTATAACGGCAAGAGAAGTATTCAAACGACGGCCGGAAGTAAAGAAGATACTATGGGGTGGAGAATTTTGGACAAGCGGCTACTATGTAGGAAGTGTCGGGAAATACGGGAATGAAGACACAATAATGGAATATGTAAAGAATCAGGGAAGAGACCCAAAAGAGTACGAGCAACTGTACGAGAATAGGCAGCTAAAGCTATTCGAGTAAATTGTCTTCATACCTCGCAGCTTGCTGCGAGGTTCTTGATCTCCTCGAAAATCTGGTCGGGGACGCTCGTTCTTTCGATCTTTCTATAACCTTCCATTGTTTCGGGTTCCTCTTGTTTGACTGATCGACTGATGAACTGTTTGCTGTCCGGTTGTTCGCTAGGTACAGAATGGGGCCAGTTTTTAATCCTGTCAACTTTTTTTTGAAATTTCTTTGAGCGGGGGGAAAGCCTCGCATTATTGACTTCAAGGTCGAATGACGATTCAATGAAGGGCGGTTTTCCCGGCACAGACGCCGGGACCGCGATTTTGACGTTGAAAAGCCGAAGGATTCGAATGAAAATAAAAAAAACCTCCTTGCCGGATGAAATTTGCGACAGTATCAAGGCATCGATCAAGAATGGGGAGTGGAAGCTTCAGGAAAAGCTGCCTTCCGAGAACGAGCTCTCCGAAATGTTCGGCGTAAACCGCCTGACCATCCGCATGGCGCTGCAGAAGCTGAACTCGCAGGGCATCGTCGAAACTCGCGTGGGCGAAGGTACCTACGTAAAGGATTTCAGCTTCAGCACCTACATCGGCGAGGTTTCCGACTTTTACCTCATGCCCGAGATGATCGATAACGTGTGCGAGTACAGGCAGCTGCTGGAGGTGGAGTGCGCCAGGCTCGCCATCGAACGCGCCTCCCCCGAGGAGATAGCGGCGCTCGGCGCTGTCTGCGACCGCTACGACGAGACCAATCGGAGGGTGTTCGCCCTCGCCGACTGGAATTCGGAACTGCTGCAGGAACTGATCGAGCGTGATCTCGAGTTTCATTATGAGATCGTGAAACTTTCGAAAAATATTCTCTATAGATACTCGTTCGAGGTGGCGAGGGAACCGATCTTCCGCTATCTGCAGATGATCGTCACCCAGAGACACAAGAGTTCCATTGGAAATCGCGAGTTAATAGCCAAGGCCTGTTCCCAGCATAGGATGATCTTCGAGGCCATCCGCGACAAGGATTTCGTGAAATGCAGGAACGCGATCCTCAAGATGATCGACTACACCATAGACCTCAGCGAACTGGCTTAGGCTGATCCGCCTAAGCTCCTAGGCTTCGGCCCCGCGCTAAGCCATGAGGCTGGCGAAAATCGGGATGGTGAAAACCGATAGGATCGTCGTGGCGAAGACGACTTCCGAGGCGAAGGACGAATCGGCTCCGACCGATTCGGCGACGACGACGGTCTGGGCGCCGGCGGGCATGGCCGTCATGATGAGGGCGATGCCCGGGGCTAGCCCCGTCGAGCCGGTGAGCTTGATGATCCCGTACACGGCGAGCGGGATACAGACGAGCCTCACCGCGATCGCCACCAGTAACGCTTTTTCGGGAAGAATCCTCTCAACGCGGATATTGGCTATATTGGCGCCGACGATGAACATCGCAAGCGGCGTCTGCAGTTTTGCCATCAGCCCCACCGATTCGAGCAGGAAGTTTGGAAGGGAAAAGGGGAGGAACCAGAGGATGATGCCCAAGGAGATCGCGATAATGCCCGGGTTCAGCAGGATCTTTTTAAGCCGCCCCTTCTCCGCCTTTTCCTGGAAAAGCGAAATACCGTACGTGTAGATCAAAACCATGTACGCGACGTTGTAGATCGAGGCGAACATCATGCCCTTGGTTCCGGCTACGCTCTGCGCCACGGGCAGGCCCATGAAGGCGGAATTCGTGAATACCGTGATAAAAGACAGAACCTTGCGCTGATTGTCCGGAAAGCGCCGGTAGGCGAAGGACGCGAGGCCGATCGAGGCTCCGTGGATGGCGAAGGCCCAAAGGGCCATCATTCCCAGCTCCGGCAGCACCGATTTCGGTATGCCGCGATCGAGGCTGACCAGGAAGGCGAAGGGGAGGGCGATATTCACCATGAACGACGAGAGACCGCGCAGGAATACCGCATCGACCGCTTTGAACTTCTTGGCGGCAAAACCGATCGCCATGATGACGAAAATCGATAGAATTTTTTCCAGGACCACCAGGGGACTTCCTTGCCTAGTCTATGTACGGCCGCCGGGCGGCTGAAATAAATGCAAAAGCATGATGCGCTGTTTTTTTGATTTTTGCCATAGCAAGGAACTGCAAAATGCGCGCTTTAGCATTGATACGAGATATTGAATCAGCCTTGACGAGGCAAGTAGACGAAACACAACAAAATTGGCGGGGTTTGAGAGGCCCGCCAGGCTTTGAGAACTGTATTGCCCTAAGATATCTGATCTATTTCGCTTGGGCTGCCAGCGCGTCCTGAATCAGCTGCGAGAGCTTTAACAGTGTCTCGTCGGAGAGCGTGTTCACCCGGGTCGAGAGCGCCTCCACGGTGGCTTTCGCATCGCGCAGCTCCTGGGCCGAAAGTTGCGCCGATTCCAGATCGGCCGAAAGCTTCGCGATGACGGCCTTGATATCCTCGACCTCCTTCATGGCGGTTTCGGCTTTAGCCAAGGCGGCGTTTATGGAATTCAGCTTGTCATCGGTGGCTGCCTGATAGCTGGCGAGTTCGGCCTTGCTGACGCCTCCCATCGATTTCAGGATGGAAGCGCAGCCGGTCATGGCGATAATGAGCGCGAGCGCGATAACGAACCCTACTATTTTTTTCATGAAATCCTCCTGCCCGCATTGTAGCTCAAGCAAAAGCCAGTATCAAATAAAATTTATTCGGTCGTCGGGTCTTTTGTGTTGCGGCCAAAACCATTAACATTGATAATATGCGCACAAATGACTATTGAATAATAGACACATATAAGATATAATTCATATTATGATAGACGAAACTATGATTGAAGAGATTTCCTCGAAAGACCTGACACGCGGATACAGCCAGAGCGAAGGGGATAGGGTCTACAAATGCCTGCGCTGTGACGCCGTCTTCGAGGAAGGGCGCGTATATCCTTCGGCCGGCGGCTTTTCGGTCGCGAGCAGGGCGGTTTCGGAGCACGCCCTAAGCGCCCATGGGGATCTTTTCGAGGAAATCCTCGGCATGGGCAAGGAAGTGACCGGCGTCCCGGAAGCCTTGGGCGAACTGCTCAAGCTTCTCTACAAGGGGGGATCGGACAAGGAGATAGCCGCCACGCTCGGGGGAAAGTCACCTTCGACGATACGAAACCAGCGGCGCTCTCTCCGGAAGAGAGAAGCTGAGGCGAAGATATTTCTCGCCTTGATGGATCTGCTTGAGAAGGCGGGAAAGCGGGTAGGGCGATTCGTCGTCTACCCTTCGGCCATGCCCATGCGGGACGACCGCGCGGTGATCACCGCGGAGGAGGCGGGAATGATCGAAAGCAAGTATTTGAAGGAAGATGGAAGTCTCCTGCGTATTCCCCGCAAGGAAAAGGAGAAACTCGTCATTCTCCGCAGGATCGCCGGGCGATTCGAACAGGGACGGATCTATACCCAGAAGGAAGTCGACGCGATTCTGATCAGGGCGGATGCCGACTACGCGGCCCTGCGTCGCTATCTCATCGACTATCGCTTCCTGGAGCGAGAGCCCGATGGAAGCGCGTACTGGGTTAGGGGGGCGAAGCCTTCCGCCGGTCCGCTCCCACGAATATCCGCCGATACTCCCTAGGGGAAAGCCCCGTGCATTTTCTGAAGACACGGGAAAAATGGAAGGGGTTTTCGAAACCGAAGCGCTCGGCGACGTCGCTTATGGTGAGGCTGTTGTCGACGAGTATCGCCGACGCCGCCTCGATTTTCAGGCGAGTGAAGTACTGAAATGGCGACATGCCAAGTTGTCTGCGGAACAGGCGTATGAAATGTTCTTCGGATAGGCCGAGGCCGCCGGCGATTTCCTCGCTGCCCAGCTTTTCCCTCACCGAGCGTTGCATGAGGGTCAAGGCTCGTTCGACATGTTGGTTTCCGATGGGGATCCTCGCTCCGGTTACAGTCTCCGGCTCGGGGCTTCCGTACCACCTGAAAAGCAGCCCCATGAGGGAAAATTCGACAGCCCTCCTGTCCTTCTCCGATCCAGCCTGGAAGAGCCTTCGGCTGGCCTGCCCTCCTCGGGCTCGAAGAGAGCGGCATAATAGCTTATGGGTTTTTCGACAGCCTCGGGAAGGATGGAATGGAACTCCCTCGGGCCAACGAGGAAAAGTCTGTTGCCCTCGATGCGATGTTTTGCGCGATTGAGGAGAATGGCGCCCTGACCTTCGAGAAAGTAATGGAATTCGTACTCTCCCGTAATATTCCCTATTGCTGAATTCCCAAATGGGTCCTAGGCTTTCCCTGGATGAGCGTAATCGGGGGGAAAGCGTGAAGACGGTCTGCGGAATCGATCTGGGAACCCAAAGCTGCAAGATAGTCCTCTATGATTTCGAGCGTTCGAACCCTGTCGCCCGCGCCCAGGCTTCCCTGGAGATGAGCTCGGGCAAGGACGGTACCCGTGAACAGGAGGCTTCGTGGTACAGGGCGGCGCTGAAAGCCTGCTTTTCCTCCATAGACCCCGCTCTCAAGGCCACACTCGTCGCGATCGGCGTTTCCGGACAACAGCATGGATTCGTCCCCTTGGATCGCGAGGGCTATACCATTCGGCCGGTCAAGCTCTGGTGCGACACATCCACGACGGCGGAATGCGCCGAACTCACCGCGGCGGCGGGGGGTGAATCGGCGCTGCTCGCCGAAACCGGCATGCTCATGCTTCCCGGCTACACCGCCCCAAAAGTGCTCTGGCTAAAAAAACACGAGCCCGAGGGCTATGCCCGTCTCGCCCACGTCCTTCTTCCTCACGACTACGTGAATTTTCTCTTGACGGGAGAATATTCGGCGGAATATGGCGACGCTTCGGGAACGGCGCTTTTCGATGTTCGGGCGCGATCCTGGTCCAATCGGATCTGCGATTTGATCGATCCGCGGCTCAAGGATTTTCTGCCCCGGCTTCATAAGCCGGAAGAGGCGGCGGGAAGGGTAAACGCGGCGGCGGCCGCCGAATTCGGCATACCCGAAGGCGCCCTTGTGTCTTCGGGCGGCGGCGACAACATGATGGGTGCCATCGGCACGGGCACGGTACGCGACGGTTTCCTGACGATGAGCTTGGGTACCTCGGGCACGCTGTATGGCTACTCCGACACCCCCATCGTCGATCCAGCCGGCAACCTCGCGGCCTTCTGCTCCTCAACGGGAGGCTGGCTCCCCCTCCTTTGCACGATGAATTGCACGGTCGCGAGCGAGAGGATCCGGTCGATCCTGGGAATGGATCTCGCGGCATTCAACGCCGCCGCCGAAAAGGCGCCGATAGGGGCCGAGGGTCTCGTCATCCTGCCCTTCTTCAACGGAGAGCGCGTGCCGAATTTGCCCGAGGGCAGGGCGAGCGTCAACGGTGCGACGGCCTCCAATTTCTCGGCTGGGAATCTGGCCCGCGCCGCAATGGAAGCGGCCATCTTCGGCATGAGGATCGGCCTCGATTCCTTCAGGTCCCTGGGCTTTGCGGCGAAAGAAATCCGCCTTATCGGTGGCGGGGCCAGAAGCGCCCTGTGGAGATCGATGGCGGCTAACGTCATGAGACTACCCGTCCTCGTTCCCGTGGGGGATGAGGCGGCGGCGATGGGCGCGGCCATCCAAGCCCTCTACTGCGCCGAGCGCGCCGCGGGTCGGGCCGTCAGCATCGCGGCTCTCTCCGAAGCGCACGCGCCCATGGAAAAAGAGGCGGCCGTCGAGCCCGATCCCGCCCAGACGGCCCGCTGGGATGCCGCCTACGCGGAGTACGCCAAATACCTCGGGGCCTTGAGCCCTCTCTATCGATAAGGAGGAGACCTTGACTGACTATTTCGTGGGAAGCAAGGAATATTTCCCCGGCATCGGGCGCATAGCCTACGAGGGCTCGAAAAGCGACAACCCCCTGGCCTTCAAATATTACGATGCCGATCGCCTGGTCGGCGGAAAGACGATGAGGGAACATCTGCGTTTCGCCGTAGCCTACTGGCACAGCTTCTGCGGCGACGGCCTCGATCCTTTCGGCGCCCCCACCCATCTCCATCCATGGAGCCAGGATGTCCGCGATCCCTTGGAGGCGGCCGAGCGCAAGCTCGACGCGGCCTTCGAATTCATGACGAAACTTGGAGCCGGATTTTATTGCTTCCATGATCGCGATATGGCTCCCGAGGGCTCCAGTCCCGCCGAGAGCGACAAGAATCTTGAACACATGGTGCGCCTCGCCGCCGAGCGGCAGTCAGCCACCGGCGTAAGGCTTCTTTGGGGAACGGCGAACCTCTTCTCCAACCCTCGCTACATGAACGGAGCCGCCACGAATCCCGAATTTCCGGTGCTCGCCCAGGCTGCCGCCCAAGTAAAGGCCGCGATCGACGCCACGATAGCCCTGGGGGGACAGGGCTACGTTTTCTGGGGCGGCCGCGAAGGATACATGAGCCTCCTCAATACGGACATGAAGCGCGAAAAGGACCATCTCGCCCTTTTCCTGGCGATGGCCCGGGACTACGGCAGAAAGCAGGGCTTCAAAGGCATGTTCTACATCGAGCCCAAGCCGATGGAGCCTTCGAAGCACCAGTACGACTTCGATGTGGAGACGGTGGCGGGTTTCCTGCGCGCCTATGGCCTCGGCGCCGATTTCCGCGTCAACATAGAGGCGAATCACGCCGAACTAGCCGGCCACGATTTCCAGCATGAGCTCGAAACGGCAGCCTCCATGGGACTCTTGGGCTCGGTGGACGCGAACCGTGGCGATCCCCGCAACGGTTGGGACACCGATCAGTTCCCGATGAGCTTCAACGAAACCACCCTGGCCATGCTCGCTATCCTCAAGGCGGGGGGATTCACCACCGGAGGTCTCAATTTCGACGCGAAAATCCGACGGAATTCGGTGGATCTCTCGGACCTGTTCGAAGCCCATATCGGCGGCATGGATGCCTTTGCCGCGGGGCTCGTCGCCGCGCATCGCATCATCGAGGACGGCAAGCTCGCCGCCTTTGTGCGTGACCGCTATTCATCCTTCGACTCTGGCCAAGGCTCTCTCTTCGAGCGCGGAGGGCTTTCGTTGGAAGCCCTCGCCGATTTCGCCTCGGAATATGGCCAGGCGGGAATCACGTCGGGTAGGCAGGAGAGACTCGAAAACCTGATCAACGGCTATATCCTAAACCTGTAACAACCGCGGTGGGCTAGCTCGCTGACTGGAGGCCTATTCTTGACTTCCTCGAGGGGCGTGGATATACCGGTACCAGCGAAACTGGTTCATCGGAGTTGGAGCATGCGGGATGAGGCGAATCTCAGGGATTTCATGTCAAGACTGGACAGCGGCGTCTATTTCATCGACCGCCAGCGGAGAATCACTTTTTGGAATGATGCCGCAGAAAAAATGACGGGATATTCGAAGGAAAGAGCTCTCGGAACCTGCTGCTCGGACAATCTTCTTCGACACATAACACCCGATGGCGTACAGATCTGCCTGCACGGCTGCCCTTTGGCCGCCACTATCTCCGATGGCTTGGTGAGGGAAGCCGACGTCTACATGCATCACAGCAACGGACATCGCGTTCCCATCACCGTGTGGGCGGCTCCCCTCACCGATGAAACAGGGGTTATCATCGGCGCCATCGAGATATTCTCCGATCGCCGCGATCGGTCAGTCTTGCTTTCGGAGCTCGAGCGGTTGCGGCATGAGGTACTCACCGATCCGCTCACGGGGCTCGGCAACAGGAGATTCCTCGATATCATGGTCGAAGCCCGTTTCAGGGCGATGGAGGAGGGGGCGGAATCCTTTGGACTCTTCATGGCCGATATCGATCATTTCAAGGTGGTGAATGACGAGTATGGCCATGCCGTCGGCGACAAGGTGCTGAAGATGACCGCCGCGAGCCTCGGTTCGGCGGTGCGCCCGCTCGACGCGGCAGTGCGCTGGGGCGGCGAGGAATTTATTCTCATATGCCCGAACGCAGCCGATGCGCTGAGTTCCATCGCCGAGCGGGTCAGGATGATGGTTGAGCACAGCTGGATGGAACTGGAGGATGGGAAGACCTTGTCGGTGACTATTTCCGTAGGCGCCGCCAAGGCCGCCAAGGGCGATTCCTTGGAAACCCTTGTGGCGAGAGCCGACGCCCGCATGTATGAAGCCAAGAATTTGGGCAGGAACCGCTGCGTCGTCGGGGATTGAGCCGCCGGAAGTGCGTCGCCCCCACGATGGGCGCTCTCATTCTCCTATCTAGCTTGAGGCGTGGGGCCCGAAAAGGAGAGCACGATGAGTCAGCAATCCGCGTCGCCAGAGGTTAAAGTCCCCGATATCGCTTCACGTTCCGTTCCCGAAACGCTTGCGGCCCTCAAGGTGGATCCCGAAAAGGGGCTCGACGCCGCCGAAGTGGAAGCCCGCAGGAAAGAGAATGGCTTCAATGAGGTGGCGGAGAAGAAGGAACACCCGGTTTGGGCCTTCCTCCGGAAGTTCTGGGGCATATCGGCCTGGATGCTCGAACTCATCATGATTTTGTCCGCTGTCCTGGGCAAATACTCCGATCTCGTCGTGGTGGGGGCTCTCCTTGTCATCAACGCCATTTTGAGTTTCATGCAAGAGCAGAGGGCCGCCGGTGTCGTCGAGACGCTGAAAAAGCGCCTGCAGGTCAGCGCCAGGGTTCTGCGCGGGGCCGCGTGGCAACTCGTTCCGGCCCGCGAGTTGGTTCCTGGCGATATCGTCCGCGTCCGCATGGGGGATATCATTCCCGCCGACGTCAAACTCCTGTCCGACGAGCTGAAGGTGGATCAATCGGCGCTCACCGGAGAATCCATGGATGTGGGCAAGGCGCCCGGCGACGTGCTTTCGTCGGGATCCATCGTGCGGCGGGGCGAGGGCAATGGCGTGGTGATGCTGACGGGAGCCAAAACCTATTTCGGGCGCACAACGGAACTGGTGCAGGAGGCGCGGCCGAAACTTCACATAGAGGCGGTGGTCGCGAAAGTGGTGCGCTGGCTTTTCATCATTGTCGGAACTTTGCTCGGCGTCGTCATCGTTTTGTCGCTCATCCGCGGCGTGCCGCTTCTCGATGTCGTGCCTCTCCTCCTCGTCCTCCTGATGAGCGCCGTCCCCGTGGCCCTGCCGGTGATGTTCACGGTCAGCATGGCCGTGGGATCAAGGGAACTGGCCAAGGAAGGTGTCCTTGTCACGCGCCTGAGCGCGGCCGAGGACGCGGCGACAATGGATGTGCTTTGCGCCGACAAGACGGGCACGATCACGATGAACAGCCTGGCCGTCACGGGCGTGATACCTCTTGGCGCGGCGACTGAGGCCGATGTCCTGTTCGCGGGGGCTCTCGCGTCCCAGGAATCCAATCAGGATCCGATCGATCTGGCTTTCCTCGCGGCGGCCTCGGACCATCATGTGTTCGAGGGCGTTCCTGCGGTAAGACCGATATCCTTCGAGCCCTTCGATACGCAGAGCCGCAGGACGGAGGCGGTGGTCGAGCAGGGCGGCAAGCGGCTGAAAGTCATGAAAGGCGCGGTCAAGACTATCGCGCAAGCCTGCGGGTTGGGGGAACCGGCGACCGCCGAGCTGGAAGCCCGTCTCGCCGAATCGGCTTCGAAGGGCTACAGAAGCCTGGCGGTGGCTCGCGGAACGGAAACCGGAAATCCCGAACTCATCGGCCTCGTGAATCTCTACGACCCGCCCAGGCCCGACGCCAAGCAGCTCATCGGCAAGCTCAAGGATCTGGGTGTTTCGGTGAAGATGCTCACGGGCGACGCCCTCGCGGTGGCGAGTGAAATCGCCGAGGGCGTCGGCTTACCCATCATCAAGCGCGTGGCGGATCTGAAGGCCGCGAGCGCCCGCGCCGAGGCCCAGAAGGGCGGGGCGGCGAAGGATTTACTGGAGGGAGTCGATGGCTTCGCCGAAGTCTATCCGGAAGACAAATACACCGTCGTGCGGCATTTACAGGCGGCCGGACACGTGACGGGCATGACGGGCGATGGAGTGAACGACGCGCCCGCGCTGCGGCAGGCCGAGGTGGGTATCGCCGTCAGCAGCGCCACCGATGTGGCCAAGGGAGCGGCGAGCGTCGTCCTCACCGAACCAGGCCTTACGAACATCGTCACCCTTGTCGAGCAGGGGAGGATCATTTACCAGCGCGTGCTCACCTGGATCGTCAATAAAATCAGCAGGACGATCCTGAAGTCGACCTTTGTGGCTGTCGCTTTCATGGTGACCGGGAAATTCGTCGTTTCGGCCTTCGCCATGCTGCTTCTCGTTTTCATGACCGATTTCGCCAAGATATCGCTCGCCACCGATCATGTCAGGCCTTCCAAGAAGCCGGAAACCTGGAATATCGGCGGCCTCGTGTCGGTCTCGGCGGTCTTGGGGGTGGCGATGGTGATCGAGACCTTATCGTTCCTCTATTTCGGCTGGACGCGATTCGGCCTTTCGACCAACGACAACGCGCTCTACACCTTCAGTTTCCTGACCTTGCTCTACTTCGCCGCCTTCTCGATCGTGTCGGCGAGGGAGAGGCGATGGTTCTGGTCTTCCAAACCCAGTGCCACATTAGCGGCGGCGGTGACGGCCGAAATCGTGATAGGCACCTTCCTCACCAGGCTGAACTTGCCCGGCCTCATGCCCCTTCCTTGGACCCAGACCCTGGCCATATTCGCCTACGCTATTGTTTCCTGCCTTCTCGTCAACGACGCCCTGAAGGTTACCCTGTTTGCTGGAGCGAGGGCATTCGCTTGACAAAGGCGAGGGATGGACGATGATGGGGGTAGGGTGGGTGCCTATGCCTATCGAAAGGGTCGTGGCGGGCATGCAAGGGGTGAGGAGGTTCTATGGGCGTCATCACCATTTCTAGGGAGCCTTGCTCGGGTGGCAGCCAGATCGCCGAATCAGTGGCTTCCGAGTTGGGCTACAAGCTGGTAGGCAAGAAGACGATCGAAGATGTCCTCGTTCAGTATGGCTTTGTCGGGCTCAAGGATGCCTACGATAGCATGCCGAATTTCTGGACACGCTTCGACGATGAGACGAAACGGATTGTCGAGATGTTCGACAGGGTCGTCCTCGCGATGGCGAAGCTTGGCAATGTCGTGATCGTGGGCAGGGGCGCTTTCAAGATTCTCTCCCCTTACCAGGATGTTCTGCATGTGCGCATAAAAGGCCCCTTCGCGGCCAGAGTGTCCACCTTCATGAAGCGCTATTGCACTTACGACAGATCCCGCGCCGAAACCTCGATAGCGGAGGCCGATAAGCTAAGGGCCGCATACCTCGAAATTCATTATGGGGAGAAGATGGATTCGGCCTCGGGCTTCGATCTCGTCATCGATACAGGCAAGATTTCGGTCGGTTCGGCTATCCCACTGATTGTAAGTGCGGCGCGGGCTATCACGTTTTCCAATCCCGCGGATAGCGGTTCGGCTGCTTCCATCGAAGTGGACAAAATTCTGCTCGAAGCTGCGCGCAGGGTTCTCAAGGAGCAATAAGGATCGGCGGCGACGCGCGCTGCCTGTTCTGCCCCCGCGGCTTTATTTTTTTTCGAAAAGCTTCGCGAAAATTGGCAGCTTCGATAATTCATTCGCCAGGATGGCGACAAAACTCGTCGCCATGCAGAAGGCGACTTCCCATGGATGAAGGCGCGAGAAACTGAATACTTTTTCGCTTACGCCCGGTACGAATACGGCGATGCCGAGGAAGGCGGTCGCGGCGAATGAGACCCACCAGAGCGCCTTGTTCGGCACTTTGAGGCTCCTGAAGATGCTTTGATTCCACGAGCGGTTGGCGAAAATCATCCCGAGATTGCCGAAGACCAGGGTGACGAAGGACATGGCGCGAGCCTCGCCTTCGCCGAAACCGCGCCCGAGCGCCCAGGCGTAGATGCCCGCCACGATCGCCAAGACAAGGAGACCCTGGCAAAGTCCCGTGAAAATCATGCGCGGCCCGAAAAGTTTGTCCTTGGCGCCGCGGGGCCTGCGCCTCATTATGTCCTTTTCTTCTTCTTCCATTTCGAAGACGATGGAACAGGCCGGATCGATGATGAGTTCGAGGAACATGATGTGGACGGGCAGGAGAGCCAGGGGCCAGCCAAAGAGGACGGGCAGGAGGGACATTCCGGCGATCGGCAGGTGGACCGAGAAGATGAAGGTCATGGCTTTCTGCAGGTTGTCGTAGATTCTCCTGCCCAAGCGGACGGCCGCCACGATCGAGGAAAAATCGTCGTCGAGGAGGACGAGGCCGGCCGATTCGCGGGCCACATCGGTACCCCTACCGCCCATCGCTATGCCGATGTCGGCGGCCTTGAGCGCGGGCGAATCGTTGACGCCGTCGCCCGTCATGGCCACGACCTCCCCATTCGCCTTCAGCGCTTGGACGATCCTGAGTTTCTGCTCGGGCACGGCGCGGGCGAAAATGCTCACCTCGCCAATGCGCATGGCGAGTTCGGCATCGCTCATCCTGTCCAATTCCGGGCCAGTGACGATCTTTTCCGGACCTTCGAGGCCTATGGCCCTCGCGATATTTCTGGCGGTGCCGGGGTAGTCGCCCGTTATCATGAGGACGCGGATCCCGGCGGTTTTGCACTCGGCCACGGCCTCGGGCACCATGGGGCGCACGGGGTCGAGGAGACCCAGGAGGCCCAGGAAGCGGAAGTCGAAATCGTGCTGGATTTCCGGCAAGCCGGTTTTCGAGAATGAGGCGCAGGCCACGCCGATGACCCGCAGTCCGTCGTCGGCCATCTCGTCGATATCGGCATCGAGCAACGTCCGCTCATCATTTCCCAGATGGCAGAGGTCGGCTATCGCCTCGGGCGCGCCCTTGGCGGCGATGATATACTGCTGGCCGTCCTTGGATTCCCATACCCTGCTCATGGCGAGCAACTTTCCCGATAGTGGATATTCACGCACGAGGGACCAGTCCTCGTGGAGGTGCTCGGTGTTGTGGAGGGTGCGCGCCCCCAATTCTTTCATTGCCTTTTCCATGGGCTCGAAAGGGTCGGCCGGGCTTGCCAGGATCGAATACTCGACGATTTCATGAAAGGCTTCGGGCAGGCTCGCGGCTTTTCCTGAGACTTCACATATCCGTCCGCTGGCATTGAGGCGGGCGACCGTCATTTTATTGAGGGTGAGCGTGCCCGTCTTGTCGGTGCATAGGACGGTGGCCGCGCCGAGCGTCTCGATCGCGTGGGTTTTGCGCGCGAGCACGTTGCGCCGCGATATTCGCCACGCCCCCAGCGCCAGAAAGATCGTCATGACGACGGGGAATTCCTCGGGAAGAGTGGCCATGGCGAGGGAGATGCCCGCGAGGATGCCGCGGAGCCAATCGCCCCTCGAGAGGCCGAAAATAACGATGACGACGACGCAGAGGCTGACTCCGACGATGGAAAAGGTCTTGACGATTCGGGCGGTCTGATGCCGCAGATCGCCCTCATGGCCTTCGCCGTTTTCGAGACTTTGCAGGGCGTGGCCAATTTTCCCGATTTCGGTTTTCATGCCCGTTCCAAGCACGCGTGCGATGCCTTGTCCCCGGACGATCATGGAACCGGAATACACAAAGGGCTGATCGTCCCCTCCCGGCCTGTCCATGACTTCGTCCCCGTCCCAAGAGCTTTTTCGGACGGGGACTGATTCCCCCGTGAGGAGGGATTCGTCGGCGGAGAGGTTCGTCGACCTGAGAACGACCGCATCGGCGGGCACCCGGTCGCCCTCGGAAAGGAGGACGATGTCATCGGCCACGACATCCCTTCCCGCGATCCTGATCTGCTGTCCGTCGCGGATGACGAGGGCGCGGGGGCTCGATAGATCGCGCAGGGCATCGAGGGCTTTTTCGGTCTTGTTCTCCTGGTAAAGGGTGATGCCGATGACGACGAAGACAAAGCCCATCAGCATCAGGGCTTCGTCGCGATCGCCGAGGATGAGGTAGAGCGCGCCGCAGGCGATGAGGAGGAGGAACATGGGTTCCCGCACCACATCCCAAAGTATGTGGAAGATCGTCCGTTTCTTGGATGAGGGCAATTCGTTGTATCCATCCCGGGCAAGCCGTTCCATCACTTCCTGGTCGGTGAGGCCTTGCAGGGATTCGGGCTGGAAATCGTCGTTCATGGAATATCTCCTCCCCATCAGCCGAGGCCGCGGGTGTCGTTTTTCACAAAAGGGTACTATAGAACGATATAAACTTTTTGTAAATACCGAAAGTTAAGAACCATAATATAATGCCATCGCTCGTGTGAATGCGCGTTTCGTTGACAGCAGAGACGCCTCCACCTATACTCGAGACATCCGGAGGACCACCGTGATCCACAACATCGAAGAAATGCATTTCATCGAAGACTTGGGGCTTTTCTTCGAGCAGATGGGCATGCCACGCATGACAGGGCGCGTTCTGGGCACGATCCTGATCGCCGATGAAATCAGTCTGTCGCTCAACGATCTCTGCGACACCCTCGGGGCTTCGAAAAGCGCCGTGTCGGTGGCCGCGAGACATCTGGTGGCGGAAGGGCTGCTGGAGCCGGCCCACGCCCCGGTGCCACGGAGGGATTACTTCCGATTCAAATCAGGCGGCTGGCTCACCTTCATGCGATCCAGGATGGAAATCATGGCGGCCTTGCATGAAATCGCCGACAGGGGGCTGGCCCTGAAGAAGAACGCCGATCCGGCGCTCAAGTCGCGGATAGAGGAAGCGCACGATATATTCGAGTTCGTCGAGAAGGAATTCCCCGACTGGCTCGCGCGCATGTCGGCGAAGCGCAAGACGAAGTGAAGCCCAAATCGAAGTGAAGCGCCCAACGCGCGCCGCCAACCACCGCTAGTATGCAATCCTCGGGAAAGCGCTCGTGAGCAACGAAGCGAGGCGTTTCATATCCTCGTCCTTGGTGGCGGGATTCTTGAACCAGAGGAGGAGCTGCTCCGGGTAGCTGCCCTTTTCCCCGATCACCCAGGGATTGAAGGCCTCCCGGAAATCGCTCTTGGTGAACTGCAGCGCGAATTTGCCGTTGGCGACCATAGCCGGCGAATCGGCGGGAACGAGGCCGATGGACCCGCCGTCGAGGAGAATATAATTCTTTTCGCCGAGATTGGTCGTGATGGCGGGTTTTCCCTCCAGGCGGAACACAATGTAAGCGTGGCGGGGCAATTTCTGGTTCGTGCCGTCAAAGCGGTAAAGGTAGGCGCCATTTCCGGTTTCCTGGATTTCCTTGAAACGATAGTCGGTAAGCATGAGGGTGGCCATGTTGTTTCCAAAATCGCGCAACGTAGACAGGAGAGGAAGTATCAGATCCGTTCTGGCTTTCGCCTCGGGTATGCCGTCCAGTTTGTAGATGACGGGTTTTGTCGCCGCGCACGAGGCGAGCGCGACAACGAGGGTGAAAAGAGCGATGCGCGCGAGTATCGCCGAAGTCTTGGGAAGACGTTTCATGATGGCCTCCATTTCTGCGCTTGTACTACCGTAAGAGAAGAAGGTCGCGATGTCAAGTTTTT
>Ga0172375_10003919_pt1 | contig 22357 bp, 14 predicted proteins | sample LakKiv1m_FD_114537 | JGI IMG/M metagenome (GOLD analysis project Ga0172375, IMG submission 114537) | Freshwater microbial communities from Kabuno Bay, South-Kivu, Congo - kab_092012_11.1m | ecosystem: Environmental > Aquatic > Freshwater > Lake | place: Democratic Republic of the Congo... | reverse complement strand
TCCGGATAGCGCCGCAGCGCCCAGTCCAGGTCGGGCAGGTTGGCGAAGGTGTGGTTCATGTAGACGAGTTTGTGCTCGGCGAGGATTTCGAATACCGGCTGCAGGAAATCGCCGCGTATGGTGTATTCCGGCTGGCGGTAGACGTGCATCTTCACGCCGATGCAGCGACCGCGGGCAAGGCAGCGCCGCAGCTCCGCCACGTTGCGCTCCGGCGTGTTCGCGGAAAGCACGCAATAGGGGATGATGCGATCGGGCGCCCGCTCCGCGAAGTCGAAGACGAAGTCGTTCTTCTCCGCGATGTCGCCGGAATAACCGGGGTTGGAAGCGGTCATCCATACCATATCGCAACCGTAGCGGTCCATCTCGGCGATCACCCGCCCCTCGTCCATGGCGTGGGGAATGACCGTTTCCGGCCAGGAGCCGAAGTGGCCGTGCACGTCGATGAAAGGCACCCGCAGCGGTTCGCCGTTAAGGATGGTTTCATAGATGGTCATTGCACACCCTCCAGCAACCGGCGGATGTTGTCCCCCGCGATATTCCGCTTTGCCGTATCATCCAGCGCGCAGTAGTTGATCCAGCACGAGTAGTAACCGGGGTCTTCCTGCGGGAAGTGCGAGGCGAAGATCAGCCGCTCGCTGCCGAAGCGCGCCGCCGCTTCTTCGACATACTGGAAGGAGACGCAGGTAAGGTCTGCCAGCACGTTGGGGCAGGTCTCCAGCAGCGGGAAGAGGCTGCGCCCCTGCAGCATGCCGGTGTAGTGAACGAGGATGGGCAGCTTTGGAAAGGCCAGCGCCGCGGCGCGGATATCGCGCCACGGCGGCGCGTGCAGCCAGGGGTGATCTTGCGCGTTCATCGCGGAGACGATTACCGGCATGCGGCGCCGCTCCAGCTCCGCCAGCAGCCGTCCCATGGCATAGCAGTCGAAGGGGAAGCTGTGCGCCACCGGCCACGCGCGCAATGCCTCGATCCCGTTTGCCAGGCAGAACCCCACCAGCTTTTCCGGCGCCTCCTGCTCCCCCGTTGCCGGCGGCACGATGCTGATAGTAGGATGCAGCCGCGGGCTGGCCGCGCAGAACTCCAGGATGAACTCATACCGGTCGAACAGCCCCATCTCATACGTACCCCGATCGTAAACCAGCGCGTCGGAGATAGCGTAGCGATCCATAATCGCCAGCAGCTCCCCCGGCGTCTTCGCGGTCGGCAGATCGAACCCCGTGCTGCCGACGGCCATCTCACAATCAAAGAAGGTAAGCATAAATGCATCCTTAAAACGGGACTCGCTTTAAAAAAGATTTAAATGATAAAAAAATGATTAAAAAGATATTAATTTGTTTCAATTTTTTTTCAAAAAAATTGAAACAAACAAAAATCATTTGAATCTTTTTTTCATCATTTAAATCTTTTTTTTAAAGCGAGTCCCGTTAAATTATCTTCTTATGCCCAGTTCGATCGGTACCATTGCTCGCCGAAGTGCGGCAGGCCTTCGAAGAGGAAGAAAAGGCCGCCCCAGTACCATTTACAGCCGCGGCGCATATATTCGAGGACGCCTTTGCGCAGGGTGGTGTCGGAGGGTGCGGTGGCAAGGTTGAAGGGTTCGAGGCCGAATATTTTGTTCAGGTGCTCGTCGCCGCGCGCGGGGACGGGGTAAAGGTAGGCCTCCTGTTGAAAGCGCGCCAGGTTGGCCCCCGGCGGCAGTATCTTTCCCAGGATCGGGCTGGCGATCCAGGAAACCAGCGTGCAGACGGACACCGGTTCCGAGAAGTGCAGGTTGAAGAACGCTTCCGCCCGCAGCATAGACTCCCGGCAGACCTCCGGAGTCAGCGGCGAGCCGCCGGGGATGTGGATGGTGAGCGAATATTCGCCGCAGGTGATCACCCGCCGCCACTGCGCGTGGGGCAGGCGCACCTCCTCGCGCAGCGCGCGGCCCAACGGCGAGATGGGGATGCCGGCGACACCTGACTCATCGTCGTGCCGCTGCGAAACCCATCCGGCCCCGGGATCAGGGTCAAAATCCATCAATCCCCGATCGTTGAAGTGGATGTCCGGCAGGGCGATGGCCATGGTGCGCGCGCCTTCCCGCTCGCGGTAGATTTCGAAATAACCGTTGAAGCACGTGCGCGTGTAGCGGAAACGGCCTATGCGCGCACTGCCGGAAAGCTGGTGCTGCAGGTAGGTCAGCGCGGCGGCCGGCAGGCCGGCCGGCGCGCGCTCCTCCCCCCGCGCCTGCTCGCATAAGCGGCCTATCTCCGCGAATGCCGCCTCGTTCGAACCCTCCGGGGCGTCTTTCAGCCGGTTGCGCTCGATGATGACCGGCACCGCGGCAAGCGCCAATACCAGGTTGAAGAATTCCGGCGTCACGCCCGCCGGCTCCGGCCAGTGGAGAAAGTCTACCTCCGCTCCCTGGTAAGCCGCGCGGTAGCCGTGCCAGGCAAGCAGGCGCAATGCCTGATTGCCGGCGATTTGCCGGACCGCCGTCTCCAGCGGAGCGTCATAGGCCTCTTCCAGCCCGCACATCGCCCGCCACTGGCGCATATTGACCGGATCGAGGAAGGTCGGCAAGCCCTCCGGCAGCGTTTCCAGCGATTTTGCCCATTCCGGCGCCAGCGCTTCCCGGCCGGCGGCACCATTCACGGTTTTGAGCATTTCGTCCAATGTCATAGACATGTACCTTCCTGTACTCTCTCATACCCGGAAATACCTTTTTAATATCTATTTAAAGTGACTTCCTGAAAATATATCGGTCATTCCAGCGCCAGCACTGCCGTCTCCAGAAAGCCGATACGCAGGCCGGTCGCGATATGAACGGTATCGACTGCCGGGGTGATATCCGCCCGCAAAGCTTCCCACCGCGCGTCCTGCCCGAGGGAGTGGATTCTCGATATCGGCAAGGCCGGCGCCGCCAGGCGGAGCTGGAGATTTTCGATGGGATCGTAGCTCATGTTGGTTACCCCGACGATGAGCCGGTCCCCCTGGTCAATGAGCAGCGGCAGCGCGCCGGTCGCCTCCGGCACGAAGAGGGGCAGCGGACCGCGGCCCAGCCACGCCAGCACGTCGAGCATCTGCGCCTGCCGCGGCCAGTTGAGGAAGGTGGCGGAGGAGATGGGATTCACCGCCAGCCCCAGGCTGATCAGGTGCTGCTGGCTGTCGAAGGGTACTACCGCGGCGCGGCCGCCCTGTTCATTCTCGAAGAGCACGACGCCATGCCCCACGTCATTCGCCGCATAGTCGCGCACGCGGGAGACGACCCGCGCGCCTTCCCGCCAGGCGAACTGCCGGGGCGTGCCCTCGCAACGCAGGTTGATTACGTCGCCGGGCAGGCCGCCGAATTCCCCGTCGGAGATTACTTCCGTCACTCCCGGCGCGTCCGCCAACCGCTCTGTTATGCCGATCAGTTCACCCTTGTCAGCCAGCAGCAGCGACTCCGCCGCCCGCGCGTCGAGCAGCAGGCCGCCCCGGAGCGCTTCCCCCAGCTCCTCATCGCTCATGCACAGCGCCTGCTCGCCGGCCAGCGCCGTCACCCCGCCCGGACCGTAGCGCGTGGCGATGCCGAGCATGGGCAGCGCGGTGTCCCACGGGCGCAGGCGGTAGAGGAAAATGGGGCGGATCTGCTCCCCGACGCCACGCGCGTGACGAGATACTTTCTCGTGCAGCAACAGCGATACGCCGCGGAACTGATCGCGTTGAATATTCAAGTCGGCGATCTGCCGCAGATACGGCTTCGTCTCGCGCAGCATCTTCGCCCATGTCCCATCGCGCTGCAATTCCAGGTCCAGCCGCTCGGACATGCGGAAAATCGAGAAGGTCATCTCCGGCAGGCCGAGAAGCTGGGCGATGGTCAGGTCGGCGCGCACGGTGGCGGTCGATTTGGCAATGCGCGAGTGCGGGTAGTTCTCGATCTCCGGCACTATTGGGACATGCGCGGGCAGGAAGGCCATCGCCTGCCGGGCGCCGTGGGTTGCCTCCAGGATGCTCATGCCCGCCACTTCCACGTAGGGGCCGATGCCGGGACGGAACCAGGGCGTCGGCTGCCCCAGCGCCTCGACTACTTCCCGCCAGCGCCGTCCCTCGGGCGCGTGCATCTCGAAGCCGGAATGCATCAGGCAGACGTGCGTGCTCGGGCTGACTTCGTGCACCGCCCGCTCGATGCCGCGCGTGATGCCCAGCATCAGGTCCTGCTGGTACTCCAGCCAGGCGTCCCTGACCTGGTTGGGCGGATCGGCCATCACCGCTTTCAGCAGCTCCTGCCGGTCGAACTCCCGTCCGGTTCGCCGCGCCATCTCCGCCATGCAAACGTCGCAGAAGCACGGGCAGTGCATGTCCGCCCGCAGTGTCATGCGCACGTCATCGTCGATCCAGATGCGCGCGGGCCGCGGCTCGGCGAATCTGGCATACATCCGGTTGACGTGCCCTCGCCAGGCCTCATCTTGCGGGCAGGCGACGGCGCGGCTCTGCTTCCCGTCCAAATTCACCGCCCAGCGGAAATTGAACAGGTCGGCGCGCTCGCGCCGCGCGCCGGGAAAGTCGCTGAAGGCCACCGTCCACCAGACGTTTACCGACGGTTCGACCCCCATCTCGCGCAGCCGCGGGAAGAGCGGCGCCACCCGCGCCGTAGCAGCCTCGATCTCCTCTACCGTGCCCAATCCCGGCGACCGCTCTTCCAGGTGAGGCAGGAAGAACATCACTTCATCGAACCGCGCCTCTTGCACAAGCCGCAGCAGCGCGTCGTCCACCGACGGCGGGCTGTCCGCCAATACGCTGGCGCGGAGGTGGAAACGGACGGGATTAATATGCATAGGATTGGGAGCGCGGACCACGATCAGCCAGGAAGGATGATCCTCTGAGTCCGCGCGTGTCCTTTCTTAAGTTATCTCACTCGCGGACTCAGAGGTCCGCGCTCCCATAATTTCCTTCGCGCCGCCAGACATCCAGCATCAGCTCGTACCGCGCCAGGCGCATACCGGTGTAGATGCAGTTGCTGGTGGAGAAGATATAGCCGCCGCCGGGCATGCCGTGGCGCAGGCAATAACGGGCGCTCTCGACGCACTCCACGTCGGTGCCGGTGTCCAGCGCGCCGCAGTTCACGTTGCCGATCAGGCACACCTTGTCGCCGTACAGCCGCTTCACCTCGGCGATGTCCACCTTGGCCTGCGGATCGATGGAGTGCAGGGCGTGCGGGTTGGCCTGCACGAGCTGGTCGAGGATGGGCATGATGTTGCCGTCGGTGTGCTTGATAACGTAATATCCCTGCTCGCGGTAGCCCCGGATCAGCTTTGCCAGGTAGGGGGTGACGAATTCGGAGAACTGCCCCGGACTCAGGAACGGCCCGGTGTTCAGGCAGTAATCGCTGCACAGCGCCCAGCCGTCCAGCCCGCCGTGCGCCCTCATGCGCTCGCCGAAGGCCAGCGAGTTGTTTACCCGCTCCTCCGCCCGCTCCTTCAGCTTCTCCGGCTCGTCGGCAAGCTGGAAGGCGAACTCCTCCATATTGCTCCCGCCGGGTATGCCGTAGGTGGCGTCGCCGTGCAGCATGAGGAAGTATTTGTCGCCCGACTTATCGCGCACCGCATCGATCAGCCGGTAAACCTCCTCCTCCGTGCCCGGATTCGGGTGGAGGAAGATGGCGCTGTGCTCGTAGCGCTCGGCGGTGGCGATATACAGGTACGCCTGGTCTTCCCGGTGAAGCCGCCGCTCCTTCTCCTCCATCTGATCCCATTGGCCGTAGGAGCGCTGCGACGGATGCACCCGCCCGAAGGCCTCCATGGTCAGGAAGAAGACCAGCTCGAAGTGCGGCACGCGACCCGTCAGCGGTTTCCGCTCGAGGGTGGCGATGAAGCGTTCACGCGGTGTCATTATTGATACCCCTTTTACTTCCATGTTCACCGCGAGCCTGCCTTCTTCCTGTTAATTTTTATAAAAACGGGAAAGCGTTCCTTCAATGATTACGGCCGGCAGCCGGCATAGGTAATCTCATTCCACGCGCTATTGGTCAGGTTCGTCTGATTGCTGCCGTCGGCATCCATCACGTATATTTCGCTGTTCCCGTCGCGTTCGGACGTGAAGTATATTTTACCGCCGTCATCGCTCCAAGCGGGGTAGGCATCGTATGCCGTGTTATCGGTCAGCACAATCTGCCCGCTTCCGTCGGCGTTCATCACGCAAATCTCATACTGCCCATTGCGGGTGGACATGAAGGCGATCTTACTGCCGTCAGGACTCCAGGCGGGGAAGGTATCGGCTGCCGCCGTGTTATTGGATAGATCGGTTTGCCCGCTACCGTCGGCGTTCATTACGAAAACTTCATAATTACCGGTGCGCGCGGAAACGAAGGCGATTTTACTGCCGTCGGGACTCCATTTGGGCGCGCCATCTTCCGCCGGGTTATTTGTCAGATTGGTCACGCCGCCGCCGTCGGCATTCATCATGTATATCTCGAAATTCTCGTTGCGGTTGGACGAAAAGGCGATTTTACTCCCGTCGGGGCTCCAGGTGGGGAAAGCATCGAACGACCAGTTCTCGGTGAGATCGGTCTGCCCGCTGCCGTCGGCATTCATCAGGTAAATCTCGGAGTTTCCGTCGCGGTTGGAAGCGAAGGCGATTTTATCGCCATCGGAATTCCATATCGGGTATTCATTACCAGACAGATGATTGGTCAGATTGATCGGTTCGGTGCCGTCAATATTCATCATAAAGATCTGCAGGTTCCCATCGCGATTGGAATAGAAAAGGATCTTATGCTGACTCACAAAGTTGCCGGCAATGCCGTCGCTGCACCCCGTGAACGCCACCAGCCCCAGGCCGGCGCAGGCCATCGCAATACTTAAAAGAACGAGCTTTCGCATGAAAATATTCCTTTCGTGAAGAGTTTCCACCGGTAACAGTGGTTGATTAGCGTTATTTTCCATGCTCTTTCCCGTTATCCTGCCAGTTTGTTGATAATATTAATTGACTTATTAATAATCATTCTAATTGGCGATAAGATGCGAAAAGAGAGAAACGAGAACTGAAGAGGCGTTAACATGTGGTATGGGCGAATGGCACTCGCCCTTGTTTATAAGCGCCGGCTACTGTTACCGGGCATGACGGGGCGAAGGCCCTTCGCCCCGACGAGTCATTAGATTTACGCGATTTCGATCTTCACCGAAGTAATCCCATATCGCGGTATGGTTAAGTTGAGCGGGCCGTCCCCATTGCCCAGCGCGCAGGGGTCTAGCGGGCGTTCCAGCAGATCTACCAGAGTGGCGCACTTCACCTTGCCGAGCGCCGGGTCGAGCACGATGCCGGCGGCAACCGGCTTCGCATTCGGGTTGAAGACGCGTGCGATCAGCGCATTGCCTTCTTCCGCCTTCTTCACCGCGCTCAGGCATACGTCGCCGGTTACGCGGATGAGCTGGGCGGCGGCGGGCAGCTTGCCGGCGTGCACGTCGGTGCCCACCGGGCGCAGGGCGTGGTTGATATCTTGCCCGGCGTGGATCGCTTCCGTCACCTTCAGCTCGCCGGCGAAGGGGAGGATGGCCAGGTTGATCTCGTGCTGGCCGATCTCCGGCAGGATGTCCGGCTCGTAGCTGGCGCGAATCAGTGTCAGGCGCAACGTGCCGCCGTCCAGCGAGTGGCCGTATTTGCTGTCGTTGGCCAGCAAACAGCCGGCGGCTTTGCCGTCCGCCGTGCCGGTCACCTGCGCCCAGCGCAGCGCCGGCGCTTCCTCGCCCTCGTTCCACGTGCGGTCAATGGCGCCGAAGGGGATCTCGTAGCGGCCGGTTGCATCCTCCAGGTTCAGCGGCAGTGCGAAGCTGAGGGCCGGCACGCCGGTCTGCGGGGCGCCGCGCTGGAACCACGTGCCCTTAATGCCCACGTAGAGCCGCGGGTCGCCTGCGCGCACCTCGTAAGTGATGGTGAAGGTGGATTCGTGGATCGCCAGGTCTACTTCGATGGCCGCCTTATACGGGCCGTTCAGGTGGCGGCGCAGGGCGGTCATTTGCGGATATTCCGTGGGGCCGGTGTTGTCGATAGACCAGGCGCTCATGCCGTGCGGGCGCTCGACCGAATATTCCAGCGCCGGCGCATTTTCCACGATCACGGCGCCGCTCTTCTTGTCGATCAACCGCCGGATGCCGCCGCCCACGGTGTCGATTTCCAGCCGGATCAGCTCGTTTTCCAGCCCTTCTCCCGCGCGCTCGGCGGGCGCATAGCCGCAGTGGTGCCAGGCGCCGATCTGCCCGACGGCGCTCTCGCCCGCGGGCGTTTCGCGGTCCTCCAGCACGGTGTAAAGGGCATAGCCCAGCCCCTCCACCGTGACGGGGAAGGAGAGGATGGCGAAGTCATGCCCCCAGTACTGGGCGCCGACCACCATCTGTGCGGGAATAATGGAGCCGTCCGGGCAGCGCACGGAAAAGGCGCGGTTCTTCAGCGTCACCTGCCAGCCCGGCGCGTTGTCCCAGATTGTCAGCTCGATCACTTCGCTGCGCCGGTGGGCGGTCGGGTTGAAGACGACGAAAGGGCGCGGGCCATGGCCGTCGCTCTGCTCGGAATTCCAGAAGCTGCCGTCCCGTGAGCGGAAGCCCACGCCGGCGCCGATGCCGCTGCGCACCTGCGAGACCGGCGCCTCGCCCAGCGAAGGCCCGCCGGCGGCCGTGGTATCCACCCGCAGGGCAATGGCGCGCAGCGCCCGCGTCTCCGCGGCGCTGGTCATCGCCATCGTCTGCTGATACAGCCCGTGGGTGTAGGTGCGGGTGTCGTGCACGCCGGAGCCGGGCAGGATGTCGTGGAAGTGGCTGAACAGGGTATCGCGCCAGCCCTGGCGGAAGTCGCCGGCGGGGTAGGGGAGGCCGCTCGTCGCCCAGGCCAGCGCGGCGGCCAGCTCGGCGTCCGCCAGCCGGGATTCCGCGAAGCGGTTGGCCTTCTTGATCAGCGTCTGCGTGGTGTAGCAGCCGGTGAACTCGCAGTTCAGCTCGCCGGTGACCACCGGCAGCTTCTCCTTCTCCAGCCGCTCGTAAAACGCGCGTGTGGTGGAGAAGGCGACCGTCGGGAAGATGGGCCAGCTCTGCATGTCCAGCCCGCGCAGCAGGTCGCGCCGGGTGGGACCGCCGCCGTGGTCGCCCACGCCGCACACGAACATGTAATCCGTGCCGCCGGTGAACTTCACGAAACCGAGCAGGTTCCGCGCGATTGCCGGGGTGATGACGCCATTGTAGCCGTACTTCATGTCGTTGCGCACCAGCACGCGCGCCCCGTCCGGCCCCTCCCACCAGAAGGCGTCCGGCTTGGAGGGCGTCTGCACGCCGGGCCGGTGCAGGTACAGGTATTTCACCCCGCCGCGCACCAGGTAGGTGGGCACGGTGGCGGCATGGCCGAAGGTGTCCGGCGACCAGTCGATGGGCACGTCCTCCGGCTTCAGTCCGAACAGCCCCTGCAGGTACTGCCGGGTATACAGCAGGTGCCGGCACAGGCTTTCGCCGCCCGCCAGGTTCTTGTCGCCCTCCACCCAGTGGCTGGCGGTCACCTCCCAGCGCCCCTCCTTCACCCGCGCGGCGATCCGCTCCAGCATATCGGGCCGGCGCTCCTCCATGATGCGGTAAACGCTGGCCTGGCTCTGCGAGAAGCGAAATTGCGGGTATTCGTCCATCAATTTCAGCACCGTGCCGAAGGTGTCAACCGTCACCGCCACCGTCTCCGGCCACGACCACATCCAGTTCATGTCAATGTGCGCATGGCCGGCGATGTGCACGGTATATTTCTTCGCCGCCGGCCCGAGGGGGGCGAGGATCTCCTCCGCCTCCTCCACCGCCGCCGCGATACCGTCCAGCTTGCGGTCGCCCAGCGCCGCCGCCACGCGCTCGCGCGCCCGCCCGATCAGCGGTCCCCAGCCCGGCGCCTTGTCCGGATGCAAATCGCACAGCCCTTCGGCAAACGCCAATTCCGCCTCGATACGCTCCACCAGGTGCCCGGCGTGCTGGGCGGCGGTCTGCATGAGCGCATTCAGGGAAAGAGTGCCCACGGTCGTATCCATCGCAATACCTTCTTATAAGAAAAATCATGCCGGCGAAAGCCGGCCATGTGCTTTCTTCTGCGGGGGGATGGGGTATCCTCCATGCCGTGAAAAATGTAATATGTTGTTGATTGAGGACCGGTAAGGCATAGTAAATCGTGTAATCAGCGAGCTTAAAGAGGGATATATCCGATGAACTATAAATTGCCATTGGATGAAATGACGACGGAGGAAAAACTCGAGGTGATGGAAAGCATCTGGGAAGACCTGTGCCGAAATCCGGAAGCCGTGCCATCGCCGGCACGGCATGCGTCGGTTCTCAACGAACGTGCCGCTAAAGTGCAACAGGGTGAAGAGCAGATAACCGGTTGGGAAGAGGCGAAAAAACGCATGCGAAAGGCCGGAACCTAACGGCACAAATCGTCCCAGATCTTCGCTTCCGGCTTGACGGCCTCCGGTTTGACCTGCAACTCGGAGGTGATGAGCTGGACGAGTTTGTTCCAGACTTCCTCGCGATCCATCCCGGCGCCCGCCAGCTGCAGCTTGCCGAAGTGACGCTGCTGCAGCGTCAGTACAGCTTCGCGCACCGTGCGATATTCACGCGGGATGCAAAGGGCAAAGGGGTCAAAAAACCAGGCCAGCCCCGCAAAAATTAACAGCCAGACAAGGACCGTTCCGAACAGGAAGCCGATGCCGGAGAAGATACGGTCTGACAGCGTATCTGCTGCCGGTATAATGAAGATCACCACCCCCAGCGCGACGGCGAAGGCGAAGCCGACTATGGTCCAACTCATCCAGTACGGCAAGGAAAGCTCAGGGAGTTCCAGCGCCAGGCTATCTCGCAAGCCCGACCAGCAGGCCTTGCGTCCCTTCCGCGGCAGCAGGTTATCCAACCTGGCTTCCAGCCGTACTTCCGCCCGCGGCACACCCCAGGCCTCCATCAGCGCCCGGCGCAGGCGATAGAACAAGTGGCTGGAAACGCACCGCCGCTCATCCACGATCCGCTGTCCCGCCCGCAGCTTCTCCAGCACGGCGGCATTCAGGTCCGCCACCGTCACCATACGCTCAGCCTCCTGGTCGGTGAAGGCAATGCCGAATTCGTCCTCAATGGCCATCATCAACTCGACGCCTTGCAATCCCATATGTGATGCACGAACCTCCGGTTTCATTATAATACGAACAAGTCAGCTTTTCCACTTTAGGACCTTTCGTTTTGCATTCCGTAGCGCGCGCCCGCCGTGGCGCGCCGGGTGGAGATTTCCTCCCAGTGAACACCAACACGAATCCGTTCACGATACTCGATCAATAACCGGGTATGGGTAACACGGTCATGGAGAGGAAAGGTCCTCACGAATCGTCCCCATCTCCTCATTATCCCACTACCGCCTGCATCGCCGCCCGCGCGCGGGTGGATTCTTCGGTCTCCAGGCATGCGCGAAGGGCGGCGAGGGCGGCGGGGCTGGTCGTGCCTGTCAACGCCAGCGCGGCGGCTTCGCGCAGGCGGGAGGCGGGGGAGGTCAGCAGCTCGAGCAGCGCCTGCTCCGCTTCGGGAGTTGAGGTCTTCCCCAACGCGGCGATGGCTTCCAGCACGATGAAGATCGACGCCTCCTCGTGCTGCGCCTTCGCCAGTTTGATGAAGAAAGGCGCCAATTCCGGGTCGCGGAGATCGGCGGCAAAACGGATGGCCACCTGTTTCGCCACCGGTTCGCCGGCGGCGAGCAGCAGCGTCTTGAGCGCCGCGGGGCCATGCGGCTCGTTTCGCAGGCACAGCCCGCGGGCGGCGAGCACCTTGCCGAGCGGATCGTCGTCCGAGAGGCAGGCAAGCAGCAGTTCCGTCGCATGCTGATCGGGAATGCGCCATAGCGCGCGGATGGCGGCGTTGCGCTCGGGCACGTAGTATTGCATGACCCATTCCAGCCGCCCCAGCGCGCGCGTATCTCCCGTGCGGGCCAGCGCCAGCGCCGCCTGCGCGCGCACCTGTGGTTCTACATCAGTCGTGGCGGCGCGGTACAGTGCGTCAGCCACCTCGTCAACCCGCTCAACCCGCCGGCCTTCCGCGATCAGGCCGAGCGCCCGGCAGACCGCCTGCCGGCAACTCGTGCCCTGGTACGAATATTCCGGTTCCGCCAGGATAGCCAGCAGCATGGAGATCGCCTGCTGAGCGTGCTGGCGCCCCAGCGCGCCGATGATCAATGGGTCTGGTTTCTCCGCCAGCCGGGCCAGCAGCGACCCGGCGATGCCCGGCTCGTTGCTCTCCAGCAGCGCTTGGTAGGCGACTTCGCGGGTGATCCAATCCTCGGAGGTGACCAGGTCGGTTAATTTTGCCGCCGCTTCCCGATCGCCCAGCAGATACAGCGAGCGGTACACGCGCACCCGGAAGCGCTGGTTCGCGTCCACCAAGGCGGCGTTTTGCAGCGGAGCGATGGCGCGCGGATCGCCGATCTCGCCCAGCGCCCACGCCGCCGCGCTGCGCGCCCATTCCACCCCGTCGTTCAGCGCCGCGCAGAGCGGCGTCACGGCGCGGGTGTCGCCGATCAGCCCCAGCGCCAGCGCGGCGAATTCGCGTACCTCCGGCACGGCGTCCGTCTTCAGCACCACGATGAGCGACGGCACAGCGCGGGCGTCCCGGCAGGAGCCCAGTCCGACGATGGCGCCCTGGCGCACTACCGAATTCTCCGCGGTCAGGTGGTCGAGCAACACCTGGTAACTCGCTGCATCGCGCCCGTCCGCGCAGCCGGCCAGCCCCATCCACAGGCCGTTGCGCGCCTGCGTATCGGCGTTCTCCAACACCGCCAGCAGGGTCGGCATAGCGCACGGGTCGGCCAGCTTTCTCAACCCCATGCCGAACCAAAATATGGAAGGTGCATCCTGCTGCCGGGTTATGAGCCGGCAGATCTGCGCTCCCAGCGCATGGTCGCCGGTGAAACAGGCGCGATAGACGCGTGACCCCTGCAGGCCGTCCCTGAGCTCTGTACCGCCCAGCAGCAACTGGGTGATCTCCGGCGTGCTCACCCAGCACCCCCGTTCCGGCGCCGTGGTGTTAAAGGCAATAGGCGGCGCCGGCGGGCCGAGCAGTCCGTCGAGCTGCGAGCTGTCCCGCCACTGGCGTGGAGACGCGAGCGTATAGGCGATGTCCCGATCCAGCTTCTGCAGGAGTGGTTTGACAGCTTCCGCGGACTGGCGCTGCTCGAACCAATCGCGGCCGCTCCAACGCCTGTACATCAGTTGCACGACCATGGTGAAATCGCCTTGATAATGGGTCGCCAAGAGTCGTGACACCGGATGGAGCAAGTAAGTTTTATTAGTTGACAGCCAGGGGGCCAGGTATTTATCCACCTGCATGGGGGTCAGCATGCCAAGCGCGGGCGACCACACCTGGTCCGTTTCCTGCGTGCTGCGGAGCTCCTTCTCATGCGCCTCCATCAGGTCCACCAGCTTTGCGACCGAGTCATCCGTGCCGATGCGGGCCATACCCATGCAGGCGGCCTTCCTTATCTCCTGGTTCTCATGGTTGAACAGCGTCGCCAGTGTATCCAGCGCCGCCGGATCGCCCGACTCCGCCAGCGCCTGTGCCACCTGGGGATCGTTGAAGCCGGCTTGCTCGATCCGCCGCAGGCAGACGGGCGTGACGGCATGGTCTCCGCGACGCCCCAGCGACAGCAGGGCGGGCACGGCGCCGGGGTGCGCGTCATCGGCGATGATGCCGCGCAAGGCCGCGCTCGACGCCGGACCGGGAATGTGCCCGAGGGCCGTCGCCGCCGCCAGCCGGATGTTGTCTTCGGCATCGTTCAGCGCGCCGGCCAGCGCCTCGACCGCGCGGGGGTCCGCCAGCCGTCCGAGGGCGACAACGATCTCGATGCGCGCCTCCCGGTCCGGTTCAGTCGAGTGCGCGACGAGGGCCGGCGTGGCCGCGCGGTCGCCGATCAGCCCCAGCGCCCGCGCGGCATACTGGCGAACGCCAAATGCCGGGTCGTCCAGCGCGCGGAGCAGCGCCGGCAGCGCCTCCGGCGGGTTGAGCAGCGCCAGCCGTTTGGCGGCATTCGCGCGCGCGGCGTCCGGCAGGTTCGGCGCGTCCAGCGTGTCTATCAATTGCCGGACATCCCGTTCGTCCTGGATGGTGATGGGAATCAGCTCCGGCTGGGCCGCCACGCGGCAGAGCGCGCACAGGGCGAGGGTGAGGAAGCAAAGTGTGCGAATCATTCGAATAACCTCCATCCTGATATCGGCAGAACAGATAATTGTCTGCCCATAATTGTATTCTACAGCCAGGCTGACCTTCCTGCCGTAAAGCCTGCCGAAGCAGGGTAGTTTGAGCAAAAAATATCCACTAAACCGGAAGCAAACCAGGCCAGGGATTGGGAAGATTTCAAAGCGCCTGTGGAATACAAACTATACCTGAAGAAACTAATTCGGCGCGGTAAGGGAGGGTCGAGTGGCTGCACCAATGGAAATCGAAATGCCGGATGCCGGCATGGCGCCGCTGCATATCGCCGCCCGCGATGGTCGGCTGGAAGCGATAAAGCTGCTGCTGCTGGGCGGCGCGGACGTCAATGAACATAATTTCCTCGAACGCACACCGCTGCACCTGGCGGCCGCCCAGGGCCACGCGGACCTGGTGGAAGAGCTGGTGGAACACGGCGCCGATATCGACGGCGTCGATGTCTTCGGCATGACGCCGCTGCACCTGGCCGTCTTCATGGGCTGCCGGGAGGTGGTGGAAGTGCTGCTGCGCCAGGGCGCGGAAGTAAACCTGCGCAGCGTAACGGAAATGACCCCCCTCGCCCTCGCCCTGCTGCGCAACGATGCCGGCATGACCCTGCTGCTGCGCAATCATGGGGGGCAGTATTGACATTGTGAATGCAGTTCTGACTGGTCTAAGACTAGTCCAAATTGATGTTGACCTTCTCGGCAGCCTTCCTGGACGAAGGACAAGAGTAGAAGGTCATCACTGGCGGGGCGAATTCGGGGGTATTCGCCCCGCCCGGCTAACACCCACTATTTCGGATGCTCGAATTTAGGCACATAGGTCTTAATGAATTCTTCTGCTTCCGCATATCTTTCGGTGGCAATCTTGTCCTGCTGGCTCATTCGTGCTAACCGGCACATTGCTTGTTCTTTGCCCTCGATCTCCATGATCACCCATGCCGCGAGGTGCCGTTCGGATGTCGATTTCGTCATTCGTATTCTTTCGACCATCACACCGATCGACGGCTCGCCTATCTGCACGAGAGCGACCGCTGATACATGATAAGCTTCACTCGGAAGCATTTCTTCGATATCGAAATCAGTGGGCACATACATGAACCTATTCGTCAATGCGACCACCGCTTCAGAAGCCCGCCAGGCACCGAGTAATTTTATCGAACGGTGTAAAGGTCCGTTAAATGCCTGGTCGATGTCTTCCTTTTCCAGTATTGCCAACACTTGTGCAATGTCGTCTTTCCGATTACTGACTAACGTATCGAATGCCGCTTGTCTTATGAGCGGTTCCGGACTTTGCAGCCTGATAATTGTAGGAATTTGGGTATCTTCGCCGTTAGCAACTGTATGTGTACCCACGATTGATAAAACCAGTCCCAACAGACCGATAGCAACCATTCCACACCATATGCTTATTGTCCGAAGTCGAAGTTTCAACATGGAATCCTCCTTTAAACGATATACCGCATGCAAGGGTACCTAGCGGACAATACCCTCAATTCGTGATGGTGATGGACAATTGCTGCAGGTCTGACGCATGAGGTGTTGAAGAATCTTCAGCTTCTACCGTAAATGTATATATACCAGCCGTAGTCGGTGTGCCGCTGATGGTCCCTGAACTACTGAGAGATAATCCTGGGGGTAAAATTCCACTATCAACAGTCCAGGAAATCGGAGTGGTCCCGCCGGTAGATGCGAGTGTCTGGTTGTAAGCTGTATTCACAGTGCCGTTCGGCAAAGTTGTGGAGGTGATAGTGATGCCGGTGACCGGAATATTCCCCCAATACGAATTGCCTGATGGAATTTCATTATCATAGGTATTATCCAGTTCCCAGTTAGCGCCATTTTTTCTGATAGAAACAAAGGTATGCCAATAATAATAATCCGAACAGATTGTTCCGTTAGGGCCTGTCGTACTGTCCAATCCTACGCGAACCCATTCACGCATATTCATTTTTTGCACACGGGCATCGCCTGTCCCATTAATACCCGGTTGATCAGTCCCGTAGACATGGCCATTACCATCCCATGGATTATTATCTTCATCACCTTGACCGCCATCATCGGATTCCCAACTGGCGCTATGATCTTCAGTAATCGACCAGGTTCCTCCGATATTTTTCCAATATTTAGTACGTTTATCTCTGCTCACATCCCAATTGACCTTACTCTTCGCGATAATATCATCATTTCCATCAGTGAGTAGCACATCAGGTTTGATGGTGAATTCAATTTCGCATCGATTGCGCCAAATACCATCACCATCAGGCGCACCAATAACACCAGTGCTGGTAAATCCTTGCGAATTATCTGCGAAACGATTGGTGCTGCTCTGCCCGTCGGCAGGTTCGTAACCTGTTGATTGTGCACCTATAATATATACAATCTGGCTATAGCTGCTAGTGCCGCAGTTGGCCGTCAAGGTTTCTTTCGCCCAATTCGCTTTTGTGAACTTCCGTTTTAATATATCACCGGCATCGGTTCCACCCGACCATGACACAAGATTGGGGGACAGGGCATCACCTCCGGTCACTACGGGATCGAGGATTGCCACCACTTGGACATACCCACTCCCTTTAATCGCGGCACAGACATCCGTGTTCGCTGGAGCCGAGTCACCATCTAAGTCATCAGTAGCACCGTTTTCGACATTTATATCAGCAACCCTACAGACTTTGATTGTGACGATATTAGTTTCAGTGGTCCCTCCTGGTGGTGAGATTAGATCACCGACACCTTTAAAGAAATATGTCCCTGGCGTGTTTGTTGGTATAAAGCCTTCGGTTTCTGATGAACTTGTACTTCCCGTGGTACCATTTGTTTCAATCGTTGCAACATCAGTCCAGGTTTCCGGATCAATACCTGTTCTCCGCTTGAGCTTTACATCTCCAGGATAACCCTCACCTGCTGCATCTACCTCGACACGCCAGGTGATACTCGTCACATCTGGGCTGGCCGGAATCACGAGTACTTCCTCATCATTCGCATATAAAGTGAGTCCGGTACCATTTGGGAAACCGGCCCAGCTTACGATAATACTGCCACATAACAATATCCACAAAATGCTATAGCGTAAAAGAGTCTTCATCTGATTACCTCCCCTTTTAAAATCCTTGAACCAGGAGATCACCATTAGTGCGTGTATTAGCATCACGCTTCTGTTGCTGCCACCAGGCTGCACGTTCTTTCTCACGTTCGATTAAATATTGCTTGATTTCTTCGCGTATTGCCACCATCTTTGTCCCCTGGATGATAGTGGCGCCGTGTTGAGCAATGAAGCGGCCTAACAGCATCAGTTGGGCAGTTGTTAATCGAGAATCGGGTGCCCGACCGTTTACCTCGTAACTGAGATCCATGGTACGAAAGACCTTATAACACCAGCCGCATAGTCGAGAGGTAGCCAGGCCAGTCATCCCCCAGTCAGGCTGGCAGGTGGCGAATCCCGCGTTTTGCGCTGTTTGCCATAATTCTCGATCAAGTTCTTTTATTTCATTGGCACGCATGCGGTTGACTAACGGTGAAAACAGATTAGGTCCGTCTGAACATTCTACGCTGTGAAGATTGATCACGATCTCCAACCGATGTCCGGCATCGGTTCGATTCACAAGATATTTGGCATATTCGACAGCTTCGGGGCGAACAGGTTTGATGTTTCGAAAGAGATTCGCATTGGTAAACACCGCTCGGGCCGACATATCTGGGTCAAATATCGGCACGAGAAGCCAATCATTCTGCCGGCGGGCCATTCTTGCTGTCGGGTCATCGGAGAGCAGCCAGCGCAATATGCCTTCGATCGCCCAGCTTCCATCCGGTTCGGTAGCATGCTCGCGCGCATAAGCCAGGATAGATGGACGCGTTGTCGGAGCGTTATTGAGATCAGGCGGTTCGAGACGTATCACCGTCAATGTCCGACCATCTGGCGTCGTTCCTATCTCATCAAGAAACACTCCCGGCAGATTCGCCGCGCGCAGACGCTGCAGGAAGGCTTGCTGATAGGTATAAGTGTATGGCACCCTCATGGCGATTGATGCCGAGGACTGTTCGAAGGTCGCCGTGAAACGGCAGATATTGACGTTGGTCAACACCTGAACCGGGTCGATTTCACGCCAGGGATACCAGCTATTCCCATCCGGGGACAGGAATTGTTCGGCCAAATTGGCGGGGATTACCGTTTGCTCGGGAAGCGGTCCGGCGCCGGCATCCTGGTCGCCGGCACGGAATAAATCATCCGCGATCCAGTGCCCGTTCGTTCCCTTGGTATATCCGATATAACTATCGTAAAGCGTGGGGTCGGCAAAGGTTAAAAATGGCCGTAATCCCTGCCACTTAGCGACATTGGCCGGTTCGGTGGTATCTTTGCCGGCCAGGGAGATGCCGAAGGTGATCTGTTGTCCGATTGGTAGATTGATAAATGATCCGGCGAACCAATTGTGAGCCTGAGATTCGATGTTCAGCACCACATTCGACGGCGATATGAGCTCGCTTACCCCCAGGTTGAAGCCGTCCCGCGGCACGATGGCGATGCCGGGCGCCTCTGTCGCTGGCAGTGCTTCCTCCTGCTGGGCAAGCACGGGCAGGACCGCCGGCAGAGCGAGCAGCAGGCAGAAGAAAAGCGATATTCGGCTTTGCGGATTAAAAAGATTCATTTTGGTTTCTCGCAAAGGCGCAAAGACGCAAAGGTTATTGGTTTGGCGCGCGGGCGCTGGATTCGGTGATGATGGGCTGGACGGTCTGGCCTACCAGGTTCACGCCGCCATTGACGATCGTGCGCGGGCCGTGGAGGAGGAGGCCGACGGGGCCTCCTTGCACGGTGAGGCCGGCGGCGGTGAGGGTGACGGGGCCGTCGCCTTGCGGTTCATCCTCCAGGTAGACGCCGGCGACCACGGAATTCGAGATGGTGACGCCGCTGAAGAGCGCGCCGCTGGGGCGGGCGAAGCCGAACTGGTCGTGCGGGTAGTAGTTCATGAACCAGAGGCCGTATTTAGACCCGGAGATGGCGCAGTTGGCGAGGGTGATATTGGTCGGGTTATAGGTGGGCGCCTCCCAGATCAGCACCCCGGCGTCGCCGCCGCTGATGGTGTTGTCGGTGGCGAGGATCTTCGACTCGTGCTCGATATAGAGGATCGACAGGCCGGCGGTGGGGAAGGCGTCGTCCGTCTCGCGGCAGGAGGTAATGGTGATATTGTTGCCGGACACCTGCGCCTCCGGGCCCAGGTGGCGCGTCATGTCGTTGAGCAGATGCAGCCCGATGCCGGCAAGCGAGGCATGGATGGTGTTATTGGTGATGATGGGAGCGGCGACCCCATCGGTGCTGGAGAGGAAGTGGATGTCGATGCCGGTGGCCACCTGGGTGAAGCTGTTGTTCGCCACCTGCACGTTCTCGCGCTGCACCCACACCCCGGTGCCCCACACCGGCGGCATGTCGCCGGGGTTATCCGGCCAACTGCTCTTGGGCAAGTTGTCGATTTTGTTATACAGCACCGCGCTCATCCCGCCCGCCTGCACCGGCCAGCCGGGATTAACGATGCTGACCGCATCGCAGCGCAGGTTGCGAATGATGTTGTGAGCGACGATCAAGCCTTCGACGTGCACGTCGCGCGTGGCGATGCCCGAGGCGGCGTTGCAGTCAACGCCGTTGAGCAGCTCGCCGCCGGAAAATTCGGGGTTGTCGCCGTCTAATTCTAGTCCGGCTATCGAGACGTTGTTCGCCTTCACGCCGATCAGAATGCCACCCGGCAGCGAGGTATCGTGAGTAGGCGGCACGATGCGCGTCTCCGCCCCGCGCGTCTCGGGACCGTTGGGATCGACACCATATTGAGCCCCGCGCAGCGATAGCGGCTTGTCGATGACCAGCCGCTCGGCATAAACGCCCGCCGCGACCGATACTATCCCGCCGTCGGACACCCGGTCGATTCCCTGCTGGATAACCGCGAAGGCGTCGTTCTGCCAATGAAGCCCGCCGCAGTTATTGGGGCCGGTCCAGTTGGAGTTAACGAAGACCCGGTCAGGGGCGGCGCGGGCGGCCACGCCCAGGACGAGTGCGAGGAGGACGAGGAAATACCGAGCATTATTACGCACGATGCGCTCCCTTCCGGCCCTGCCGGCGGAGACGCGAGGCGTAGGATAATCCGTGCTGCTACTTCAGACCTGTTGCGCTGTATTTAAAACGAATCCTACCCTCGGATGCCGCCGCCATGCGGGCACGCGGAGAATCACCTTATGTGACGGTCCGTATCATGCTCGCCCCACCGCGCGATCAGTGGAAAGACGAGCAGGGTTATGTCTATCGTTCAATGCATGTGCAAGCAACTCGCCATGCGCCTGTATTGCTATTTGGACTATTTTACCACCAGGCACATGAATTGCGCAAGGGGAAAATGGGAAAAATAAAATTCCTTAGATTAAGAAAGTATAAATATTGCTTTTCAGATAAAAAGCATTATGGCGCCTGCTCCCAACTCAAACCTTAGACCTTCCTCTCCGCATTCTCTGTGTGAAACCTTCCCCATCTCAAAACTCAAAACTCAAACCTTCTCCGTGGTTATTGCTATTAAATTAACCTACTTAACGTTAATATCTGAACCTTCTGCCAATATCTCCCTGAAAAACCGGGGATCTGCGGGGATCTGCGGGTTTCCGTGCGCCGGCAGGAACAGCCCCTCCCCTGACGAATTAACCCCAAAACGGAAAGGCGGAGACGGCGATGAGTGATGACGGCGCGCGGTCGTTCGAGGTGGCGGAAGGCGAGGTGTTCGGCGACCTGCTGTCGGCAGGACGCGGCGAGACGGACCGGCGGCTCAAGGTCGGGCTGCTCTCGACCGGCTATTTCGAATTCTGGCCCATGTACCCGGCGCTGAAGGGGATGGCCGAAGCGGACGCCCGCGTCGTGCGCGACCGGCTGGCACTGAAGCACGAGATCGTCGACTCGGGGCTGGTCGATACCATCGACAGGGCCGATGTCGCGGGCCGGCGGTTCCGCGCCGGGCAGATCGACGTGCTCATCCTCGCCTACCGCACCTACATCCCTGATGCCTACGTTCACCAACTCCTCTCCCACCTGCCGGGCGTGCCGCTGCTGCTCTTCGCGTCGCAGTCGCGGCAGGAGCTCGACCCGGACGACGATTACCAGGGCGTGCTGCGCAACAGCGGCCTGATGGCGCTGGTGCAACTGGTGTGCGGCTTCCGCAAGATGAAGGACGGCCCGCGCCGCGTCGAAACGGTGGTCGGCAGCATTCATGACGACGAAGCCTACCGCGCCATCGATCGCTATCTGGACGTGCTGTCGATCTACCTGCGCCTGAAGACGATGACCTTCGGCGTGATCGGACACGTCTTCCGCGGCATGTTCGACTTCGAATACGACAAGACGAGCGTGAAGGGCGCGCTGGGGCCGGAGGTCATCAATATCCAGCTCGATCACCTCGCGGCAGCCTGGGAGCAGGCGCCGGCCGACGATGCCGACGTGCGGGCGCTGCTCGCCCGCGCGCGGGACGCCTACGCCATCGACGGGGTGGGGGAAGGCGACCTGCTGAACGCCGCCCGCGTCGCCGTCGCCCTCCGGCGGCTGGTAGGTCGCTTCCGCCTGGACGGCATCGCGCTGCTCTGCCAGCACTTCATCGAGAAGAAATTCAAGACCACTCCCTACCTCGGGTTGTCCGAGCTGCACGGCGCGGGCTTCCCCTGCGTGACGGAAGGCGACGTGATCGGCCTCATCATGATGAAGGCCATGCACGCGCTGACCGGCCATGTGCCTTTCTTCCTGGAATGGAGCGAATTCGACGTGAAGCTGAACGCCTGGATGCTGCTCGGACACGGCTTCGGTGACCCGGGCCAGGCGCGGGAGGGACAGGTGCGGCTCACCCCGTCCGCCGAGCAGTGGGGGCTGGAGGGGACGGGGTGCAGCACCCTCTTCACGCCCGACCCCGGCCCGTGCACCATCGCCCATTTCGTCCAGCAGGCGGACGGCTGGCGGATGTTCCTCACCGGTGGAGAGATCCTCGACCGGGAGCCGCTGCCGATCAACGACGTGCACGCCGTGGTGCGCGTCGAGCGGCCCATTAAAGAGTTCACCGAGCTGCTGGTGAAGGCCGGCGTGCCCCACCACGCCATCACCGCGCGCGGCGACATCCGCCGGGAATTGACGCAACTGGCCGGGCTGATGGACATGCCGGTGGTGAC
>Ga0172375_10003917_pt1 | contig 22358 bp, 22 predicted proteins | sample LakKiv1m_FD_114537 | JGI IMG/M metagenome (GOLD analysis project Ga0172375, IMG submission 114537) | Freshwater microbial communities from Kabuno Bay, South-Kivu, Congo - kab_092012_11.1m | ecosystem: Environmental > Aquatic > Freshwater > Lake | place: Democratic Republic of the Congo... | reverse complement strand
TGTACCTCCTTTTAATTAGCCGCTTATAACGGCTATGTGGTTAATATGTATTTCCCACAAAAAGGATACACCCTTTCTTATTTACTTATCAAGAGAACTTACACACAATATTTTACATTATCCGGTTAAAAATGCCAATAAAGAAACCGGCGTGATAAATGCCGGTATTAATAATGCGGCAGTAACCGTAGATATTACGCGAGCAGACGGTAAAACCAGGATAAAAGTTTCAGCAAGAAAATATTTTCTTCCAAAACCAGAAATTGCACGCGGTATAATTTATAGAATAAAAGAAGAATTGAAATGAGGCCAATATTTTTCTGTGCCAGCAGGGCTTGAAAAATGACGCGCTCATTAAAAAGGAGGTTTTATGCTTAAAGGTTTGTCTAAGTTTTTGCTGGTTGCCGTTTTATTGTTTAATTCTACCGGTTGTGTTGCAATTGTTGCCGGAACTGCGGGCGGAGCAGGAACAGCTCTGTGGCTTGGAGGAAAAGTCAGCGAGGAAGTAAAAGTTCCTCTTAAAAATGCCGTAAGCGCTACTACTTCTGCGTTAAAATCAATGCGGCTTGAAATTACGAAAACTACAGTCAAGGATGAAGTGGCGCAGATTAAGAGTAAATATACCGACGGAAGAGTTATTTGGGTAGACATAAAAAAAATAACACAAGATTCTTCCCAGATTGAGATACGTGTAGGCATGAAGGGCGATAAAGAAGCGTCTACTAAAATTTTAGAGAGAATTAAAAGATACCTTTAAGCAATTTCCGGTACCCGGCAGTTATATCCCGGATAGGCCGGAGTCGACTTTGCGGTATAGTTTGGCTTAAGGTTGGCGGTTATTCTTTTTTTAAAGCTAAAAACGCTTAAAGGGAATGCTATTCTCAGAAATACTTGCGTTAATTGTTTTTATTTTTTTCTGGTGGTTTATATATTCCCACGAGATAAAATTCCTCATTTCATTTTTCAAGCATAAAAAATTACCCGCAAGCTTGTTTATAAAATTTATCCATGCATTTGCAATCCTGGGCATTATTTGTTTTTTTTATAGCTACCTTATCGAACCATATCGGCTTAAAGTCAACCATATTAATCTTATAAGCGCCAAAATCAAGAAAGGTTTTACTATAGTTCAAATTTCTGATTTGCACTGCGATATAAGAATACGTAATGAAGAAAAATTAGTTAAAATTATAAATGAAATTAATCCCGATATAATAGTATTTACCGGAGATGCGATAAATACGGAAAAAGCTTTAGGTGTTTTCCAGAAAACTCTAAAGGCTCTTAAGGCGAAATCAGGAAAATTCGCAGTAAGAGGTAATTTTGATGTTTGGCAGTGGAAAGATATCAGCCTTTTTAAGGGCACGGGATTTGTCGAGCTGGATGGAACATCGGCAAACTTTACAAATGATGGCCAGTGTATAATAATTTCCGGATTAGCCGCAGAAAACAATATCGAAAAGTTAAAATTTCTGGAAAGATTTTCCGAAAATTGTTACACTGTTTTGCTTTTTCATTATCCGGGCATAAACGAAGCGCTCAGAGGTTCGTTTATAGATTTGTATTTGGCGGGGCATACGCACGGAGGGCAATTTTCGCTGCCGTTTTACGGCGCTTTAGTTACAATGTCTTCGTTTGGTAAAAAATACGAAGCAGGCCTTTACGCGCTTTCTCAAAACAGGTATTTATATGTAAATAGAGGCGTGGGTATGGAAGGCGGTTTTTTCCCAAGGCTAAGATTTTTCTCAAGGCCTGAAATTGCAGTTTTTCATATTAATCCGGAAAAAGTGAAGCTCAACGAGCCAACAGCCGTGCCCTGCACCATACGGTGCGAGGGCGTGGCCTCTTGACTTTCGGGGTTTCGCTGTGGAGAGAAACCCCGCACCGCCCGCCTTTAGCGGACTGGTGCGTGGGTAAAATAAATGAGAAATTACAAAACCTTCATTAACTTGCCGCAAATTTTCCGCTTAGTAGGCTTTTGTGCCTATCATATCGTCTAATTATTATTTAGTGGTGCTTCGAATGGGTTGATTTTCTTACTTGTTGCCATACTGCGCTTACGAAAATTTCTCTAAAAAGCCGTTGACAAAGAAGGTAGGATTATGGTATTCTTTTACTATATAGTTATACTTTTCATACTAGTCATACCAAAAAGTTTTTAAACCTTTGTTAATAAGCGCGGCATAAGCTAGATTTCTTATAGAAAAATCTAAAAAGGAGGGAACAATGGGTAATTTCCCAAAATTTTATGGCAAAGTGCCGGTAGGGACCAAGGGACAAATTGTTATTCCGGCAGAAGCAAGAAAAATAATGAATATTAATCCGGGTGACAATGTGATTATTATCTCCGGACCGCCTCATCACAACAGGATTGTTAGCATTATTCCGGAGGATGAGTTCACTAAATTCTTGAAATTTTTTGAAGAACAAGTAAGTAATTTAAAAAAAGTAGTTTCTGAATAATAAAATAAATTAGTAATATAGTATATATAAAGACTATTTCCGGCTGTCGATATAAAGCCAGCTTAACAATTAGAAAAGACAACAATGTTTTTTCAAAACCTAAAATTTCATTTGGAGAAAAATGAAAAGTAAAATCAATTATTTTAATTTTAGATTTGCAACTTTTGCTGCCATGCTGACGAGCATTTCATTTTTGTTGCTCGCATCCGGCTGCGCAAAGAAAAACGCACCACAGCCAGAGGGGCCTGAAGTGGCTGTGGTCGAGATGCATCATGAAAGCGTAACCATTACGACTGAATTGCCTGGGCGTACTGCTGCTTTTCGTATTGCGGAAATTCGTCCCCAGGTCAGCGGCCTTATCCAGAAGCGTTTGTTTACGGAAGGCGCTGAAATTAAAACCGGCGATATGCTCTATCAGATTGATCCTGCTCCGTTTCAGGCGGCATACGATAGAGTTGAAGCTAATTTACCGGCTCTTAAGCTGAGAGCTGAGCGCTACAAAGAAGCGTTGATTGATAAAGCAGTCAGCCAGCAGGAATTTGATGATGCGGACGCTACCTTAAAACAGGCCCAGGCAGAATTGGAAACTGCACGCATCAATCTTGATTATACTCGCGTCATTTCCCCGATAAACGGCCGCATAGGTACTTCTAACGTAACAGAGGGCGCCATTGTTACTGCGTATCAATCAATGCCTTTGGCAACCATACAGCAGCTTGACCCTATTTATGTAGATATCCCGCAATCTACCACCGAATTGTTACGTTTGCGCCGTAGCTTGGAGGGAGGTAATCTTAATCATGATAAAACCAATCAGAACAAAGTAAAACTTATTTTGGAAGACGGTACGCCTTATTCTTCAGAAGGGATACTTCAGTTCCAAGATATAACAGTTGACCCGACAACAGGTTCAGTTATATTGCGCGTAATTTTTCCAAATCCGAACGGCATTCTTTTGCCGGGCATGTTTGTCCGGGCAATTATTATAGAAGGTATTAATGAAAAGGCCATCCTTGCTCCGCAGCAAGGAGTTTTTCGTAACCCGAAAGGCGAAGCATACGCTTTGATTGTGAATAGTGAAAGTAAGGTTGAGCAGCGGATGCTTGCTCTTGACAGAGCTATCGGCGATAAGTGGCTTGTTTCTTCAGGCCTTAATTCCGGAGACAGAGTAATAGTTGAAGGCGTACAAAAAGCCAGGCCGGGCACTCCAGTACAGGCTATTTTATTTAAGGCTGATAAGAATTAAACTTGAAAATTTATGCTATCAAAATTCTTTCTTAAGCGCCCTGTTTTTGCCTGGGTAATTGCTATTGTGCTAATGGTGCTTGGAGGCTTGGCAATTTATACCCTGCCAATTGCCCAATACCCTCCTATTGCACCGCCATCTATCAGAATTAGTTGTTTTTATACCGGCGCTTCAGCAGAAACCGTAGAAAACAGCGTAACACAGATTATTGAACAGCAAATGACCGGTTTGGACAAGATGCTTTATATGTCCTCAAGCAGTGATTCTTCCGGCAGCTCTTCGATTGAATTGACTTTTGCGCCGGGAACCGACCCTGATATTGCCTGGACCAAGGTACAGAATAAACTTCAGCTGGCAATGCCGCGGCTTCCGGATTCAGTGCAGCGCCGGGGTGTTTCGGTTCAAAAATCAACTCGCAATTATCTTTTGCTCGTAGGATTAGTTTCCGAAGACGGCAGCATGACGGATATGGATTTACGCGATTACATGCTTAGCGTAATTCAGCCAGTGCTTGCGCGTGTACCCGGAGTAGGCGAAGCAGAGGGGTTCGGCAATGAATACGCCATGCGCATCTGGTTTGATCCTAAAAAGCTGACCAGTTACGGATTGACAGTGCAAGACGTTACTCAGGCGCTACGAGATTATAATGTTGAAGTTTCCGGAGGCCAGTTCGGCGGTGCTCCGGCAGTAAAAGGACAGCGCTTGAATGCTTCTATTGTAGTGCAAAGCCTGCTTAGGACCCCGGAGGAGTTTTCTAATATTCCTATCCGCATCAATCCCGATGGTTCAACCATCCGTATTAAAGATGTAGGCCGCGCTGAGCTGGGCAGCGACACATCTGATACGAAGATTTACTTCAATGAAGGCCAACCTGCGACAGCTATTGCTATCCGTCAAGAGCCCGGCGCTAATGCGCTTAAGACCGTTGATGCAATTAAGGCTAAAATGGAGGAATTGAGCCATTATTTTCCCCAGGGGGTTAAGGTTAACTACCCTTACGATACTACGCCTTTTACTCGTGTAGCAATCAGCGAAGTGGTTAAGACTTTGATTGAAGCGATTTTTCTGGTTTTTCTGGTTATGTATTTATTTATGGGTAATATGCGGGCAACACTTATCCCGACAATCGCTGTACCGGTTGTGTTGCTTGGAACTTTTGCGGTGTTGGCGTTCTTTGGCTATTCGATTAACATGTTGACTATGTTTGCCATGGTTTTGGCTATCGGTCTTTTGGTGGATGATGCCATAGTTGTTGTAGAAAACGTGGAACGGCTCATGAGAGAGGAAGGGCTTTCGCCGCGCGAAGCTGCCGCCAAATCTATGGAGCAAATTACCCCGGCATTAATCGGTATCGGATTGGTACTTTCTGCGGTATTTGGGCCGATGGCTTTTTTCAGCGGTTCCACAGGTATTATTTATCGGCAGTTTTCCATAACCGTTATTGCTTCTATGCTTCTTTCAGTAGTCGTGGCCTTAGTCTTAACTCCGGTTCTCTGCGCTTCAATTTTAAAACCTGTTCCAAAAGGGCATGAGCCTGCAAAAAACGGGATTTGGTTTTTACGCCCCTTCTTTAGCTGGTTCAACCGGAATTTTTTTAAGACCCGCGATTTTTACGTGCGCATTGTAGGCAGTTCGTTTAGCCGTAATACGCGTTATATTTTTGCTTATTTTTTAATTGTGGCAGCTATGTTGGTTGTCTTTTTAAGAATGCCTACCGGTTATCTGCCGGATGAGGACCAGGGCATTTTGATTATTATGGGTAATTTACCTTCAGGTTCTACGCTTGAGCAGTCCGAAGCTCTTATGGGAAGAGTCCAGCAGTATTTCACAACAAAAGAGAAGAATGCAGTTGAATCCATTTTAACGATTGCCGGTATGAACCAGGCCGGACACGGGCAAAATACCGGTATGGCTTTTATCAAGCTTAAGGATTGGGAATTGCGCAAAAGTGCAAGCCTTAAAGCCGATGCCATAGCCAACCGCGCTATGAGAGAATTTGCTTCCTATAAAGAAGCACTGGTTTTTGTTTTTTCTCCGCCGGCGATTATTGAATTGGGCAGCGCCAAAGGGTTTGATTTTCAATTGCAGGACCGCGGCGGCGCAGGGCATGAAAAGCTGATGGAAGCGCGTAACCTGCTTTTAGGTATGGCATACAATGACCCGCGCCTTGCCCGCGTGCGCGCCAATGGATTAGAAGATGTGGCTCAATACAAAATAGATTTGGATTGGGATAAAGCCGGAAGCCTGGGGGTTTCTATTGCTTCTATCCAGGATACAATTTCTACTACTTTCGGCAGCAGTTATGTGAATGATTTTATTAAAGACGGAAGAATCAAACACGTGGACATTCAGGCTGACGCGCCATACCGTATGCTTCCTGAAGATTTGAAAAATGTTTATGTGCGTAATTCAAAAGGGAAAATGGTTCCTTATTCTTCGTTTGCCTCCGGCCACTGGATTTTTGGTTCCCCCAAACTTGAGCGTTACAATGCTTTTCCGTCCATTAATATTTTAGGAGAAGCAGCGCCAGGCAAGAGTTCAGGCGAGGCAATGAAGGCCGTGGAAGAGCTTGCTTCTAAGCTGCCCCGCGAGTTCGGCTACGATTGGACCGGAGTTTCTTATCAGGAGAGGCAATCAGGTGCTCAGGCAGCACCGCTTTACGCCTTTTCCATTTTAATTATCTTTTTGTGCGTAGCGGCATTATATGAAAGCTGGAGCATACCTATTGTTAATATGTTGATGTTGCCGCTTGGAGTTTTTGGAGCTACAGTAGCGACATCGTTACGCGGCATGCCCAACGATGTCTATTTCCAGATAGGGTTTCTTACTACTTTAGGTTTGTCCACGAAAAATGCCATACTGATTATCCAGTTTGCGCAGCACCGCCTGGAGCACGGAGAAAAACTCATCGAGGCAATTCTAGGTGCGGCTAAAACCAGGTTTCGTCCGGTTATTATGACCTCTTTGGCTTTCTTCTTCGGCGTATTGCCGCTTGCGATAACTTCCGGCGCCGGAGCAGGAGCGCAGAATGCTATTGGAACAGCAGTTGTTGGCGGTATGCTTTCTGCTACATTTATCGACCTTATTTTTATCCCGCTATTTTTTATCCTTGTGTCCCGCTTTTTTGGGCGCAGACAAAAACTGCAGGCAGAATCCGTAGCCGCCAATCCGGATATTACTGATTTGCGCAAGAAAAAGTAATATGAAACAAATAATTGTTTTTATTTTAGGAATTATTCTTTGTTTTAACGGTTGCACAATGGCGCCGAAATACCGCCGTCCGAAAGCTCCTGTTCCCGGCAATTGGCCAACGGGCGCTTCCTATCCGCAGATGCAGGCGGCTACAAAAGTTCTGGATGCCATGGAGTTAAAGTGGCAGGATTTTTTTACTGATCAGAAGCTGCAAAAAATTATCCAGATGTCTCTTAAGAATAACCGGGATTTACGGCTTGCTGCTTTGAATGTGGAACGCGCGCGCGCCTTATACGGTATTCAAGAAGCGGAATTGTTTCCGGTTGTTGATGCAGAAGGTAACATGATTAAACAGCGTTACTCTTCTGATTCTACACTTTCGGGGCAATCGTATATAGAAAAGCAATATAGCGCTGATTTAGGTATTACTGCCTGGGAAGTTGACCTTTTCGGCCGCATACGAAGCCTTACGAAACAGGCTTTGGAAGAATATTTAAGCTCGCAGGAGACCCGCCGCAGTACGCAGATTGCGTTGATTTCCGAAGTGGCAATGGCGTATTTGGTTATGGCTGCAGACCAGGAAAAGCTTGGTTTGGCCCAGTCTACCCTTAAAGCGCAGGAGAAAGCTTACGATTTAATTTTGCGCCAGCACAAAGCTAAGATAGTAAACGAAATAGATTTACGCCGGGCGCAAACCCAGGTTGACACAGCTAAAGGGGATGTTGTGCGTTATACGCAGCAAATAGCTCAGGATAAAAATGCGCTGGATCTTTTAGCCGGTTCTTCTGTTCCGGAAGATCTTTTGCCTGCTAATCTGGCAAGCGTTAAACCATTCGTGGATATTTTTCCCGGGCTATCTTCCGAAGTTCTCCTTAAACGCCCGGATATTGTGAGCGCGGAACATCAGTTAAAAGGTGCATATGCCAATATTGGCGCGGCGCGGGCTGCTTTTTTCCCCGGCATTTCAATAACAACCGCAGTGGGCTCTGTAAGTAATCAATTCTCCGGACTGTTTTCCGGCGGTAAAGGCGCGTGGTCCTTTGCGCCGCAGATTGTGATGCCAATTTTTGATGCCCGTATTTGGGCTGCATATAGAGTTAGCAACGCAGACCAGAAAATTGCGTTGACCCAGTATGAGAAAACTATCCAGACAGCTTTTAAAGAGGTAGCGAATGTCCTTGCAGTGCAGGGTACAGTGAATGAACAAATAAGGGTGCAGGAGTCTATGGTTAATTCCGCAGAGAGAGTTTATTATCTTTCACGTAAACGTTATGTAAATGGAATTGACAGCTATCTTAGCGTCCTCGATGCACAGCGCTCGCTTTATAGCGCACAAAAAGAACTTATTATTATGCAACTTTTTAAACTCATCAACGAAGTAAGGGCTTATGCGGTACTAGGCGGAGGTGCATAGTAAAACGCAGTAAGCCCGGGGTTTGATAGAAATCTACATTAGAAACTTAAGTTGTGTTTATTTCACGCTTACGATAATATATTCATAAATCATAAACAAGAAACAATATGCGAACAAGTTTTATAGTATTCTCGTTGTTGCTCTGTTATTTTTGTTCGCAAGCGCAAGCGCAAGAGACACTTTCCTGGCAGGATTGTGTTAAGGAAGCTGCTAAAAATAACCCGGATTTGATTGCGGCAGTTGAAAATGTTAACCAGCAGAAAGCCGCCAAAGACATAACAGCAAGCACGTTATATCCCCAAATTACAAGCAGCTTGAATGCGACTAGCGCAAGAACAGCCGGCACGGATGCAAAAGGAAACGCTATCAGCACAACCGGAGATTCTTATTCTTATGGGGTTAGCGGAACGCAGCTGGTGTTTGACGGATTTAAAACCATTAATGACGTAAAAGCCGCTTCCGCAACCGTAAAAGCCGCCCAGGAAGCTTATCGTTTTACATCTACCCAGGTAAGGCTTGAGCTGCGTAATGCATTCGTTAATTTGTTGAATGCTCAGGAAGCAGTAAAGGTTAATGAAGAAATTGTAAAAATCAGAAGAAGCAATTTAGTGCTCATAACTTTACGTTATCAGTCCGGATTGGAGCATAAGGGTGCGTTACTGACTGCAGAAGCAAATCTCAGCCAGGCTAATTTCGGACTTTCGCAGGCCAAGAGGGATATTGGGTTGGCTCAGCGCCAATTAATAAAGGCGATGGGCGCAAAGGGATTTGAGCCGGTATACGCAAAAGGCGATTTCGCGGTTGCTGATTCCGCAAAAATAAAACCTGACTTTGAGGAAATTATAAAAAATAATCCTTCGCTTCTGGAGGCAATAGCTAAAAGAAATTCAGCCGCATTTAGCATAAAATCAGCTTATGGAAATTTTGCTCCGCAGCTTACAGGTTCAGCCGGCGCCAACAAGGCCGGTTCCAGATGGTCGCCTAACGGAGATGAATGGAACCTGGGTTTGGGTTTAACTATGCCTATATTCGAGGGCGGTTTAAGAATGGCGGAGTTGTCTCAGGCTAAAGCCGCATATAACCAGGCGAAGGAGAATGAGAGAAGCACAAAGGACTCAGCTGTCGTCAGCCTTGAGCAGACCTGGGTTGGACTTCGGGATGCTATTGAAACTGTTGATGTCCAATATAAATCGCTTCTTGCAACTCAGGAACGGGCAAAGATAGCTGATATGGAATTTTCTACCGGTTTCATGACTTACGATAACTGGACAATTATCCAGGATAATCTTGTTTCGGCAAAAAGTAACTATCTTAGCAGCCAAACAAACGCCTTGTTGGCTGAAGCCAGTTGGATACAGGCGAAAGGAGAGACGCTTGAATATGCGAACTAAACTGATAAAAATTATTTTTGTTTTATTGGTAATAGGAATAGCAGTTGCTGTTTGGTATTTCAAGTTCAAGCCCGCAGAGGAAAGTGCAGAGATTACAAAAGAAATTCAACCGGTTACAGGCACTATAAGTACAACCATTTCTACAACAGGGACAGTTTTACCTAAAAACAGATTAGAGGTAAAGCCTCCGGTTGCCGGCAGAATAGAGCAAATATTAGTTCAGGAAGGCCAGGATGTAAAAAAGGGAGAGGTTATTGCCTGGATGAGCTCAACAGAACGTGCGGCAATGCTTGATGCGGCAATGGGCCAGGGAGAAGAAGCTTTAAAGTACTGGAGGGATGTTTATAAGGCAATTCCCCTAACTTCGCCGATTGACGGAGAAGTTATTGTTGCAACAACTCAACCCGGACAAACTGTTACCGTCTCCGATGCTGTAATTGTTTTATCCGATAAATTAATAGTCCGCGCGCAGGTTGATGAAACTGATATTGGCAAAGTTAAACTAAATCAAAAAGCCGTCATCACCCTGGATGCGTATCAGAATACAAAAATAAAAGCTGTGGTTGAACATATCTATTATGAGTCGCAGACAGTTAATAACGTTACTATCTACCAGGTTGATTTAACACCGGAGGCTGTGCCGGATTTTTTTCGTTCCGGCATGAACGCTACTGTTGAATTTATAGTAAAAAGCAAAGACGATGTTTTACTTCTTCCCCTTGAAGCAGTGCATAAGGAGAAAGATGAAAGCTTTGTCTATGTTGCTGGTAATGCTGGTGAGCAGGTTAAAAAAGTTGTTACTACCGGTGCGTCTGACGATAAAAACATAGAAATTGTTTCAGGCGTTGACCAGAACGACAAGGTAATTGTAAAAAGCAAAAAATTCGTCATTCCTGATGCCGCGGCAACTGCCAGCCCTTTTATGCCTTTTGGAAGAGGAAGAGGCACTTCTGCTAGAAGATAAAATGGTAGAACTTAAAAATATTTCAAAAACTTATCAAATGGGCGAGGCAGAGGTTAAGGCCCTCTCTGACGTCTCGTTGAAAGTTTCAAGCGGGGAATTCCTTGCGATCATGGGGCCGTCCGGTTCCGGCAAATCTACACTTATGCATATCCTGGGGCTTTTAGACCGGCCTGATTCAGGAGGATATTACCTTGGAGAAAAGAAACTCAACGATTTTGCCGATATTGAATTGGCAGCTATACGCAACCGGTTACTAGGCTTTGTGTTCCAGCAATTCCATTTATTACCCAGGATGACGGCGCTTGAAAATGTAGAGCTGCCTTTAATCTACGCTGGTAAAAGGCATTTGAAAGAAAAGGCAAAACAAAGGCTGGAAGAGGTTGGCCTTGGCAATAGAATGTTGCACCGTCCAAATGAGTTGTCCGGAGGCCAGCAACAGCGGGTAGCCATAGCCCGCTCCTTAGTTAACGACCCTTTGGTAATTTTTGCGGATGAACCGACCGGAAACCTTGATTCAAAAAGTAAGGAAGAGATAATTTCAATACTTAAAGATTTAAATAAAAAGGGAAAAACTATTATTATGGTTACTCACGAAAATGAAATGGCCGTGCATGCCACGCGAGTTATACGCATGTTTGACGGAAAAATTATTTCCGATGAAAGAAAGGTAACTTTGCCTAAGCCTTCGGGAGAAAACCAGGCAGATAAAATAATAGATGAGGTATTATCTAAACATGAAAAAAAAGCAAGGGAAATACAATTTTTTGAATATCTTTTGCAGGCGGCTCAAGCAATGTTATCGCACAAAATGCGGTCATTCCTGTCTATCCTTGGAATATTAATAGGCGTTACCGCCGTCATAGCCATGCTTGCTGTCGGCACCGGAGCAAAAGAGTCAATCGAAAAACAGTTATCATCTTTAGGGTCGAATCTTATTTTGGTGATGCCGGGGTCTTCAAAGATACACGGGATAGCGGGAGGAGCAGGCAGCGTTACTCGTTTTACGTTCCAAGATGCCGCAGCGATTGAAAAACTTGACCACGAAGTGAAAAGAATTAACCCTTCAGTCAGCGGAAAAGGACAGATAGTCTATGGAAATAATAACTGGAGCACTCAGGTAGAAGGCGACGGAGTAAATTATCCTGATATTCGTGCCGCAGTGCCCATAGTAGGAAGATTTTTTACTGAAGATGAAGTAAGGAGAAGGGATAAAGTTGCTGTTCTTGGGGCGACGGTTATAAAACAACTCTTCGGTGACGCCAACCCTGTCGGCGAAACAATAAAAATAAATCTCATTAATTTTAAAGTTATCGGAGTGCTTCCCGTAAAAGGAGCGACAGGTTTCCATGACCAGGACGATATAGTGATTATTCCGGTTACTACAGCGATGTACAGGGTTTTTGGAAAGGATTATCTTGACTCAATTTTTGTAGAAGCAACCAGCCCTGATGTAATATCGAAAGCCCAGGACGATATAACCAACATTATTATAAAACAGCACCATTTGGTTACAAAGGACGAGCAAGATACGTTTCAGATACGCAACATGGCGGATATTAAAAATACGCTGGAAACAACTACCAAAACAATGTCTTTATTATTAGGCGCTATAGCTGCGATATCTCTTTTGGTGGGCGGTATAGGAATTATGAATATTATGCTCGTGTCGGTAACAGAGCGTACCCGTGAAATCGGATTGCGTAAAGCAATGGGAGCAACTAATAAAGATATTATGATACAATTTCTTATTGAATCCGTACTGATGGCGTTCCTTGGCGGGATATCCGGAGTTTTATTGGGCGCAGGTATATCCTTGCTTATAACTGTTTTTGCCGGGTGGGCTGTCAGAGTTTCAATGGCTTCCGTAATTCTCGCAACAACATTTTCTTTGGCTGTAGGGATAGTTTTCGGGCTTTGGCCTGCGCGCCAGGCATCCCAGCTTGACCCGATTGAAGCATTGCGATACGAATAAGGTTATCTGCGTGATAACTGAAAAAGCATTTCAAAGAATAGAATCTCTCTGGTATGATAAGTTAGCAAGGAGGTATCTGTATGGACAACGAAACGATACAAAAACCAAACCATTTTAAGCAACAACCGCGGCATCTTTCGGTATTGGCAGTCTTAAGCATAATTCTAAGCCTTTTTTTCTTTATACCCATAGTTTCAGGATTGTTCGGGATTATTTTAGGTGCAATTGCTTTATACAGTATTGCTATACATAAAGATGAATTAAGGGGCAGGGCTCTGGCTGTAACAGGTATTATTCTAGGATTGGGACAGCTTCTTCTGGCTATAGTTTTTTTATCAATTATTGTGTTTGCGCTAGTTTTCGCAGGAGCTGTCAAGCGTCCGCATAGCTCCCTACACGGAGAATCGTACCCAAAAAAAGATTACGGAGCAATGGTCAACGTAAATGAATTCAATTTCTGCAATGAAAAAGGAATTTCTTTTAGAGCCGAAGGTAAGCCGAAAGAGGCCTTGCAGGCATATCAGGCTGCCCTGAATGTATCTAAAAAAGAAATGGGAATTGCCTATTACGGCATTGGTTCTATTTGTATGGATTTAGGCCAATATGATAAGGCGCTTAGTGATTTTGACAAAGCGATAGAATGCAATCCAAACTTATATGATGCTTACCAAAATAAAGCTGTTACCTATAGGCTAATGGGCCGCTATCAGGATTCAATTGACGCCTGCAAAGAAACAATAGCCCGCTTTCCTGATTTTGCGCGTGCATATTGCAGCATGGGTTGGGCATATGAATATCTTGGTAAATACAGAGAAGCCATAGAGGCTCATTTGGAAGCGATCCGTATGGAACCCGGGTGGCAATTTCCCAGGCAGAGGATAGAATGCTGTCTTAGCGCGCTGAAGGATGAAAGCACGAGGCCTGAGGTGGAAGAAAAAATAAAACAAATAGAATTAAAAAAGAATACCCGCAGCCTTAAGCCTTAAACGAAAACAGCAAAATTAAACTTTTTGTCAGCGCTATTACAAATATAGAAAATAGTGTTAATATTCTTTAAGCGTGATAAAATTACTACAATAATCTTACCGGAGCGTAAATCGACATAAAAGATGGCATCAAGGGAAAAAATTGATTTAGCTGCTATTTCAGAGGAGGACCTTCTCAACCTTAGCATAAAAGACCTGCCTCTAACTATGGAAGGTACCTGGCTTGCCGACTGCGTCAAAGAACTTTATCAGGAACTTGAGCAAAAAGGCATAAAATTTAAACCGGTATGCTACTTGGCCGATGAATGGTTTGCTCCTGACCAGGACCCTCAGGTCGGTATACCATTTTATTTAGCCCACCCTGCGCTTATAAAACTTGAAAAAAAGATGATGCTTGAAGCGGAAGGAGAAACAAAGGCCTGGTGTATGCAACTACTTCGCCATGAAGCAGGGCATGCCATCAATTATGCTTACAAATTATACCAGTCGCCTGATTGGAAAAAAATATTCGGCCAATTTTCCAAAGCATACGCGGATGCTTACAGGTTTAAACCTTACAGCAAAAGCTTTGTGAGGCACCTGGAAAAATATTATGCACAATGCCACCCTGATGAAGATTTTGCTGAAACCTTTGCCGTTTGGCTGTCGCCCGGAGTTGACTGGAGAAACCAATATAAAGGATGGAAGGCCGTAGAGAAGCTTCAATATGTTGAGGAAATAATATCGGAGATAAAAGACAAGCCGCCGTTAGTTAAAAACGGTAAAAAATACCGCAAAGCTTCTTCGCTGGATATTACTCTCAAAAATTATTATAAAAAGAAAAAACGCAATTTAGCTGAAGAATTTCCTGATTTTCATGATACAAATTTGGCAAAAATATTTTCAAGCAGCCATAAGGAAGACACTAAATTGCCATACGCATATAGCATAATAAAAAAATATAAAAATAACATTTCCAATAATGTTTCAATCTGGACAGGAGAAAAGAAATTCATAATCAATACTTTGCTTGAAACTTTGATAAATAGGTGCAAGCACTTAGGCTTACTAAACCCGATATCCGAACAGGAGGCGATACTTAAAATATCCATTTATGTTACTGCGCTTATAATGAATTATGTAAATACCGGAAGTTTTTCGAGGAAAAAATGGACAAAAAGTTAAAAGTTTTACTGGTTTTTGATTGCCCGTATACAACTGCGCGGGGTTATGATTTTGCGAAAGAATTCAAGGAGCCTGACTGGGATACTCAGCTTAATGTTTACGAGGCACTTTTGGAAAACGGGCATGAGGCCAGCCTGCTTGGAGTTTATGACGACATAAACGTCCTTATAGAGGAGATACGCCAGAATAAACCGGATGTTGTGTTTAATATAATGGAAGGTTTCAGAAAAAAAACCAACCTGGAAAGAAATGCCGCATGGCTGCTTGAAATGTTAAATGTGCCTTTTACCGGAGCAAAACCGGCGGCGCTTCTTATCTGTAACGACAAAGCTTTGAGTAAAAAAATTTTAAGTTTCCATAAAATACGCGTGCCAAATTTCCATACTTTTCATAAAAACAGGAAACTCAAAGCTATTAAGCGTCCGAAACTTCCTGCGATAGTAAAGCCTTTGTGCGAAGAAGCTTCTGTCGGTATCTCCCAGGCGTCAGTCGTGGACAATGAAGCAGCGTGCCTTGAGAGAGTGAAATTTATCCACGAAAAAATGAACATGGATGCAATAGTGGAAGAGTATGTTCCGGGAAGAGAGTTCTACGTAAGTGTTATAGGCAATAAGACGCTTGAAGTTTTACCCATAAGAGAGATGAAATTCGGAGAGATTAGCGACCCCGAGAGCAAAATTGCAACCTATAAGGCAAAATGGGACGATGAGTACCGGAAAAAATGGGGGATACAGAATGTTTTTGCAAATAATATGCCTGAGGGCCTTGAAAAAAAACTTACGCATATCTGCAAGACTGCCTACCGCGCATTAAATTTAAACTCCTATGCCCGTTTTGACATAAGGGTTTCTGCTGACGGAAAGATTTATGTCCTGGAGGTAAACGCAAACCCCTGCCTTGCAAAAGATGATGAGATAGCCCAGTCAGCAGCAAAAACCGATATCACCTATGGCAAGCTTATTCAGAAAATTGTCGCCCTTGCCTTAAATAATACCAATAACGGCAAATAATTATTCTAACCTTGACAACGATTTAAAATTAAAAAATCAAAGTGCAAAAATCAAAATTACAAATCAAAATTAAAAATGTTTTAAAAATATTTGAATTTTGCATTGTAGTTTTGACTTTTGATTTTTGGTATTTTAATTAAGCCCACCAAAAAATTGTTAATCGGTTCGCTATTTCTGCTATAATATTTACCCCGTTAGAAATAGGACCACATCCGAAATTTCTAACGGGGTTTGCCTGCGCAATGTCATCTTTAAAATGATGGTGTAAAATGATTGACGATTCAAAAAAAAGAGCAGAACAAAGGGTCCAGGATTTAAGGGAAATAGGCGTTGTTATTGATACCTGGGACGACATTTTTTCCGATTTTGACCCCCGCTCTTTAAGCGAACGCACGGTTTCCGGAGATTTCACGGAGGAACTCAGGAAACGGTATAAAGAAACGCAAAGCGGAGATTTTATCATAACTATTTATGCTCCGGTTTCTTTGCGCAACGAAGAATCAGAGCGTATGGTGACCGGCCGCCTGAGAAAACATTTTCGCCATAAATTTTTGCAAAAAAAGAAAGTTATTACCGTTATCCGTATCCGTGGGCTTATATTTGTTATTGTCGGTATTTGTTCCTTGGGCTTTCTGACGCTGGCAACGTACTTTAAATTTATGAGCGAACTTGCGCTTCAGATTGTAAGCATTGTCCTTATGCCGCTAGGCTGGTTCGGCATATGGGAAGGCCTTTCCAAACTTATTGATACATCCCCGGTAGTTATAAGGGATTCTAAACTATTTGAAAAACTGCTAAAAGCAACTTACCATTTTAAGTATATAGAGGGTGCTGACAAATGAACCGCCCAAAGATTGATTATCCCTGTGAATGGGAATACAGGCTTATAGGCCCCGAAGAAGAAGGTTTACATAAGGCAGCAGCCGAAGTACTTAAAACTAAGCAATACACTTTGTCTTTTTCGAATATCAGCAAAGCAGGAAAATATATTTCTCTTGCGCTAAAGACAACTGTTGCAGATGAAAAAGAGCGCAACGATATATATGTTTCTTTGCGCCGGCACCCGGCAATTAATAGCGTTATATAAAAATGAAGCCTTCCATAACTCTTCGGGCTTATGCCCGAGGTATAAACCAAGGCTAATACTTAAGCGGCGCACATATATATTCCTGCCTTGCCGGCAGGCAGGCGCAGTCTAAGGCTGCGGTTTTAGCGCCGCGAATGTATAAAATTACGGCAATTAAAAGGAGAATAGAAAAATGTTAAAACCTATGTTTCTATGCCTTATATTTTTTTGCTTTATTTGTTTTTCTTGCGCTTTTGCGCAGGATATGCAGGCAGAGAACATCCTTGAATTTTTTAGAAGCCATGCAAACAGTGCACTGCAAACCCTGGATCTTAATGTGCAGGAAGCAACTAATATAATTGGTAAAAACGGCCTAACCAGCTCTGAAGCTAAAATCGCGCTCGCAAAGCTTTATGTCTCAACGCCATTTCTTACTGATTGCGCAATTCTTGATTCCAAAGGTGTTATGCTTATTGTTGAGCCGCCGGCTGCCAAAAATCTTGAAGGCACAGATTTAAGCCGTCAGGAGCAGGTAAAAGAGCTGCACAGCAGCAAAAAGCCGACACTAAGTAAGATGTTTATGGCTGTAGAAGGTGCCTATGGTATTGTTCTGCAATATCCAGTTTTTTCATCAAATGGGCAGTTTATTGGTTCAGTAAGCGCATTTTTCAAACCGCAGGCATTTTTTTCTCCTCTGGCAGAAACTATTCTTACGGACGACAGATTTGAAGTATGGGTGGTTGATGATAACGGAACGATTATCTATGACCAGGATAAGGAAGAAATCGGAAAGAACATTTTTGCTGATGAAATGTATAAATCTTATCCTGACTGTATTAAGTTTGTAGAAAATACAATAAAGGAGGATTCCGGCAGCGGCAGCTACGAATTTCTCTCTAAAGGATTAAACCAGCCGGTTAAAAAAGAAGGCATATGGAAAGCTGTTATGCTTAACGGTTCCAAGTGGCATGTTGCGGTTGTTGAAGCTAAAGATAAAGAAATTGTGTTAAAAAATTTATGCGTTGGGCAGATAATGGATGAAGTTATCAAGAAAGAAACCCAGACAGCAGTAAGTTTGCTTAGCGTAATTAATGCTCAATGCGAAAGCGGCAAATTCAGTTTAGATGAGGCTAAAAAAATGGGCGCAGATTTGCTTAGAGAGTTGCGGTATGGAGATAGTGGTGAGGGGTATTTCTGGGCAGATACACTGGATGGCCTGAACATAGTTTTGTATGGGAAAAAAGACATTGAAGGAATAAACAGGTATGAGGCTAATATAAAAGGCGTGTATTATGTAAAAGAAATAATAGAAAAGGGCAAGCAGCCTGGCGGCGGCTATACTGATTACTGGTTTCCCAAGAAAGGAGAAGAAACCCCCAGCAAAAAAAGAGGTTATAGCCTGCTTTTTAAGCCATTTGGCTGGGTAGTGGGAACAGGGTATTATCCTGAAGATTCAGCAAAATAGGGTCATTCTCTAAATCAGTTTTAATCCTTAAGACATTTCTTAAGAACGTAATTTTTTAACTGCATAGCTTTTTGGTATACAAAACATATGGCTAAAAAAATATTGATACTTTTAGGAAGCCCCAAGAAAGACGGCAATACTACGATTCTCGTAAATTGGTTTTGTGAAGGCCTTAAAGCGGAAAATGCCAGCATAGAAATTGTTAATACAGCTTTTTTAAAATATAAATCCAACGGTTGTACATCCTGCTGCGCATGTCAAAAACTTAAAGAATACAAATGTGTAATTAACGATGAGGCAACGCCTGTCCTTAAAAAAATGGCTGAAGCGGACATTATAATTATGGCAACGCCTCTTTACTTTTTTTCAGCAAGCGCCCAGCTTAAACTTATTTTTGACAGAATGTTTTCGTTGTATAAGTGGGACAATGATGCGGGAACAATGCAAACTGTCCTAAAAGGCAAAACTTTAGTACTTATAGCAAGTGCTTTCGAAGATGCCGGGCTTGATGCGCTGGAGAAACCGTTTGCTTTAACCGCAGAATATACCGGAATGAAATTTGAATCGCTTCTTATTCCTAACGCTGGCGTTTCCGGTGCCATAAAAACCAATAATGACATACGGAGTAAAGCAATTGCTTTTGGTAAAGGAATAGCCAACAGCCAGGCTGCATAATCCTAAAACTAGTTTTGTAGGAACCAACCGGCAAGAGCGGGAAGTTAACTGACAGTCTTTCCAGAATAACAGCCAAAATTACTTGACAAGAAAACATTTGGTGTTATTATTTATAAAAAGGTAACACTATGAACCCCGTTAGACCTTGTGGGTTTAGAAGTCTAACGTGCGGTTTGGATATGTATCGTTTTTATAATTCGCGGATATAATTCATGGAGGTCTAACGGGGTGAAATTAAAACGTTTCGGAGTATCACTTGAAGAAGATTTATTAAAAGAACTTGATAAGCTTACCCGTGTACATAAATTTCCAAATCGTTCTCAGGCAATCAGGTTTTTGGTGCGAAAGAATCTCATCGACGAAGCCTGGGATAAGAATGAAGAAGTGTCCGGTGCCTTGATTTTGATTTATGACCACCATAGGCGTGAAGTTGTGAGTAAGTCATTAAATATTCAGCATAATTTTACAGATATAATTTTATCTACGCAGCATGTGCATCTAAGCCATCATAATTGTTTGGAAATAATTGCCTTAAAAGGTAAAGCTGCCAAACTAAAAGAACTGGCAGATAGTTTGATTGCTTTAAAAGGTATTAAGCACGGAAAATTAGTAGTTAGCGCGGCTAAATAATAAAGAAGGAGGATTGTTATGTGTTATGCAGGCCCGGTTGCAGGCGCAATTGTAAGTTCTTTAGTGTGTAATAAGACAAAAAGTACAAAGGTATGGTGGCTTTCGCTTCTATACTGGGGTGGCGCGCTTTTTGGCGTGATTGACCATCTCTGGAATGGAGAATTGTTTCTTATCTCTGGAGATATTGTAAAAGATTTATTGCTTGGCGCAGTGATTACTGTTTCAATTTTTATTTTTTGGCTTGGTGCGCTTTTGTATTACAAGCATAATCCAAATCTGCAGCATCCCCAGGCATAAACGCAGATACGATAGCATACGGTTACATTATGGGCAGGAAATTTTTAGAAGTTATAAAAAATTATCTAAAAAAACCCTGCCCTGTTTTATTTTTTGTTTATATAACCGCATTTCTTTATTTTTTTTCTTCCTGTTTTTCTGCAGAAATTCAAAGCCAAGAAGCCGTAAAAGAAGAAGGCTCTTCCTGGAACCCACATTCAGCAGGCCCTGTTACGACATGGACTGCGCCTTTATGCGGCAAGGCTAAATTTGTAGTGCAGCCATTTTTTTTCTATAACCGCACAAGAGGAATGTTCAATTCAGATGGAAATTATAATTCTTTGCGAAACGGCGATAAGGAATATCAATATCAGCAGCAGCTTTTTCTCCAATATGGAGTAACAAAACATTTTGAAATAGACGCGCAAACCCTATATCAGGAAAATTATAAAAAACAATCAGAAAGTAAGGCTCATTCCAGGGGCCTGGGGGATAGCTATCTTTTTCTCCGTTATTGCCCTGTTGAAGATAGCGGCTTTATGCCTTCGATAAATGGATTGATGCAAATTAAATTTCCTACAGGAAAATTTCAGCACCTTGACCCGGAAAAACTTGGCACAGATTTTAACGGCGCGCTTACGGGAGGAGGCTCTTTTGACCATGGTTACGGCGTTATTCTTACGAAAAAGCTCAAGCCATTTATAATGCACGCAGACTTGATATACAGTTTCCCCTTGGAGACAAAAGTTGACGGCGTAAAAACAAGATATGGAAGGTATTTAAACTGCGATGTAGCTTTGGAATATTTTTTTACGGATAATATTAACGTTATCCTTGAAGTTAATAATCTGCTTCAGGGAGATAAAAAAACGGATGGCGTTTTTTTATCTAATTCCAACATGAAACAAACAATTGTTTCTCCCGGCTTTGGCTGGGCAAATGAAAAAATTCAGATGCTTCTTGCGTATCAGCGCATATTAACCGGAGAGAACGCGTATGCTAATGACTCAGCTGTCTTTACCTTTGTTTATACTTTTTGATATAAGCTGTATTTAAATAAAATTTATAGTATAATTATTTTATGAACCCCGCCCCTCCAAAATTCACTATGTATTCATGTGAAATTATTATAAAAGCCATACAGGGGACTGGAGCGGTTCATAAAAAACGCAGAGATAATTCGCAAGAATTATTACAAGGAGGGGCGGGGTGAATTTCATTACCGCGGTTGTTTTCGGAATAGTAGAAGGGGTAACGGAATTTTTACCCATATCTTCAACCGGGCATTTGATTCTTACAGCCAGCATTTTAAAAACACCTCAAACTGAATTTTTAAAAAGTTTTGAAATAGCAATACAGCTTGGAGCGATACTATCGGTGGTTGTTTTATACTGGAAATCTTTTTTGCTTAAATTTTCAGTATTGAAAAAGATTGCGGTTGCATTCATTCCGACCGCTTTAATAGGGGTTTTACTTTACAAAATACTAAAATCATTCCTGCTTGAAAATAAAGCGATTGTGCTTTGGTCTTTAGCTATCGGCGGCTTATTTATCATTATTTTTGAAATCTTCTACCGGCAGAAAGAAACCGCAATAGACGATATCGGCTCAATTCCGTATCTGAAAGCTTTTTTAATAGGCATATTCCAGTCAATAGCCATAATTCCAGGAGTTTCAAGGTCTGCGGCAACAATTATTGGCGGGTTAATCCTGGGTTTAAAGCGAAAGACAATCGTAGAGTTTTCATTCTTGCTCGCTGTTCCGACAATGCTTGCGGCAACTGTTTTTGACCTTGTAAAAAGCGCAGCTTCTTTTAATTCCGGAGAATTTGCCTATCTGGCTGTCGGATTTATCGTTTCTTTTATAACCGCATTGTTTGCCATAAAGTTTCTTCTTTACTTTATCCAGAACCATAATTTTGTTCCTTTTGCCGTATACCGTATTGTAATAGCCATAGTTCTTTTTATATTTTTATTTTAATTTTTTTAAAATAACATTAAGTTTATTCAAAAGGGGAGGTATTTATGGAGACAGTTTGTCCGCAGTGTAAAAGCGGCAGCATAGTAGAGGGGAAAATTTTCAACCAGGCTGATTATATTGAGCCGAAAGCCTGCTTCAGGCCCAACGGGTTACCTTTTTTTGCGTTTTTGGGTACAAACGTCTGGATGGAAAACAAATTTTTTGCCTGCTCAGTTTGCGGAGCTATATGGGCGCAGGCTCCCCGGGAAAAACTTAAGGCGATTTTATCAAGAGTAGCAGCGAATTACGCACAAAAAAAGGTAACACTGGATAATACAAAAATTTACGATCTCGGTGAATAGAAATGGTAACGCAAGCAAAAGTGTGTAAGTTGCTTAAAGCACATTTTGCTCTAGTTGATTAAATCTTTTAAAAGGGCGTTCCTTCCAGTGTTTATTCAAATGATTCAAAACAGCAAACATTAT
>Ga0172375_10003915_pt1 | contig 22362 bp, 20 predicted proteins | sample LakKiv1m_FD_114537 | JGI IMG/M metagenome (GOLD analysis project Ga0172375, IMG submission 114537) | Freshwater microbial communities from Kabuno Bay, South-Kivu, Congo - kab_092012_11.1m | ecosystem: Environmental > Aquatic > Freshwater > Lake | place: Democratic Republic of the Congo... | reverse complement strand
CGATTTGCCCTCGCCCCAGAGCCAAATGCCGTTGGCCGGTTTCTTGCCGGCGGCCCGGCGCTGCTGGTTGACCGGGTGATCGGCCAGCAGTTCACTGGCCCGCGCCATCAACTCCATCAGCACCGGATAGGACTGATAACGCTGCCAGTACTCCGTAACCAGCTGGCCGGTGTGGTCGTGGGGCGGCACCGTCACCAGTCCTTCGCTGTTGCCGCGGAAGACCAGGAGGTGGCGGTAGCTGACGCCAGGGTAGAGGTGACAGAGGTCATTGCCCAGTTGCTGCTGGAGGTATTCGATCAGCGCGCCGGCCTCTTCCGTGGAGATATGGCCGGCGCTGTAATCGACCATCCGCACCAATTCGCCCTGGCGCGCCAAGGTCACCAGGTTGCAACGGAAAGCCGTAGCCCCCTCGGGCAACGCAACCCCCATGCTGGCCGCCTCCAGGGGCGCCCGGCCGGAATAGCACTCCTCCGGCAAATAACCGAGCAAGGAGAGGTTCGCCACGTCGCTGCCCGGCGGATAGCCGGTCGGCACCGTCCGTAGGCGATACAACTGCCCCTGGCTGGCCAGGGCATCCATGGCCGGGGTCTTGGCGGCGGCCAGCGGCGTCCGGTTGCCCAGCGCGGCGATGGGCTCGTCGCCCATGCCATCGCCGACCAGGATCACATATTTCAGACCATTATCCTTCATCGTCCATGATCCGAATCTTCACGGTCTTGGCAGCGCAGACCTCGAGGGCATCGATTTCGGCCAGGGCCTTGCGTACCGCCGACTCCTCGGCCGCGTAGGTGCGGATGACAATCGGCACCGTGCCCTTCTTTTCCCGGCTCTTCTGGATCACCGACTCGATGCTGATGCCGTGGTTGCCCAGGATGCCGGAGATCTTCGAGAGCACACCAGGCTTATCCTGGGCGGTGATGCGGAAATAGTAAGGGCCGCTGATGCGCTCCATGGGGGTGATGGCCACCTGCTGGAACTTCTTCGGCAACCAGGAAAGGGCTGGCACCCGATTCACCGAGGTGTTGACGATGTTGCGGGCGATATCGACGATATCGGCCACCACCGCGCTGCCGGTCGGCATCTTGCCGGCACCGAGGCCGTAGAGCAAGACATCGCCGACCATGTCACCGACAAACTGGATGCCGTTGAAGGCGCCGCCGATGTTGGCGAGCATGTGTTTCTCCGGCACCATGGTGGCGTGAACCCGCGCCTCCACGCTGTCGCCATGGTTCTTGCTGATGGCAAGCAGCTTGATGCGGTAGCCGAACTCCCGGGCGAACGCGATGTCGATGGGGTCGATCTGCGAGATGCCCTCGATGGAAACATCGCTCAGTTTCACGTGGGAGCCGTAGGCCATGGTCATCAGGATCACCAGCTTGTGGGCGGTGTCGATGCCCTCCACGTCGTAGGTGGGGTCGGCTTCGGCAAAACCCTTGGCCTGGGCATCCTTCAGCACGTCGGTAAAGGCCATGCCATGGTCGGTCATGTTGTTCAGGATGTAGTTGGCGGTGCCATTCATGATGCCGAGGATGGCGTCGATGCGGTTGGCCACCAACCCTTCCTTGAGGGCTTTGATCACCGGGATGCCGCCGCCGACGCTGGCTTCGAAACCGACCTCGACGTTCTTCCGGGCCGCCGCCTCGAATATCTCGCGGCCGTGCTGGGAGATGAGGGCCTTGTTGGCGGTGACCACATGTTTGCCATGGTCGATGGCCTTGAGGATGAAGGTCTTGGCCGGCTCGATGCCGCCGATAAGTTCCACCACGATGTCGATATCATCGGCGGCGAGCACCCGGTCGGCATCCTTGGTCAGCTCCACCCCGGCGAATTGCGGGGGCAGGGACGCGGCGCGGATGTCCGCCACCCGCGCCAGCCTGATATTGGTGCCAGTCTTGGCGCGTAGCCGCTCCGCCTGGATATGGAGCACCTCGGCGGTGCCGCTGCCCACCGTGCCAAAGCCGATCAACCCAACCCGGATCTCTTGCATCTCGTTGCCTCACACCTCGGGGTTTTTGTTCGATAAAAGGTACCCACCAATACCCTCTTTCCCCCTGATTGTCAAAAGCATAATGCGGCTCGCGACCGCCCCGCCTGTCCCGGCAAAGGGCTTTTCCTCCGGCACCACGAAAGGTATAGAGTGGCATTGACTTTATGGGCAAAAGTATTTACAACTAGGGCGATTTGTCGTCCGGACAGCGGACGCGGCCACGTCGCCCCGGTGCCCCCACAAAAAAGGCCCGGCTCCGCTTCCGCTGTATTCCGTGTCGCGCCGTACTGTTTTCACACCTTTACCTGCTTTAAGGAAAAGACACCCGTGGAACATCTCAACGTCATCGCCCTGTTCTGGAACGCCGACCTGGTGGTCAAATGCGTCATGCTCCTCCTGCTCGGCTTCTCCGTCTATTGCTGGTACATCGTTTTCCAGAAGTTCAGCCTCTTCCGCAAGGCCCGCCAGGAGTCGGAGGAGTTTATAGCCACCTTCTGGGAATGCCGTGACCTGGCCGATGCCCACAAGGCCGCCAAGAAAACCACGGTCTGCCCAGAGGCGGCGATCTTCCTCACCGGCTATCACGAATTGCAGAAACTCAGCAAGTCCCAGACCGCCGGCGGCCAGGAAACCCTGGAGCATCGGCTGGCCGGTATGGAACCGTTAAAGCGGGCGGTGCACAAGACCGAGGTCCTGGAGGTTTCCCGCCTCGGCCTTTCCCTGCCCGTTCTCGCCACCACTGGCAGTACCGCGCCTTTTATCGGCCTCTTCGGCACGGTGTGGGGCATCATGACCTCTTTCCGTGAAATCGGCCTCAGGGGTTCCGCCTCGCTAACGGTCGTGGCGCCCGGCGTCTCCGAGGCGCTGATCGTCACGGCCGCCGGCTTGGTAGTCGCCATCCCGGCGGTGGTCTTCTACAACTACTATTCGAATTTGCTCGGCGGGATCGAAAGCCGTATGCACAGTTTTTCCACCGACTTTCTCAACCTGATCGAGCGCGACTTCATCGCCCGCCACAACGGTTGACAAGGAGCGGCTCCCCATGGCCTTTTCGCAGAACAACAGCAAACGCGGCCTGGTCTCCGACATCAACGTCACTCCGCTCGTCGATGTCATGCTGGTGCTGCTGATCATCTTCATGATTACGGCGCCGATGATGACCCAGGGTGTGGACGTTGATTTGCCGGAGACCACGGCCCGGCCACTCCAGCAGGATGAGACGCCGACCATCGTCACCATCACCAAGAAGGGCGAAATCTTCGTGGACCGCAATCGTGGCGATCAGGCCATGCTGCGCCAGCAACTAACCCAACTTGCCCAGCGGGGTGGCACCAACCGCACCATCCTGCTTAAGGCGGACAAGGACGTGCCCTATGGCCTGGTGGTGGCGGTGATGGCCGAGGTTAAGGGCACCGGCTTCGACAAGCTCGGCATGGTCACCGAACCCCGTACCGAACGGAAATAATGCGGTCACTGCACCCAGCCAGCCCTGGCCAAGAGCCCCTGCCGCTCCACCAGTTACTCACCGAACCGCCTAAGAGCGGTCCCTTTGCCCTGGCGATTGGCGTGCATCTGCTCGTCTTTTTGGTAGCCTTTTTCTCCCCCTATCTGTTCAACCAGCGCCGCAAGATTCCCGAGGTCTACACGGTTAACCTCTTCAACGTGCAGGACATTGGCGCTGCCCGGCTCACCCTGCCGCAGCAGGCCAAGGTCGCTGCCGCCCAGCCCGAAGTGAAAAAGGCGGAGGAAAAAACCGCGCCCAAGGTGGAACCGACCCCGCCACCAACCACGACCTCCGCGCCGCCCAAGGCCATTTCCACCCAACCGCTGCCGGTGAAATCCAAGGCCGACCTCGACCGCCTGAAAAAGCTGAAGGAATCAATCACCTCGACACAAAAGGCCAAGGAAGCGGAAAAAGTCGCCCAGGAGCGGACCAGGGAAGCGGTGGACGCCCTCAAGAAATCCATCCAGGCCCAAGGCAACTCCAGAGCCACCCAAGGGGCGGGCACCGCGTCAAAGGGCAACGTCACCAACGGCGTGGCCGGCGGCCCCAGCGGCAGTGTGGAAGTGAATGAACTGCTCAAACGCTACCTGATCGCAGTGAACAGCCAGGTGCAGCAACACTGGAAACTACCGGAATCACAACCATGGAAGGACAGCCTTGAGGCAATCATCGTCATCCGCGTCCGCCAGGACGGCACGGTGATCGACACCTTCTTCGAGCATCGCTCGGAAAGCCTTACTTTCAATCAATACGTGGAGCGGGCGATTAGACAATCCGCGCCGCTGCCGTCCTTCCCGGCCGGCCTTGACCAGAAGGATATGGAAATCGGCCTCCGCTTCCGGCCCGGCCGTGTATTTTAACCGCAACCCTTGCCACACATGACACGCATGAAATCATCTTTCACCATTATCCACCGCCCCCTCCGCCTTGTCCTTGCCTGTTCCCTGTTTCTCTGCCTGCTGAGCCTCGCCTCGGCGAGCCAGGCCAACCGGGTTTATCTGGACATTACCTCGCCGGAACTCCGCAAGGTCTCGATGGCGGTGCCCTACTTCATCGAAAAGACCAAGCCAGGAGAAACCCTGGCCAGCGGCCGGCAAATGGCCGGACTCATGGCCAAGGGGCTGGCCTTCCACGGCTTCATCAATGTGGTCGAGCCCTCGCTCTATGGCGGCCGTCAGGATGCCGACTGGGCCGGACTCGGCGCCGAATTTGCGGTGCTGGCCCAGTACGAGACCGATTTTTCCACGGTCAGCATCGAGCTGAAGCTCATCGACGTCCAGCAGGGGCAGATGATTTTCGGCCGCCGTTACCGTGGCCCCTGGGCCAAGCACGATCAGATCGTGCTCAAATTCTGCGACGACATCATCGAGCAACTCACCGGCGAACGCGGGGTGAGTTTAACCCGCATCGCCTTTATCAGCGACAAGAGCGGCCACAAGGAGGTGCATCTGGCCGATGCCTTGGGCACCAACATCATCCCGGTCACCCAGCACCGCTATCTCGCGGTTTCGCCGCGCTTCTCGCCGGACGGCAACTTCCTTGCCTACACTACCTACCACCGCGGCAATCCGAATCTATATGTCACCGACGTGCGGGTACTCAAGACCACCCGCCCGATTTCCCGGCGGCCAGGGTTGAACATGGCGCCGGCTTGGCATCCCGACGGCCGTACCATGGTGGCGACCCTGAGCAAAGATGGCAACCCGGACCTCTACCAGCTCGACACCAATGGCGAGGTGCTGCAACGCCTGACCAACGGCCATGGAATCAATGTCTCGCCGAATTTTTCGCCGGACGGCAAAAAACTCGCCTTTGTTTCCGACCGCGGCGGTAGTCCGCAGATATACGTGATGGACATGGCGACCAAGGCGTTACAGCGCATCACCATGAGCGGCAACGAAAACACCACGCCCGCGTGGTCGCCCAAGGGCGACTGGATCGCCTACACCGGACGGGCCGAAGGCACCCACCATATTTTCATGATTAAGCCCACGGGCGGCACGCCAGTCCAGCTTACCCGGTTCTGGGGCGACCACGAATCACCTTCCTGGTCGCCGGATGGGCGCCAAATCGTTTTCTCGCGCAAACGCCAGGGCCGCACACAGCTCTGCGTCATATTCAAAAATGGTAACGGCCTGCGGGTGCTCTACGAAGGAGAACCAGGCAACCAGACCACCCCGCAGTGGTCACCGCGGCTGGATGTCCAATAACCGGGAGGCAGCTATGAAAAAGAAATTCCTCACCCACGCCCTGCTCGTCGGGCTCTCGCCATTGCTGGTCCAGTGCGTAGCCCAGGAAAAAGATGTCGCCGGCCTGGACCTTAGAATGCGGACCATGGACGCCCGTGTCATCGAGATGGAGCGTTTTGCCAAGAGCCAGGACGAGATGGCCAATACCATCGACCAGATGAACAACCGCATCATGCGCCTGGAAAGCCGCCTTGAGGAACGGGTACAGCGCAGCCGCAAGGCCCAGGAGGCGGACAAGGAGCGGGAAGCCACCCTGGCCGGCCGGGTGGATGCGATGGATAGCCAGCTCAAGGAGATGAATAGCCGGCTGGCCCAGCTTTCCGAGCAGGTTGCCCACGACAATAGCGCCAAGGCGGAAGCCGCCATGAAGGATGCCGAAAAGGCCCGCGAAAAAGCGGAAAAGACCGCCAAGGACGCTAAAGACGCTAAGGACAAAACCAAGGAAGAGAAAAACGACAGGAGCAAGGCCGACGCCAAGGCGGAAAAGGGCAAGGAGAAGGAAAAGGTCGCCAAGGAAGAGTCACCCGCCAAGGATAACAAGCCGGGAAAGGCTACCGGCAGCGGCAAGGAAACCTACGAGAAAGGGGTGACCCAGTTCAAGGCCAAGAAATACAAGGAGGCGTACAACTCCTTTTCCGATTACCTGGCCAAACACCCCAAGGGCGACATGGCGGCCAACGCCCGCTTCTGGTTGGGTGACTGCCTCTACCAGCAGAAGGAATACGAACTGGCCATCCTCGAATACCAGAAGGTGATCGCCGACTTTGGCTCATCGCCCAAGGCGCCGGCCGCCCTCTTGAAGCAGGCCATGGCCTTCGAGGAGCTGAAGGAACCAGGCACCGCCAAAATCGTCTACCAGAAGGTAACCGAAGATTACCCCAAGAGCGACCAGGCGGCCGCGGCCGAAAAACGCCTGAAGGCACTCAAAAAGTAAAGTTTGGCAGAGCTGGAGATCTTTCGCTAAGATAAAAAGAGAGAAAAGCCACCAACCATCCAAATCGCGCCGGAGCCGGATACACGCATGGGACGGATTATCCAGAACAGTATCATCCTCGCCATCCTGACCCTCTTTGGCGCGGCCGGCTATCTTTTCTACAGCCTGGAACAGAAACTGCCGCCCATTCGCTACGACGAATTCCTCGCCAATCTGGAAAACAACGAGGTGGTAGAGGTGCATCTCAAGGGCGGCGCGGTCACGGTCTCCGACATCTACGGCCGCACCTTCTCCACCTTCTCGCCGGATGTTGCCTCCCTGATGCCTCGACTCATGGCCAAGAGGGTGGCGATCACCGCCGACCCCGACCGTCCCTCGCCCTTCCGTAATTTCGGCACCATCACCCTGCCCATCATGTTGCTGCTTACTATCTGGCTCATCATCAACCGACGCCAGCGCCACCAGGGGGAAGAAAACCAGGAATTCACGAAGGACCGAGCGATCCTGCCGGCGCCGGGGGCAAAACACGTCACCTTCGAGGACGTGGCCGGCATTCCCGAGGCCAAGGATGAACTGGTCGAAATCATCGAATTCCTCAGAGAACCTCGACGTTTCAGCCGCCTGGGGGCCAGCATCCCCAAAGGCGTGCTGCTCCAAGGCCCACCCGGCACCGGCAAGACCTTGTTGGCCAAGGCCATTGCCGGCGAAGCTGGAGTGCCATTTTACAGCTTCAGTGGTTCCGACTTCGTCGAAATGTTCGTCGGCGTTGGCGCCTCCCGGGTGCGCGACCTTTTCCGCGAGGCCAAGAAACACACGCCCTGCATCGTCTTTATCGATGAAATCGATGCGGTTGGCGCCCACCGGGCCGGCGCCGGCACCGTGGGCGGACAGGACGAACGCAGCCAGACGCTCAACGCCCTGCTGGTCGAAATGGACGGTTTCGGCCGCGACGACACCATCATCGTGCTCGCCGCTACCAACCGGCCCGACATTCTCGACCCAGCCCTGCTGCGTCCCGGTCGCTTCGACCGGCAGATCACCATCCTGCCCCCGGACGTCAAGGGGCGCCTGAAAATACTGGAAGTCCACGCCAAGCGGGTCACCGTTGCGCCTTCGGTGGACCTTTACGAAATCGCCCGTAACACCCCCGGCTTCACCGGCGCCGAACTGGCGAACCTGGTGAACGAGGCCGCCCTTATTGCGGCGCGCACCGACAAGACCGCCATTGAGATGGATGATTTCGAACGGGCCAAGGACCGCATCTTGATGGGCGTCGAACGCAAGGGGCTGGTAATCAGCGAAAACGATCGCCGCACCATGGCCTACCACGAAGCAGGACACGCCATCGTCGCCCGCTTCATGCCGGAAAGCGACCCCCTGCACAAAATCACCATTATCCCCCGCGGCAAGGCCATGGGCCATACCCAGCAGTTGCCGCTAAACGACCGCCACGCCTACTCGAAAACCTACCTGCGCGGCCGCGTCACCATCCTGATGGGCGGTCGGGCCGCCGAGGAGGTAGGTCTCAATCAGCAGACCACCGGTGCCGAGGACGACCTCATCCGCGCCACCGAAATCGCCAGCCGCATGGTCTGCCAGTGGGGCATGAACGAGGTGATCGGCCCGCTCGCCTATGCCAAGAACGATGGCATGTTCCTCGGCAACAACATGGCCGCCACCGACCACAGCGAAAATATCGCCCGCCACATCGACCAAGAGGTGAAAAAACTGGTGGAAAACTGCTACCACGAGGCCCACGCCATCCTCTCTCGCGAGCGCGATTTCCTGCGCCACCTGGCCGAAATTCTGCTCCAGACCGAGACCCTCGACCGGGAGGAAATGGAGATCATCTTCGAGTGTTCCCAGAAAAAATCCCGCGATAAACAAGCGGATAACATTGATGCCAACAGCGACTCCGGGGCATCGCTCCTCCATGCTTGCAACATCTGCCCCGCCTCTGCCCACTGCACGGAAAAACCAGCCACGATGGCAACTGGTTGATTCCGCCCACCCTGACGCGCCGAAACGGAAACCACAATATCCCACAATGCGGACACCTGGCTTAACCGCAATGATGCCAAGTTAAAATACATGTTAACCTATTAAAATTACGTTGTTTTTTCCTTAAAACCCGCTATTATATACCACAAAGTGTCACGGCCACGGTGCTGGGGAGCGCCGCTTAACAACACACCATGACAGGGGAGGAGGGAACTTTGATTCGATTCACGGACATCATCAAGGCGTTTATCGGCGGCATTGCCCGCAGCAAGGTTTCACTGGTGGGCGCTATCATGTCCACCGTCACCTTTCCGGTGCTGCTGATCTCCGCCATGCTCGACATGCAGGGTGTGGTGGAAAACCCCTATTTCGGCTTTGTCATCTATATGGTGCTCGGGCCGACCTTCCTGCTTGGCCTGCTCCTCGTCTTTCTCGGCCTCTTTTTTTTCAAGGGCAAGGAGGAGGTGGGCATCTTCACCTTCGGCTATCTCAGGGAACAATTCACGGCGCCGGATAAATTCGTCCGGGTGCGCAAGCTGATCATGCTGGCCACTGGCCTTACCCTGCTCAACATCTTCATCGTGCTGCTCATCTCCTACACCGGCTACCATTATACCGAATCCGTGGCCTTCTGCGGCCAATTCTGCCATACCGTGATGGCACCAGAATACACCGCCTACCAAAACTCCCCCCACTCGCGGGTAAAATGCGTCGAGTGCCATATTGGCTCCGGCGCCCAATGGTTCGCCAAATCAAAAATTTCTGGCGTGCGCCAACTCTTTGCCGTGGCACTTAATACCCACAGCCGACCGATCGAGACCCCGGTGCATGGCCTGCGCCCAGCCCGCGAGACCTGCGAGGAGTGCCACCGCCCCGAACTCTTCCACGGCGAAAAACTCTACGTGAAGGACAAATACCTGCCCGACGAAAAGAACACCCATGTCCAGACCGTGCTGCTAATGAAGGTGGGCCATGGCGGCTACCGTGGCCAGCAGGCCCACGGCATCCACTGGCATGTGGCGCCGGAAAACAAGATCACCTATACCCATACCGACCGTGGCCGCCAGCATATCAGCGAGGTGGTGCTGGAGAAATTAGACGGCACCAAGATCGTCTTTGCCTCGGATAAAGCGACAGAGCCCGCGGCCGGCGGCAAGCATGAAGGCGGGAGCCGGGTGATGGACTGCGTGGACTGCCACAATCGACCAACTCACGTATATTTTTCGGCGGATGAGGCCCTCGACCAAAAAATCCTGGCTGGCAGAATCCCTACATCCCTGCCCTTCATCAAACAGCAGGCCCTGGCAGTGGTGAACAAGGAATACACCACCAGCGAGGAGGCGAAGAACGGAATCGCCACCCAATTGCGCGCCTGGTACCAGGGGAAATACCCGGCGCTCTACAAGAACAACATCATACTCATCGAACAGGCCATTGTCGGCGTGCAGCAGGCCTATGAGGAAAACGTCTTCCCCAGCATGAAGATCGGCTGGGGCACCTATCCAAACTTCCTGGGCCACAAAAATGAATCCGGCTGCTTCCGCTGCCACGATGACGGCCATACCACCAAGGCGGGCGGCACCATCTCCATGGACTGCGAGACCTGCCACATCATCCTGGCGGAAGATGAGCCGGCGCCGGAAATTTTGAAAACGCTGCGGGGGAACAAATAACCACACGTTGCCTTTCCAGCCGGTGATGCCCGTACCGCCCCGGCTGGAAAGGAACAGCGTCAGCTTTTTGTTGACAATTATCCCCGGCTTCTGGTCATATTTTTCCAGGAGCTGGCCTGTTAGAAGCCTAGATAATTCCGGTTGCCAACCAGCCGGGATACAGGAGAGGATGATGACAGTTAACCAAAGCGCCCCGATCTACCCCATCAGCGTCGCCGCCAAACTGCTCGACGTCCACCCGCGCACCCTCCGCATCTACGAGGAGGAAGGGCTGATCAAGCCGGCCCGCCAAGGCAACAAGCGCTACTACTCCAACAACGACATCGAGTGGATCCGCTGCCTGCGGACCCTGATCCACGACCGGGGCATCAGCATCCCCGGCATCAAGATGCTCCTCGAACTCACCCCCTGCTGGGAGATGACCAAATGCCCGCCAGAAAAGCGCGAGCATTGCAAGGCCTTCATCGACCGCTCGGTTCCCTGCTGGGAACGGGCCAGCACCGCCTGTGCCAAGGAATTGAGTCAGTGCGAGGGGTGCGAGGTCTATGTCCAGGCGATGAAAAAGGCGCGGGAGGCCGCCACCGGCGACTGCACGAGCCGCAGCCGGAAGACCGCTACGAATTAGCCGCAATTCCCGCGAAAACTCAGCTACACCTCGCCGCCCGCTGCCATGTACAAAATGTAGTGGTAGCTGGTCAGCAGGGCGAAAAGCAGCAGCAGGCCGAGTGAAAGCTGCACCGCCCGCTGCTGGTACGTTGCCACCACCTGCTCAAGTCCAGCCCCCTTGCGGCACGGCTCCACCGCCGCCGCGGAAATTCCCAGGAACGCCCCAAGAATCAGCGCGCCGTAAATCCCGAAGCCGATGAAGTGGTATTCCGGTTTCAGGATGCAGAATGGGCAGTGGTGATAAGGCATGGCGTAGATATAGGAAGAAATCACCATGGTGATCACCACCAGGGCCAGGCCGAAGAACCAGACCCAGCCCGCGGCATAGAAGGTCTGGAGCCATGGGCTCCTGCGCCAGAGGAGCATGCCGCCCAAACCCGCCAGCAAGGCCATGGTCGTGTAGTAGAGGATCAGCTGCAACCCCTCGGAGCCGATGGTCAGGAGATTGGGACCGCCGCCGGTGGCCGCGGCAAATACCACGGCGCAGCAGGAGGTGATGATGTCCGGTTTGAGTCCCGCGATGTAGAGGGTCTGGAGGGAAAAATCCGCGACCATCAAGGGATAGATGGCCAGCAGATAGAAATACTTGGTTCGCACCAAGGGGTAGGACTCGGAGCGGATATCAAGCTGGTGGAGCACGATCCAAAAACCGTAGAAAAATACGCCGGCCAATTTCACCAGCAGGGCGGGCATGCCATAGCTGTTGGCGAGTAGCGCCCCGGTGGCGCACATGGCGCCAACAATCACCTTGCAAAATTCGTCGGCCGCCAACACGAAAAGCACGACCGAGACGATCTGGAACCCAAGGCCGTAGGCCACCAGGGTGGAGGAGAGCCAGATCTCCCCTTCCAGCCGGATCTGACGTTCGCTGTCGCTGGCCGGATCCCAGTGGCGCAGCACCCGGATAGCGGTGCGGCAGGCAATGGCGCCCAGCACGATGGCGGCGATGCTGGTGAGGGTAAGCGCCAGGCTCCAGGCGTTAAGGAACATCGATCCGGCCGTCCTTGACCCCGATCACCCGGTCGATGGCCGCGTGTTCGGTCACCAGCGGGTCATGGGAGGTGATGACGATGGTCTTGCCGGCCGCCTTGAGGTCGGCCATGATCTGCATGAATTCTCGGCTCAAACGCGAATCAAGGTGGGCCGTGGGTTCGTCCGCCAGAATGATGGGCGGGTCGTTGATGAGCGCCCGGGCAATGGCCACCCGCTGTAATTCGCCGCCCGAAATCTGGCCGGCCGGGAAGTGTTCGCGATGGCGAATGGCAAGTTGATCCATCAAGGCCCCGGCCCGTTCCCGCCGCGCCTTGGGTGAAACACCAAGGGGCAGCAACGGCAAAACGATGTTCTCCGCCACCGACAGGGCCGGCAGGATGTTGAAGCGCTGGAAGATGAAGCCGATAGTGGCGCGGCGGTGGACGGTGAGAAAACGGTCCGGCAGCCGGGCCAGCGGCTTGCCGGCGATGGTGGCCCGGCCGCTGGTGGGGGCGAAGATGCAGCCGATGATGGAGAGCAGGGTGCTCTTGCCCGACCCGCTAGGCCCCTTGAGGCAAACCATGGTCTGCGGCGCGATGGCCAGCGACACCTCGGTCAGGGCCTGCACCTCGTTAGATCGGCCCTGGTTGTACACCTTGGTGACGTTTTCAAGTTCGATCAGCATCAGCTCACCCGCTCAGTGCCGATTCCGCCGGCACGCTGGCCGCCCGCCAGGCCGGGATCACGGTGACCGCCAGATAGGGCAACACGGTAAAGGCCAGGAGCAGCAGCACCTCCTTGAGCGTCACCGGCGGGGCCAAAGACAACGTAGGCTGGAGGACCGACCACCCGACCAGCACCGGCTTAAAGAGCGCGGCGCCGCCAAAAACCACATGGAAATAAGCCAAGGTGATGCCCAGGAGAAAGGCCAGCCCCGCCACCAGTCCGCCCTCCCAGAAGCGGAGGGCTAGGATGTCAGAGGTCTCCCAGCCCAAAATCTTCAAAATCGCGATCTCACGCCGTTCCTCCGGCGAAAGACCAGAAGCCTTGTCCCAGGCCAGGATGGCGAAGGCGGCCAAGGCCGCCAGCAGGCAGACCGAGGCAAAGCCGCTACGCCAGCCAAAGACCACCTGATAGGTCTTCTGGATCTGGGGCCGGGTGAGCACCCGGGTGTCGGGCAGGATTTTTGAAATCTTTTCGGCAATAGTGACGATTTCTGCCGGGTTGGCCACGTAGACGCAGAGATCAGTAGCCTGGCTGGCGGGAATCCCGAAGAGGTCGCGGGCATCGGCCAGCGGCATGGCGATAAGATCAGCAGTGAGCAACTCGGTTTCCGGCCGGAAGACGCCGGCCACGGTCATTGGCTTGAGCGACAGGTCGGGCCGGAAAAAAGAAAAGAGCTGGCGCGGTTGCAACTCAAGGGTCGCCGCTGCCGCGCGGCCCAATACTACCCGGCCTTGCCCAAGCGGCCAAGGCACGCTGCCGCTCACCGCCTTGCCCAACCCGTCGGCCTGCGGCATGTCGGGCGCCACGCCCAGCACCGTGTAATTGGCGCCCCGCACCTCGTCGAAATAGTAACCCCAAATCCGCGGTACGGTGGCGCGGATGCCGAAGATTTCGTGCAACCGATCGCCATAGGCCAGCGGGATCGCCTCCTGCCGGCCAGCGGACATGCGCTGCACCGTGATTTCCGGGGCAGCGGCCAGCACCTTGCCAGCGGTCTCGGTCAGCGCGCTAGTCACCAACTGGAAGGAGGCAACGAGAAAGATGACCGCGGCAAAGACCATAAGAATCCCGCCGTTCTTGAGCCGCCGCCGCCACAACGCGGAAAGCGCGTAGTCGAGGATGTTGCAATGCTTTTCGAAGGCGGCGTTCATGGCCGTATTGTCGGCGTCCAGAAAGAGCCAGTGGGGAAGTGTTCCATGGCCGCCGGGTGGTCCATGAACGGCACCACCGGGTCGCTCACTGCCGGGTGGCGGGTATAGCGCGCCTCGGTGGCGACGCAGAGGTCGGTGAGCCCCAAGGCGGCGGTCATGGAGTGCAGGAGCGGCAGCGTGCGTGCCATCTCGTTGCGCCGCACCTGGCCGGCAGCGAGCAACCCCGCATCAATCGCGAGCAGCAGAGCAACGATGGAGAGCAACACGCTGGCCGGCCGCCTCATCATCAGTGCCGCATCTGCTGGCCGGTGCGCAGGGAATCGACCAGCGCCTCGGTGATCGCCGCGAACGGCAAGACCTGTTTCCCTTGGTGGTCCTTGGCAAAGGCCTGGGCCGCCTTTTCGCTGGCAAAGGGGATGAGCTCGACCCCCATGGGGCCGTAAACGTCGCTGCCCACCACATAATAAGCGGTCCGGGCATCCAGCCAGGTCAGGGTGTAATAATCCTTGGCCCAGACCTCGCGGATAGTGTCTGGTTTACCGCCATAATGTGACGGCTGTAAATAGTAGGCCAACAGGTCTTTCATGCCGTCGAAGTAACGGACCGTACCGTCGGCAAGCCGTACCTGGGTAATCCAGTTGGGATATTTGGCCACGAACATGCCGCAGACCGGACAGCGCTCCCTGGCGCCGATGGTGGCGGCCGGCTCGGCCAGGCTCACGGCGGGAGCCCCGACCAGCAGCAACAACGCGAGCAGGATCTTTTTCATACGCCCCCTTTTTACAAATACGCACCAAGCATTTTTTGTAGCTCTGCCTCGCTCACCCCGCCCAGAATGGCGGCCACAATCTTTTGCTGCGGATCGATGACAATGGTCTGCGGATCGACCTTCACGTGATAACGCGCCGCCAGTTCGCCGGTGGTGTCGATCACCACGGGAAACCGGATGTCGAGATCGGCAACAAAATCGCGCACCGTCTTTTCATCCGGATTGCGGCTGATGTAGACCACTTGGAGTCCGCGTTCCTTATATTTGTCGAAATAGGCATTGAAGATCGGGGTGTCGGCCCGGCAGTACTTACAGTCCGTTGACCAGAAGCGAAGAATCACCGGCTTGCCCTGCCAGGCGGCCAGGGAAATCGTTTGGCCAGCGAGGTCACGCACCGTAAAAGAGGGAGCCTGATCGCCCAGTTTGAGGGGCTTGTCGGTCTTGCCCCCGCCGCAACCAGCGACAATCAACAGCAGGAGAATCGCTGCCAGGCGCACCGGAAAACGGGCCATGGGCATACGCTTACGCCGCCTCTTCCAACACGCCCTGCCGCATGGTGAATACCCTAGGGTTGTTCTGGGTGGCGGCCAACTCGTTGTTGTGGGTCACCACCATGAAGGTGGTACCCTGAGCATTGTATTTGCGGAATAAAGTGAGAATTTCCTGTTCGGTTTCTTCGTCAAGGTCGCCGGTTGGCTCGTCGGCCAGGATCACCTCGGGATTGTTGATAAAGGCACGGGCAATAGCCACCCGCCGTTGCTGGCCCCCCGACAACTGGGCCGGAAAGGCATTGGCCTTGTCAACAAGGCCGACCATGGTAAGCATCTTCATGGCCTGCTCACGGCCCGCCTTGACACTATCGCCAAAGGCCAAAGGCAACAGTACGTTTTCCAGCACAGTAAGCGAGGGGATGAGGCTCGCGAACTGGAAGATAAAGCCAATCTTGCGATTACGCATGGCTGAGAGGGCATTGTCCCCCTGCTGCCAATTCTCCACCCCGTCGACCACCACCTCGCCACCATCCGGCGCGGTCAGCCCGCCGATAAGGCTCAGCAGCGTGGTCTTGCCCGAACCGGAGTGGCCGAGGATCACCACGAAATCGCCCCGGGCCACACTGAGATTGACCTGCTCCACCGCGGCCACGTCCTTGCCGTCGGCCGGATAATGCTTGACCAGATTCCTGCATCCGATGAGTTCCGCCATGATGATTTCCTTTGCTGCGATGAAAACGACGCTTATTTTTTAAGTGGCCGGGTATCGCCAAAATCTACCCAGCCGCCCGCAACATAAGCGATATATTAAATATTCTCAAGAGGCACGCAAAAACCCTATCGCCACCCACTATGTTACAGGGTGGAACACCGCTCCAGTCAGCGAGAACCTTTTTCCCCACCGCGCTATATTGGCCTTGCAAAATATGCGAAACCCGGTATCTTCAAATCGCGCAAATCTTTGGGAAAGGGGTTGCAAAACTACCACACGGTGGTATTTATTCAGATATCATGACTGACCTTGGGAGGTTGTGAGCCGACAGTCTCCCGGTTTTTTTGCACTACTGCAAAAAAAATAAAATCAGTCAATGCCAGTGGTTGGCGGATATGCGTTGTTCCATTACAAGTCCCTAGGGAGGAAAACACATGAAAATCTCGAAAAGCATCTGGTTCAAGACCATGGTCGCCGGTGCCATGACTGCGGGGATCATTGGTCTCGCCGCAGCGGCCGACGCCGAAAACTATGCCGGCACTGCCTACATCGCCGGCATGGGCGGCCACTTCGCCAAGGCGGTCTTCAAGATCGATACCAAGGCGGAGACCCCGATCACCATCAGCGAGCTCGACAAGATCGACATCGGCGATGGCAAGACCCATCCGGTGCATGACGCCCGCATCGACAACAAGGACCGGAATACCATGTACTGGTCCACCTACAAACCTGATCACAGCGCCAACGATGTCTACCACTACGGCAAGACCAACCTGAAAACCGGCGACAAGGTTGTGGACAAGACCTTCCCGATCCCGGCCGGCAACCTTAGCACCAAGGCTGGCTTCTGCGCCTCTGCCCAGACCCAGAACTTCTTCATGCCGATCTCCATGAACAAGCCGGGCTACCTCGCCGTCGTTTCCAAGAAGGATATGTCTCTGAAGCACACCATCTTCTTCGAGGGCACCGACGCCGACATCAAGAAGGGTTACAAGTACATGCACGGCATCAACTCGCCGGACATGAAGGAAGTACTCCTCACCGTGAACGAGTCCGACGCCGCCCCTACCAACAAGGAGCTGGGTGATGGCGTGGGCAAAATGCACATGTTTGCACTTGACGCCAAGTCCCTGGAACAGGGCAAGGTCAAGGTTCTGCGCAAGGGTATCGCCGACGGCAACGCCAAAAAGACCATCAGCTTCCGTCAATACTATTCACCGGACGGCAAACTGATCGCCAACGCCACCGGCGACATCATGTTCCTGGTCGACGCCAAGACCCTTAAGGTCATCGACGCCGAGACCATGCCGAAGCTGGAAGAGAACCACGACGCCATCTTCACCCCGGACAGCAAGTACGTTATCGCCACCTCCCGCACCAAGGCGATTCTACCGGGTTGCGAGAATCCGACCAGCCCGAAAGATGGCGAGTGGCGCATGGACGGCCAACTGAAACTCTATGATGTCGCCAAGAAGCAGTTCGTTGGCAAGCCGACCTCTGCCTGCTTGAAGTGCCACGACGAGATGATCGGCACCGGCGACGAAGCCCCGCACGCCGTCCTCTGCGGTCTGGACGTCAACTGGGCCAAGGCTGGCAAGGTTGCCAAGAAAAAGTAACCATCCGCCATATTCTCTGGTTTCCCAAAGCCGGGGGGCGTCATCGCCCTCCGGCTTTTCGCATCATGGGTCTTGAAGGAAATACGCCATGTCGAACGCTCCCCTTTTCTCCATTGCTGCCATTGCCTGGAAAGGCGTTACCCGCAAACTCTTCCGCAACGTGGTGCTGGTCCTGGCCGTTGCCCTGCTGGTGGCGCTCCTGGTCTTTGCCCTGCTCTTCAACCGGGCGGTCACTGAGGATATCGAGGCGGCAGCGCAGAAGCTGGGGGCGGATATCGTGCTGGTCCCTTCCGAGGCCAAGGGCAATGCCGAGGAGTTCATCCTGGAGAGCAAGATCAAAAGCTTCTACATGGACAAATTCGTCTTTGAATCGGTCAGCGACCTGCCCGAAATCAAGGATGCCACCTACCACGTCTATCTCAACACCCTGTCCTCGGGCTGTTGCAGCATCGACGAAGGCCAGGTCATTGCCTACGACCAGGACCACGACTTTGTCATCAAGCCCTGGCTTGAGGTCGGCCCGCCCAAGCTCGCCTCGGGGGAGGTATATGTCGGCAGCTATGTCTATGATTTCCTGGGGCTCATCAACACCGCCAGCCTTTTTGGCCAAGGGGTCAAGGTAGTTGGCCACTTGCAAAAAACCAACACCGGCCTCGACCACGGTGTCTTCATGCGCCTCGACGATCTCGACAAAATATCGGAATCGGCCATGGGTAATTACAAGCATGGCAACATCTCCATCATCTTCCTCAAGCTGAAGGAAGGTTCCAACACCGACAAGGTGGTTTCCGACATCCGCAAGATCAACCCGGCCATCGGCGTGATGACCCGTGGCGACATCGGTGCCGGGGTCCGCAATACCCTGAAGGACATCACCCGGGTCTTCTCCATTACCATCCTCATCTCCGCCACCCTGGCGGTGCTCCTCGCCTGGTCCACCTTCACCGCCATGGCCAACGAACGACGGCGCGAAGTCGGCATCCTGCGGGCCATCGGTGCCCGGCGGAGCCACATCATGCGCATCTTCCTCCTGGAGGCGACTATCATCAGCGGTCTGGGCGGCCTGATCGGCGTCGCTCTCGGCCATGCCCTGATCCGCTATCTGGCTGGCGACTTCAACCTGCTCACCAAATTGGGCGCGATCTCCGCCCTGAACGCAGGCACCATGCTGCTCAGTCTCGTGGCCCTCGTGGCGGGCGTTGGTGTTTGCCTCATCGGTGCGGCCATGCCCACCATCCGTCTGGCCCGCATGGAACCCCTGCTAGCGATCAAGGAAGAATAATTCGCCTCCGCGCGCCATTTTTTGGCGGCCGGAATATTTGCAAAAAAACGCCATCTATTATATATTTGCCAAGACAAGATGTCGCGGCAGCGCCAAAAACCGCTACATCCGCGGCTTGTGTTTCCCAATCTGTTGCCAATAGCATCACACCCTTGCCGGCAGGAGTGGAACCATGTTCGAAGTGCTTGACTGTTCGCCGCTGCCCCAATTCGCCGTGGGCACCAACAACCGGATCACTTACTGGAACAAGGCCTGCGAATTGATGACCGGCCTCAAGGCCGCCGAAATGACCGGCACCGACCGCCACTGGGAACCATTCTACACCAGCAAACGGCCGCTGGTAGCCGACCTTATCCTCAAAAACGACGTCAAGCAATTCCTGGAACTGTACAAGGGGAAAAACCCCGGACAGTCCAAGATCGTGCCCAGCGCCTGGGAGGCATACGACTCCTTCCGCATGTGTGGCCGGCCAATGAGCCTCTACTTCATGGCCGCGCCGGTGATAGATGAACGAGGCAATATCGTTGGCGCGGTAGAGACCCTGCACGATCTTTCCGGCCAACTCCTATCATGGGATCCGAAATACGGCGCTCACCCGGCACTACAGACCCATCACCTGAAACAGTCTGGCGTCTTGGCCAACAATTTCCAATTGGGCCACCTCATCGGCAAAAGCCAGCCTATGCAGGAGGTCTACACCACCATCGCCAGGGCGGCGGGAAATAACGCCAACGTCATCATCTACGGCGAATCAGGCACTGGTAAGGAACTGGTCGCCAAGACCATCCACGACCTGAGCAACCGCGCCCCCCGCAACTTTGTGGCGGTCAATTGCAGCGCCATCCCCGAACCCCTCATCGAGAGCGAGTTTTTCGGCTACAAAAAAGGCGCTTTCACCGGCGCCACCGCCGACCGCGAAGGGTATCTCGACCGGGCCGATGGCGGCACCATTTTTCTCGATGAAATCGGTGACATCAGCCTCGGCATGCAGGTCAAGCTCCTGCGGGTTCTCGAAGGTAACGGCTTCTGCCCCGTAGGCGGTCGCGAAACCCACCTGCCCGATCTGCGCATCATTGGCGCCACCAGCCGCGACATGGAGGAACTGGTACGAGAAGGAAAAATCCGCAAGGACTTCTACTACCGCATCCATGTCATCCCGGTTCACTTGCCGCCGCTCAGACAACGCAAGGATGACCTTGGCCTGCTGACCGGCCACTTTGTCCGTAACCTTGCCACGGGGGGACAGCCCCTGCCGGAGTTGAGCAACGACCTCATGCGCCGCCTGGCTGCCCACCACTGGCCGGGTAACGTCCGCGAATTACAAAACGTCCTGCATCGTTACCTGACCCTTGGCCGGCTGGAATTCACGCCGGAGACACGACGCAACGTACCGGCACTGCCACTGCCCCTCGCGACGGAGGGGAATGATGCCCCCCAAGGCACGGAAGGCCGCCTGCAAAACGCTATCGCCTCCTTTGAAAAGGAACAGATCATCGATATCCTGAACCAAACCCACTGGCACCGCAGCCGCGCCGCAGCCCTGCTCGGCATCTCCCGCAAGACTCTCTTTCGCAAAATGCGTTTATACGGAATCAGCTAAGCCCTGTTTTGGGTCAGATCTGACCCGCGGCTATTATTCTCGTTTCCTCAGTCAAATACGAGATTAACGATACCCTGATGGGTCACTAGTGACCCATCAGGGTATCGTCGCCGGCCTTTTCACCTGCTGTCATTATTGCCTTTTACCGCACTCGATCAGACAGTTATCACTTTACCACATACAGTGGCACGCCCCTTGCTTATTCATAAAGTAGCCCAAACGTAGTTTTGTTTTCGGCCTTCCCCAACGGAAGGCCCACAAGCCCCCTCCAAAGGCATTCACCTCACCTAGCCGGAATAGGTGAATGCTGCTAATGTAATGCCTCCCCGCGAGGGGAGGCATTACATTCCTCCCCTCGCTACGTTGCAATTCCCACATTTTTCGAATACCCTGCCTAAAGTTTGCCTATTATTACCCCACAAGGAACCCCAATGGAATCCTTCGATCAACTCCTCGAAAAATCAACCACCATCCACGGCCACATCTGCGCCGGCCAGGTAATCGGCGTCCGTCTGGCCATGATCGGCCTGCGGGAAATCGGCATCAACGAACCCCGCGGCAAGGAACGCAAGGATTTTTACGTGCTAGTGGAAATCGACCGCTGCGCCACCGACGCCATCCAGACCGTGACCGGCTGCACCTTGGGTAAACGCTCGCTCAAATGGCTTGATTACGGCATCATGGCCGCTACCTTTGTCAACCTGAAAAACGGCAAGGCCGTGCGCATCACCGCGCTGGAAGAGGCACGCGAGGCGGCAAAAAAATATTGCCCGGAAATCGATAATCGCTATCGCCAACAACTAGAGGCGTACCGGGTCATGTCCGAAGCCGAACTCTTCCGGATCCAACCGGTAACGGTGGTGGTTCCGGCGCAGGACATGCCAGGCCGGCCATTACAACGCGTCCAGTGCGAAAGGTGCGGAGACTGGGTACAGGACTGCCGCGAGGTGCAACAGAACGGTAAGACCCTCTGCCGCCCCTGCGCTTTTGGCCGTTACTACGAACCCCAAGGATAAGATAATGGCAAAGACGATTCCAGTGGATCAGGCGGTAGGGATGATCCTGCCCCACGACGTGACCGAAATTCGCCAAGGCGAGTTCAAGGGACGAGCCTTCAAAAAAGGGCACATTATTCGGGGCGAGGACATCGATCACCTGAAGCGCTTGGGCAAGGAACACATCTACGTGCTGGAACTTGCGGCCGACGACATCCACGAAAACGAGGCCGCTCTGCGCATGGCCGAAGCGCTCGCCGGCCCCGGCATCACCTTCCCCGCCGAGCCGGTGGAGGGCAAGCTCAACCTGACCGCCGCCCATGGCGGTCTGCTCCAGATCAACACCACGGCACTCTACCGATTTAACCTGCTGGGCGAGGTGATGTGCGCCACCCTGCACACCGACACCATCGTGACCAGGGGCGAAGTGGTTGGTGGCACCAGGCTGATCCCGCTGGTAGCTAAACGCAACCTGGTAGCTGAAGCGGTCGCCATCGCCAAGTCAGCTGGCGGCGTCCTCAAGATACTAACACTCCGCCAGGCCAAAACCGGCCTGGTCATTACTGGCAACGAGGTCTTTCACGGCCGAATCAAGGATGCCTTTGAGCCAGTGCTCCGACAAAAAATGACGACCATTGGTTCCGAGGTGGTGGCAGTACGCTTCGCCCCAGACGATGTGGAATTGATTGCAACGGCAATCCGCGACTGCCTGGCAGATGGCGCGGACCTCATCGTCACCAGCGGCGGCATGTCGGTGGACCCAGACGACGTCACCCGCCTCGGCATCGCCAGGGCCGGCGCTACCGACGTCGTCTACGGCACGCCGGTACTGCCGGGCGCCATGTTCCTGGTGGGCCATATCAACGAGGTGCCAGTGCTCGGATTGCCGGCCTGCGGCATGTTCCACAAGTTCACGGTCTTCGATCTGGTGCTGCCACGGGTGTTGGCCGGACAGAAAATCACGCGCGAGACGCTGGCTGCCATGGGCCACGGCGGCTTGTGCCGGAACTGCCCCCAGTGCCACTATCCGATCT
>Ga0172375_10003914_pt1 | contig 22362 bp, 19 predicted proteins | sample LakKiv1m_FD_114537 | JGI IMG/M metagenome (GOLD analysis project Ga0172375, IMG submission 114537) | Freshwater microbial communities from Kabuno Bay, South-Kivu, Congo - kab_092012_11.1m | ecosystem: Environmental > Aquatic > Freshwater > Lake | place: Democratic Republic of the Congo... | reverse complement strand
ATCTGCGACGCGGTGATCGCGACCATGGGCGACGCCTACGCGCAGCTCGGCGCCCAGCGCGACAAACTGCTGGCCGTGGTGCGCGACGAGGAAGAACGCTTCGCCGTGACACTCGACCGTGGCCTGGTACACCTCGAGAGCGAGGTCGCCAGGATCCCGGGCGCGAGCGCCGGCGGCACTTCGGCCTCAGGCGCCAAACTGCCCGGCGAAGTGGCCTTCCGTCTCTACGACACCTACGGTTTCCCGCTCGACATGACCGAAGACATCCTGCGTTCGCGCGGAATGACGGTCGACCGCGAAGGCTTCGAGGCCGCTCTCGATGAGCAGCGCGAACGAGCGCGCGGTGCCCAGTCGGCGCGCGGCGGCCAGCGCGACTACACATTGCTGGTCGCGGCGGCGCGCGCGCGTGGAGTCGAGTTTGCCGGACCCTTTGCTACCAGCGCGCGTTCGCAAGTCACCGCACTGAGCAGCGGCGGCCAGTTGCTCGAGGCTCTGGCCGAGGGCCAGGAAGGAGAACTCGCCGCCGCGCTGACGCCGTTCTACGGTGAATCGGGCGGTCAGGTCGGCGACAGCGGCGTGATCGAAGCCGCCGACGGTTCGCTGGTGCGGGTGCTCGACACCCAGAAGCCCGCTCCCGACGTCATCGTGCACCTGGTGCGCGTCGAGCGCGGCCGCATCGCGGTGGGCCACGAGGTCGAGCTTCGCATCGACGCCGAGCGGCGTCAGGCCATCCGTCTCAATCACTCGGCCACGCACCTGCTGCACGCGGCGCTTCGGCATCACCTCGGCAGCGGCGTTCACCAGCAGGGCTCACTGGTCGATGCGGCGCGGCTGCGCTTCGATTTCAACAAAGCCGGTCCGGTCGCCGACACGGTGCTGGCCGACGTCGAAACCGAGGTCAACGCGGCGATCCGCGCCAACCTCGAGGTCACGATTACCGAAACGCCCTACGACGAAGCGATCGCTGCCGGCGCGATGGCGTTTTTCGGCGACAAGTACGGCGACGTCGTCCGCGTCGTCAAGATGGGCGACTACTCGATCGAACTGTGCGGCGGCACTCACGTGGCGCGCACCGGCGACATCGGGCTGCTGCGCATTACTACTGAGACCGGCGTGGCCGCCGGGGTTCGCCGCATGGAAGCGACTACCGGGGCTTCGGCGCTGGCGCTGGTGCGGCGCCGCGACGACATCCTGCACGAGATCGCGTCGCTGCTGCGCACCCGCGAGGAAGACGCGGTCGGACGCATCGAGAAACTGCTGGCCGAGCAACGTGAACTCGAAAAGAAGCTGACGCGCGCCGCCCAGGGGCAGTCGCGCGACCTGGTTTCCGAACTCGGCGCCGGCGCGCGGCCTTTGGGATCGGGCAAGGCCATCGTCGCGCGTGCCGACGGGGTCGAAACCAAGGCGCTGCGCGCGTTGTCCGATCGCCTGCGCGAGAACCTCGGCTCCGGCGTGGTGGTGCTGGCCGCGCACGACGACTCGGGCGTATCGGTGCTGGTGGCGGTGACTGCCGATCAGACCTCGGCCTACAGCGCCAACGAGATCATCCGCCAACTCGCGCCGCTGATCGACGGCCGCGGCGGCGGCAAAGCCGACTTCGCGCAGGCCGGCGGAAAGAACCCGGCGGGCATCGCGGCGCTGCTGGAGAAAGCCAACGAAATCCTCCGCTAGCCTCGAGTTCGCCGACTCGCGTCGGCTGCACGAACTGTTCGGCAACCACGACGAGAACGTGCGCGTACTCGAAGACGCGCTCGAGGTCAGCGTGGCGATGACCAACGGCGGCGTGCGCATCGAGGGCGACGCGCACGAGGCCGAGCTGGCCGGCCGCGTGATGCGGGAACTCTACGGCATCGCCGGCGAAGGCTCGGTGGTCGCGCCTTCCGACGTGCTGCGCGCCATCGAGATCCTCGGCGAGAGCCGCAGCGCCACGCTCGCGCAGGTCTTTCGCGAGCCGGTCTACGTCTCGGCGCGCGGCAAGGAGATCGCGCCCAAGACCGCCAAGCAACGCCACTACGTCGAGGCGATGCGCAATCACGATCTGACTTTCGCGATCGGGCCGGCCGGTACCGGCAAGACCTACCTGGCGATGGCGATGGCGGTGGCCGATTTCTTCCGCGGGCGCTTCTCGCGCATCATCCTGACCAGGCCGGCGGTCGAGGCCGGCGAGAAACTCGGTTTTCTTCCCGGCGATCTGGCCGAGAAGGTCAATCCGTACCTGCGGCCTCTCTACGACGCGCTCCACGACATGGTCAGTCTCGACAAGGCCCAGACCATGCTCGAACGCGGCACCATCGAAGTCGCGCCGCTGGCCTTCATGCGCGGCCGGACCCTCAACAACGCGTTCGTCATTCTCGACGAAGCCCAGAACACCACGCGCGAGCAGATGAAGATGTTTCTGACGCGCCTGGGCTTCGAATCAAAGGCCGTGGTCACCGGCGACATCACCCAGGTCGATCTGCCGACCGAGTCGAACTCGGGCCTGCGCGACGCGCGCCAGGTGCTGGCGTCGATCGACGGCATTGCGTTCGTCGAGTTCGACGATCGTGACGTCGTCCGTCACCCGCTCGTCAAGCAGATCATCAGCGCTTACGAGAAATCCAAGCCGCAGCGGTCGCCCAGGCAGTGAGGGGCGCGTAGCGCCGATGCCTGCTGAAATCATCGACGAAAGCGAGAGCGAGACCGTGCTCGCGCCGACGCCTGCGGGTGCGACGCGCGACGGGACTCTGCAACGAAAAACAGCGGACCGCGCGCCGCTTAAACCGCTGGTGCCGGTGGCCGCAGCGGTGATGGAGGTATTGCTCGACGCGGTTGGTCGCAGCGCGAGTGAAGTGGTGGTGTTACTGACGGGTGACGAGCGCGTGCGCGAGCTGAACCGCCAGTGGCGCGGCAAAGACCAGCCCACCGACGTGTTGTCGTTCTCGCAACTCGAGGGCGAGGCTGTGGGTGGCGAGGAAGCCGAGCTTCTCGGCGACATCGTGGTTTCGGTCGATACGCTCAGGCGCCAGGCCCGCGATGGAGACTGGAGCGACGACGAAGAACTGGCGCGGCTGCTGCTTCACGGCCTGCTGCACCTGCTCGGCTACGATCACGAACGCGCGGCCGACGAAATCCTGATGAAGGAGCAGGAAGGTCGCCTGGCCGGTATCTTGCTGTCTCGCGGGCTCGCTTGCGCGTGGGAAGACAGCCGGCGGTGAGCGGCGCGACTTCATCGCTGCGGCGTGTCGTAGCGGTGCTGGCGTCGGGTGTGGCGCTGGCGCTGGCGTTTCCCGATCTCGAAGCGTGGCCGCTGGCGTGGGTCGCTCTGGTCCCTCTGCTGGTAGTTACGCACGCGACGCGCCTTCGAGTCGCTGCCGGTTACGGCTGGCTCGGTGGCCTGGCGTTCTTCCTGGTCAGCCTCTACTGGATTCCCGACACGATCAGCAACTTCACGAGCATCTCGCCGCTGACAGCCACCGGGTTGTGGGTGCTGATGGCGGCGGCGGCAGCGTACAGCTTCGCGCTGTTCGCTGTGGTGGTGGAGGCTCTGGCCGCGCGCGGGGCCAGCCGCGTGGTGACGGCGCCGCTGGTGTGGGTGGTCGTCGAGTGGATGCGCACCTTCGTGATCGCGGGATTTCCGTGGAACTCGCTCGGCTACTCGCAGATCGAAGAGACCGTGCTGGTGCAGATCGCCGATCTGACCAGCGTCTATGGGATCTCGGCCGCGATCGTGCTCACCAACATCGCGATCGCCGAGGCGTGGCTGCGGCGCGGCCGCAGCGCGCGCGCCGGCGGCGTCGGCGGCGCGGCGATTGGCGCGGGGTCGCTGGTGCTGATCGCGGCCGCCTCTCCGCTGCTGCTGTTCGTCTACGGAACGCTGCGGCTCGCAGATCTGCAGGCGCGACCTTTTCAGGGAGCGCTGCGCGTCGGAGTGGTGCAGGGCAACATCGCTCAGGACCGCAAGTGGGACGCGGCGTTTCAAGACGAGATCCTGGGCAAGTACATGCGGCTTTCGTCCGACGCCGCCGATGCCGGCGCGCGCCTGATCGTCTGGCCCGAAGCCGCGCTGCCCTTCTACTTCCGTTACGACGAACGCTCGCGTGTGTTGCTCGATTTCGCGCGCGAGCGCCACGTCGACATGTTGGTCGGTACGCCCGGCTACGACTCTCGCGACGGAGGCGAGCCGCAGTCTTTCAACGAAGCCTGGATGGTGACCTCCGACGGCGCGGTTCAGGGGCCGTACGACAAGATCCAGCTGGTACCGTTCGGCGAGTACATTCCGCTTCACGGCTTGTTCGGGATGGTCCGGATAGCGGTCGAGTCGGTGGGCGAATTCGGCCGCGGCACCGAGTACACGATCTTCGAGACCGCGCCGTTCGAAACGGTGTCGCAGGCGCGCGGTGTGCAGCAAAGCGTCGTGCCGCAACGGCCCGCACGTTTCGGCACGCTGATCTGTTACGAAGGCATCTTCCCCGAACTGACCCGCCGCTTCGCGCTGGCCGGCGCCGATTTCCTCGTCAACATCAGCAACGACGCCTGGTACGGCGACACCGCCGCGCCACATCAGCACCTGTCGATGGCCGCACTCAGGACGGTGGAGAACCGCATGCCGATGGTGCGTTCGACCAACACCGGGATCTCGGCGTTCATAACCGCCGAGGGGCGCATGGGCCCGACGACGTCGCTGTTCGAAGACGACATTGCGGTCGAGACCATCCTGACCCGTCCGACCTGGTCGTTCTATCGCGCCTACGGCGACATCTTCGTCTATCTCTGCATGGCCGCCATCGTAGCGCTGGCGCTCGGGCGGCCGCGCCGGGCGTGAGGTCCGGCCAACGTCGAGGCCGCGCGTCGACGTTGATCCGCCGCGGTTCCCGTGGGATGCTGCGTGAATGGGAGCGATGGAGCCCGAAATCCGCGACCGAGGTACCGCCCTGCAGGAGAAGATCGATCTCCTGGGGCGGCGGCTTTGACGTCACTGCGCTCCGCCGCCGTTTCGAAGAACTGGACGCGCGCAGCCAGGATCCCTCGTTGTGGGGCAACCGTGACGCGGCCGGCGAGGTGCTGCGCGAGCGTTCTTCTCTGCAGTCCAAGCTCGAACATTTCCAGAAACTCGAGGGTGCCATCGCCGACGTCGGCGTCTACTTCGAGATGGCCGACGAGGGCGACGAAGAAGCCGCCGCTGAACTGATGCGTCTGCTCGACGACTGCGAGAAGCGCGTCGGCGAGCTCGAGATGCAGCAGATGCTGGCGGGTGAGTACGACCGCAGTAACGCCATCGTCGAGATCCGCCCCGGAGCCGGCGGCACCGAATCGCAGGACTGGGCCGAGATGCTGCTGCGCATGTACCTGCGCTGGGCAGAGCGCCACAATTTCGAGGCCAAACTGACCGAGTACCAGCCCGGCGAAGGCGCCGGCATCAAGTCGGCATCGTTGCTGGTCGAGGGCGAGTACGCCTACGGCTTCATGCGCGCCGAGGCCGGTATTCACCGTCTGGTGCGCATCTCTCCGTTCGACAATGCCGGGCGCCGTCACACCTCGTTCGCGTCGGTGATGGTGTGGCCCGAACTCGACGATACCATCGAAGTCGAGATCCGCGACGAAGACCTGCGCATCGACACTTTCAGGGCCGGCGGCGCCGGCGGCCAGCACATCAACAAGACCGATTCGGCCGTGCGTCTGACCCATGCTCCGACCGGCCTGGTGGTGAGCTGCCAGAACGAACGCTCGCAGCACAAGAACAAAGCGCTGGCGATGAAAATCCTGAAGGCGCGTATCTACGAACTCGAGAGGATCAAGCAGGAGCAGAAGATGGCCGACCTCGGCACCACCAAGGTCGAGGTGGGTTTCGGCAGCCAGATCCGTTCATACGTGTTGGCGCCGTATCGGATGGTCAAAGACCTTCGCACCGGCGTCGAGACCGGCAACCCTGACGCGGTGCTCGACGGTGACATCGACCGCTTCGTCATCGAGTACCTGATGCAGTCTTCGCAAGGCACCGCGGCCGTGCGCCCGGCGCCGCTGCGCTGAAAGAGGTTGCGGGTCCGCGGTCCGCTCGACGACGCGATCGCGGCTTTCTAGCCATCCGCGGTCCGGTATGAGGCGACGCGGACGTCAGTTGCGGGTCACAGCGCGCCGATGTGGCGCGCGATCACCATGCGCTGCACTTCCGATGTGCCTTCGCCGATCTCGAGCAGCTTCTGGTCTCGGTAGAAGCGCTCGACGCCGTAATCCTTCATCAACCCGTAGCCGCCGTGCAGTTGGACGGCGTGGTTGGCGCAGCGATACATCACTTCGCTGCAGTGGAGTTTTGCCATCGCCGCTTGCTTGCCGAACGCCAACTTGTTGTCGCGCAGCCAGCACGCCTTGTAGAGCAGCAACCGCGCGCACTCGATCTCGATCGCCATGTCGGCGAGCTTGAAGGCGTTGACCTGGAACTGCGAGATCGGCTTGCCGAATTGTTCGCGACGCTTGCCGTACTCGAGTGCCGCGTCGAAGCAGCCCTGCGCGCCGCCGAGTCCCATCGCGCCGATCGACAGGCGTCCTCCGTCGAGCGTCTGCATCATCTGCTGGAAGCCCTGGCCCCTGACCCCGAGCAGATTGTCCTTTGGAACGCGGCAGTCTTCGAAGAAGAGTTCGCTGGTGTTGGAAGCGCGCCACATCATCTTGTCGTGCATGACGTTGCTGGTGTAGCCGCCGGTTCCGGTCTCGAGCAGGATGCAAGAGAGTTCGGGGCGACCGTCGGACAGCGTTCCGGTCCGGCACAAGACCGTGACGCCGGCGCTGATATCGGTGGAGGCGTTGGTGATGAAGATCTTGCTGCCGTTGATCACCCACTCGTCGCCGTGAAGAACCGCGTGTGTGCGTGCGCTGCCCGCGTCCGAGCCGGCGTTCGGCTCGGTCAGACCGAATCCCCACAGCGCTTCGCCGCGACACAGCGCCGGAAGGTACTTTCGTTTCTGTTCTTCGCTGCCGAAATAATAGATGGGGCCGATGCCTAGCGAGTTCTCGGCTGCGACCGTGGCAGCGTGGGAGCCGTCGACTCTGGCGATCTCTTCGGTGGCGATGATGTAGGACAGATAGTCCATCGCCTGGCCGCCGTACCTTTCGGACACGAACATGCCGAAGAGGCCGAACTCGGCCATCTTGCGCATCGTGTCGTAGGAGAACTCTTCTCTTGCGTCGAGGTCGGCGGCGACCGGTTTGATCTCTCTTTCGGCGAAATCGCGTACCGAATCGCGCAGGATCTGCTGCTCTATCGAAAGGTTGAAATCCATCAGACCCTACCTCCGGACGCGCTCGAACAGACGCGAGGGACGGCGCCGAAGCCGACGTTGCTGACTCGACACGAGTCGAGGCATCTCTGGCAAATACCGACAAAGCAGGCTAATAGCAACGCCGGTTTGCGGCCGGCGCGCGTCGGGCGCGCCGCTATTACGCGGCTACCGGCAAGTCACCGAGTGCCGCCGAGAAAACATCGGCAAGGGAGAGTCGCATGAGCCCATCCGACACGACGTGGAGCCGCTACGACAGTTTCGTAGACGAACTCAGCCGTCACCTCGACGAAGCCTCGCCGGCGCCTGCGAAACCGGTGGGTGAGCGAATCCGCGCCATACGCAAGGCCAGGGGAATTTCGGCCGAAGCGGTCGCCGACGAAATCGGCATCGGGCTCGACGCGCTCGTTCAGATCGAGAGCAACCTCGTCTCGCCGCCGCTCGGCACGCTGATGAAACTGGCCAGATATCTCGGTGCCGAAGCCGGAACACTGATCGGCGGCGAAGGCGAGAAGAGCTACTGCGTCGTTCGCAAGGACGAACGTCATAGAGTCGAGCGTGTCGCTTCGGCGGCGGCCAGGAATCGCGATTACTCGTACATGTCGCTGGTGTCAGAGGTGAAGGGCCGGCACATGGAGGCTTTCCTGGTAAAGCTCGAGCCGCAGTCGAAGCACCAGGAACTGTCGGTTCACCAAGGCGAGGAATTCATTTTCGTTCTCGACGGTTCGACGAGTGTGCGATTGGGCGAGAGTCGGGAGATCGTCGGTGCCGGCGACTCTATCTACTTCCACTCTTCGGTTCCGCACCTGGTGACAGCGGCGAACGACGAACCGGCACTCGTGCTGGCCGTGATCTACTCCGGAGTGTGACGAGGATTGCCGGCCGCCAGCTGTGTGCGCTGGTCGGCGGTGGGCGGATAGCCGCCGAGGGTTCCGCGCAACACTATCTTGCCGTCCTGGTTGGTCCACGTGGCTCGAGCTTCGGCGAAATTCTTCTGACTGAGTGACACGACCTCCACTTTCAAGGTGACAGTGTCGCCGGCGTAGACCGGGGCGAGAAAATCGAAAGTCATCCGGGTAGCGAGCCACGCCCACTGTCCGCCGATCTCGGTCAGCATCGCGGCGACCATGAGACCGTGGGCGATCGGCCGGCCGAAACGGCTGTCGGCGGCGAACGCGACGTCGAAGTGGTAGGGATTGCGATCGCCGCTGATGCGGCCGAAGGCGTCGATGTCTTTCTCGTCGAAAGTGCGTGCGATGCGCGCACTGCTTCCCGGACCAATTCCGCTCTCGATCACGTGCCGGCGACAGTCGGCCAACTCGGCGCGGCTGGATTCGTCCTGGCTGGGCATTGCGAATTCGAGCGCGTGCCCGCGCCGTCAAACCATCGCAGGCGCCAAGCGGCGGCGGTAGCTCGCCCACTTGGCATCGACTTCGTTCTGGATCGCCTCGACGTCGTCGGGTGCGAGCGCTTTGAAGCGGCCCTGCTCTTTCATGTAGTCGCTGACCGGCGGTAGTTTGTTCTTGCCGAGCAGCTTGGCGGAGGGCTCGCTGAGCTTCATCCGTCCGTGCTCGATTTCGTAGAGCACGTAGAGCCCGGTGGTGACCGCGAGCCTGGCGATCGAAACGGCGACGCGTTCCTCCATCTGCCAACCGGGCGGACACGGCGTGTGGGCGTGGATGTACTTGAACCCCTTCATGCTGAGCGCTTTCTCGATCTTGTCGTGGAAGTCCAGCGGATAGGCCGCCGAGCAGGTGGCGACGTAGGCCGGGTTGTGGGCGGCGACGATCGCCGCGACGTCCTTGCTGCGCTCGCGCTTGCCGCCGATCGAAGTGTTCGCGGTCAACGCGCCCTGGGGCGTGGTTCCGGAGCGCTGCACGCCGGTGTTCATGTACGCTTCGTTGTCGTAGCAGATGTAGAGGAAGTCCTCGTCGCGTTCGATCGCGCCCGACAACGCCTGAAGCCCGATGTCGGCGGTTCCGCCGTCGCCGGCCCACGCCACCACGCGCGTGTGGTCGTTCTTTTGCGCGCGCAGCGCTGCCCGTACGCCCGACGCCGCAGCTGCCGTCGATGCGAAGGTGACGTTGAGCACCGACACTTGCGAGCAAGTTATCGGATACAGCCCCTGCAGGACCGTCAGGCAGCTCGGCGGTACCACCAGGATGGCGTCCCTGCCGATCGCCTTGAGGCCGGTGCGGTAGAGAATGTTGAGGCCGCAGCCCGCGCAGGCGCGGTTTCCGGGATATACCAAGTCTTCGTCGGTGAGGTCGAGTATCTGGGTCTTCTTCGCTTCCATCGCTGCGCGCCTATCTGCCGAGTCCTATCCATCCCATGTGGTCGCCGCAGGCGGCGTCGCGTTCCACTGACTGGCGGATGGCTTCGCAAAAATCCGAACTCTTGTAGATCCTGCCGCCCAGTCCCAGGATGTAATTAGACATGATAGGCCGGGTCGCGCACGAGTACAGCGCCGCGCGCAGGTCCGAGTACAGCGCGCCTGATTCACCGAAGCTCAGCGCCTTCTCGAACACTATCACTCGCTTCTTGCCGGCCAGCTGCGCGGCGAGGATCTCACCCGGAAACGGACGGTACATCGACAGCGCGAGCACGCCCACCTTCAGTCCTTCCTCGCGCAACGTGTCGGTGACGTCCTCGAACTGGCTGGCCATCGAGCCGAGCGCGACCGCGACATAGTCGGCGTCCTCGCACCGGTAGGTCTGCAGGATCGGGTTTCCGCCGCGGCCGACGGTCTTGGCGAACTCGGCGTCGATGCGCGTGTAGATCTCGACCGCCCGCTTCATCTCGAGGTCGAGACTGTGGCGCAGTTCCATGTATCCGGGAGCGAACTCGCCGTGGATGTCGCGCCTGCCTCCGGGCAGCGTCACGGTGTTGAGACTGGTCGGTCTGTCGGGCCCGAGCGTGTGACGATAACGATAAGCGGGCAGGAAGGCGTCGACCGCGCTCTGCTCCGGAACGTCGTAGGGCATGTAGGTGTGCGACAGGTAGTAGCCGTCGTAGCAAACCATTACCGGGATGCAGATTTCTTCGGCGAGCCGGAACGCCTTGATCACCGCGTCGAGGATCCCCTGGTGGTCGGCGACGTAGATCTGGATCCAGCCGGCGTCGCGCTGCGAGATCGAATCCTGGTGGTCGTTCCAGATGTTGAACGGTGCACCGATGGCTCGGTTGACGACGCACATCACCATCGGCAGGCGCGCACCTGCGGTCCAGTGGAGTTGCTCGGCCATGTACAGCAGGCCGTGTGAAGAAGTCGCGGTGAAAGCGCGTGCGCCGGCGCTGAGCGCACCGATGCACAGCGCCAGCGCGCTGTGCTCGCTCTCGACGGCGATGTATTCGGCTTCCATCACCGACCTGTCGACGTACTCGGAGAGTTTTTCGGTCAGCGGCGTCTGCGGCGTGATCGGATAGGCGGCGACGACCTGGGCCCTGGCCAATCTTACCGCAGTTGCAGCGGCCACGTTGCCCGATTCGAAGACGAACATGTCAGCGTTCGTCCGCGTCCGAGAACTTGCTTTCCTCGACCATGGTGATCGCGCCGGGAGGACATTCCTCGGCGCAGATTCCGCAACCCTTGCAGTAGGTCAGGTCGATTTGCGGTTGCAGCGTTTTCGACACCACCGTGTCGGGGCAGTAGAGCCAGCAGTAGAAACACGAGGGCTTGCCGCTCTTGGCCGGTGCGCACTTGGTGTAGTCGATCACGGGCCGCAGTACGCGCCAGGCACCGGTACGCCCGGCGTCGCCGGGCCCGGCATAGCTATCGGAAGTCAGTACGCGCGGTTCATCGGTGGCCATCGATCGGCTACTCCATCTTCGTGTGTTCGTGGGTCAGGCGCGCGGCCTCAACGTTAGCGGCGGCCCGTTGCGCGCCGAACTCGGTGCCGATGGCGTCGAGCAACGCTGCCAGCGGCACGATCGGCAGCGCTCTTGCCAGCGCGCCGATGATCCCGGTGTTGACGATCCCGCGCCTGAGCCCCGCCTGCTCGGCCAAGTGCGTGACGTCGGCGGTCGCCAGCCGGAGGCCGTTGCCGGGGTACACCGCCCGACCTTTCTGGGTGTTTATGACCAGGATGCCGCCGGGCTCGAGCCCGGCCGTGACGTCGGCGTCGCGCAGGATCGAATCGTCGAGTACCACGACTACGTCGGGATGCTCGATCGCGCACAGGTCGTTGATCTTGGTCTTGGAAATCTTCAGCGACACCTCGACCGGTGCGCCGCGACGCTCGGTTCCGAAACTCGGAGCCATCACTACGCCGGGAAAGCTTTGGCTGAAGGCCGCTTGCGCGAAGATCTTCGCCGCGGTGATCGCGCCCTGGCCGCCTCTTCCGTGCCAGCGTATCTGTATCGTCTCGTCGTGCATCGGCGCGCTCGGCAGCCGCCACTGATACGGGATTCACGGCATATCCGCAAGGTACTGAAAGATCCGCGAAGACACACGAAGCGATGCCGGGCCAGCCCAGTCCGACCGAGCTGATGGAGTTTTCGGGGCGGCTCGTGGGGCTGCCACCCTCGGGGAGTGACTTCGCCGCTCTCGGGCGTAGACTCTGCGGTGAAAGACCGTGTCGGTACCGAGCTTGGCCGGCGCTTCCCGCGTGTTGCCCGACGCGGCTGACTACCGACCACGGAGAACACAGGTAAATGAAAGGTATCCTACTCGCCGGCGGTGCGGGCACGCGTCTTCACCCGATCACGCGTGCGGTGAGCAAGCAGCTGTTGCCGGTCTTTGACAAACCGCTCATCTACCACCCGCTGTCGGTTCTGATGCTGGCCGGGATCCGCGACATTCTGGTCATCACCACGCCGTACGAGCAGGAACCTTTCATGCGTCTGCTCGGCAGCGGCGAAGACCTCGGCCTGCGCTTCGAGTACGCCGCGCAGCCGAGTCCGGACGGGATCGCGCAAGCCTTCCTGATTGGCGAGAATTTCATCGGCGACGATCGCGTTGCGTTGGCCCTCGGCGACAATATCTTCTACGGCCGGGGTTTTGGCGAGAGCCTGCGGCATGCCTCCGACCGAAGCAGCGGCGCCACGGTATTCGCTTATCGCGTCCGCGATCCCGAGCGCTATGGCGTCGTCGAATTCGACGAGGACGGTCGTGCCATCGGTCTCGAAGAGAAACCGAAGGCCCCGCGTTCGACCTACGCGGTCACCGGATTGTACTTCTACGACAACGACGTAGTGCGTGTCGCGCGTGGACTGAAACCGTCTGCTCGCGGCGAATTGGAGATCACCGATGTCAATCGCGTCTACCTCGCGGAGAAGAGGCTCCACGTCGAGACTCTCGGCCGCGGCATAGCCTGGCTCGATACCGGCACTCATGAGGCACTTCTGCAGGCGTCGAACTTCGTACAAGCGATTGAGGAAAGGCAGGGCCTGAAGATCGCCTGCATCGAGGAGATCGCCTACCGCATGGGCTTTATCGATCGCCGCAGACTCGAGACGCTGGCTGCCGCTACCGGCAAGAGCAACTACGGCGCTTACCTTCGCCTGATCCTTTCGGAAGAATCTTTATGACCCACGCCGCCGGTAACGAAGACATTCACGGCCGGCAACACAGCGAAGGTTCCCGGCGCTCTGTTTGACGCGCCGGCGCACGGAGGCCACATTGCGCCGCGATGGCGGCTGCACCCTCAGGCGAGCGGTTCACCACCTGGGCCGCCGCGAGTGAAAGCGCCGCCGGCGAACTGCTGCGCACGACGTTAGGGCCGTTGCTGCTGATCTTGGCGACGCCGCCGGCCGCGATCATTTTCTGGGTCGTCTGTACCTTCAAGCCTTTCGATGGTGCGCTGCAACCGCTGCTCAGCGCAGCCGGCTGGCGCGCACTCGCGGAGCACTGGCCGTGGCCGAGCGCATTCGCGGCGTCGATCTTTCTGGTCTTCGCTGCGATCGAAGCGCTACTGCTGCACTGGCTCCCCGGGGACATCTTCGAGGGACCCGTCACGCCGACCGGAAGCCGGCCGAGCTACAAGCTCAACGGCGTTGCAGCGTGGTTGGTCTCGCACCTGCTCTTCTTCGGTTGTTCGTACGGTCTGCATCTGTTCCGCGCCGGCATCGTCTGGGACCGTTTCGGCGAGATACTCGCGACGCAGGTCTGCTTAGCGCTGTTCTTCTGCCTGTTCCTTTATCTGCGAGGACGCTACCGGCCGACCTGCGAAGACCGCAGTCTGTCGGGGAATTTCATCTGGGACTACTACTGGGGCGTCGAACTGCACCCGACACTACTGGGCGTGAACCTCAAACAGTTGGTCAACTGCCGAGTGAGCATGATGGGCTGGAGCCTGATCGTCTGCTCCTTCGCTGCCAAACAGGCCGAACTCGGGCACCTCAGCAACTCGATGCTGGTTTCGGTAGCCGTCACGGTGATCTACCTGTTCAAGTTCTTCTGGTGGGAAAGCGGCTACTTCACCTCGCTCGACATCATGCACGACCGCTTCGGGTACTACATCTGCTGGGGCGTTCTGGCCTGGGTTCCCGCGGTGTACGCGCTCACTGCGCAGTACCTGGTACTACGCCCATACGACCTGGCTTGGCCGATCGCGTCGGCGCTGTTGCTGCTGGGAATGGCGGCGATCTACGTCAATTACGCGGCCGACGCGCAGCGCCAGCGCGTGCGAGCGACCGGCGGTAGGACCACGGTGTGGGGCCGCCAGCCTCAGGTCATCCGTGCGCGATACACGACCGCGGACGGCCAGGGACACGAGAGCCTGTTGCTGGTCTCGGGTTGGTGGGGCGTGGCTCGCCACTTCCACTACGTGCCCGAGATCACGCTGGCGCTGGCGTGGAGCCTGCCCGCCGGTTTCAGCCACTTCGTGCCGTATTTCTACGTCACTTTTCTGACCATCCTGCTCGCGGACCGCGCCACGCGCGACGACAAACGCTGCCGCAAGAAATACGGTGCCTACTGGGACGAGTACTGCCGGCGGGTGCCGTGGAAGATCGTTCCAGGAGTGTACTAGACCGGACCAGAGCCTCGCGCGTTCGATTCGAACTATCGAGGCGCTCGCCGAACGGCACGATTCGTTCCGGGCAGCAGTGCAACGCGAACTCGCGCTTCAGGATCTCGTCTTCTCGGGCGCGGCCAGTACGCGAGCCAACGCCCTTTCCATCCTCAGCGACGCGTCGTCGAGTTCGGCTTCGCTGATCACCAGCGGCGGAGCCAGCCGCACCACTTTGTCGTCGTGCAGCGTCCATCCCAGCAGCAGTCCTTCGCTGCGGCAGGCCGCGGTGAAGGCCGATGCCAGCGCCGCCGAGCGCATCTCGATGCCGATCAGCAAACCGGCGTGGCGGATCTCGACGACCGCCGGTGGCGCCAGCCGTGTTTGCAGTTTCCCGGCGAACCAATCGCCTACTCTTGCGGCGCGCTCGGGCAGCTTCTCTTCGACAACCACTTCGAGCGCGGCCAGGCCGGCTGCACACGACAGCGGGTGACCGCCGAAGGTGGTGACGTGCGAGAGCGGAGGATCGTGGGCCAGGCACGAGAGTAGTTCGTGCGAGGCCACGAACGCGCCGAGTGGAAGTCCGCCGCCGAGCGCCTTGGCCAGCACCAGTACGTCGGGGACGGCGCCGTGTTGCTCGAACGCGAAGAGAGTGCCGGTGCGGCCCAGCCCGGTGATGACTTCGTCGAAGATCAGCAGTGCGCCGACTTCAGTGCAGCGACGGCGCAGAGCCGCCAGATAGCCGGGCGCGGGAAGCACCACGCCGGCCTCGGCCTGCACCGGTTCTACGATCACGCCCGCCACGCATTCGTCGATGCGGTCGAGAGCACCCGGATCGTTGAAGTCGAGCAGCGCTACGTCCGGCAGCAACGGTTCGAAGGGCGTCTTGTAGACGGGGTTGCCGCCCACCGACACCGAACCCAGCGTGTCGCCGTGAAAGCCTCCGCGAAACGACACCAGCCGACTGCGGCCAGTGGCTTTGCGTGCGAGCTTTAGCGCGCCTTCGACGGCTTCGGTTCCGGAGTTGGTGAAGTAGACGCAGCCGAGCGTCGCCGGCAGCAGCGAGGCGAGTTTGGCGGCCAGAGCGACCTGGGTTTGCTGCACGAGCTCGCCGTAGACCATCACGTGAAGGTGGCGCTCAGTCTGAGCCGCGATCGCGTCGAGGACGCGGCGGTTGCCGTGGCCGAGCGCGGCCACGCCGATGCCGGCTAGTAGATCTAGACATTCGCGGCCTCCGGCAGCGTACAGCGTCGAGCCTTCGGCGCGTTCGACGACGAGTGCGATGGGAGAGTCCGAGGTCTGCGCGAGGTGGCGCCGGAAAGCGGCGAGTTGCTCGCCGGGGGTCAAGCGTTGTTCTCGACGGTGCGCCATTCGAGCAGGTCGGCCAGACGGCGGTGGCCGTCCTGGGCCCACTCGATCGGCGGTTCCTGCATGCGGCCGGGTTCGCACACCAGCGTGACGCCGAGGTCCTCGAATCCTGCGGCCAGGTCGCCCCAGGCGCTTGCCAGCGGATCGAGTCCGAGACCGACCGCGGCCAACGGGAGTTGTGAGTGGTGCAGGTGCTCGAAGAGTTCGCCGCGGTCGGCAACCGGCGTGACGACGATGCAGCGAAGTCCCGGGCCGACGGCAACTCCGAGCGCGGTCCGCGGCCGGTAGTGCACGACGAAGCCGTCGCCGCGTCCGCGCACCAGGAAGCTCTCGCGTTCGCGCGCGCAGTCCAACTCGGCCGCGTCGAGGAAACTGCGGCGGCGGGTTTCGGCGGGCAGGTCGCGCGGCACCCGCGGGTAGAGAGCCTCGAGACGGCTGAGTGCGATACCGAGCAGGCGCGCCAGACGTTTGGCACGCTTGTCGGGACCTTCGACGAAGATGACGTGCGGGGTCAGGCAGCCGAGCCCCTCGTACATGACGATGTCGGTGGCGAAGCCGTCTTTCCATTGGTCGGTGTCGGACTCTCGCGGCACCACGCCGACGCTGATCCGCGAGCCGCGCGTGAGGATCGGGCGGCGCGGGTGGCGCGAGACCATCGAGCGCATGGTGCTGTCGGAACCGGTCAGTTCCACACGTTGGGCCTGTTCGAAGACCAGCTTCTCCATGCCCATGTCGCCGGCCCGCCACGACGCCGGAATCACCATCGCGGCGAGGTCTCGCGAGTACTCGGCCAAGGTCGCCACGAACGCTGCGGTGAGGTGAGGCTGGCGATCGCTGTCGCGCACGATGCAGATCGAACGCGACAGCAGTGCCGCGACGATCGGCGGGATCGACAGTCCCGGAACGTTGCCGGCTAGAGAGTGGAACACGACGCGCGGCCCGAGCAGTCGGGCCTTGCGGCCGTTCGCGAACGGTACCGGTTGGTCAAGGGCGCAGGGATCTTCGGCCTCGTTCTCCACCAGGTTTGTCAGCGCGTCTTCGCGGACCGCACCGAAGACGGCGTCGAAGCCCTTCTCGAGCAGTGCCCGCGGCATCCGAAGGTCGCGCGCCAGCAGGCCGAGCAGTCGCGCGCGCGGTGCAAAGTGAGGCTGCAGCCACACGCGCGCAGCGGCCGAAAGGATCTCGATGATTTCGGTCGTGGTGACGGTGTCGAGCACGCGGGTGCGGGCCCGCACCGCTTCGCGCAGAGCCCGGTCGAGATCGGCGGCGGTGGCCGCCGAAGCTGCAGGTCTGAGGCCCATGCGGGCCAGCATCGAGGCCGGCGCGGTCGGCGGCGGCTCGGCGGGCGCCGATCTACGCGAGAACGGGTCGGCGAATTGTCCGGCCGACTGGAATGCGCCTGGCAGTGGTGGAGTCTTCACGATTGCGTTCCCGTCGATATCACCGACAAAAGCTGACTGCAGCCGCGAGTCTCCGCGTCCGGAGCCCGCCCGACGATTTCAAATCCTCGTCCGACGCCGAAGCCGACATCGAGGGTCTGAATCGCCGAAACGCTCTCACAGTTGGCCAGATCGAAGTGCCGAAGCAGGCCCCGTTGCCCAGGCGCCAGCGGCATCAACGTTGTCGGGTCGACGACTGCGGTGCGCGCCCAGGGCGGGCCGATCTTGGAGCGGGGCTCCAGGCGTCCTGCCCAACGGCTGCGCAGCGCGTCGTCGTAAAACTGCGAAAGCAACTCTGTCATGCCGTACTCGGCGACGCAGAGGTAGGCGGGAATGTGCAGAAAGCGCCACGCCGCCTTGAGCAGCCCGTTGCGCGACAGTGCCCTGCCTCCCTTGCGCCCGCCGGTTTCGACCAAGCGACTGTCGGCCGGTAAGCGAAGCTCGAGGCCGCGTTTGCGCAGCTCCTCGAACACCGCGGTGATCGTCGTGGTCAGCGCCAGTATCAGCACCGGACGGGTTCCGGCGGCGGCCCGCTGCAACCATTCCAGCGCGGCCGCGAGGTCGAGACGTCCTTCGGCGTCGAAGGCGCAGTCGAAAGTCCGTGCAAGAGGCCGCGCGGGGTCGGTTCGGCCGGCAAGAAGGGGGGACGGCCGCTCAAGCGTTTCGCGAGCGGGCAGACTCAGTTCTTCTGCCGCCCACTCGAACATGTGTCCGAGCGAAGAGTGAGGGTGTGTGGTAGCGGTCGGCCCCAGTACCAGGACGGCCATCGGCCCGGGTTGGTCGGGGACGACCATCTCTCGCAGGTGGCCGAGCGCCGAACGACGGTACAGATCCAGACTGCGCGCGCCGAGGCGGTGGCGGCTTCGACGTTCGCTTCCCAGGGAGGTTCCGCTGCTCAGGAATACGCGCTCAGCAGCCTCGGCCGAGCGACCGGCACAACCATCGGTGCCGGCGGTGAGATCGTCTTTGAATGCGTCGGCTGGAAGCGCGGGGACTTCGCGCCACGATCCGGCTTTTCCGGGACGAACTCCGCGCAGGTCGCAGAGGCGTCGATAGAGCGGGACCGTCTCGTACTGGAAGGCGAAGACCTCCAGCGCGAGCCGTTCGAAAACGTCGTCGGGCTCGGCGTTGCCGCCTTCGGACAGGCACGAATCGATGAATTGGCCGACTCTGTCGATCATCGGAGCGAGCACCCTAACACGGCCGGCTTGGCTTGTGGTGGTAACGTCGGCGCGCCGATTTCAGCGTGGACTCGAGGCTCCGGATCGGCACGCTCGCGTTGCGCTGGAAAACCGCGCGGCTAGCTTGAAACGATGAGCGACGAACAGGAAGCGAGCGAAATCGAGCGACTCTTCTTTCAAGGCAGTGATCTTCACGGGGAGGGTAAGCACACGGAGGCTCTAGCCTGCTTCGATCGATGCCTCGAGATCGATCCTCTCTACAAGGACGCGCTGCTCGGCAAGGCGATGGTTCACTTGGCCCGTGGAGAGTTTCAACTGGCGATCCGCTGCGGCCAACGGATCGTCGAGATAGATCCCGACGATCCGTTGGCCTACACCAACCTGTCGGTGTTCTACCAGCGGGCCGCAATGATTGCCGAGGCTGAAGAAGCCGCTGCCAAAGCCAAACTCCTGGACTGGAAGCGACAGTTGAAAAGCTGAGCCGGAGTATTCTGCCCCGGCTCAGCCAGCCGCGGGGCTGGTCTGGCCGGGGCCACTATCGGGTTCCGCCGGCTGGCTTTGAGGGATGTCCTGCAGGGCCGGCCGGAACGGGCTCACTGGCCTTCGATGACGACCGGCGGCGGTGCGGCGGCCGCTCCGCCCTTCTTGGCCGCGGTCAGCTCTTTGGTGCAGAGTTCCTTGTCGCGGCTTTCCTTGGCAAGGCGGGTGCTGATGGTTTCGCGCTCGTTTTCAAGGTCAACGACGCGGTCGTGCTCCTGCTTCACCTGCTTGCGAAGGGCAGGCGCATCGCCGTACTGCAGATAGGAGATCAGGTATCCAGCCCCGATCAGGACCGCCATGATGACCAGGCGACTGGCTGCTTGCCAAGCCTTCTCTTTGAGTTCCTCTTGCGGGCTTTTCAGTTCCTCGGCCATTCTCTTCTCCTTTTGGTGGCGCAGATAGCGTCGACATCGATCGCGGGCATTCCGAAGGTCGCGCCGCCGTATAGCAAACGTCCCACCCTACGTCCACGCGCGAAGCACTATGCAGGTGCCGCTTGCGGCTAGAGCCGCGGGGCTTTACCGTCGCGCCCTATGGTGGAAACGACGGAAACGGTGGAATCGTCAGGCGAGTGGGCCGTGGTGCTCGGGGTTTCCAGCGGCTTCGGCGCGGCAGTGGCGCGCGCAATGGCGGCCAAGGGGATCAACGTTTGTGGAGTTCATCTGGACCGGCGCTCGACTGTCGCTGCCGCCGTCGCGACGCGCGAGGCGTGTGAGACGGCCGGGGTCCGGACTCTGTTCTTCAACGTCAACGCGACCGACCCCGAGCGTCGACGTGAGATTCTCGACGCTTTGGCTCGGGTGTGTCCGGCAGGGGGGCTTCGCCTACTGTTCCATTCGCTGGCCTTCGGGTCGTTGGCGCCGCTGGTCGGGGCGAGCCCCGAGGCTTCCGCCCGGCAGGCGCAGGTGGCGATGACTTTGGACGTGATGGCAAACTCACTGGTCTACTGGACCCAAGAGTGCGTGTGGCGGAACTTGCTGGGGACCCAAAGCCGAGTATTGGCGATGACTTCGGCTGGCTCGACCCGGGCGCTCCCGGCTTACGGGATGGTCTCCGCCGCCAAAGCGGCGTTGGAGGCTTACGTGCGCCAACTCGCGCTCGAACTGGGACCGCGGGGGATAAGCGTCAACGCTCTGAGGGCGGGGGTCACCGATACTCCCGCGCTGAGGAAGATCCCGGGCCACGAGACCATGATGGAGGCCGCCAAGCGCGCCAACCCCGGCGGCCGACTGACGGTACCCGAAGATGTGGCGGGCGTAGTCGCGTTCCTGGTCGAGCCTCAGGCGCGGTGGATATCAGGGACCGTATTGGCGGTGGATGGTGCCGAAGACGTGACGGCGTCGTGACACCGGCGCAGTAGCGGGCCGCGATTTTTATCGCAATGGTTTCTAATATCATTTCGCGCGTTGTCTTGACGGAGGCGGTCCCGCGCGGATGATACCCTCGCTGGCGTCGTAACTCTACCTGGAGGTTTGGCAGCGCGGGCCGGTTCGGCATCCCGCTGTCTTGGTGCGAGTCGCGGCGCTTGGCAGACTGCTGAAAAAGTGTCGTGAGCCCGTGCAAAATGATCCAGATGCAAGGCGCGCGAAAAGCCGCGAGCGGAGGCGTACTTCAGTACGCCGTAGCGAGTGGTTTCGCGCGCACGAGCCCCGAGCTGGCGAGGGGCGAGCTCGAGTAGGCAGGCGTGATCCTCGCGCGTCGCCAGCTCCGCACTCGTGGGCCATTTTCAACGGGCTCCTGAGTAGTTTCGTGGCTGTGGACGGAGGTACCGTCCCGCGTTCTCTTTTGTTGTTGGCTGCCCTCTACCCAGGACTGCCGGGGGTTCTATGAAAATCAGATCGCTTGTTGCGCTCGCCTTCTTTCTTGGTCTGCTGACTGGCGCTTCGCACTCTTACGCTCAAGACCAGGTCAACAAGAAAGATTTCATCGGTTTGCCGGTGCCGTACAAGGGCCAACTGCTGGGCGGCTGGAAAGCCGATCAGCGGAAGGTGCAGAGCTTGCGCAGCGGCCTCAGCGGGCCGCAAGGTCCCAGTTTCGGTTCGACGTCGACTACGCTGACTCCGGCCGGCAGCACGACGACGTCGCTCGTATCGAGCTGCCCGGTGGTCACCGATAGCGGCGATCCCACCAACCTGCTGTTTCCGCTCGACGGAGGCTACTCGCTCGTCGACTTCTTCGGCGACGGTCCCGGAGTCGGCGACGGATTCGCCCACGGTCCCGACCAGCACAACGACGACGACTCGGCCCAGGTCGCGCTGCCGTTCAACTTTCCCTTCTACAACAAGCTGTTTTCCACGGTCTGGATCAACAACAACGGTAGCCTGACGTTCGACCAAGCTTTCACTCCGGCGACCCCGACCGGATTTCCGATTCCCGATCTCGGCGGCATCTATCTCGGCAAGGTCACGATGGTCGCGCCCTGGTGGGCCGACGTCGATACCGGCGACGAGACCTGTTCGGTGGGAAACGTCTGGTACAGGAAAGTCGACAACCACACGCTGGTCGTGACTTGGGACAACGTCGGCTACTTCGACAGGCACGGCGACAAGCTCAACACATTCCAGGTCGCGATCTCCGACGGCACCAACCTGGTCATGGGGCTCGGCAACACGATCTGCTTCGCCTTCAACAACATGGATTGGAGCGCGGGCGATGCATCCGGCGGCCTGAACGGTTTCGGCGGTGCTCCGGCCAACGTCGGCGGAAACCGTGGCGACACTCGCAATTCATTCCAGATTGGCGAATTCGACCACGCCGGCAGCGGTTACGACGGCCCCTTCACGTCCACGGACGGCGTCGATTTCCTCGACGGCTTCTGGACCTGCTTCAGGACCATACGGGTCAACAACGTTCCCCCGATTCCGCTGTTCTCGCCCGATCCGCGCGCGCGCAACACGTGTTCGGTCACGGTCGATGCGTCCTTGGGCCAGGCGTTCGATCTCGCCCTCGACTTCATAAGCCCGGAAGCGGTTCAGACCACGACCCCCTCCATCAGCGCGTACGGTGGCACCAAGGCCAGAGGGCTCAGCGACGTCCACACGGCCGGCAATCCCTCTCGGAGCGACATCGACTGGACCCCCGCGATTTCCGACGTCGGCGTCTATCACGTCACCCTGCATGCGGTAGACAGCTACAGCCCGCCAGCGTCCACGAACGTCACTTGCACGCTGACGGTGGTATCGACTTGCGGCAACGGAACCAAAGAGACCGCTGAGCAGTGCGACGACGGCAACACGATCAACGGCGACTGCTGTAACAGTAGCTGTCAATTCGAAAGCTCGGGCTCCACTTGTGGCGACCAGACCGCCACGACCTGCAACAACCCCGACACCTGCGACGGGGCGGGCACCTGTCTGTCCAACAACGAGCCGAGCACCACGGTATGCCGCGCGGATGCGGGCGACTGCGACGTTGCCGAGTACTGCGACGGCGCCGGCTCTTGTCCGGTTGATTCGTTCGAGCCGAGCGGGACTGCCTGTGGCGACCCGACCGCCACCACCTGCAACAACCCGGATACCTGCGATGCCGCTGGCACCTGTCTGTCCAACCACGAGCCGAGCACGACCGTGTGCCGCGCCGACGCGGGCGACTGCGACGTTGCCGAGTACTGTGACGGCGCCGGGTCTTGCCCGGT
>Ga0172375_10003913_pt1 | contig 22362 bp, 18 predicted proteins | sample LakKiv1m_FD_114537 | JGI IMG/M metagenome (GOLD analysis project Ga0172375, IMG submission 114537) | Freshwater microbial communities from Kabuno Bay, South-Kivu, Congo - kab_092012_11.1m | ecosystem: Environmental > Aquatic > Freshwater > Lake | place: Democratic Republic of the Congo... | reverse complement strand
TGCGCCTCGGGTTCCGCGGATTCGTGAGGTCCTGGTGGGACCTGGGGGGCCGCTGGGCGAGCGGGCCCGACTACGGCAGTCACGTGTACGACATCTACCTGCGGATCGTGGCCGCAGCGGTGCACTCGGGCGGAACAACAGGAGGCCGAGTTCGAACGCCGTAGGATGGCACCATGCTCCGGACGGCTCTGCCTGGCTCGACGCGCCTTGTGAGCGGTTCGGCATCCGTCTACGCATGCCGCCGCCGTGCCGACGGCTGACCCGGAGACGCCGATCGGCGGCGGTTTCCGTGACCTCGGTCTCGGCGCCCTCGGTGCGCTCTTCTTCGGGGTCACCATCGTGTTCAACCGCGCGCTGGCGCGCGATGGTCTCGGCGCGCCGACCGCGCTCGGGGTGCGCTATGGGATCGCGGGCATGTTGTTGCTGTGCGTGCTACGAGTTCGACGCCGTCCTCTGCTCCCGCCGCCGGGCGAGCGCCTGAAGGCTGTGCTCCTGGGCTTCGTCCTCTACGCGTCGGAGTCGACGTTCTTCTTCATGGCCCTCGAGCGTGGCACTGCCGCGGCGGTCGCCCTTCTCTTCTACACGTACCCGGCCGTGGTTGCCATTACCGAAGCAGCGCTCGGGCGAATCAAGCTGACCGGAGTCACCCTCGTAGCGCTTGCTCTGGGGGTGAGCGGGGGCGCCGTCGTCGCAGTGGGTGGCGGCCGTGTCGCGATCACCCCGGCCGGCGTGTGGTTCATGGCTGGATCCGTGGCGATGTTCTCGGTCTACGTGTTGTTCAGTGACACGCTCACCCGCACCGACCCCCTGACCGCTGCCGCGTGGAGTGCGGTGGGAGCGTCGGTGGGTGTCCTGCTGGTCGGTGTTGCTCTTCGCAACCTACATGCTCCAGGTTCGGGCGCTATCGCTGCGCTGGCGGCCAACGGTGTTGCCACGGCGACCGCGTTCACGCTGTTCTTCCTCGTCCTCGGGCGGCTCGGCCCATCTCGTACCGCCATCGTCATGGCCATGGAGGCGGTGACAGGGATCGTGCTGTCAGCGGTGTTCCTGGGCGAGGCAGTGCGTCTCCCCGTTGCGGCCGGCGGAGCGGCAGTTCTCGCCGGAGCCGTGCTCGCCGCAGCTGTTGCCCCGCCCTCGATCGAGCAGGTCGAGTCGGCATCTGCACCGTGATACCCGCGTAGGAAGCCGGAGCGAGCGATCCGGCGGGTCGAATACGATCCGTGCGTCCGGTTATCCAGGAGGGCTGATGATCGTTACGCCATCGACGATGCAGGACTTCCCGCTCACGATCGGCTCGATACTGCGTCACGGCGTCGCGGTGTACGGCGATAGTGAGTGCGTCACGTGGACTGGCGATTCTGCGCGACGTGCGACGTTCCGGGAGGTCGGCGCGAGGGCCGAGCGACTTGCCGCTGCGTTGACGCGGCTCGGAATCGTACAGGGCGATCGAGTCGGAACGTTCTGCTGGAACAGCCAGGAGCACCTGGAGGCGTACTTCGCTGTTCCGAGCATGGGTGCGGTGCTGCACACGCTGAACATCAGGCTCTTCCCCGAGCAGCTGACCTACGTCGTCAACCATGCTGCCGACCGCGTGATCCTCGTCGACGACTCGCTCGTACCGCTCCTCGCGCGCGTCGTCGGTGACCTTCGCACGGTCGAGCGATTCATCATCATCGGATCCGGTGACGCGTCGGCGCTGGGCGATGTCGAGATCACCCGCTACGACGACTTGCTCGCAGCCGAGGATCACGGCTTCACATGGCCCGATGTCGACGAGCGGCAGGCCGCCGCCATGTGTTACACGAGCGGAACCACGGGCAACCCGAAAGGTGTCGCGTACTCGCACAGGTCGTCGTGGCTGCACTCGCTGGCGACAACGTCGGCCGCAGCGCTCGGATTCACCGAGCGAGACCGGATACTCACGATCGTCCCGATGTTCCACGCGAATGCGTGGGGGATCCCATACTCCGCGTTCATGGTCGGTTCCACGCTGCTCATGCCGGGACGGTTCATGCAGGCGGAGCCGCTTGTCGGATTCGTCGCTCAGGAGCATGCGACGTTCTCCGCAGCGGTGCCCACCATCTGGGCCGACATCCTGCGCTACGGAGAGGATCACGAGGTTGATCTCTCGTCTATGCGCATGGTGGTCTGTGGTGGTTCCGCCGTGCCGCGCTCTCTCATGGCGCGGTTCGAGGAGCGCTATGGCGTGCGGATCATCCCAGCGTGGGGCATGACGGAGACGTCGCCGCTCGGTACGGTCGCACACCCACCGGCGGGAGTGGAGCCTGGCGACCCGGCAGAGCTCGACTGGCGGGAGAAGACAGGTCGGCCGGTTGCCGGCGTCGAGCTCCGCATCGCCGGTGACAACGGTGCCATCCTTCCGCGCGACGGCGAGTCGGTCGGTGAGATCGAGGTGCGTGGCCCGTGGATAACGGGCTCCTACTACGGCGAGCCGTCACCGGAGAAGTTCGACGACGGGTGGTTGCGCACCGGCGACGTCGGCCATGTCGACGCGAGGGGATTCGTGCAGATCACCGATCGCGCCAAGGACGTCATCAAGTCGGGCGGAGAGTGGATCTCCTCGGTGGAGCTGGAGAACCTGCTGATGGCCCATCCCGCAGTAGCGGAGGCGAGCGTGATCGGAGTTCCCGACCCGCGCTGGCAGGAGCGGCCGCTTGCATGTGTGGTACGCAAGGAGGGGTCCGAGGTGAGCGCTGCCGATCTCGCAGCGTTCCTCGAAGCGCACGTTGCGAGATGGCAGGTGCCGGAGCGCTGGGCATTCATCGACGAGGTCCCCAAGACGAGTGTCGGCAAGTTCAACAAGCTGGTGCTGCGGGCTCGACACGAGAAGGGTGAGCTTCCAATTGAAGAGCTGGGTTGACAAGGCGAAGGCCGCCGGCGCACAGCCGACCGGCGCGGTGGCGCACCCCGCGGCGACAGTGGTGCTGCTGCGCGAGGAGCAGGGCGCCGTCGAGGTGCTGATGTTGAGGCGTTCGTCGAAGATGGCGTTCCACGGAGGCACATGGGTCTTCCCCGGTGGGCGCATCGACGACGATGACTGGGATGCCGGGGGCGACGTCCTGGCAGCAGCGCGTCGCGCTGCTGCGCGGGAAGCCGAGGAGGAGTCAGGCCTTGTCGTCGACCCCGAGGGGTTGGTGCACTTCGCCAACTGGACGACCCCGGAGATCTCGCCGAAGCGGTTCGCGACCTGGTTCTTCGCGGCGGCGGTTGGTGAGGGAGATGCGCGGGCTGATGGGGTGGAGAACGACGCACACCGCTGGTTCCGCCCCGACGAGGCGCTCGAGGTTCACGCAGCCGGGGAGATCGAGCTCGCACCTCCGCAGTACGTGACGCTGCTCGCCCTGCGCGGGTTCGCTACCGTCGCCGACGCGCTCGACTCGCTTTCCGACTACGACCCGTTCGATTTCTCGCCGCGCTTCTGCTTCCTCGACGACGGCACTGCGATGTGCATCTACGCAGAGGATGTCGCGTGGGACGACGTGGGTCGGCTCGAAGAGGCGGGCCCGCGCCACCGCCTCCTCATGGCAGACTCCGGCTGGGTCTATGAACGCGATCACTGACGCGTTCCTCCCGCCCGATGACGCTCCGGCGGTCGGGTGACGAGCCGCTAGGTCTCCAGGGAACCGACTACCTCCGCGACGTCGGCGAGCTCGGAGGCCCAGTCGTCGGGTTCGACCATGGGCACGAGCACGAACTTCGAGACACCCGCAGCTGCGAACGCGCCGATGCGGTCGGTGAGCGCGTCCATGTCGGCGACGAGCAGATCGTACGGATCCACCGCGGGGTTGCGAAGCCGGGCGTACGCGAGCGCGCCTTCGGGAACGAAGCCGCGCCCGTAGAGCAGGGTCGTGCCGTAGTGGCCCGGGTCGATGGTGCGGCCCGTGGCGGCTGCCGTCTCCTCGATGATCTCGCGCCCCGCGGCGGCCGACGCGGGCGTCTCGAACGACATGAGCCAGCCGTCTCCGAGGCGGCCGATCCGGCGAAGCTCCGAGGCCGCCTTGCCGCCGAACCACATGTCCAGGTGGTGGGCGGGACGCACGAGTGGCCGGAACCGGTCGATGACGAAGCGGTCGCCGTGGTGGGTGACGGAGTCATCGTCCCAGAGACGGCGCATCAGTGTCGCTGCTTCGTCGAACCACGACGATCGCTCCTCGCGCAGCACTCCGAGTGCGGCCTGCTCGAAGCTGCCGGCCCCTCCGAGCCCGAACGCCGGAAGCGCACGGCCGCCCGAGAGGGAGTCGAGACTCGCCCAGGCTTTTGCGAGCAGCACGGGGTTGCGTCCGGGAAGCACCTGGATCGCGGTGCCGAGCTTCAGCCGGGTGGTGCGTCCCGCGGCGAACGAGAGGGCGACTAGCGGATCGGGCGCAGGCGCTCCGACGCGTTCGGGCAGCCAGAGGGAGTCGAATCCATTGCGCTCCAGGTTGTCGACGATCTCCGCTAGCTTCGGGCCCTCGGTTGCCATCGTGATGCCGAGGCCGTACCCAACGCGCACCGTCGAGGTCATGGCGGGGGAGCCTAGGTGAGGGCGCGGGGTCGGTGCACCGCTACGTGCGCAGGTGCTCGTACTTGCGCAGCTCCCGGCGCGCGATCTGCTGCATGTGCACCTCGTCGGGGCCGTCTACTAGGTGAAGGGTGCGGGCGTGCGCGTACATGCTCGCGAGCGGCCAGTCATCGGTGACGCCTGCCCCGCCGAACACCTGGATAGCGCGGTCGATCACGTCGGTGGCGACGCGGGCGGCGACCACCTTGATCGCAGCGATCTCGAAGCGGGCCGCCTTCTTGCCCGCAGTGTCCATGAGCCACGCAGCCTTCATGGTCAGCAGACGCGCCTGCTCGATCTGGATGCGCGACTCCGCGATCTTCTCCTGCACCATCCCGTGATCTGCGAGGTACTTCCCGAACGTGGAGCGCATGTTCGCGCGCTGGATCATGAGGTCGAAGGCCCTCTCGGCCAAACCGATTGCGCGCATGCAGTGATGGATGCGACCGGGGCCGAGGCGGGCCTGTGCGATGGCGAAGCCACCGCCCTCCTCACCGAGGAGGTTCGAGGCGGGCACTCTGACGTTCTCCCACAGCGTCTCGCCGTGACCGGGGCCTGACTCGTGGCCGAACACGGGTAGCCCGCGTACGACGGTCACCCCGGGCGTGTCGAGCGGGACGAGGATCATCGACTGCTGGTGGTACGGGTCTGCGTTCGGGTCGGTGACGCCCATGAGAACGGCGACCTTGCAGCGCGGGTCGAGCGCACCGCTCGTGAACCACTTGTGCGCGTTGATCACGTAGTCGCCGCCGTCACGCTCGATGCGGCTGGAGATGTTCCGGGCGTCCGACGACGCGACCCACGGCTCGGTCATGGCGAAGCACGAGCGGATCTCGCCGTTGAGTAGCGGGTGGAGGAAGCGCTCCTTCTGCTCGTCGGTGCCGAACTGGGCGAGGATCTCCATGTTCCCGGTGTCGGGGGCCGCGCAGTTGGTGGCTTCCCCGAGTAGGAGCGAAGCCCCCATGGCCTCGCACAGCGGTGCATACTCGTGGTTCGTGAGACCTGCGCCGTACTCGGAATCGGCCATGAAGAGGTTCCACAGCCCCCTTCGGCGCGCCTCGGCCTTGAGGTCCTCCATCACCGGCGGCGGGAACCGCTTGTCGCCCGAGTCTTCACGCTGGCGCTGGTAGACGGCTTCCGCCGGCCGCACGAGGTCGCGATCGAACTCGAGAAGCTTCTCTCGTAGCTCGATGGTGCGGGGGCTGAAGTCGAAGTCCATGGGTTCCTCCATCGGCGCGTCGGGCGGATCGCACCCTAGCGCCGCTCCGGCGGCCGCCATCAGCCGGTTGCGCCCCACTTCGGAGTGCCGGTCAATGGGTCGCCGGCTCCGTATCCTCTGGGAGGCGGGCCGGCCGGCCCGACGGGAGGGTGTAGCGGTGCTCGACCCGGCGACGATCAGCCTGACGCTCCGCTGGGCTCTCGGCTGGTGGCTCGGTGGGCGCTCGTCGCTCCTGCCCGGCACGTCGGGTTCCAGCAGCAGGGGCCATGCGCCCGCCCGCTCCCTGTGCTCGGTGGTGGTGCCCGCACGCAACGAAGCCGCTGCGCTTCCTCGACTTCTCCGGGCCCTCGGCGCCCAGTCGCTCCCCGCGCACCAGGTGATCGTCGTCGACGATGACTCCGAAGACGGCACGGCCGAGGTTGCTGCGGCGCACGGCGCGCAGGTGATCACGGCGCCGCCACTGCCGGCCGGCTGGACGGGCAAGGCGTGGGCCTGCGCCAAGGGAGCAGACGCGGCAACGGGCGAGGTGCTCCTCTTCCTCGACGCCGATACCGATCCCGCGCCGGATCTGGTCGAGCGACTCTGCTGCGAGGTGAACCGGCGCGGCGGTCTCGTATCGGTGCAGCCGTATCACTTGACCGAGCGACCATACGAGAGGCTCTCCGCGCTCTTCAACCTCGTCGCCTGGATGGGCGTCGGCGCGGGGTCGTGGCGTCGCCACAAGCGGGTCGCCGGCACGTTCGGTCCGTGCATGGCCATGAGGCGCGCCGACTACTTGCGAGTGGGCGGTCACGAATCGGTCCGCTCCGAGGTGGTCGAAGACGTGAAGCTGGGGCGGAGGTTCATCGCGGCCGGCCTGCCCGCTGCAGCGTTCGCCGGAAGAGGCTCGATCACCTTCCGCATGTACCCGAGCGGTTTCGCGCAACTGGCAGAGGGATGGAGCAAGAACTTCGCTACGGGTGCCGGCTCGATACCCCTGGTGCGTCTCGCCGCTGTCTTCGCGTGGATCTCGGCTGTGCTGGAGACGGCGTGGGTTGCTGCCTCGGGCGTAGCTTCCCTCGTTGCGGGTGGAGCGATTCCCGAACGGGCCGCTGTGGCGTGGTATCTCGTGTTCGCACTCCAGTTGGTTGTGCTCTTCCGAGCACAAGGTCGATTCGGTGCGATGGCACTGTTGTACCCATTGGCGGCAGCGGCATTCGTCGTGCTGTTCGCGAGATCGGTCTGGTGGACGGCGCGTGGCACCGTAAGGTGGAAGGGCCGAACGATCAGTCTGCGCGGTGCCGCGTCGGTGTCGGATCGCGTATCGGGGCTGGCGCCGTGAACGGGCTGCTGTGGTCGCCTCGGTCGTGGTTCGGTGTCCTCGTGAATGTCGGAGCGTGGGTGGCGTGGGGAACGCTGGCGGGCTACGCGGGGCACCGTCTCGGTGCGACCCGTCTCGCCGGCGACACGTTGATCACCAGGCCGCGCCGCTTCGAGCGCGAAGGCCGCTGGTACGAGCGGCGACTCCGAATCCGTCGATGGAAGGATCGGCTACCGGAGGCGGGTGCGTTCTTCGCGGGCGGGGTCTCCAAGCGGCACCTGAGCGGGCGCAGCGTAGAGCGGCTTCGCCTCTTCGTCGTCGAGACGCGGCGTGCGGAGCTGACCCACTGGGGGACGGCGTCGCTCGCTCCGGCGTTCGCACTGTGGAACCCGCCGTGGGCCACCGCAATCATGTGCGCCTACGCGGCGGCGGCGAACCTCCCCTGCATCGCCGTGCAGCGATACAACCGCCTACGCCTGTACCGGGTGCTTGCTGCCGCTCAGATGAGACCGACCGGTGGAGTCGGATCCGAGAGCCAAGGAGCACCCCCGGCGGTGGCTTGGGCACGTTCCCCGCGCAGATAGGCGTCGATCGACTTCGCGGCACGGCGGCCGTGAGCAACCGCGAGGATCACCGTTGCGCCACCGGTTGCTATGTCGCCACCCGCGAAGATGCCTCTCTTCGAGGTCGCAAGGTGGTCGTCGGTCCAGACGACTCCTCGCTTGTCCACTTCCAGGTCGGGTGAGGAGCGGCTGACCGTGGGGTTCACGCCGAAGCCGATCGCGATGATCACGGTGTCGCACTCGATGCTGAACTCGCTGCCGGCGATCGGGACCGGCGATGCGCGGCCCGACGCGTCGGGCGCACCCGGGCCGAGCCGCGTGCACTCGATGCCTTCCACGTGCTCGTCACCAATGATGCGTATGGGGGTCGTCTCGCACTGGAGGTCGACGCCCTCCTCGATCGCATGATCGACTTCCTCGGTGCGTGAGGGCATCAGCTCGCGTGATCGCCTGTAGAAGAGCGAGACGTGCGCCCCGAGCCTCGATGCGGTGCGCGCGCAGTCGAGAGACGTGTCACCGCCGCCTATGACGACGACGCGGCCTCCGGTGCGCACAGGTGTGTTGGTCTCGGGGAAGCGGTTCGCCCCCATCAGGTTGACGCGCATGAGGAACTCGTTGCCGGAGTACACGCCCACGAGCGACTCTCCGGGCACGCCGAGGAACATTGGCAGCCCGGCGCCCGTGGCCAGGAAGACCGCGTCGAAGTCGTCAGCAAGCTGGTTCAGGGACGTAGTTCGTCCGATCACGTGGTTCGTGCGGATCTCGACGCCGAGTCGCGTGATGTTCTCGATCTCCTCGTCGATCACGGCGAGCGGGAGCCGGAAGCGTGGGATGCCGTACACGAGGACTCCGCCTGGCCGGTGAAGGGCCTCGAAGATCGTCACTTCATGGCCCATCGAAGCGAGGTCCTGTGCGGCGGTGAGCCCTGCAGGGCCGCTTCCGACTACCGCGACGCGCTTGCCCGAGCCGGACCGGGCGGGTGGTGTGGGGGCGGAGGGGTTGGCCCGCCTCCAGTCGCCCACGAACCTCTCCAATGTCCCGATCGCCACGGCATCATGGCGCTTCTCGAGTATGCAGGAACGCTCGCATTGCTCGTCCATGGCGCAGACCCGGCCGCAGACCGCGGGCAGTGCGTTGCGCTCCGAGATGACGTTGTGCGCGCGCTCGAGATCACCTTCGATCAGCGCGGAGATGAATCGCGGAATGTCGATTCCGACCGGGCATCCTTGCATGCATGGGCTGCGTGTGCAGAGGCGGCAACGTTCGGCCTCCAGCTGCGCGTCGGCCAGGCTGAGCCCCAGCGACACCTCTTCGAAGTCGCGGACTCGATCGCGTGGCTCGCGCATCTCGACGGAGACGCGCGGGGCGCTGAGTGGGCGGTGGGGTCGCGGTTCGTCAGCCATTGCTCTGCTCCAGCGCAATCCGTTCTTCGGAGGCGTAGGTTCCGAGTCGCGCCGCCAGCTCGTCGTAGTTGACGGAGTGAGCGTCGAACTCGGGACCATCGACGCAGGCGAATCGGACCTCCTCGTCGATGTGCACCCTGCATGCGCCGCACATGCCGGTGCCGTCGACCATTATCGGGTTGAGGCTGACGACGGTCGAGATGCCTTCGGGACGCGTCAGCTCGGCGACGGCTTGCATCATGCGCATGGGCCCTATCGCGAGAACCCGGTCGACCGTGTTGCGGGCAAGGGTCTCGCGGAGCACGTCGACCACGGTGCCCTTCTGCCCGCGGCTGCCGTCGTCGGTGGCGACTTGGAGCTCGTCGCACGCGGCGTCGAGCTCGTCGAGAAGGACGAGGAGGCTCTCGGTGCGGGCGCCGAGTATGCCGATCACATGATTTCCTGCTGCTGCGAGAGCGGTGATGATCGGTAGCACCGCGGCGGAGCCGTAGCCGCCGGCGACGGCGACGCAGGTGCCGAAGGCCTCGATCTCGCTGGGCATGCCGAGGGGTCCGCACACATCGCTGATCGTGTTGCCGGCCCTCAGCCGCGCGAGGTCGCGCGTCGACTTGCCGATCTCCTGCACCACGATTCGGATCGTTCCGTCATCGGGGCTCACACCTACGACCGTGAGAGGGATGCGCTCACCACCTTCGTCGGTGCGCACGATCACGAACTGGCCCGCTCGCCACGCCGGTACGACGTCGGGTGCGCGCACCCACAGCTCGGTGGTGGTGCGTCCGGTGTTGCCTACGAGCACCGAGGCCGACACGATCTCGTGAGACACGTCTTCTCCTTTGCGAGGAACCCGGCAGCGTGGTCCCGAGTTGCGTCCGGATTCGCTACTTACCGAACGGTAGCAAGGGGCGGGGGGTGGTTTCGCAGCGGCCCCGCCGGAGCGCGAACGACGCTTTCAGCAGTACCCGGCGATGCCGTACACGAGAGTGATCGTCGACGACGTTGTTGTTACCTGGTCGGCGGAATCGATCGCGGAGACGGTTACGTCGACGATGTTCCGAGAACCACGAATCGCAGCGAAAGGGCCGACGGTGCCGTACCAGCGGTTGTTGTCCGACACCATGTCGGCGGATCCGCTGCCGGACTTCGACGTCCACGAGATGCTCACACCTTGCACCGCTCGGTCATCGGAGGCGATCGCTTCGAAGTACGACTCGGTAGGCGTGCACCCGCCGCCGTCCTGGTAGATCTCCGGATTAGTGACGTTAACTATTTCGACGTGCGGCGGGTTGTCGGTAGCCGCGGTCGTGGTGGTTGCAGGCGCCGTGCTCGCGGATGGCGGCGCCGTGGTCGGCGTGAGGGGGGTGGTCGGAGTCGTGACGAGGGGAGCGCCTGCGGTCGTGCTCGGTGAAGGAGCCGGCGTGCTCCCTGACGCCGCGGCGCTGGTCGCGCTGCTGCGGATGGTTGTCGTCGTGGCTCGGGATGGGGCTTGCGACGTAGCGGGCGCAGGAACGCTCCACGGCGTCGACACCTGCGGGCCTGCGGTGACGTCGCCGTTCTTCGGCGTGGTGCCGCGCAACGCCAGGAAGCCACCGCCGCCGAAGACGACCAGCGCTGCTGCCATGACGGCGAGGCGACGAGCAGCTCTCGACGCGATCATCGCGGGCGGGAAGCCGTCGCTGCGCCAGCGCTCGCCGCGAATGTGCCGCGTGAACCGCGATCGCGTGCCACCCGCGGCGTCGGCCCCACCTGATCCGGAGGCGACCGGCGAGCCGGCTGATGTCAGCTCGATCCGAGAGAGAACTTGCTCGCGCAGCCCTCGCGCCGCCGGAACAATCGGCACGGCGGCGAGGAGCGAGAGCGGGCTGACGAGACTCCGTCGGCGTGAACCGCACAGGTCGCAGCCGTCGACATGCCGTGCGACGCGCTTGCGGATCAGCACCGAGAACGTGCCGTCCCAGCCGGTGAGGATCCCGGCGAGCGTCTCGCAGTCGTCGCGGCCGAGTCGTGCGACGAGCAGCGCACCGAGCGCTCGCTCTACCTGGGTTCGCAAGCGGTTCATGAGCACGTACGCGTGGCCGGGCGTGACGCCGATCGTGTCGGCGAGCTCCTGGCCGTCGAGCCCCTGGCGAAGGTGAAGGTCGAGGAGCGCGCGGTCGCGCTCGGAGAGCCCGGCCGCGGCGGCCCAGACGATCTCGGAGAGCTCGGCACGCCTCACCGCGTCCTCCGGCCCGGCGCCTGGCGCCGCAAGATCGGGGAAGTCGTCGGTAGGTGTCGCGCGGCTTCGGGCCTTCGCCCGCCGTAGCGACTCGTGGCGCGCGATCGCGAAGATCCACGCTCGCAGCTTCGAAGGATCGCGGAGCTGCCCGAGCTTCTGGGCGGCCGTGAGGAACGTGTCCTGCATGGCGTCCGCGGCTTCTGCACGGTCGCGCAGCACAGAGCAGCAGAAGTCGTGAATCCGGTCGGCGTAGCGGTCGTAGATGGCCGCGAACGCCTCGCTGTCGCCCTCACGGGCAGCGACTGCCAGCGTGGCGTCGTCCATGTCGCTCTGATCGTAGATGGCGGTGCTCCCGTCCCCGGGCCGTGGCGCCGGGGACCGGTCGCCTCGGTCGTCCAGTTCACACGGGGGAGAGTCCCCGGCGACCTCCGACCTGACAGCTAATCGGTCGTTTCGTCGAGCGCCGGCGCGGGTACGTCCGGAAGGTGCGGGCGCCGGGGGTGCGCCGTGGCTCGGAGTCGACCGCCTCGGCCGGTTAGCGTGCGGGCCCATGACCACCGGGGCCTGGATCGCTCTCGCCGCCGCCGCGGTCTTCGCGATCTGCGACTGGCACTCTCGGCTGCGCCACAACCGCTCGCTCCAGTACTTCGCCAAGCCCGCCGCGCTCGTCGCGCTGATCTGCGTAGTGCTGCTGGTCGATCCGGCCGACGCGACTCGCCGCGCCTGGTTCGTAGCAGCGCTGGCCTGCGGCCTCGCCGGTGACGTCCTCCTCATGCTGCCCAGCGATCGTTTCGTGGCCGGCCTTGCCGCGTTCCTCGTCGGGCACGTGCTGTACATCGCCGGGTTCATGACCGATCCGCCGTCGTCGACCGCAGTGCTGGTCTGCGTGGCGGCCGTTGTCGCGGCGATGGTGCCGGTGTCGGTCCGCATCCTGGCGGGACTGCGCTCCGGCGGCCACGGCGCGTTGGTCGGCCCGGTCGCGGCGTACATGGTGGTCATCGGGGCGATGTGGGCGAGCGCTCTGGGATCGGGGATCTGGATCGCCGGCGCAGGAGGCGGTCTCTTCGTGGCGTCCGACTCGCTGATCGCGTGGGACCGGTTCGTGCGCCCGATGCGTTGGGCGGGCGTGGCGATCATGGTGACGTACCACCTGGCCCAAGCCGGGCTCGCCTTCTCGCTGTTGCACTGATCGGGGCGGCGCACGCCGCGCTGGTCGGGCGTTCGCCGTCGGGGACGCACGTCGTGACAGTGGCGACTCTGCGTGGCGGATGACGCCGATTGCGTGTTGAGATGGCCACCGAGCGTGCCGATAGCACGGTATGCGCCAAGGAGGTTGCAGAAAACCGACTGATACGTTGCGAATCGCCCCGTGGATCGCGCGGAGCGCGGTCGTCCTCGGGATGTTGCTCGCAGTTCCGTCCCCTGCTCTCGCGATCGACCGCACCACGGGTGAAGTTCCGACCCCCTCAGCCGTGGCACCGAGCGCTTCGTTCTCCGTCGTGCGCACTGCCGACGGTCATCTCGAGGTGGTCCGGCAGGAGGCTCCGGTCAGGTCCGCGGACGACCCGAAGACCGCAGTGGCGCCGGAGGGCGAGGTGCTCACCTCCGAGGCCGACGCCGTTGTCACAGGCCTCGGCGTAGGCGCCGACCCGCTGCGCGGCGACCAGTGGGCGCTCGACCAGGTCTCCTACGAGCGGGCGTGGGCGACCACGAAGGGCCGGGGCGTGATCGTCGCCGTCATCGACACCGGTGTGAACGCCGCGCACGAGGACCTCGCCGGTGCGGTGCTGGCCGGTCTCGATCTGGTGGGCGGCGGCGACGGCCGGAGCGACCCGAACGGTCACGGCACCCACGTGGCCGGGATAATCGCCGCACGGGCCGTCAACGGCAGGGGCATCGCCGGTGCGGCTCCCGATGTGAAGGTGCTCCCTGTGCGCGTCCTCGACGCGAACGGCTCCGGATACACCTCTGACGTTGCCGAGGGGATCATCTGGGCAACCGACCACGGCGCCCGGATCATCAACCTCAGCCTCGGGGGCACCGACCCGTCTCAGGGGATGCACGAGGCGATCAAGTACGCACTCTCGAAGGGAACCCTGGTATTCGCCGCTGCGGGAAACTCGGGCGAGTCGGGCAGCCCCACCATCTACCCGGCGGCGTTCGCCGAGCCGGTTGCGGTAGGCGCGGTGCGCTCCGACCTTCAGCGCGCACCGTTCTCGAATGTCGGCTCCTACGTTGACGTAGTCGCGCCGGGCGACTCCATCGTCTCCACGTACCAGAGCGGCAACCTCGAGTACGCGTGGGCTAGTGGGACTTCGATGGCGACGCCTTACGCCGCTGCCACGGGTGCTCTTGTGGCTGCGGCGCACCCGACTTGGGATGCCGCCCGTGTGCGTGCGCGACTCGAGGACAAGGTACGTGACCTAGGGCCCGCGGGGACCGACCCGCAGTACGGCAAGGGGCTCGTCAACCCGGCGGCATCTGTGTACCGCAGCCCTTCGATCAGTCCGGTCCCGGTTGGTGGCGGGGCGAGCCGCGGTGGCGGAAGTCGCTCGTCCAGCGGTGACGGGTACTGGGTCGTCGGCGTCGACGGCCGGGTCACCAGCCACGGCGGCGCCCGCTACTACGGCGACCTCGCCGGCGCCGTGCTGTCCGGCCCGATCGTCGCCTCCGCAGCGACGACGACCGGGCGGGGCTACTGGCTAGCCGGTTCTGACGGTTCCGTGTATGCGTTCGGCGACGCCCGCTACTACGGGTCGATGTCGGGCCGGCAGCTGAGCGCGCCGATCGTCGGCATGGCCGTTACGTCGCGCGGCGGCGGCTACTACCTCCTCGGAGCCGACGGTGGTGTCTTCACCTTCGGCGCCGCGAAGTTCCATGGCTCGACGGGCGCCATGACGCTCGCGGCCCCGGTGCTCGACATGACGGTCTCGGCGTCGGGCGACGGATACTGGATGGTCGCCGCAGACGGTGGTGTGTTCACGTTCGGCGCCGCGAAGTTCCATGGTTCGACCGGCGGTATGCGATTGAGCTCACCTGCGGCGTCGATGACGTCCGCCGCGGACGGCAGCGGATACTGGGTCGTGGCGCGCGATGGCGGGATCTTCGCCTTCGGGGTCCGGTTCCAGGGCAGCCTTCCCGGCATCGGCCTGGCGACGACCGCCGGGATGCGCATCCGGGCGCTCGCCAGGGGAGCGGGCTACTACATCCTCACCGCCGACGGCCAGGTCCACCCGTTCGGTGCAGCCCGCGGGTACGCCGCCGCCACCAGCCTCCCCACAGGCTTCGCAGTAGACCTGATGCTCCTCCCCTGACCCCCCTGCCCCCTGACCCCGCCCCCCGGTTCTTGCGTCAGTAACTCGCAAATATTGCGAGTTACTGACGCAAGAACCGGTTGAGGGGGCGGGTGCGGCGGGCGTCAGGCGTCAGGCGTCGAAGAACGCTTCGAAGGGGTCGGCCCGCTCGTAGTCGCGGCGTGAGATGTCGGCGGTGGCGGCGGCAACGTCGAGCGTCGGCACCGCCTGCGGCCGCGAGCAGTACACGAACGCCGCGGCGCAGTAGTCGTCGACGCGCTCGAAGATGCCGGCACCCGCGATGCCCGGACGGGGGTGTTCCGTCAAGCCCGCGCCTGCGGGCGGATTCGTCGCGAGGTACGCGTCCTGACCGGCCTCTTGACCTTCGAGGAACATCGCGAAGCCGATCTGCTGGATCGTGACGCGAAGCGTGTCGGTGAAGATGATCGGGTCGGGAACGTGCCAGCGGTAGAACGAGACGAAGTCGGGGATAGCGAACGGGTTCGCGTCGCCGGGACGGATGTCGAGCGGCACACCGGCGTACGGCGCGTGGTGCGGTCCCATACCCCACGCCGAGCCGACGTAGTCCTCCAGGCCGGTACCGCAGATCGTCGGTAAGTCGGTGTCGCCGTCTCGGAACACCTTCACCTCGCCTTCGCCGTACCAGAGGCCGCCGTCGATGCAGCGGATGCCGACGGCGCAGCCGAGGAACCGGCCGGGTCCGTCGAACCCGTCGGCTATCACGAAGTCGCGGCGCATCGCCGTCGGGTTCTCGCGGCGGAACGACACGTGCAGGTATCCGGCATCGTCGGGGATCGACGGCTGCAACGTGTAGTCGACCTGGAAGTACAGGCTGCGGGGCATCGTCGATCCGTTGGTGATCTCGATACGGGCCCTCTCGCGGAACGGCATCGGGAAGTACGCGTTGAACCCGCGGCCTTCTTGCGCGGAGCTCAGCGCCGACGCGTAAGGAGCGGTGCGGCCGAGCGGGAGCGCGAAGAAATCGAGGAGCGGCACGTGCACGCTCGGCTCGGGGCGCCCGTCGTAGTAGACCGCGAGCGAGAGTGCCCGCATCACCTCGGGCCGTGCAGGCGGGACCGTGATCCACATGTGCCGGATGGTTCCGGGGCCCTCGAGGTCGCAGAGCACTACCGTCTCACCCGCCTCGACCGTGCGCGAAGGCGCGCCTTTGCGCCCGCCGTGCGCAGACCCGCCCGCTCCACGTGCCCCCGTCGGGTTCTCGAACGTGACCGCACGCGAGTCGAGTGAGGTGTCGATCCTCGAAGGATCACCGAACCACATGCACCCTCCCGCGTTGCTCGGCCTGCGGCACTCGTTCTGCGTCTCACGCTATCCCCGGCCCCAGACCTGTTTGGACGTCAGCGGTCGCTATAGCGACCGCTGACGTCCAAACAGGGGTCAGTGGTGGAGGATCTGGTCGAAGAAGAGGCGGGTGCGAGCGTGCTGCGGTGACGCGAACATCGTGTTGGGCTCGCCTGCTTCGATGATGCGGCCCTGGTCCATGAAGACCATCCGGTTCGCAGCGGCGCGGGCGAAGCCCATCTCGTGAGTGACCACGACCATGGTCATGCCGGCCTTCGCGAGGTCGAGCATGACGTCGAGCACCTCTTTGATCATCTCGGGATCGAGGGCCCTCGTCGGCTCGTCGAAGAGCATGACCTTCGGATTCATCGCGAGTGATCGGGCGATAGCGACGCGCTGTTGCTGTCCCCCGCTCAGCTCTCGGGGATGCGAATCGGCCTTCTCAGGAATTCCGACCCGTTCGAGCTGCGCCATGGCGATATCGCGCGCCTCATCCTTGCTGCGGTCACGCACGAGACGCTGCGCGAGCGTCACGTTGTCGAGCACGCTGAGGTGAGCGAAGAGGTTGAACTGCTGGAAGACCATCCCGACCTCTTTGCGTACGGCGTTGATGTCGGTCCCCTTGCCATTGACGTTCATGCCGTCTACCCAGATGTTGCCGGCCGTCGGCGTCTCCAACAGGTTGATGCAGCGCAACACCGTGCTCTTGCCGGACCCTGACGGTCCGACGATCACTACGACGTGTCCCGCAGGTACGCGCAGGTCGACGCCATCGACCGCCTTGATGCCGCCGCGGAAGTGCTTGTGGAGCCCTTCGATGATGATCATCTCCGAGCCGTGTGCCTCTGACGCCTGCCCCTTCCTAGTCACGGTCGCCGAGTCCGAGCCGCTTGCGATACCACGCGAGGAGGAGCGAGAGCATGATCGTCATCGTCAGGTAGAAGAACGTCATCACGAAGTACGTCGGGCGGAACTGGAAGCTCGCGGCGGCATACTTTCGGCCCTGCTGCGCGATGTCGTTCACGCCCAGGACGGAGACGAGCGACGAGTCCTTGAGCATCGCGATGAGGTCATTGCCTATCGCAGGGGTCATGTTGCGGATCGCCTGCGGCAGGATGATCTTGCGCATCGTCTGCGCATGGCTCATTCCGAGCGAGCGGCCCGCTTCCATCTGGCCTTTCGGGACCGATTCGATGCCGGCGCGGAACACCTCGGCCAGGTACGCGCCGTAGATCAGCGCGAGGGCGATCGTGGCGCGCCACTGGAAGGAGAGGCTGTTCGTCTTGAAACCGAAGGTGTCGGCGAGCGGCGGGACGATGGCGTACGCGATGGTGAAGATGAGCACGAGGACGGGAACGCCGCGCACGAACTCTATGTACGTCATCGAGACATTGCGGGCGAAGACGTTTCGGGCTATCCGGCCCAGGCCCGCGATGAGGCCGATTACGAGCGCGATGACGAACCCGTAGACGGTGGTCTCGACTGTGATGCGCACGCCCTGGAGGATGCGACGGTACGGGGCGTTGTAGCGGTCTTGCGTAACGATTAGATACGCCATCCAGCCGAGGACGAGGAAGATCGCGACGAGCCAGTACGGGAAGTCGCGAGCACTACGCAGCGAGCCCTCGATCTCCGGAGCACCGCCCGGCTCGAGCGACGCCGAGGCGGCGCCTTGTGTTCGCATGTGAGCGCTCCTGTAAGGCCAAAGAAGGTGCACCAGGCAGGTTCGCCTGGCGCACCTCCGTCAGCTGTGTGTCATGTGCGGGTCGCAGTGTCGTGCGGGTCTGTTTTCCGACCCGACGATCAGCCCGCGAGATCTTCTTCGGTCACGGTGAACTTGTCTGTGAAGTAGTTCTCGGCGAGCGTGTCGAGGGTACCGTCGGCCCGCATCGCTGCCAACGCCTGGTTGACCGGGTCGACGAGGTCGCTGCCCTTCGGGAAGATGAAGCCGAGTGCGTCGCTGGAGAGCGAGTCGCCGACGAGGTCGAGCTTGTCGCCGTTGGCTCCGACGTAGCCGAGGCCGGCGGTCTCGTCCATGATGACGACGTCGACGTCCTTGTTGATCAGCGCCTCGACCGCGAACGGGAACTGCTCGAAAGCGGTGATCCGACCCTCGCCGAAGAGCTCGACGGCCTTGTCGAAGTTGGTCGTACCCGTCTGTGTGCCGATCTTCAGGCTGGGGTCTGCCTTGATCTCATCGACGCTCGAGAAACGGTCCTCACCCTTGCGCACGAGGAGGCGTTGCTCGATCTGTATGTAGCCGTCGGAGAAGTCGACCTGCTGCTTGCGCTCATCGGTGATGGTGATGCCATCTGCCGCGGCGTCGAATTGACCGTCGGCCACGGCCTGGATCATGCCCTCCCAAGCTGCTTCCTTGAACTTGGGCACGCAGTTGAGGTTCTCGCAGATGGCGTTCCATGCGTCGTAGTCCCAACCGGCGCCCTCACCGGACTTGGGGTCGATGTAGTTGAACGGCAGGTACGCGTTTTCCACGGCGACGGTCACCTCGCGCCCGGCGAGGTCGGGTAGGGCGCCCGTATCGGCGGAAGTCGCCGTGCCGGCGCCCGTCGTCTTCGACGTGGTGCTGTCGTCGTCACCGCCGCAGGCCACCAGGCCTACAGATAGGGTTGCGATGGTCATCAGTGCAGCGATTCTGCGCACGTGCGCTCCTCCTCGGTAGGTGCCGGTCGGGACTCTACGCCGGTCGGCGGCTCTTCGCCCGCACCTGCTGCTATCGCCACGGCGACGCTCCGAGGGTACGCTGCTACGGGCGCCGTGAGCAACGGTTCGTCCGATTGGTGCACTGCATGTTCGCAAGGGCCGGCTGGGAGCGTGGAGATGCGGGCTGCGAGGTTGGCTGGTGTGTCTTGCGGACGCCGCCGCGCGTGGCCGACTGCGCTCGCCCTGCTGACGTCGATGACGTTGGCCGCGGGTTGGGCCGCCCCTGCGATGGGTGACGGCGGTCCAGATCTCCCTGGCGCCGATGCCCCCGCGGCGGGTCCCTACGCCGCCGACCCGCCGCCCGCCGAGTCGTCGTCATCGACCACGTCGACGCCTTCGACCACGTCGACAACTTCGACCGCCTCCGAGGCGCCGCAGCCCGTGGTTACCGACCCGACGCCTGTCGAGCCGTCGACGTCGACCGCGGCAGCTACAGCAGCCACGTCGACCACGTCGACACCTTCGACCACCTCCGAGGTGCCGAAGCCAGTGGTTACCGACCCGACACCTGTAGAGCCGTCGACCTCGACCACAGCAACTACCCCGATCACGTCGACACCTTCGACCACGTCGACGGTTCCCGACCTTCCGCAAGCCCTTCCCCCCGACCCGCCACCCACGGTCACCGTTACTCCCGATACCGATCTCGTCGACATGCAGGAGACGAGGATCGAGGGCACCGGGTTCGCGGGTTGGTACGGGATCGTGGTAGTCGAGTGCCCGGCGGGCGCCGACCCCGAGACGTGCAGGGGCGGTACCCACGGATGGGCCTATCCGGAGCTCGACACGTCGTTCCTCCTGACCGCGGCCGTTCGGCGCACCGTTTCCTCCGACGCGACGGGCAACGTCGACTGTGCGTCTGCGCCTGGAACGTGCGAGATCGTCGTCTACTCGATGGGTATCCCGATCCTTCCCGACGACGCCGTCGACTCCGATGCGATCCGGGTTCCACTCGGCTTCGATCCCGCAGGTCCGCGACCCGACCCGCCGTCGATCACGGTGACGCCCCACACCGACTTGCTCAACGGGCAGGTAGCAGCAATCGAAGGGGCCGGCTTCTCGCGCGGAGCCTGGATCGATCTGGAGCAGTGCACGGCGACCCGTAGTGAGTGCCGCTACCTCGAGGTTGCGTCCACGACGACCGACGATGCCGGGGCGTTCTCGGAGACGGTTGCGCTGAAGCGTCGCATCCCCGTGTGGGAAGGCGACCCGATCGACTGCGCCGTCGATGCGTGCGAGATCGTCGCGAGCACGTGGGCCGACGGCACCAGCCAAGTCGCGAGAGCGTCGGTCTCCTTCGACCCGTCCGTTCCCGTGCCACCGCCGCCGACGCTGGCGGTCGACCCGCCGGCCGGCCTCGTCGACAAGCAGCTGGTCACTGTGACAGGTAGCGGCTGGACGCCCGGTGACGCCGTCTACGTGCAGCTCTGCGCCGACATCGGCGGCGGCAACGAAAGCTGCTCCTTCCCTGAGCGCTACCTACAAGTCGGAACCGATGGCACGTTCACCCAGAAGCTCGGCGTGCGCCGGTTCTTCTCGTTCTACGTGTGGGGTATCAGCGAGCAGCGGTTCGACTGCGCGTCGGCGCCGGGTGCATGTCACATCGATGCCATGAACGTCGATGACATGTTGGAGAAGGCCGCCGTGGGCTTGGCCTTCGACCCCGACGCGCCGCCTGCACCGCCACCGACGATCGTCGTACGACCCTCCACGGGCCTCGTCGACCACCAGGTGGTGAACGTGCACGGCGAGGGGTTCCTGCCCGGCGCAGATCTCATGCTTCAGCAGTGCGTGGCGTCGTCCGATCTCTCCGACTGCCGTGGCTATGCGTATGTGACGGCCGCCGACGACGGGACGATCGACGCGGAGCTCGAGGTTCGCCGACTTGTCGGGTCGATGTCCGGACCTCCGAGCGACTGCGCTGTCGACGCGTGTGTCATCACCGCAGGAACATGGTGGGACTTCACCGAGATCGCGACCGCCGCGCTCGCGTTCGATCCGGACGCGCCGTTCGTGCGGCCGGTGGTGACGGTCACCCCTAATGTCGGCCTCGAAGATGCTCAGAAGGTGAGCGTGCTGGGATCGGGCTTCTCCCCCAACGCCTCGATCGGTGTGGCGCAGTGCTGGGGTGGCGCCGTCTCACCGAGCGACTGCGACTTGAGCACGGTCGTGTACACGCATGCCGACGAGAAGGGTGCGTTCGTGCAGGAGTTCGCGGTTCGGTCGTACCGCCGCTCGGGCAGCTCCGACAGTGCCGGTCGCGACTGCATCGAGCCGGGTGCGTGCGTCATCGGCGCCGCCAATCTCTCCGACTTTGGCGAGGCAGGGCGAGACTGGCTGACGTTCGGCGATCCTCCCGTGGTCGATGTGGGGTCCGCCGAGGTCGCCGAGGGTGACGACGGCACAACCGTCGCGGGTGTCCCGGTCATGCTCTCCGAGCCGTCCGGCGCGCCGGTGGCAGTGCACTACGAGCTGATCGGCGGCACCGCAGCGAGCCCGGCCGACTTCGCTGCCGCGAGTGGCACGCTCGTCATCGACGCGGGGGCGACCGAGGCAACGCTCGAGGTCGCGGTCGTTGGCGACGACCTCATCGAGCCCGACGAGACGCTTCAGGTAAAGCTCTCCGACCCGGTGCACGCGTGGCTGGGTGAAGGCGCCGGACTCCTCACGATCCTCGACGACGACAGGGATTTCGGCGACGTCGTGAACGTCGTCGATGACGGGCGCATCGTCGGCGCCGGGTCGTCCACGCCGCGGAGCGGGTCGTCGGGTGGGACGCTGCCGTTCACCGGCGGTGGGTCGCAGACCCCACTGGGCCTTGGCCTCGTCGCCGCCGGTGCCGTCGCCCTCGGTGCAGCGCGGCTGCGCCGTCGTCGGGCTACGGCCTGAGCAGCCGGCACGCCGGAGATGCCGGCAACACGCGCTCCCCGTACGATTGCGGGCATGGAGATCCTGCGCACGCCCGACGAGCGGTTCGACTCCCTGCCCGGCTACCCGTTCGCTCCGCACTACGCCGACGTGCCGCGAGGCGAAGGCAGCGGCACGCTTCGGATGCACTACGTCGACGAGGGACCCGGCGACGGCGAGGTGGTCCTCATGCTCCACGGCGAGCCGTCGTGGTCATACCTGTATCGCAAGATGATCCCGATAGTCGTCGATGCCGGGCATCGCGCCGTCGCAGCCGACCTCGTCGGCTTCGGCCGGTCCGACAAGCCCGCGGCGCGCACCGACTACACGTTCCAGCGCCACGTCGACTGGACGTGGGCGATGGTCGAAGCGGCGGGCCTCGACGCCATCACGCTCGTCTGCCAAGACTGGGGTGGCCTGATAGGGCTCCGCCTCGTGGCCGAGCACCCCGACCGCTTCGCCCGCGTGGTCGCGGCGAACACCTTCCTGCCGACTGGCGACGTGCCGCCCGGCGACGCCTTCATGCAATGGCTCCGATTCTCCCAGGAGGTCGATGTGTTCCCGGCGGGAGGCATCGTGAGCATGGCGACCGTCACCGACCTCGCCCCCGATGTCGTCGCTGCTTACGACGCACCGTTCCCCGACGAGACCTTCAAGGAGGGTGCCCGCCAGTTCCCGGTGCTCGTGCCGATATCTCCCGACGATCCCGCGAGCGCTGCGAACCGCGCGGCGTGGGACGTGCTGACGAAGTGGGAGAGGCCGTTCCTCACCGCGTTCTCCGACTCCGACCCGATCACCCGCGGCGGCGATCTCGCTCTCCAGTCGATGATCCCCGGCGCTCGCGGCGTCGCGCACAC
>Ga0172375_10003911_pt1 | contig 22368 bp, 20 predicted proteins | sample LakKiv1m_FD_114537 | JGI IMG/M metagenome (GOLD analysis project Ga0172375, IMG submission 114537) | Freshwater microbial communities from Kabuno Bay, South-Kivu, Congo - kab_092012_11.1m | ecosystem: Environmental > Aquatic > Freshwater > Lake | place: Democratic Republic of the Congo... | reverse complement strand
TCGGCGCGGCGATAAATGTTGACAAGAATGAAGGTCGGGCTGGAAACCGCATCCAGCGAGCCCCAACCTTGCGCCAGCCCCTGCACAAAGGTGGTTTTGCCCGCGCCGAGGTTTCCCTGAAGGCAAATGACATCGCCCGCAGCGAGCAGGCCGCCCAGGCGCACACCCACGCGGCGCGTCTGTTCGGGACTGCGGCTGAAGAACTCAAGAGTGTGGGTATCGAGAATGGGCATGAGTGAAATTATAACTTTGATTCTAGGCCGGGGCTTCAGAAGCCTCGGAGGCTGTTCCCAATTTGCCTGGACGGGATTTTGCGACCGGCTTCAAATCCAATTCCCCGCCGATGGCACGCGCAATCCTGCGGGCCGAGTCGGGACGCGAAGCGCGGCGGGCATTTTCCACAATTTGTTTGTATTCCGACGGACGGCAAAGCCAGCGTGTGAGAGTGCGCACAACAAGCTGCGGGGTGGGGGCAAACACACCCGCGCCGGCCTCCTCAACATAGGTTACGTTGCCATCCTCCTGCCCGGCCAGTTTTGCATACAGCAAAATCGGGATGTTGGCGTTCAATCCCTCGGCAATTGTAGCCGCGCCCGCCTTGGTCACAAGAACATCCGCCGCGCGCATGAAATTGGGCATCTCGCGCGTGTAGCCATAAACAATCGTCGGGTTTTCCCATTGATGAGATTCAAGATAAGATTTCAAGCGTTGATTCTTTCCGGCGATCACGATCTGCGCAATATCCAGCCCTGATTCGTCGATGACGCGCGCGGTTTTCGCAAGCGGTCCCATGCCCTCGCCTCCTCCCACGACCAGGACGATCTTCTTGTCCAGGGGCCATCCGAGTTTTTTACGCAGGCTGCGCTTGTTGCCGGGCGGCTGGCAATAACGATCCATGACAGGGAAACCGACCACCTCGAGTTTTTCCTCCGGCATCCCGTAAGCAAGCCCGCGTTGACGCGCCGCTTCCGATGGCACAAAGATGTGGTCGGAACGTTTATCGAACCACAGCGCGTGCGTGGTGACAATGTCCGTGACCACGGTGAAAAACGGCGGACGAACCCAGCCCAGCGCCTTCAATGCAAATGTATTGGCAAAGGGATGGACGGTTACAATCAAATCCGCAGGGTGGCTCCTGATCATCGACTTGACCGAATGACGGACATAAGGCCACACGGATGCCGTGAGCACGCGCACGCGCGCCCGCCCGTCGGTGACATAAAACGAGGCCTCCCATAACTTCGGCGCTTTGACCATCTGCGGGTACAACTGCGGCATTTTATTGAGCGGCAGGGGGGCAAAGTTTTTCATTGCATCCACCATTTCGGTGGTCAGCGAATCCCCGTATTCGAGATGCAAGGCTTCTATGATCGCTTCCGCGGCGGAGCGATGGCCCCCGCCGGTATCAGAAAAATAGATTACAACGTGAGGGGTTTTATGGTTTCTGGGATTGCTCATTTTGTTCGTGTTTGGTGAGGTTGGCTTTCATTCTTTTTGCCAGTTCGCGGCGGGTTAACATTACACGCCTTTTGCATCCATTGCATTCCAGCCCAATATCCGCGCCCAGGCGGACAACGGTCCAATCGAAGGAGCCGCAGGGATGTTGTTTGCGGAGACGCAAGTGATCGTTGAGGCGCAGGTCAGGAAGCATATACCCGCAGGGATTATACCGCTTTGAGGTTTGGAACTGTGATAAACTAGCGGGGTTGTCCAAACCCCGCCCGGAGGGAATCCATGTCCAAACGCGAAACCTATTCCATCGAAATCGCCGGCATCCAGCGCGAACTGCGTCTCTTTGAAATCAAGCCCGGCTTGCGCATTGCAATCCTGAATATTTTGGGAGACACCGAACTGGTACAGGCCTGCGCCCGCGAACTTGGAAAAGAACTCCACGGCCTGGATTATGATGTGCTCGTCACTGCGGAAGCCAAATCCATTCCGCTGGCATACGCGCTGTCTGTGGAAACCGGCAAACCTTATATTGTCCTGCGCAAGACATATAAACCGTACATGGGCGATGCCCTGAAAGCCGAAACCCTGTCCATCACCACCGGCCAGCCGCAGGTTTTGATCCTCGACGAAAAAGACCGCGATATGATGAAGGGCAGGAAAGTTGTCATCCTGGACGATGTCATCAGCACCGGCTCCACCCTGCAGGGAATGCGGATGATCCTGGATAAGGCCGGGGCTGAAGTTGTCGCGGAAGCCGCCATCCTCACCGAAGGCGACCGCGCCAAATGGATGCACATCCACGCGCTTGGGCATCTGCCGTTATTTACAGAGTGAGGAAGCACACAAGGAAACAGGCAGGCATGGAAGTAAAAACCCTGAAGGCATCCAAACCTTCAGGGTTTTATGTTGGCAACGTCATCTTTCGTCTTTCATCTTTCTTTTTTCACCCGCCACCAACTTCATCTTCCTCTCCCTCGTCATCTTCTTGATTGCAATCTCCCTCTTCATCGCCGTGCGCCGATCCGGCTGGGCTTCGAGATAGACCAACTTGACCGGCAGCCGCGTCCGGGTGTAGCGCGCCCCGCTTCCCCGGTTATGTTGTTTCAGCCGGCGTTTGGGATCGACCGTCCAGCCGGTGTAGAAGGTTCCATCCGCACACTGGAGAATATAACAATAACTTGTCATACCGGGATCAGGGCTGTTTCTTCTTTCCAAGGTTGCCGACAAAAGTTTGCTTCATTCGTTCTCCAAAGGATGGCATATTCGCTTTTTCGGCGCCCGGTTTTTCTGTGATGCCTGCCCGCAAGCGATCATCCCACCAGTGCTCGCGGCTTTTGCGGTCTTTCTCCAAATATTCCGCGATCTCCTTTGCATTGCCGCCTGCAATATTGGACCGCAAGTCCGCAAGCGAAGCCAGCATATTATCCAGCACACGCAGGACGTTGGCGCGGTTTTGGAGGACCGCCTCTCCCAATGCACGGGCCTCTTCCTCCTCGCCCAGAGCAGACGTTCCCAAAGCATACGGGCGTCCCGTAATTTTGAGCGCCTCCCGCCAGCCAGGCTGGCCAACTGTGGCGCGCAACAGCGAGGCAGAGACCAGTTGCGGCAGGATATGCGCGGATGCCATCAGGCTGTCGGCTTCGTCCATGCTGGTAAAGAGCGGAATCGCGCCGAGCAGGCCGATAAAATTCGAGGCCAGATTGATCGCATCTTCCCCGGTTCCGCGCGGCGCATCCAGCATGATCACGCTGTCCCGGAAAAGATCGGGACGCGCGCCGTTCAAGCCGGTGGAGGCGTCGTGCAAATACTCCGCCTTGATGGAAGGGTAAAGTCCCACATAATATCGTCCTGCGGGCATATGCTCACCGGCCCAACGCGCGGTGCCGCTTTTGACAGGGGCGGTATCCATCACAACCGCGCCTTCCGGCAAATCACGGGCGATCACCGCCAGCGTGGGAATGACTTCATCAACCGGCAGGCATAACAGGACAATTTTGGCTTCCTCGACAGAAGCGGGAAGATTGAACATGATCTTATCGACAGCACCCAATTTTTGCGCCTGCCGCGCGGCTTCCGGGCTCCTGTCATGGCCCACACGATGCAATGCAAATTTCCCCTCGCCAATCGCCAGTCCAATTGAGGCGCCAATCTGTCCCAGGCCAATGATTGTCAATTGTACGCTCATGTGTTTCCTCTCAAAACAGAATGGCTGAATTATACTGCCTTCCCGGGGACGATACCCATCGTGGTAAAATAGAACAAAATTTCTGCTTGTACCCTTCAGGAGAAGAATGACCGCTGAATCCGCCATCGAAACCCGCGAACTTGGGCGTATCTACAAAGTGCGCGGCAACAAAAAGGAAAAGAAGGTTCGCAAGGAATTGATCGCGCTTCAGGATGTGAACTTGGAAGTCCGACGCGGCGAATTGTTCGGACTCCTCGGCCCGAACGGCGCTGGCAAAACGACCATCATCAAGATCCTCACCACGCTTCTCGCCCCGACCTCGGGCATGGCGCGCGTAGCCGGGCATGACGTGGCCCTCGAGCCTCAATCCGTGCGCCCAAAGATCAACATGGTCTCCGGCGGCGAATCTTCAGGTTATGGCCTGTTGACCGTGCGCGAAAATTTGTGGATGTTCTCCCAGTTTTACGGGCTTGCCTCGAAGGAGGCCAACGAACGCATCGTGCAATTGCTCAAAATGGTCGGGCTGGAAGACCGCATCCACACAAAATCATCCGACCTTTCAACCGGCCTTCGACAGAAGATGAACATCGTGCGCGGCTTTCTGACCGACCCGCAGGTGCTCTTCCTTGACGAGCCGACCCTCGGCCTGGACGTGGGCGCGTCGCGCGATGTCCGCAAGTTCATCCGTGGCTGGCTGGACGCCGAAAAAACGCGCACGCTTTTATTGACCACGCATTACATGGTCGAAGCCGATGAACTATGCGACCGCGTTGCCATCATCAACAAGGGACGCGTGCTGGCCTGCGACACCCCGGCCAACCTCAAACGCAATTTGCAACGCGACGCCCTGTTCGAGATCGAGACGAGCCCGCTGAACGGCCTCTCAACCGCGTTGATCGAGAGCCTGCCCGAGGTCCGCAAAGCCGCGCTGACCGAGATCGAAGGCGGCGCGCGGCTGAACCTGTCCCTTGTCGAGGAATCCGCGCTGGCAAGCGTCATCAATACGTTGACGCAGAAAAATGTCAAAATCCTGCGGCTCAGCAAACACGAACCCACGCTTGAAGATGTCTTCATGGAGCAGGTCGGGCATTCGATGTCCGAGGTGGAACAGGCAGGCGAAAATGAAGGCTGAGCCGTTATCGGTATTGACCGGCATTCAAAACCCAAAAGTAATCGGCTGGCGGTTGTTCCTGAAAACGATTATCGCGCGCGCATATCCGCGTCTTATCGGTCAACAGCGCGAAAAATCGTGGATCTTCTTCGATATTTTTTTGCCGATGCTGGGCGTTTCGGCTTACGTGTATGTTTACCGCGCCATCGGCGCGCCCGAGGAATATGTGGGATTTGTGGTGGTCGGCGGCGCGATGACCGCGTTCTGGATGAACGTGTTGTGGAGCATGTCCAGCCAGTTGTATTGGGAAAAGGAGCAGGGAAATCTCGCGCTCTATATCATCGCGCCGAATTCGATGATGGCGATTTTGCTCGGCATGGCGCTCGGCGGAATGCTGGCGACGGCCCTGCGCGCGGTGGCAATCATCATCCTTGGCATGTGGATGTTTCAGGTGCAGTTCATGGTGACCAGCACCCTGCAATTGCTGGCTGTCTTTTTCCTCGCGATGACCGCATTGTACGGAATGGGCATGATGAGCGCCTCGCTGTTCCTTTTGCTCAGCCGCGAAGCCTGGCATATCGCGAACCTCGCGCAGGAACCGGTCTATCTGGTTTCGGGGTTTTATTTCCCCATCAAGAGTTTTAATTTCTGGGTCGCGGCCGCGGCCTCGATCATCCCGCTCACCCTCGGCCTCGACGCGATGCGGCAACTGGTCTTTCCCTCCGGCGCACTGCTTGGTTTTCTGAATGTCAAACTGGAAATCGGCATTTTGACCGGGCTGTGCATCGTCTTCCTGACCGGCGCAAAATTCCTGCTCAGTTACATGGAAAAACTCGCCATCCGCGAAGGACGCCTGACCGAAAGCCGAAGATAACAAACCTGCAACCTGTAACCTTGAACCCATCATGAACCGTACCGAATCCTCCCGCTCTTTTTTCATGGCCACCTGGCTCGGCTGGCAGATCGAATCGAACTGGACCGACCCATTCCTTTTTGCAGTTTACATGGTCATCAAGCCGCTGGCCTCCGCCGCCATCCTGGTGGTTATGTTTGGCATCATCACAAACGGCAACTTCGAGAACCCGCTCTTTCCTTATATCTATCTTGGGAATGCGTTTTACATTTACGTTGGCGCAGTCATGGCCGGCGTCTCGTGGGCTGTGATCGACGACCGCGAACATTATAAAACGCTCAAATACATGTACATCGCCCCCATTCACATCCCCTCCTACTGGCTTGGGCGCGGCGTGGCGCGCTTCCTGACCGGCTCGGTTTCGGTCATCATCACCCTGCTGGCTGGCGTGCTCTTCCTCCACCTCAAACTCGACCTCGTAGCGGTCAACTGGCCGCTTTTTATCGTTTCGTTGATCATTGGCGTCCTCATGCTGGCCATGATGGGATTGGTGCTTGCCAGTATCACCCTGCTCGTGGCGCATCACTTCTTCCTGCTGGGCGAGGCAGTGGCGGGCGCGCTCTACCTTTTTAGCGGAGCCATCTTCCCGCTCGATGTCCTGCCCGCCTGGATCCGCCCGGTCGGATTTGTCATGCCCATCACCTACTGGCTCGAACTCATGCGCCGTTCCTTGATCGGAAACATCGCCCAGACCTTTCCCACACTGGCAGGTTTCAGCAACGCCCAATTACTGGGCATCCTGACCGCGCTCACAATTGTTTTTGCCGGGCTGGCCTTTGCCACCTTCCAGGCCTGCGACAAGCGCGCCCGCGAGCGCGGCCTGATCGACATGACCACCAACTATTAAAGTGCGAGAGCCGCGGACGCCGACCGCGGCTCTCTCTTGAAAGGAGGAGAAGAGAAATCACCTTACACCCGTAACTTTATCATGCCTGCCCAAATAGTGCTTGACGGTAAACCTACGATTAACCTACGTTTGTACGACAACTAACAGGGTTGTAAAGCCGTCCCCATGCCGTCCCAGGCAGGGCAGACGCGATTGTAAAAAACCTTTGAGAAAGGACACGCCCATGGCTTCCTCCGACCTGCCAATTTATCTTGGCGGACTAAACGACACCGCCCTCGGAGATTTCCGCCTCGCCGCCTCCGACTTCGGCCTGCTTGCCGTTGAATGGGCAGACTCCCAGCCCCAGTTTGACGCGTACATCCGCAAATTCAAACGCCACGCGCAACCGAACGCCGCAAAAATCAAACCCTACGCCAGGGAACTCGGCGAATACATCAAAGGCAAACGCCGCGAATTCACCTTCCCCATCGACTGGAACTCCCTGCAACCCTTCCAGCGAAGCGCACTGCAGGCCGTCTTCGCCATCCCCTACGGCGAAACGCGCACCTATGCCGAAATCGCCGCCCAAATTGGGCACCCGAATGCGTATCGCGCCGTCGGCCGCGCCAACGCCACCAACCCCATGCCGCTCGTTATTCCCTGTCACCGCGTCATTGGCGCAGACGGAAAACTCCGCGGCTATGGCGGCGGAAATGGCTTACCGACAAAGGAATGGCTGCTAAAAATGGAAGGCGCGGTGATCGCGTAACTCAGCAAAACCAACGACCCGCCTCTTTGGTTTCGACAGGATGCGCCGTTTTCTCCTGTGACATATTTCCCACCCCTCCTGGGAAAACTTTCCTTGAACAAAATCCTCCGCCAGGGATAATAAGCGTGTAACTTGAAACGGAGGCGCAGATGTCCGAAAGGTTCTCGGTCAAATTCTGGGGCGTGCGCGGGAGTCACCCCGCGCCGGGAAAAAACACCGTCCGCTTTGGCGGGAATACGTCCTGCGTGGAAGTGCGCGCGGGACAGCATACCATCATCCTTGACGCGGGCACTGGCATCATCCCACTCGGCCAGGAACTTGCCCGCGAAAGGCGCCTCGACGCGGCCATCCTGCTCAGCCACCTCCACCACGACCACACACAAGGCTTCCCATTCTTTATTCCCGCTTATATCCCAAACGCGCAACTTCACATCTTCGGCCCAACAACCGCCGCCGAGACTCTCGACACGAATCAATCGCCGCGCACATTTCCAATTGGTTTGAACGACATGAACGCGACAAAGGACATTCGCTCCTTAAAAGAGACGGACATCCTGACTTTCGACTCGGACGGTGTAAAGGTCAACGTATCTTCGTCCGACCCTGATCCTGTTACCGTTAAAGCGTATCGTTCCCACGCCCACCCGGGCGGAGTGAACATCTATCGCATTGACCATCGCGGACGCTCGCTCGTGTACGCGACAGACATCGAGGGCTACGTCGGCGGCGACAGGAAACTGGCGGCGTTTGCCGGCGGCGCGGACTTGCTGATCCACGACGCGCAGTACAGCGAGGAACACTATCGCGGACAACTGGCCGGGTTACCGTCCACACAGGGATACGGTCATTCGACGCCCCAGATGGCTTGTGAATTGGCGAATGCCGCGGGCGTGCGCGAGTTGGCGCTGTTCCATCACGACCCGAATTATGCCGATGAAACGGTGGCAGGCCTCGAGGTCCGCGCGAGAACGTTATTTCCGAATGTCTGCGCCGCATACGAGGGATTGGTCATCCACATCGGGCAGAGCATGAACGTCTTTTCATCCTTCGCCATTGCCGGGAGGGCAGGGTAAAATATGTTGAGAATGGCTGAATTGAAGAAGGACAACACCCGCAACATTCTCTCGGACATCCAACTGTTCGAGGGCTTGACGCCCACGCAACTGGACTGGGTTGCTCATCGCGCGCATCGCCGTGTGTTTGGGACGGGGACGAATGTGCTGACCATCGAGCAACCCGGCGAGGCGGTTTACATCATTTTACACGGCACGGTGAAGATACACGTGGAGCAGGGTGGGCGCGATGTGATCCTGTCCATTTTGGGGAGCGGCGACCTGCTCGGCGAGATGAGCCTGATCGACAGTGTGGGACGATCCGCCAGCGCAGTGACTTTGGAAAACTCGCTCATGTTGTGGATGGACAAGACCACGTTCGAATACCTGCTCGACAACTTCCCATCCGTATCGCGCAACCTCGTGCGGATACTCACCTCGCGCGTACGGCTCTCCGACCAATTGATTCAAGCGCTCGCCACTCTCGATGTCTACGGACGCGTCGCGCGTCAACTGCTGGCCTTTGCCGAAAAATACGGCCGCGAAAAGGAAGGCGCACTGCAAATCAAAATCGCGTTGACCCAGGGCGACATTGCAGACCTGGTCGGCGCTTCGAGAAAGCGCGTCAACCAGGTGATGGTCTCATTCAAGGAGCAGGGATTGATCGACACAGATTCGGAGGGGCGCATCGCGATTTTGGATGCTGGGGGATTGGCGAAATATTGTCGGTAGTCTTATAGTCGCCGGCCTGCTGGTCGTGTTTTGACTAGCGGACTAGCCGGCTAATGGACTATAAGACTATAATCGGCCCATGGCCGATTTTCATTTCCAGCACCCCACCGAAATCCGTTACGGCGATCTCGACCCACAGGGGCACGTCAACAACGCCAAGCACCTGACTTACTTCGAGCAGGCGCGTGTCAACTACTTCATCCACCTGGGACTGTTCAGCACAGACCAGTCATTTCTCGAAGTGGGCGTCATGATCGCGGATGCGCACATCACGTTCCTGGCCCCCGTCTATTACGGGACGAAAGTGAAAGTGGGAGTCCGCACCGTCAAGATAGGCAACAAATCCATCACCACCGAACAGGTATTAATGGGTGCAGAGACAGGGACGGAATTCTCCAAAGCGACGATTGTCCTGGTCACATTCGACTACAAGAATCACAAGACAATTCCCGTGCCGGAAGAATGGCGCAGGAAAATCACATCATTCGAAAACATATAAGGAAACCAAAATGGCATATACCCTGTCAAAATGGAGTCTCGCCCCGCTGTATCCCGGTTATGACAGCCCCGAACTGCAGACCGCGTTCGATTTGATCGAGGAACAGGTTACGTCATTCGAGGGCGTACGCGGCAAACTCAAGCCGGATATTCCGGCGGAGCAATTCCTGGAAATCGTGCGCGCGTCCGAAGAGACCACGCGCGTCGCGAATAAACTCATTTCCTTCGCAGGGCTTTCGTTCACAGCCGATACCCAGGACCAGGCCGCGCAGTCCCTGCAATCGCGCGCGCAGCAATTCCTGGCGGAGGTCGAAAACCGCACGTTGTTTTTCAACCTGTGGTGGAAGGAACTCGACGATGTCAATGCCAGACGTTTGATGGAGACTTCAGGCGATTATCGTTATTATCTCGAAGCGATGCGTTTGTTCAAGCCGCACACGTTGAGCGAGGCGGAGGAGAAGGTGGTCAACCTGAAAAACGTGACCGGCCCCGAGGCGCTGGACACGCTCTACGATTCCATCACCAACCGTTACATCTTCAAAATGGAAGTGGACGGCGAGACGAAGGAATTGACCGAGGCCGAGTTGTATTCGTTCCGCTACAGCACAGACCCCGACGTGCGCGCCAAAAGTTACCGGGAACAATTCCGCGTCTACGCCAATGACGGGCCGATCCTCGGGCAGATGTATCAAACCCGCCTGCGCGACTGGCACAACGAGAATATTCGGTTGAGGAAGTTCAGCAGTCCCATCGCGGCGCGCAATTTGATCAATGATATTCCTGATGAAGCCGTGGAAGCCCTGCTGAATACGGCGCGCAGGAACACAAAAATCTTCCAGCGCTATTTCAAACTCAAGGCCAGATATGCGGGCGTCCCTTCGGGAAAACTTCGCCGTTATGATATTTACGCGCCCGTGGCGCGCTCCAATAAGGCCTATGAATTCGATACAGCCGCGAAAATGGTGTTCGAATCCTTTGGCGCGTTCGACCCGAAGGTGGCCGCGCTGGCTCAACGCGTCCTTGATGAAAACCGGCTGGATGGCGAGATCCGCAAAGGCAAGTGCGGCGGCGCGTTCTGCTGGTCGGTGACGCCGGAGATGACGCCCTGGGTGCTGGTCAACTACCAGGGCACTGCGCGCGAGGTTGCCACACTGGCACACGAACTCGGGCACGCGATCCACTCCATGCTGGCGTCTCATCACAGCGTGTTTACATTCCAGTCGTGCCTGCCGCTGGCGGAGACCGCGTCCACGTTCGGCGAAATGATGCTCACCGACAAATTGCTTTCAGAAGAGACCGATGAGTCTGTCCGCCGCGACATCCTCTTCAAGCAAATGGACGACGCCTATGCCACGATCATCCGCCAATCCTATTTTGCGCTGTTCGAAAAACAAGCGCATGAGATGGTGCAAAAGAATGCATCGGTGGATGAATTATGCGCCGCATATTTCGAAAATCTCAAGGAGCAATTCGGCGATTCGGTCGAACTCAGCAACGAATTCAAATGGGAATGGGTGTCCATCCCGCACATTTACCAGACGCCGTTCTACGTCTATGCGTACGCATTCGGACAATTGCTGGTTTTCTCGCTTTACCAGCAATACAAGGCGGAAGGTGAATCCTTCAAGCCGCGCTATCTCAAGATCCTGTCTGCAGGCGGATCGGAAGCCCCGGCAAAAATCCTCGGCGACGCGGGCATCGACATCCGCTCGGTAAAATTCTGGCAGGGCGGTTTCGATGTGCTGGATGGATTGGTCCGCCAGTTGGAGAATTTAAAAACCTGAGATTTGCCCCCCATCCTCACAGGGATATGGATATTAACTTCCCGCAGGATGCATGCCAGGAAATCGGAGTAAATATTGCAGGTTTTAATATGATAACGTTATACTGCATTCACCCGGTAATTGATAGCATATAACTTGAAAGCGAGGAATCGAATGAACGAAAACCAGGTCAAAGAATCGAACACAAGCATGAAAAGGTTCCAGTTTATTCTGGACATTCTCTATGTTTTTCAGGGCATCAGGGGCATTCTCCACATCCTTCTTTTCCTGGGATCCCCTCAAAAAAAGGTGATCGAAAAAGACATCGAAAGATGGCTCGAAATAATCTACCCGGGTGAACACCCCAACATTCCAGGCTGGAAGGGATTGATCTGGCTTCTCTGGCATCACCAGGAATATCGCAATCTTTTTTACTACCGTATCCATATGGAATACCGCCTGGTTAGTAGAGTGGCTCTTGAAGTGGCAAAACTGTTTTATCATCCCCGGGATACTTTGTCCCTCAAAGCCGAAACCATTGGCGAAGGCCTCTTCATTCAGCACGGATATTGCACAGGCATCGGCGGAAACATCGGCAAGAATTGCTGGATCAACCAGCACGTTGTAATCGGTTATTCCGACGAGGATAAATCTCCAACCATCGGAGACAATGTCCATATCACGGTGGGAGCCAAGGTGATTGGCGATGTCACAATCGGCGACAACTCCGTCGTCGGGGCAAATGCCGTGGTCGTCAAGAATGTCCCGCCAAATTGTACAGTCGTGGGGATTCCCGCTTATATCGTGAAACGGGACGGGAAAAAAGTAAAAGAGCCTTTATAAAAATCGCCGGTTACGGGCATAAGATCCTGGCTCACCTGTAAAGTATGCAGGTGACTGTTTGAATTTGTCGAAATCCCGCCAATTCAGCGCCGGGCAGTGATCGTGCGATGCAACCGCGCAAACTCAAGCAAATGAATCGGGTACAACAGATACCAGTATAAAAATCCGCCCAGGCCGCGCGGGGCAAAGAAAACCGTCTGGGTCAGGCAAGCCGGATTGGTCTCCTGCGGGGATTTCGCAATCCGGCCTACGCGCCATTCAATCCATTTTTCACCGGCAGGTTGTTTTTTCACGCGGACAACGACACGCTCATTTTCTTCACTGACTTCAACCTGCCAATTGGGTTTGCTTGCAATTCGCAAAACCGACCGAAACACTTCCCCCACCGCAGCATCGACCTGGGCTTCGCGATGATAGATGAAAAAACCTTCGTGCTTGAGCGTTTTGACAGGATGGTGTTCGCCATCGTCCCAGACACGCTCGATGTGGACGGGGGATAAAAAACGAAGCGCCTTGCGCGCGGCTTCATCGAAACCGACCAGTTTGACTTCGGGGAAGACCGTCAGCGCTTCGGGGTGCTTGACCACGCTGTCTGCGGACAGGCCTCCAATCAGGGCATGGGCAATCGGGCGCGGGACGGGAGTCATTAGTCCCACGCCGAACGCCATGAACCAGAGCGGAACGTATGGCAGGAGGATCATGCTCCGCTTGAGTCCACGGGCTTGCGCATATTTGAGCATGAGGTCTTTGTAATAAGTGATTTCAGGCCCGCCGATTTCAAAGATTTGCCCGCGCCCGTTGGGATTGGCCAACGCCGCGCAAAGATAGTCAATCACATTTTGAACGGCAATGGGCTGGCACTTGTTGTTAAACCACGCGGGGCCGGGAACGGTGGGAAACAACTCGGTCATGAAGCGGATCATTTCGAATGAGATACTGCCGGAACCGGCGATGACGCTTGCGCGGAATTCGGTCACCGGGACTTTGCCTTGTCTTAGCACAACGCCTGTCTCGATGCGGGAGCGCATGTGCGGCGCGATGCGTTGCCCGGGGTCGGCCAGCCCGCCCAGGTAGATGATGTGCTCGATGCCTGCATCTTCCGCCGCTTTCGCGAAGTTGCGCGCCGCCACCAGTTCGCGTTCGGTGTAGCCGCGTCCGCTCGACATGTTGTGGATGAGATAGTACGCGGTGTGGACTCCCTCCAGCGCGGGCGCGAGCGTTGACGGATCCATCACGTTACCGGGGAGGATCTCGATTTGACGGGACCAGCCGCGCCCGTCCAGCCGATGCGGGTGACGCGCCAACGCGCGGACGCGCTGGCCTGAGTCCAGCAAGCGGGGAATCAATCTGCTGGCAATATATCCCGTTGCGCCGGTTACGAGAATCAAAGGGGAATCCGTCAAAGCGTCTTCTTTCCTCTTTCTTCTTTCCTCCCAACGAAAGAGGAAAGAAGAAAGAAAGTCACTGCGTCAGCAATCGCGCCCGCGCGGCCAGCCCGTGCGTCAACCCGGCGAAGATGAATTTGTGGAACGGCCACATCGCATACCAGTAGACGAAGCCCCAGAAACCGCGCGGCGCGAAATAAGCCGTGGCAGTGAAGAGCGTTTTGCCCTGCCGCTCATCCGGGGATGGAGCCGATTGAAATTCAAGCCAGGCTTTGCCCGGCACTTTCATCTCCGCGCGCAGGCGGAGCATTCGGTTTTGTTCGACCACTTCCACGCGCCAGAAATCCAGCGCCTCGCCCACGCGCAGTTCGTCGGGATGGCGGCGGCCGCGGCGCAGGCCCACGCCGCCGATGGCTTTGTCCATCCAGCCGCGCAGGGCCCAGGCCCAGTCCCAGTACATCCAGCCGCGCGCGCCGCCGATACCCATGTACGAGCGAAAAACAAGTCCAGGCTCGAAGTCAAGGAAAACCTGGTGCCGCTCGATAAACATGCCTTCTTCAACTTTGAATTCATACGGCTTGACATCCCCGACCACGGTAACCAGCGCATCGGCCCAGGAGGTTTCCACGTCATCGCGTTGGATGCGTCCAAGCGCGAGATGGACGGCGGTCTGGAAATCAATCGGCTGGATGTGCGGAAAGAGTCTGCCTGCCGCGTCATCGCGGACGATGAGGTTGGCGCGTAGACCCTCGATGAGCGGCAACGCGACGCGCCAGTGGATTGGCGTGACCATGTGCACCCAATACGCCGAAAGACGCGGCGCGTACACAGGCGTACGGATCAACCAGCGTTTAAGCCCGCGCTCTTTGGCATATTCGAGCAGCATGTCGGCATAGGTCAGGCGCGCCGGGCCGCCGATCTCGATCACGCGGCTAATACTGTCGGGAACATCCAGCGCGGCGACAAGATAGGAAAGCACGTCGCGGATGGCAATCGGCTGTGCCTGCAAAAAATACCACGCCGGGCAGACCAAAATCGGCTCGCGCTCGGTGAGGTAACGAACCATTTCAAATAAGATCGAACCTGAGCCGACGATCATGCCGGCGCGGAATTCCGTGACCGGCACACCCCCATAGCGCAACTGGTATCCCGTTTCATGACGGGCGCGCAGATACGGGGACAGATTCGAGGTTGGGTCCACCAGTTCGCCGAGGTAGATGACACGCTCGATTTTCGCCTCTTCCGCGGCCGCGGCAAAATTGCGCGCCACTTGCAGGTCGCGTTCGGCATTGACCTTTCCACCCTGCTGGCCGTGGATGAGGTAGTACGCGACCGAAACGCCGCGAAACAGTTCCGCGGCGTGGATGGGATTGCTCATGTCACATGCGACGACCTCCACCTGTTTTGCCCACACGAACCCGGCCAGCCGCGCCGCATCGCGGACGAGACAGCGCACGCGGTAACCCGCTTCGAGGAGTTTCGGTACGAGGCGTCCGCCCACGTAGCCGGTCACGCCGGTGACAAGGATAAGCCTGGAGGATGTCATTGATGGAATTGTATCTTGATTCGGGTGCAAATAAACGAATCAACAATACAGATGACTCTACTGCAAAAACCAATTAAACACGACAGGCACAAAGGAACACAAAGGAAATGCTCTTCATTTGTTAACCGTCGTGTACTTCGTGTCCTTTGTGTTTGAAGACCTTTTTGCAGTGGACTCACAGATATTCGTGCAAATTCGTGACGCCCACGCGGGGGAAATCCGCGCAATCTCCATTCGGGCATGACGCCTGCGGGTTATTTTTTATGCTATCATGAACGGGACATGGGCGACACTTCATCCGCAACCACCCAACTCCGGAACCAGTTAACCACCCAACTCCCCCTCGCCTGGTTTTCGCTCTCGTTCCTCGCGGGCGTTGTCCTGGGGAAACTCGTCTCGTGGTCCATGATCGTGTGGTTGATCCTGTGCGGCGCGATGATTGTGACCGCCGTCCTGCTCAACGTCATCCCCAACCTCCCGGCGTTTTTACTCAATCCATTAAATTTCATCCTCCCCATTGCTCTGTTCCTCGGCGGGGCGCGCTACCAACTCCAACAGCCCGACATCGACGCGAACCACATCGCCTTTTACAACGACCGCAATTATGATATTTTCGTCACCGGCATGGTGACGGAAATGCCCGATTATCGCGACACGTACACCAATCTCCGCATCAAAGCCAGCGCGGTGGACACAGGCGACGGCGATTACCCCGTAAAAGGTTTCGCGCTGGTGCGCGTACCCGTGAATCAGGAATATCATTATGGACAGTTCATCCGCCTGCGCGGCAACCTGAAGACCCCGCCTGTCAACGAGGATTTTTCCTATCGCGATTACCTGGCGCGCGCAGACGTCTATTCATACATGACCAAAGCCGAAGCGACCCTGCTTCCCCGGGAGGGCGGCAATCCCTTTCTCAAAGCGATGTACGCGCTGAAAGAACGGTCGCTGGCGGCCATCTACCAAATCTTCCCCGATCCTGAAGCATCGCTTCTCGCGGGCATCCTGCTTGGCGTGGACACGGGCCTGCCCAAAGACATCCAGGACGCGTTCAAGAACACGGGCACGGCACACATCATCGCCATCTCCGGCTTCAACATCGCCATCATCGCGGCAATCTTCATCAGTTTGTTCAGCAAACTCTTCGGCCCGCGTCTCGGCGCAGTCTTCGCAATTGCAGGCATCGCATTTTATACGCTCCTTGTCGGAGCCGACGCGGCCGTCGTACGCGCCGCGCTGATGGGAACGTTGAGTCTCTTCGCGCGGCAGGTCGGGCGGCGCAACCTCGGCCTCAATACGCTGTCCTTTGTCGCGCTGATCATGGCCTTCGCCAACCCGCTCACCCTCTGGGATGTCGGCTTTCAACTTTCATTCTTCGCCACCCTCGGCCTCATCCTCTACGCCGAACCGCTCTCCAACCTTGCCCGCCTCGTCTTCACAAGATTCAACGTTCAGCCTTCGACAACCGAAAATATCCTTCCCTTCATCTCCGACTTCGTCCTGCTCACCCTCGCCGCGCAAATCACAACCATTCCAATCATGGCCTACCACTTCAAACGCATCTCCCTCGTCTCGTTTATCGCCAACCCCTTCATTTTGCCCGTGCAGCCCGCGGTGATGATCCTCGGCGGGCTGGCAATGTTCACCAGCCTGCTCATCCGCCCGCTCGGCCAACTCGCGGCGTGGATCACGTGGCCGTTCGCGGCATACACGATTCGCGTTGTGGAATTCTTCAACGTCAGGCAGGGCACCATTTACCTGGGAGACTTCTCCCTCTGGTTCATGCTCCTGTTCTATGGGACGCTTCTTTCCCTGACTTTTGGCTGGCCCCGTTTACAGGAATGGTTCTCCGCCCAGAGCGCGCGCATCCGCGCCGCTGCCCTTACTACAACTTTCACGCTTCTTTTCATCTGCACCATCCTGACGTGGCGCGCGGCATTCAGCGCGGGCGACGGACAATTACACGTCACATTCCTGGACGCAGGCTCGGCAAACGCAATCCTGATCCAAACTCCCTCGGGGCGAAACGTCCTAATCAACGGCGGGGCGAGCGCGTCCGAACTCTCCGACGAACTCGGACGCCGCCTTCCATTGTTCAACCGCAAACTGGACTGGCTCGTCATCGCATCGACACGCGAGGATGAACTCACGTCATTGCCGCGCGTGGTGGAACGATACACCCCGCTCGATGTGCTGTGGAGCGGCAACGTGCAGGCATCCTATTCCGCGCAACTGCTGGACGAATATTTCGCGGAAAACGGGATCCCCGTCACGCGCGCGGAAACGGGACAAAGACTGGACCTGGGCGAAGGCGCGTTTATCGAGGTGCAGGCCGAGGGGCCGCGCGGAAGCGTGCTCGTCATCCGCTATAAGGATTTTAGCGCGGCGCTTCCCATCGGCGTCAGCGAAGGGACGTGGGAGGAGTTGGAGTATGGCAACGTCATCGGCAAAGCGGACGTGCTCCTGCTTGCCGATTCGGGATTCGCGCAAACCAACCCGCCCGGCCTGTTCGAAAACCTGAACCCGCAGTTGGTGGTGCTGAGCGTGTCCGCCGGCGACCCAAACGGCATGCCCGCCGAGGAGACGCTCGAAAATCTCGAAGGCTACTCGCTTCTCCGCACCGACCGCAACGGCTGGATCGACGTGAGCACGGATGGAACGGAAATGAGGGTGGAGGTGGAGAGGCAATGAGCAATAGGAAGCGGAAATTCCCTGCGAAAAAGGTGTAATTTCCACAGAAAAAGGTTATTCCAGTATCGTTTCCACCCCTGCAATGATTGGCAAAATTATGATACCTTTTGACAGTCTCCGCCAGACTCTCGCGGCTACGATATGATGAAATTGTTTCAGGAGAAACCCATGAAAACCAACCCGAACAAACTCTGGATCCTGGTCATCGCGCTTGGCTGGCTGTTCGACTTCCTCTTTTGGAAGCAGGCCCCGGGCATAAACTTTGCCGTCTTTGCCGCGCTCTGCCTGGCAGGGACATTCTACATGCTGCTCGGCGACGGCCTGCGCCCGAACCGCAACAGCCTGCTCCTGCTTCCACTTTTTGGATTCTTCGCGGTCGTCACCTTCGTCCGCGCCGAACCGATGACCGCCTTCCTCGCCTACACCTTCACACTTTTTGCAATGACCGTCCTGGCAGTCACCTACCTGGGCGGAAGGTGGATTCACTATGCGGTCCCGGATTACCTGGCAAGGTTTCTCAATTTGCTCGGCAGTATGATCGCCCGCCCCATTTCATTCTCCAATGATTTTCGCAAAGCGCAGGCGGAAGCGGGAATCACCCCGCAAAAGAGAAACATCTGGCCGATTGTGCGCGGCATCGTCATCGCGCTTCCCATCGTCGCCATCTTTGCATCGCTGCTGGCGTCCGCCGATGTAATCTTCAGCCAGAAACTTGCGGATTTTGTCGAACTCTTCAACCTTGAAAAACTTCCCGAATACATCTTTCGCCTCATCTACATCCTGGTCATTGGTTACGCGCTTGCAGGCGTCGTCCTGCACGCCGCATCCCAGTCCGGGGACGAAAAACTGGTCGGCGAGGACAAGCCGTTCATTCCGCCCTTTCTCGGCTTCATCGAATCGGCCATCATCCTCGGAAGCGTCGTCACGCTCTTCGCCGCGTTTGTCACGATCCAATTCCAATATTTCTTCGGCGGCCAGGCCAACATCCACATTGACGGTTACACCTATGCCGAATATGCGCGGCGCGGCTTCGGCGAACTCGTCACCGTGGCCTTTTTTGCGCTTCTCATGCTCCTGACCCTCAGCGCAATCACAAAACGCGAAACTGAAACACAGCGCCGCGTATTCTCCTCGCTTGGCGTGGCGCTCGTCGTCCTCTTATTGATCATGCTTTTTTCAGCCTATCAACGCCTTATTTTGTATGAAACCGTATATGGGTTCTCCCGTCTCCGCACCTATACACACGTCTTCCTCGTCTGGATCGGACTGCTCCTGCTTGCGACCATCGTTCTTGAAATCCTCCGCAGGGAACGGCTGTTTGCAATGGCCGCAGTCATTGCATCGCTCGGCTTCGGCATGTCCCTGCCCATTCTCAACGTGGATGGATTCATCGTCCGGCAAAATATCCAGCGCGAAATCCATGCAGGCAAAAACGCCGATGTGGTCGACCTCGACACACAATATTTCACCAACCTGTCGGACGACGCCGTTCCCGTGCTGGTGTCTGCGCTTCAGACTCCGTCCCTGCCCGCCGCCGTTAAAGACAAGGTAGCCGCGTCCCTGGCCTGCATCCGTTATAACCGCGGGCAGGACAGCCGCGAACCCGACTGGCGCTCCTTCCACATCTCGCGCTTCACCGCAGACCGGGCGCTCGCCTCCGTCAGGAAAACACTCAATGGTTACATCATCTCCAATACGGGGTGGCCGATCACCGTCACCACGCCGGATGGAAATGAATTTCCCTGCTCATCCTATTATTACGATTAGGATGGATGAGTGATCACATGGCGCGGGCTCATCTCCCGCGCCATTTTTTATCCCCCCCCCATAAACTCATCCGTGAGTCCACTGCAAAAAGTCTTCAAACACAAAGGACACGAAGTACACGACGGTCAATAAATGAAGAGCATTTCCTTTGTGCCCTTCGTGTTTAATTGGTTTTTGCAGTAGAGTCATCCGTTAAAAATCATTGTTCCGAAAAATAGGGATTGCGAATTCACCAATTTTCCCAATTAACTTCCATGGCAACTGCCTGGAGCGCGGCAGGTGTTTTGTAAACACCGCGTTATATTCAATGACGCTCTGTCCGCCGCGCAATTTCTTGAAGGTCCCCACCCCCCCGCTGGCATGAACGAGCAAATCGTTTTTCAATCCCTCCTGCATGGCAACGACGCTCAACATCCTGTACAGACTGTCCTTCGGTGAAAGGCCGGTATCGTAACCGAACAGGGGAGCCGTCATTGCACCGTTGCGCGCAAAATATCCCATGATCGCGTTAAGTTTTCCATCGCGTCTCAGGGTGCGCAGGGTCAAAATCCCTTCCTCGCGGGCAAGTCTCAGAAATTCCCCTGTAAACTGCGGGTTGAAGCGCGAATACTTCTGCAAGTACAGCATGTTGTACAACTCCACCGCGCGCGGAAATTCATCATCTGTGAGCGTCTCACCGACAACATGACCGTTCTTTTTGGTCACGCGCACATCCTCCCTGAATTGCCTGGTCTTGCAGGCGATTTTTGGCTCCTGGTACCAGACCTGACGGCTCAAAACCATTTCATAGCCGTTCCGGCGCAAACCATCAAACAGGAGCGGATTGCGGAAGGAATCCACCGAGCGGAACACAATCGCGCGGTCTGGGAGCCACTTCGGCAATTCGGCACACAGGGCATCGATCTGCGCCGCGTTTACAGGCGGATACAGATTCGTCGAAAGCAGCCAGTTATTGACAAAGGCCACGCGGTCAATATCCGCGCGGCGAAAATACCCGGCAAGCGGGTACATGACGAGTTTGATCAAGGCTTCGAGCAGTGGATTCTTGAGACGCTGGATTTCTTCAAACCCACCGTACGAAACATAATGGCTGTAAGGCGAGCAGGTGTACGTGTTATCCGGGTGAAAATCCGTCACCGTGACGGGCAGGATGGTCCCCCCCATTTTCGCAATCATCAAGCGGGTGTTGTGGACATTTCGAATGTATTTCTGCGCGCCGTCCGTCATCATCGGCAAAAGATAACGGCGCGCGTAATCGCCGTCGGGTGTTTCAGGCCAATCGAGGGATGCGAGGGTATCGCGTGAGTAAAGTTGGGGCATCCCCATGCGGGCGTCAAACATCATGGGGTGTGTATTGCGCGAGGGTTTTTTCACAATGGGAGGGGATCATGTGAACATTTGGATGGTCCAGGTTGTACAAATGCAGGCTGGATAACGTCTCGCGATATGCCTGTCCATCGGCAAATAACAAATCGGCCATTCGGTGCGGCGGGCGGTTTTCGGTCACTGCGCGCATCAGCCACGCCGCATCCGCCACAAAGAAGAAGGGCCGCCCGCCCGCATCGCGGACGAAGAGCCCCATCTGCCCGGTTGCATGCCCGGGCAATTCCACGGCGAGGATGGATTCGTCGCCAAGCAAATCATACCCGGTCGTGAAGGGCGCATATTCAGGCGGGAGTGTCCGGGGAACGGACATATCCACCGGCGCGGAGCGTTCGTCGAAGTCGCCGGGGATGAGACCGGACATATAGGCTTTCGAAACAGACCCAAGTCCGCGCGTGAGGCGGAGTTTGTCAAAGGCGTGAGGCAGGTGGACAAAGCGCGCCCGGTCGAAGTCCGCCAGCGCGCAGATGTGGTCCGCGTGAAAATGCGAAATGAAGATGTGGGAAATATCGCGGGGACGAATATTGAAGTCCGCAAGTTGGCTGGTCGCAAGATCGGATTCGCGGAGGGTAACAGGCGTCATCCAGCGATAAAGGCGGTTGGGAAAGGTTTTGGTTTCGTCGAAGAAACGCCGCGAATAACCCGTATCGAAAAGCATCGGCCCGAAACGCGGATGTTCGAGCAGGGCAAACATCGCAGGGAAACGGATGTTCCGCCATGCCCCGCCTTGAATGGCGATGTGTTCGGGAGAAGTACAATAGCCTGCATGGAGAATGGTGATTTTCATTTGGCCTTCCACCAATAAATAAAATGTTGAAATCCCTCCTCCAGCGAAATGCGCGGACGGTATCCGAGGTCGCGCTGTGCCGCTGAAATATCGAGCGTGGCGCTGTTGGCAAGCACGCTGACCGAGTAACGCGTGAGCGGCGGTTCAGGTTGATTGGGGAGCATACGATAAATGGATTCGAGAATCCCGGCAATGGCATCCGCGGTTCGGTAGGGAATGTGTTTTTGCGGGAAAGGCAGATCGAGCGCGTTTGCAACCTTCCTCACCATGTCCCACAGAATGACCGGTTCGCCGTTGGTGATGTTGTATTTTTTGCCAAGCGTATTGTGCGGCGATTCAGCGCACAATAACAGCGCATCCACCACATTCTCCACATACGTCAGGTCGGCGATATTCCTGCCATCGCCGATGATTCGCAGGCGGCCTTTCCCCAAGGCATCGATGAGGCGCGGCAGGATGGATGTGTCGCGCGCGCCGAAAATGGCGCGCGGCCGAATGCTGATGACGGGCAGGCCGTCCGCATGAGCGCGGTCAATTTCAGCCTCTGCAAGCAGTTTGGTTCCCGTGTAGAAATTGACCGGCTTTTCGGGGAGTGGGTCTGACTCTTTGACATTCAAGCGCGGTTTGAAGCGAAAATAAATGCTTGGCGTCGAGACATGGACAAG
>Ga0172375_10003910_pt1 | contig 22370 bp, 8 predicted proteins | sample LakKiv1m_FD_114537 | JGI IMG/M metagenome (GOLD analysis project Ga0172375, IMG submission 114537) | Freshwater microbial communities from Kabuno Bay, South-Kivu, Congo - kab_092012_11.1m | ecosystem: Environmental > Aquatic > Freshwater > Lake | place: Democratic Republic of the Congo... | reverse complement strand
CTGCGGCGTCACCGCGCCCAATTCCGACGTGCTGGCGAAGTTCAACCCGGCGACGAAACTGTTCGAGCCGCTGGACTACCGCCCGGTGGCCGAGCCCTTCGAGGTAAAGGTGCACCGCTCGCTCGAGTTGGCATCCGACGGCACCGTCTACGGCGCCACCTCCTGCCTCTACAGCCTGCACGAGCGGCTGCGGGCGCCCGGCGGCGGCATCTTCCGCGTCAAACCTGGCGGGCAGCCGGAAAAGCTGGCAGTGCCGGTGAAGCACGACTATATCCAGACCATTACGCTCGATGACGAGCGCAAGCTCATCTACGGGCTGGCCTACCCGGTATTCAAGTTTTTCGTCTACCATATCGAAACCGGCGAAGTGGAGGATTACGATTACGTCGGCTCCATCACCCACATCTCCGCCATCGACGATGACGGTTGCTTCTGGAGCACGTGGGATTCGTCCAATCATCACTTCTTCAAATATAACCCGGACGGGCGGGAGATCACCTTCTACCACCACGGTCTGCCCAACGCCCGCCAGGAGTCGAACATGATGTATCCCGGCGCCGGCCCGGTGGATTGCATGATAAACGGCGGCGACGGCTACCTCTACATCGGCACCACCGGCGGCTCCCTCTGCCGGCTCGATCCGAAGACGGCGGAAGTCACCTACCTGGGCAAACCGGCCGCTACCACGCGCATGCCCGGCCTGATGGTCTGGCACGACAGCCTGCTCCTCGGCGCCGCCGGCGACAATGAAGGCGGCTGCGTCTTCGCCTATGATCGAGAGACCCACGCCTTCCACTACCTCGGCTCGATTCACGACGCGGAAGCCAACCTGACCCTCTTCCGCGTCCACGACATGCGCCTGGCGAGCAGGAACCTGGCCTACGTGGCGGAGACCGATGTTCCGGGGCGGTCGGGGTATTTGTGGGAGTGCGAGTTGGAATTATAGCTGGGAGCGCGGACCTCCGAGTCCGCGCGAGAAGTCTTTATTCACGCGCGGACTCGGAGGTCCGCGCTCCCAAAGGAGGACGCATGGACAAGTTGAAGGGATGGCACTCCCGCGGCTATTTGCCACATTTCGACGGCGATACGATTCCACAATTCATCACATTCAGCTTAAAGGACGCCTTTCCGACAGTAAAAGTACTTGAATGGCAGGACGAGCTCGCGCTGTTATCGTTCAAGGACCGGGAGATCGAGCGAATCCGCCGTATTGAAGAATACCTGGATTGCGGACATGGCGAAGCCCTGTTGCACGATCCTCTGGTAGCGGACTCCGTTGAGAGTTCGATTCTCTACTTCGATACTTTGAAATATCAGTTGCATACCTGGGTAATCATGCCCAACCATGTCCACCTGTTGTTTACACCGTTGGAAGGCGTCTCACTGTCAAAAATCATGAAGTCCCTCAAGGAATATACCGCCAAGGAGGCAAATCGCATCCTTGGCCGCGCCGGGCAGTTCTGGCAGGTAGATTATTTTGACCGCTTTATGCGAAATGAGCAGCATTTCGCGAATACTCGTGCCTATATTGAGTATAACCCGGTGAAGGCTGGATTGTGCGCGCGGCCGGAAGACTGGCCGTGGAGCAGTGCGGTGCTACGGATGAAGTAGACGACAACACGCGGGCGGACTCAGAGGTCCGCGCTCCCAGAAAGGTTAATATGGACCCCGAAGGCGTTCGAGAAATATTCTTCGCGGAATCGGCGGTGGGGCTGGAATACGGCATTCACGCCGCCGTCAAGTCGCTGCCTTACCCGGCGCGCGCGCACGACAGCTTGTCGAAGGGGCTGCACCTGCCGCTCACGCGGAAGCTGCCGAAACGACTGGACGTGCCGCTGCAGCTTTCGCCCGGGCTGCACGCGCTGGATGCCATCGTCCTGGCGGATATCGACCCGGCCATCTTTGACGCCGACGATTTGTGGAACCTGCTGGCTTACGTGGAGGCGGGCGGCGGACTGCTGCTGATCGCGGGGCCGAACGCCTTCAACCGCGCCCAGCGCGGGTGGGGGCCCCTTGATCAGGCGCTGCCCATCTCCATCGCGTTGAAACCGCAAAAACGCACCAAGCTCTGGAATGAGGCATACCATAAAGAGGCGCCGGCGGCGCTGCCGGTGGAGCTCGTCGCGGGGCATCCGGCGCTGCGCGGGGTGAACGGGCCGTTCGGACTGACGACGACCGCGCAGGAATGCGCGCTATGCGCGGGCGCGCGGGCGCTGGCGACGGCGGGCAAGATTCCGGTCATTGCCGCCGGCGCTTACGGCCGCGGGCGGGTGATGACGGCGGCCGCCTATCCGGATGATCCGGAGAACCTGAACCCGCCGGATTCGCTCTTCTCCTCCCCCGGCTGGGCGGAGCTGCTGCCGCAGTGCCTCACCTGGCTGTTCGGGCGCGATGGCGACCTGGCGATCCGGCGCTGGGAGGCCGACCGCTCCCCCATTCCCCATGGCGAGGGCCGTGTCTTCGCGCTGGGGCTCGACCCGAAGGCCGCTGGTCCGGTGGCGGCGCGCGCGCAGATCAGCATGGCCGACCCAGGCTGGCTGGCGGCGGGACGCGAGCCGCAATACGGCGTGCCCACCGCGGCGCCGGTTGCCTTTGCCAACAATGCCGTCGGTTACCAGTTTGCCCCGTCTTCCCCCGGCCTGTGGAAAGTGCGCCTGGAGGTGAAGGGCAAGGATTGGGTCAACGCGCGCGAGATCGAGGTGGAGGTGGAGTCGGCAACCGGGCTGAAGCTGTCCATTCGCGACGGCCGTTACATTACCGCTCCCGGCTGGACGCTGCCGCTGCGGGTGGAGGCGAAGGAATCGGTCACGGTTCGCCTGGGAGCCCCACTCGCGGACTCAGAGGTCCGCGCTCCCAGCGATTTCGACCTGCCCATTCCCGACCTGGAGCCAGGCGACTATGAAGTGGTCGCCACGGCGAAAGGCGAGGAGGCGCGGCTGCGCTTCGCGGTTACGGACGAGGTACGCAGACCTGGGCTGACCTTCTCGGCGCCGGGTGGGCACGGGCGCTCCGAGGAGACCCAGCGCCGCACTCACGCTTATTACCGCGAGCGCGGCTTCAATGCCGTCGCCGGCCTGGGCAACTACCGCGAATACCTGGCGCAAAAAGATGGCATGGTGATCTGGGGTGAATATGTAGGCGCCAGTTTACTCTCCACTCACGCCTATTATGGCGAGGAAGGATCGAAACCCACCGATCCCTGCATTTTCGACCCGGCGCACGAGACGGAGCTGCGCGCCTTTCTGGAGGAACGTTTCCGGCGCTTTGTCCGCAATCCGCGCGCCACCTACCTGGAAGTGCTGGACGAGCCGCACATGACGCGCGCCAACGTCTGCTACTGCCCGCGCTGCCAGGAGGAGTTCAAGGCCAAGCACGGTTATGATATGCCCACCTGGGATGAAGCCATCGCCTCCGGCGACCGCCGCGCGAAGGATTACTTCGAGTGGGTGGTGGATTATGGCGCGCGGGCCTTCCGCATGGGCTACGATATCTGGAAATCATTCGGTCCCGGCCCGGGACTGACGCATGTGCTGTGCGCCATCGGCAGCGGCAGCATGACGGCCCGCTGTGCCATCGCCGAGGATCTGCCGTGGACTTCCAGCGCCGACCTGATCGAGTTCGACTGCTATAACTACATGTATCCGAACTGGCGCGGGTGTAAGGAGCTGATGTGGAACGAGTTCCACTACCTGTTCGGCCACTTCCGCTTCCTGTCGCTGCGGGATAAGAAGCCGCTGGGCTTTTTCATCCAGGTGACCGACCGCGACGCGCCGGTGATGCCGTGGGACCCGATCAGGGCGCCATCGGAAACGCTGTATGCCGCGCTCGGTTGCGGGGCGAAATTTTTTCACCTGATGTCGCAGGCCGGCTTCACCAGTACGCAGAACTGCCGCGAGGAGAAGTTCGCCGAGCTGGGTGAGGATATCAATAAAGTCCGCAAGGCTGCCCCACTGCTGGAGCGCGCGCAAACCCCGCGCAGCCGCGTCGCTGCCGTCTTCAACTTCCACGACCGGCTGTACCGCAGCCCGGAACCCTGGCTGCCGGAAGGCTACATCGGCCTGGGCTTCTACATGGGCGAGCACCGGCCTTACGACAACACCTGGCCGAACCACAAGGGCAACATCAACGTGGCGGAGATGCTCTTCCGCGGCTTCGGCGCGACCGACGTCATCGACCAGCGCGCGCTGCATGAGGGCGTGCTCAACGACTATCGCGGTTTTGTGCTGAACGGGGTGGATTACATCACCGACGAGGACGCGCGGGCGGTGGTCAAGTTCGTGGAGGGAGGCGGCGCGCTGATCTGCGACCACATCCCGACCCACAACACAAACGGCGAAGCGAGCACAATCCTCAAACCGCTCTTTTCCGGCGAGCCGCGGCACTTCGACAAAGACGTGACCATCACTTACAGCAATTATGGCAAAGGCCGTACGCTGCTCTTCTCCACCGACCTGAACGAGCTGTATACCGCCGCCGTCGAGCAAAAGGAAGATTATCTGCGCTATCTGGTGAAGCACACCTGCCGCGACTTCTTCGATAACGCCGGCATCCGCCCGCACGTGCGGAGCAGCAACTATGACGTTGAAACGAACGTGCTGCTGGCGCCGGAATCGGTGGTGCTGATCTCCGTCAACCATGCCGCCGAGCGCCGGCAGGCCAACGCCACCCTCTTCGCCCCGCCCGTGGAGATCGAGGCGGCGGCGGACCTGATTACGGGCCGCCCCTACCCCATCGCGAAGACGGCGGACGGCATAGCGGTGGCGCTCGACCTGGGCGATCGTGAAGGCTCCATCATCGGCCTCTTCCCCACTCTGCCGGCCGACTTATCAATTATACCCGCGGCGAAAACATTCACCCGCGGCGGCCGCCTGGCCTTCACCGTCACCCTCACTGACGCCGCCGGCAACCCGGCCATCGGCGATCACATCGTCGAGCTCACCGTCACCGACCCCGCCGGCGAGGAGCGACCCCGCTACACGGGCCGCTTCTGCGCCACCGGCGGCGAATTACACATCGACAAAGCGCTGGCCGTCAACGTCCAACCCGGCGAATGGACGGTCACCGCCTTTGAGCCGATCTCGCGGAAGGTGGCGAAGGCAATGGCGATAATAGAATAAGGTGCTGACAGCTATCGTGCACAAGGTGGAACAGACGATACGAGACGGTCCCCCTTGGATCGTGCGCGAGGCAAGCTCAGGGACAGTTCCTGCACAGGAGGATTTTCTTACCGCCTGTAGAACGGCGGGTAATAGCAAGAAGGAGGCGCTTATGCTTAAGCATCTCGTGCATTTCTCTCTATTCCTGCTGCTTGCGCTGTGCTCGCAGGCAGTCCTGTCCGCACCATCAACCGCCCACCGCTATCGCGATCTGAAGATTTACACGACCAGCGCGCCGGACGCAAAGAATCCCGCCAAAATCATCGCCGTCACGCAATTCGTCAACGAAGGCCAGGCGTCAATGACAGTGAAGGCGCGGCTGAAGCCATCACGCGCGCTGAAGATATCCGGCGGCGGCTTCTCGAAAACGCTGCCTGCCGGTAAAAACGCCAACTGGCAATGGACTTTCCTTGCGCCGGCCGGATTCACCAGCGAGACCCTGACCGGCTTCATCGATATCGACGGTAAGCGGGAGCGCGACCTTTACATCGCCGTGCTGGGGGCCGATCCCGCCGATTTCACCGACGAGCGGGTGGAGAAGATCGACGAGCGGGCGCGCGTAGTGGCAACCCATGCTCCACGAACCGCCGCGAGCATTCAGGCGGAAATGAAAGCGCTGGATACCCGGCGTCCGGCGCCTGCGCTCACGCTTGCGGCCGGCGGTGATACGGCATACGCCATCCTGGTGGAGGCGCTTCCCGCGACGCCGGAAGGCGAGGAAGCGCCGGCATACTGGCGCGCGATGCCCGGCCTTTCCTCGGCGCAGCAGAATTTGATCGAGGCGGTGGACGACCTCCGGCGCTGCATAAAAATACAGAGCGGCGCCGTGCTGCCGATCAGGGCGATGACGGCCGGTCCGGCGATTATCCTCCGCCTGACCGATCCGGGTGAGGCGGCGAAGGGCCTGCAGGATGCCTACCGCCTGCGCACCGCGGGGGGAAACGTGCTGATCGAGGCGAAGGACGCGGTAGGCCTGCGCAACGGCATTTACGGCCTGCTGACCGACCACCTCGACTGCCACTGGTATCAGCCGCGGCAGCTTGGCGAGGAGATCGTCATCCCGCCGGATAGCGCCGTGCGGTTGCCGGAGCTGGACGAGGTAAAAGGCTCGAAATGGTTTTCCGCCGCCGGCGCCTCCTGGGGAAACGGCGGGCGCTGGGATGTGCGGAATCGCGGCATTATTAACGGCGGCCGCATGACCTTCGGGCACTCGTGGTCCAATTATGTTGGAAAGAACGAATACCCTTACGAAAAATTCCCCGACTACTACGCCCGCGACCGCCAGGGCAATTTCCGCCTGTTTGAAGTACCCGGCGCCTCATCGATGAATTTCTGCTCCACCAACCCGGAGGTGATCGAGATCGTCGCCCGCAAGATCAACGCATTCTTCACCGCCAATCCGGATGCCATCGTTGCCTCGCTCGATCCCAACGACAGCGCGCCGATGTGCCTGTGCGACCGCTGCCTGGCGCTGGACAGGCAATACGGCCAGACCAGCGATGACGGCGCCAAGGCGACCGACCGGCTGCTGCACTTTTCCGGGCAGATTTACGATCGGTTGGAGCCCCAGTTCAAGGACCGTTACCTGGGCATCCTGATGTACGCGTACCAGATGGACCCGCCGGTGAGCGCGAAGCCGCACCCGCACCATGCCGGACTGATCGTTGACGAAACCCGCTTCGATCACAGCCGCCCGTGGAACGACCCCACCAGCAAGAGGAATCACGAGCTGTTCTCCCTTATCAAGGAATGGGGAAGCATCGTCAAGCAACTGGGTTATTACGATTATTACGGCATGCCCGGTTTTTACGGTCCATGGGGCATCGTGCACAAGATCCGCGAGGACATGGCCGCATTCCATGACCTGGGCGGCACTTTCCTCTTCTTCGAGGCGCAGCCGATCTTCGCCATGCAGGGCCTGAACCACTATGTCACCACCCGGCTCGAATGGAACATCGACGCCGACGTTGACCTGCTGGTGGAGGATTACCTGGTGAAATATTACGGGCCGGCGGCGGAGCCCATGCGCAAATTCTGCCGGGCCAACGAGCGCTGGTATGCGCTGGAACGGCCCGGCGCCAGCACCGTCATGCGAGTGCCGGCGCACCCGGAATTCTGGACCGAACTGGCCGGCTATCTGCGGGAAGCCCGCCAGGCCGTCGCCAACCTGCCGGCGGCGGACAGCCGCTTCGTCGACCGCGTCATGCTGATCAGCGACGGCTTCGATTATGGCCGTTTCCGCTACGATTATGACGCCCGCTTCGGCGGCTGGCGCAGCGGCCCGGTGGACCACGCCGCGGCGATCGAATTTCTGCGTGATAACAGCGCGCGTATGGCGGCGATGCAGCAAAAGTATTCAACGAGCGATACCTACTGGCCCACGCTTATACCCGCCTACTTCTGCCCGAATTACGACGGGATGATCCAGCGACATCAAGATGCGCTGAAGAAAGAATAGGTGAATCCTGGGATCGCAGGCGCGGGACGCCTGCGATCCCAGGTTATTTCCTGTCCGCCACCGTCATCCTGATCTCCGCCCCGTTGCAGCGGATTTCCGGCACATACATGGCGTGGCCGAGGACGGGCAGGGCGTGGAACTGGCCGGGCACTTCCGCGCGGAGCTGGTAGCGGATCTCCCACACCCCCTGCGGCAGGTGGTCGATGAAGAGCGCCACCTTGCGGTCGCGCAGCTCCTGGTAGATCCACGCCTGGCGACCCGTGTAGTCCTTCGCCTCGCGGTCCACCTTGCCGCCCAGCAAAGTGCGGTCGGTCGCGTCGGCGCGCAGCTCGCGGGCGTAGAGGTTCTCGCCGCTGCGCAACTGCACCGCCTCCAGCCCGGCGGGCTTCAGGTCCTCGAAGACCAGGTATTCCAGGTCGTTCTTCGCCTCGACGGTGATCACCACGTCCACGCGGTCGCCGCTGGTCACCGTGCCCTGGTCGAGCAGCGGCAGTTGATCGTATACCGTTCCCTTCAGCAGCGTGGGCCGCCCCTCGGACTTGTAATACGCGCGGCGGGCGAAGATTTCGTTGCCCGCGGGCGTCACCGGCTCCTCCAGGCTGACGAAGGACGCCCCCACGGAGAAGTAGAGCGGGCTGTCGCCGCGGTCGATGCGGCGGATGCGCACCTCGTTTTTGCCGTCCTTCAGCAATTTCCGGTCCACCGCAAAGCGGCTGGGCGCGCCCAGCGCCTCCTTCGCGGTCACCTTCTGCCGGCCCACACGCTCGCCGTTCACCAGCACCTCGTATTCCAGCTCCGGCGCCAGCTCGCCGGTAGCGCGCAGGTAATCGCACAACGCCAGCACGGCAAAGGTGGTATCGCGAGTATTGCTCCACTGCGCCCCGCGGCGGTTCTTCACCAGCCAGTTCATCGACGACTCCACCAGCGGGTTCTGCGGATCGATGGCCAGCAGCGCGCGCAGGGCAAAGGTGGTGGACTCGATGCCGCTGTCCGACCACTTCCGGTAGGCGCGGTCGGCGCCCCAGTGCGCGGTGGCGATCACCGTGGCCAGCGTCTCCTGCGGCCCTTCCATCACCACCGAGGTGTCCGGCGTTTTGTCAACCTGCACGCCGTTAACCAGGTTGCGGACCAGCGTCTGCGCCTGCTCCGGCCGGTGGTAATACTGCGCGCTCAACGCGAACATGGCGCGGGTGTAGGCGTTCAGCTCGTCGCGCTTCTCCCACAGGTTGTCGAAGGCCTTCTTCTCGAGGTCGGACATCTGCAGGGCGCCCGGCTGGCTGTTGCGGTAGGCGGCCATCGCGTGCAGCATCCACGACTGCATGTCCACCCGCTCCTCCTCCTCGACCAGATGCAGGCGCAAATAGTCTGCCCCGCGCCGCAGCGCGTCCGGCTTGACCTCTACCCCGGCGCCTTGCGCCAGCGCCATGCCCCACACCACGTAGGCGGTCATGTATTTGTCGGTCGCGCCGTCCTTCCACCAGCCCCAACCGCCGTCGCCGTGCTGGTAGTCATACAGGCGGTTCAGCCCCTGCGCGATCATCGCGTCCATGCGCGCCAGGTCCTGCTTGCCCTTCGGTTGCGTCTTATCGACGTATTCCGCCTCGATGCCGCCGAAGAGCTTGCCGGCGATATCCTCGCGCTCCAGCCCCAGGTCCCGCAGCGTCTTCGCGGCGATCACCGTGGGCAGGAAGCGGCTCATCGTCTGCTCGGTGCAGCCGTAAGGGTAGTCGATCAGGTAGGGCAGCGCGTCCAGCGCGGTGGTCGCCAGGCTCGGCGCCACCTGCACGGTCAGCTCGGTGGATTCCACCTTGCGAGCCGGCAGGTCGAGGGTAATGCGTGTATCCTTCCCCCGCACCTTCCCCGATTTCGCCAGCAGCTTCTCGACGCCGTGCTCGTAGACGGGGTAGGTCTTTTCCATGGCGTCGGCATATTCGGCATTCTTCGCTTCCACACGCAGCTTGGCCTGTCCCGCCTGTTGAATGGAAACCGCCCAATCCACGCGTGCTTCGCCGTTTGCCGGCACGGTTTTTTGTCCCAACTCGCCTTTCACGAATTTCCCGTCGATATAGAGCCCGGATACCGTAACCCCTTCCGCTTTAAGCGCGGGCATGACGGTAATCGGTTCACCGGTGTTATTGTTGATGACCCCGCTCACGGCGACCAGGTCTCCCACCACGAAGAACCGCGGCGCCTGCAGGCGCACGATGAGCGGCTGCTTCGTCCGGGCGGCGCCTTCGGCGATGCCGAACTGGTTGCCCGCCGTCGCCAGCCGCGCGGTGGCCTTCCAGCCGGTCAGCGAGTCGGGGAACTTCACCTTCACCGTCGCCTTGCCGTCCGCATCCGTCTGCACCTCCGGCCCCCAGAACACGGTCGAGCGGAAATCGCTGCGCACGGTGACGGCCGGACCTTCCATTCCACCGCCGCCGGCTTCGCCTTTCGCCTTCCCGTCCGCCAGCGAAAGCCGGTTGCCGGCCCTGAACTCCGAAATTATCTCCTTGTCTCCTACCGAACTCAAGGCTCCTGCTTCACCCAGGGGTCCTTGCGGGCCGCCGTGGCCTGGAGCAGTCGTCGCGGGTTGAGAACCCGCATAAAAAGCGCCGTTAGAGGCGAAGTAATCAGCCTGTTCAGCAACATCGCCGCGCCGCAGCTCTTTAGAGACATCCACCAGTTGCCCATCCGTCTCCGCCAACTGCGCATAGCGGCGATATTGCATAGTGCTCTGCGTGTTGACATAGTGCGACCGCTTCTCGCCGTAGAAGAACTGGCGCGGATCGCCGGCATAATCCTTCTGAATGTAGAACACCGACTCGTCCACCAGCCCCAGCGCCACCTCGGCGGCCACCGGCTTGCCGTCCGCGTCGCGCGCCGTCACCGTCAGCGTGCCCTCCTCGCGCGGCAGGTACTGCTCCTTGTCCGGCGTCACCTCCACGTTCAGGAAGTGCCCCACCGGCGGCACCACCACCTGCTTCGTATCGGTGAAGAGCTGCCGGTCGCTGACCATCTGCGCGCTCAAATAAACGTTGGGTTCGTGCCGCTCGGTGATGGGCACCTGCAGCAGCTTCACCGGTCCGGTAAGGTGAATGAGTTGATAGCTGTACAGGTCGTCGGACTCCATACTGAAGAGGATGTAGCGGTCGTTGGTGGGCGCGGTGAGCATGATGGCCGCCGTCTGCCCGGCGCGGAAGGTGTCCTTGTCCACGATGATCTGCAATCCGCCGGTGCGGAAGCCGATGTCCGTGCTGGCGTTGGTCGCCGCCCAGACGGTGGTGCTGGCCGTCACCGGGTCGCCATCGCGGTCCTCGCTGTACCAGTCCACCTGGTAATAGCCGTCGCGCTCCGGGGTGAAGACCAGCTCCGCCTTGCCCTCCGCGTCGGTCTTCACCGCGCGCTCCAGCACCTTCTCCGTTTCATATCCCCGCCGCTTCAGCCGCCAGGGCACGTCGTCGCCGGGCGGCGGGGGGAAGCCGCCCAACCCGCGCAGCCGCTCGAGCTCGGCGCCGGTTACGTCCTTGCCCGCCGGGCTCATCCACACTTCGCGCCAGGTGTTGCGGGTGACCGTCACCTTGCCTTCCGCCCGCACCGGCCCGTCGTTGGCGTCCTTCGCCTCGAAATTGACCGTCACCTTATCCTGCGGGCGGTAAAGGTTGTGCTCCGGCGTGGCATTGACGGCATACAGGCGCTGTGACACGCGCACGCTGTCCGCCCCCACGATCTCACGGCGCGAGGCGTCGGTCACCCGCGCCTCGATGGTGTATTCCAGGTCCGACCCCGACTGCGGCGAGTCGAAGGTGAGCGTCGCCTTGCCGGCAGCGTCGGTCTTCAATGTCTCTCGCTTGACGATCGAGCCGCGATAGCCGTAGTTGTAGGAACGCTGGTCATCGTAATACCAGCCGAATTCGCGCTTCGTCGTCCAGATGCGGGAGGTGGATCGCTGGTAGACCAGCACCTCGGCGGTGGCGTCGGCAACCGGGCCGCCGAAGTAGTAGTCGGCCTGTACCGTCACCTCCACCTTCTCGCCCAGCTTGAAGGCTTTGCGCCTGCCATCCTCCTCCGGCGTCTTCACGCTCACCTTGAATTCAGGCAGCTTGTATTCCTCCAGGCGGAAGAGCACGGCGTTGCCGACCCCTCCCTGCTCCGGAACGCGGAAGTTTACCCGATATTCGCCCAGCGGCATCTTTTCCGTCACCTCCAGCTCGGCCCAGCCGCTGCCGAAGGCGTTCAGCGTCACCTTATCGGTCTTCACCTTCGTGCCGCGTGGATCGGTGATCTCGTATTCGACGACCTGCCCGGCGGGAGTGGTGTAAACGCCGCCGGCATACCCGCGGGCGGTGAATTTCCACTGCACCTGCTCGCCCGGGCGATAGGCGGGGCGGTCGGTATAGGCATAAATGCGCCAGCGGGCCTGCTGGCGGTTCGAGTTGCCGCTGCCCGTCACGAATGCCTGGCGTTCGCCAACGGTGACGGCGGAGAAGAGCATTTTGTTCTCCTCGCGGTCGCGCAGGTCGAAGTGCGCCAGGCCGTCCTGATCGGTTTGTTTCGTCAACCGGCGCCAGTCATAACGGCCATCACCAACATAGATGCCCTCCCACAGCGACACCCGCGCGTCCGGCAGCGGAGAGCCGTCCCGCACGTCGCAGGCATAAACCAGCGCCTGCCTGTTCACCGCCTTCAGCACGGCGCTCGCGTCGGAGACGAGTACCAGCTCGCGACTATTCGCGCCGCCGCCCGTCGCCGCCAGCAGGTAGGCGCCCGGCTGCAGCTTGTCGTCCAGCTTCAGCGTCATGCCGCCGGGAACGTAATCGCCCTTGTCGCCGGTCTCCTTCGACCATTCCGCCACCCTTTCCAGCGGCGCCGGGTCGATGGTCCGCAGCCACTGGTCGCTTCCCGACTCATTGGTGAAGTTGACGTCCTTCGTCAGATCGGTGCGGTACAGCGCGAAGTCGATGCGCTTCACGTTGCGCCAGTTGGCGTTGTATTGAATCTCCGAATCCGGCAAGAAGATGTTGGAGACGCTCACCCCCACCACCGGCCCGGTAATCTCCGCCACGCGGCTCTTCGCCTGGTCGTAGTAGCGGGTTTCGCCCTGCTTGAATTCTTCCAGCAGGCGGCGGTACAGCGCCAGCGCCTTCACGTAGTCCGGCTTCTGCACCCATTGCGCCGGCTGCCGTTGCGCAAAATCGGCCTGTTGCGCGGGGCTCACCCGCTCCATCGGTCCCTGCCGCATGGTCCATTCCGCGTAGGCGAAGAGAGCGTCGTCGTACCACTCCGTCTCCCTGCCGCCCAGCAATGCCGCCTCGAACTCGGCGGGTATGCGGCGGCGCTGGGCGATATCGCCACCATTGCGCTGTAGCCATAGGGCGAGCAGGAAGTGGGCGCGCGACTGATCTTGCGGAGTCACCGCGATCTTCACCGCGTTCTCCAGCACCTGTTGCGGGATGTTGTTGCCGTAGTAGTTGTATTCCCAGGCGTCGCGATCGTTCATCCACGATGGACGGCTTGCTGTCCACACGATATGCAGGTAGCGGACGCGCGCCGTCTCGATATCTTTAGTGCCCGCCCACCAGTCCAGCGCCTGCTGGTAATACTGCCAGCCCTGTCCCCAGTTCTGCGAGTTTCGCCGGTCCCACCAGAAGTCGCCCAGCGACTCGGCCGCTTCCGCCCAGACGCGGTCACGGTCCACCTCGCGCTCCACTTTCTGCAGCGCCTCCAGCTCCTTGCGCGCCTGGTCGTATTTAGTATTGTCCGGATTCTCCGACCCGGCGGTCGCGCGCCACAGCGTGTCCGCCAGCCGGAAGCGCACCCAGCGCTCCTCCTCCGGCGCCAGCTTCAGCTTTTGCGCTTTCTCATAAGCTTCGCGGGCCAGCGCGTAGGACTTCTCGGCGTAAAGGCGCTCGCCCTCGTCCCGCAGTTGCTCGTACCCCGGCTGCTGCGCGCGCAGCGGCCCCGGACGGTACAGGACGACAAGGGTGGAAATCATCGCCAGCGCGAGGGTGGCGGCAATAATCAGGCGGGTCTTCATCGAAACCTCCAGTGTCGTGCGGATAGCGATCTGCGAGTTAGACGGACGCCGGCGCGGAAATGTTCCCGGCTCGCTGTAAATTATTATACGACATCCGAGGGGGAAACGTTACAACCGTCGTCCCGTCACCGATATCTGGTGGATGGTTACTTGGAAGACGACAAGGAGCAGGAGGAGCAGCGAGAAAAGCACGATCGTGACGGCGATGGTATCTTCCGGAATCCATATAAATTCAGTCAGAGCGGGCTTAAACAGCATATCATCTGTCATATTGAAGGAAGGATCGAGAATACCCAACTGAATAGCCTCTCCCACCCAGGCAATGAATGTAAAGACGAAAATGCCGAACGCCGGCGCAAGCCAGCTCACCCAGCGCAATATCGGTGAAGGCGAGGCATGCTGCCACTTTCGGTAGACAGTAGTTATTGCAGCGGAACAAGGCCAGGCCAGCAGGCAGGCAGCGATCACCGGAGGCAGCAGCAGATTGATTCGCAGCAGCATGATAGTGCACCAGCATCCGGCGAGGAGAAAGGCGGTAGCACGCGCTGATGTCATCGAGGGAAAAAGCGCCGAGCAGCACAATGCCAACATGCCGGCGCCCAGCAGCGTCACGAGCAGGTAAGCCATCTGCAGCAGGAGCATCTGCTCATGGAGCGCAGTCCGCATCTCGGGTGACGGCACCATCGCCATGAACAGGAACAACGCGATGACCAGCGTGGTCGCCGGTACTTCACAGGATACGAGCAGCTTGCCCCCAGCGATCTCGGCGGGAGAGAGTCGGGAGAGTAATAAAAGATCCAGTGTGCCTGCCTCTCGCTCGCGTGTAATCGCATCGGCAACATGCGGCACAATCAGCAGCAGACCAAGCAGCATGACGCCGGCCAGCGAAAACGCTTCTCCCCCGGTAGAGAAGACGAGATCATACAGCCATTGCAATGTCAGCAGAAAGAAGGCGATCGTCAGCAACCATGCCAGCCACCGCCAAGCCTGCCGTTGCAATGCCCGCCGTTCTTTATGCATCACCGCCAGCAGACCGTCGAACCGTGATGCAGCACGGCAAAAGGCTTCCTCGGTATTGGCTCTCAGTTGCATGGTATTACAAGTATACGGCAGACCGTGGTTTGGCGGGAAGTAGTGTTCAGCTCGGAGAGCATCTACTCCTCCACCGGCTTCGGGTTGCAGCTCCTGCACCCGGTAGCGCTTCATCTCGGGAGAGCCCATCTCCTGTAGGCACTCGTTCCAATCCTTCATGCCGCCGTAGGGATGGAAGCGGGAAGGGACGCCGCCGATATTGGTTAGCGGTGTAATCGATATTCTCATTCTGGAAGGAGGCGAGAGCCCCGCCTGTCTATAGGCAAGCTGTAGAAGCATAGTCTCGCAATTCCACACCTTGCCTATAAACAGGCGGGGCTCTCGCACCCTTCCAGACTGTGAATGTAGCTTCCACACCTGGACGATAATTCGGACCCCGACCGCTTCCCTATCACAGAAAAGCCTTCATCAATCCAAATCCAAAATCCAAAATCTAAAATCCAAAATTTAGTAGGGTCCGCGAATATACTGCGCCACGTTCAGCGCATAAAATTCGCGCAGCTTCGCGTGGGTCTCCGCGCCCAGCGGGGGCAGCTCGCTCGGTTTGACGTTGCGGGTTATCTGCTCCGGCTTGCTGGCGCCGGGGATGATGGCGCTCACCGCGTCGTGGTCGAGGATCCAGCGCAGCGCCCAGTCGGCCATCTCCCAGCCCGGCGAGACGAATATCTTCAGCGCGTCGGTCAGCTCCACCGCCTTCGCGAAGGGGAGGCCGGCGAAGGTCTCGCCCACGTTGAAGGCCTTGCCGTCGCGGTTGTAATTACGGTGGTCGTTCTCCGGGAAGGTGGTGTCCCACGTGTATTTGCCGGCGAGCAGCCCGCTGGCGAGGGGGAGGCGCACGATGATGCCCACGCCCTTCTCCTTCGCCTGGTCGAACAGCGTGCTGATCGGCTTCTGGCGGAAGACGTTGAAGATGATCTGCAGCGAGGTGAACCCCTCCTGCCGCAGGCACAGGTCCGCCTCCTCCATCGACTCGACGCTGGCGCCGAAGAAGCGGATCTTCCCTTCCTTCTTCAGCGCGCGCAGCGTCTCGAACACCTCGCCCTTGCGGAACTCCTCGGTGGGGATGCAGTGGAACTGCGTCAGGTCCAGGCAGTCCACCCGCAGGCGGCGCAGCGAGTCCTCGGTGTGCTTGCGGATGGTCTGCGGGGTGAAGTTCTCCGGCCACCCCGGCTCCGGCAGGCGCCCCAGCTTGGTGGCGACAAAGATCTTATCCTTGCGAGACTTGAGGAAGTTGCCGATGAAGGTCTCGCTTTTGCCCAGCCCGTAGACGTCCGCCGTATCGAAGAAGGTCACGCCGGCGTCCACCGCGGCCTGCAGGATGGCGAAGGCCGACTTCTCGTCCATCTCGCCCCAATCCGCCCCGCCGAGCTGCCAGCAGCCCAGCCCGACCTCGGAGACATTAACGCCGGTATTGCCAAAGGCGCGCAGTTTCATGGTTATGTTCTCCCGAAGAAAGATCTATCGGCAATTAAGATACCAATTCGGCGGTGAAGTGACAAGCAAAGAGGCAATCGTCACTTTTCCGTCGGCAACACTATCCCCTGCATGATGATGCGTTGGCAGGTAACGAAAACGATGAGCGTGGGGATGGAGGCCAGCACGAAGGCGGCGAACTTCACCGGCTGCGACGCCCAGCTCATCTGCTGCAGGAAGACCATCACCGTCCACATCTTCGGATCCGGGCAGAGCAGGAAGGCAAAGGCGAAGGCGGAATAGGCCGCGATGAAGGTGCCCAGCGCCAGATAAGCGAGGAACGGCTTCACCAGCGGCATGGTCACCCGCCGGAAGATGGTCATCTCCCCTGCCCCATCCAGCACCGCCGCCTCATACAGGTCCTGCGGCAGGCCGTCGAACATGCCCTTGAGCAGGAAGATGCTGAAGCCGCTCGCCATGCCGGGAAGCACCAGCGCCCAGTAGGTATTCAGCATGTGCAGGTTCTTCAATATGAGGAAGTTGGGGATCATGGCGATCTCCGCCGGAAAGGCCATGGTCGCCAGCAGGAAAAGCAGCACCTTGTTCGTCGCCTTGAGCTTGAAGCGTGAGAGGGCGTAGGCGGTGACCGGGTTGATGGTCAGCGTGAAGAACAGCGCCAGCAGGATGTAGACCGCCGTGTTGAAGAATGACCGCCCGTGCAGCAGCAGGAAATTGGCCACCGTGCGGTAATTGCGGGTGATGAACTCCCAGCGGATCGCCCCGCGATGGCTTTCCACCTCGGCTATCATCACCTTGACGGTCGGCAGGTAGATAGCCGGCCAGTCGCGATATTCAGTGCCGTAACTCCGGTTAACCGCCGCGAGGCTGCCGTACTTTTCCTGCAGGAAATCGCGATATCGCTGCTCCGTGCTGTCGATACTGATAGCTTCGGCCGGCGCCCGCATAGTGATAAAATCGTTCCACTCGGCCAGGGCAATGCCATCCTCCAGGTTTGCTTTCTCCGGCAGCGGTATCTCTTCGAAACGAGCAAAGGAACAGGTTTTACGCGCAGTTCGATAATAATCGGCATGAGCGCGCCGGTAATTGGCCATATCGTTCAAATAGCGATCGCGGAGAAAGCCGATCCACAACGGGCGAGCCGATGGATCGATGCGGATGAACCAGATGGGTATGTCATGCAGCGCGCAATCTGCCCAGGCGTTGACGAAGGCTTCCGGGCCGTCCGGTTTGCGCAGCGGGAAGGGGGCGGCATTGACATCCGTGTAAACCGTGCCCAGCTTTGCGTTTACATCGACTGCTTTGGTGCCCTGCTTCTGGCGCAGGTAGCGATTCCATACCGACTCGACCGGCACAGGCGCCTTCCAGGCGACGGGCTGTTCCTGCTTGAATTGCAGGAACTCCGTCAGGCGCGCGGTGTAAATCGGTTGATATTCCCGCTTTTGCCATGATTCCAACGGCGGCAACAGTTGCTCGATGTTGAGCAGCGGAGTATTGTAACTCTTCTCGATCTTCCGCAGGCTGCCATATCGAGCCAGTACGGTTTTTCTGTATTCGGTCAGCACCGGGTGGGTGCCGAACGCGGCCGGCTGCGCGGCGATTTGCGAGCCGCGGTTGACCAGGATGGTATAGTTGAACGGCAGGGTTTCGACGAAGGCATAATAATCGTCAACTTCCGTCTTCGCCGCCGCCCGCGGCAACCGGCAGATATCCTTCCGTGCATCGATGCCGGCCACCAGGGCGCCGGTAATCCCGGCCAGCTCGTCGGCCGTCAACGGGTCGTGGATGCCGCCGGCCGCCAACGCCTCCTTCACATCGACCACCAGCGTAAGCCGGTCGGAATAGATGCCGGCGCGCTGCAGCTCGCCGACCAGCTCGACCGCGATCCGGCGGTAATCCAGCGCGCCGTCTTTATGATAATCTCCATCCAGCGCGGCGACCGTCCGCTTTGCAACGCGGGCGATGTCCTGTCCGGTATAGGGGAAGCAAACTTCCTGCATCTTGGCGGGATTAGCGCGCGCGACTTCCTTGAACATATCCAGGTCATAGTTCGTCTGCTGCTCGAGGTACTTGAGCTCGAGCATGCGCAAGTCCGTCCAGTAGCGGGGAAACATCTCGCGCAGCTCGAACTCTTCGCCGTCCACTTTACTCTTGAAGGAGTTAGATAGCATCACCAGGAAAGGCACCACCATGCTGACGCCGCCGACGATGAGCAAGCCGTACATCACCAGAAAGGCGAAGCGAGAGGACCAGGACTTTCGACCTATCTTTGAAATTAGCGGCATGTATTTCCCCTAATCACTTTTAACCAGGCGGAACTGCACCTTGGACAGGTAGCGCAACTGGAACATGGTGAAGCCGATCAGCAGCGAGGCGAGAATCCACCCCATCGCGGTGGCATAACCATAACGCAAGTACATGAAGGCGGTCTGCCAGAGCTCCAGTCCCAACACCTTCGTCGTGCCCGCCGGCCCGCCGCCGGTCATGACGAGGATCGGCTCGAAGGACTTCATCGCCCCCACGCAAGCGCCGACGAAGTTGATAATGAGCAGCGGCTTCAGATAGGGAATGACGATTGCGCGCAGCTTGGCGAAGAAACCGGCGCCATCCACGTCCGCCGCCTCGTAATATTCGGCGGGGATCTGCTGCAGCGCCGCCAGGTAGATAATGCTCCCCGGTCCGATCGCCATCCACACCACCGGCACGATAACCCAGAATATCGCCAGCATCGGGTCCTGTAAAAACTTCTGCTCCGGTATGTGCAGAAACGCGAGGAACTGGTTGAGCGGGCCGTAGGGCGACGGCGTGTAAAGCTGCGTCCACAACAGCATCACCACGATCCCCGAAGTGACGGAAGGCAGGAAATAGACGATGCGGAAAAAGAGCGAGCCGCGCGGGATTTCGTTCAGCAGCAATGCCAGGATCACCGGAGTGAGGAATCCGAGCCCGAGCGACAGCACGGCAAACTCGATGGAGAGGAACAGCGCTCTCCAGAACTCCGGCGCAAATAGCACCTGGCCGAAATTCGCCAGCCCGATCCACTTGCCGCCCAGCAGCACCTGGTAGTCCTGGAAGGCGATGGCCGAACCGAAACCGAGCGGCAGATACTGGAAGACGATCACCGCGGCCAGGGCCGGCAGCATAATCGACCAGGCGATGAGCACCTGCCGACGCGCCGCGCGCGAGCGCTGGGCATCGCTCCGCAACGCCTGCCCGTAGGTTGCCATGGTATAGCGCATCAGCAAGGCGAACACCAGGAGGGAGACCAGCACCACGCCCAGCGCCCAGCCGTCGCGCTTTCGCTTCTCCCCGGCCCGCACCTTGCCCATCAGACGCTCATTGGTGCGGATCACATTCGCATGCAAGATTTGCCGGATGCCGTCGTGCCCGGAGGTCGGCAACTGGCGGACCTGCCCCCAGGCTATATCCATTTCATTATAAATCTGCTGCGCGTTTTTTCCATACGGCTCCGGGCAGCCGTCCCGCAGCGCGGACTCGAAGGTATTAATCCATCCCGGCGGCACTTCCCGCAGGTAGGAATCATAGCCGAACTTTTTCAACCAGGCGGGGTTCAGGAATTTGGCGTAGCCGCCGTCTACAAAGACCTTTGTTTTGATGCGCTTTGCTTCATCGGAGCATTGAAAGCGGATATATGCCCAGGCGGTGTCGATCTTACCCCTGTCCTTCAACGTTCCGTTGATGGCATACATGTAGGAGTTTACCTCTCCCACGCTTCTGCCGTTGGGCGCCTTGGGCACGCGCGCGAAGAGGAGCTGATTGGTATCCAGCCCGCTGGTGACCACCATGCTGCCCATGTAGCTGATGAAGCAGGCGATTTTACCCTGGTAAAATTTGCTGAAATCCTCCGTGCAAACGCCTTTGAAGAACAGCTTCTGCTGCTTCAACTCCGCGATGGTGAAGGCGGTTTTGCACCGCGGGCAGGCGACGCTGCCGCGATCGTCAGTATCGTCCGCAATCTCGAAGTGCTTCTCGCATTCCGGGCAGATGGCCCACGGCCCGTTGACCAGCTTCCAGGCAAACTGGAAGGCCGAGACGGCATGGTCGTCATCGTATCCCGCCACCCAGTCGGTTTTTTTCACATCGGTGGGCACGAGGATGTCGTTCCCCATCGACCAGAGCATCCAGCTCAAGAACCAGGTGCCCTGCAGCGTGTAGCCCCAGCGGTCCTTGCGCGGATCGGTCACTTTCAGGCACAACTGGTAGAATTGATCCCAGGTTTCCGGCGGATGCTCCAGGTACTCGCCGCAATCGGCTTCGCGCAGCGTGCTTTTGGTATACATCATGATCATGGCGATCATATCCGGCGGGATGGCGTAAACGTGCACTTTATCATCCGGGCCGCGGCGAATGGCTACTTCCTTGAGGACCGGGATGGGGAAGGCGGTGTTTATTTCCTCCAGTCCGCCCGGCGCCTTTTTCCAGGCATCGAAATATTCGTCCAGCGGCAGCAGGAAACCCTGGCGGATGAAGGTGTCGGACTGGCGGAAATTCGTTTTGAAGACATCCGGCGCGGTTCCGGCCGCCATCGACATCAGCGCATTGGTGTCGGCGGCGATGGAGGAGCCGCCTTCGCCGCCCGAACCCGGCACCTCGAGAAAGGAGAAGGGCTTCAACGTAACATTCGGATAACGCTTCATGAATTCGAAGGCGACCGCCATGTTGGCCTTGGCGCTGATGTTGTTGGCGTCGGTCAAATTCGGCAGCCCATCCACTACCAGGATGATGGGCTGGCCGCCATTCACCCTGGCCGGCATTGGCGCTCCCGCCATGGCGCCTTGCAGCGATAAAACGGCAATGAACAATACCAAAAATGGCTTCCACCATGACAAAAGCTTCATGAGATGCCCTCCAGAGCAAGCCGTGGTTCGGACCGCGAGCGAGGAAGTAGTGAGCCATATGTTTTGTTCGCCGGTTATAATACGAATACCTTTAAGCTGTAGCTGAAGGTATCTCTCCACCCATGCTGAAGTAATACCTGACAGAAACGAGTGGAGGAACGACGGATGAGAGTGTATCTGCTGGCCGGCAGCCTGCTGCTGGCGGCCATTTGCTGCAACATACCGCTGCAAGCCGCTGCCTGGATGTTGGAGGCGGAAAAGCTGGAGACGGCGGGAAGCCAGTGGACGGTGACCGAGCGGGCCGACGCTTCCGGCGGCAAGGCGCTGTTTAACACCTACTACGATGCGACGGATACCGCGGGCGGGCCGCTGGTCTTCCCCCATGCGGGGCGCTGGCGGCTGTGGGTGCGGTGCTTCAATCTGCAGGGCGCCCATGGCGAATTCCGCTGCACCGTGCGCGATATCGACGGCGCTATCATCGCGGAGAAGAAGCTGGCCGATACTCCCGCACCGGCGGCCGGCCCGCGCTGGGTCGGCATGGACGTTACCGTTCCGTGGGCGGGCGCCTTCCGCGTCGAGGTTTCGCGCGTCACTTACGCACGCGCGCCATACGACGCGCGCACCATCGACCTGATCCTTATCAGCGATGACCCCGCGCAAGATGCCGGCGCCGCGCTGGCCGCCGCAAAACCGGCGCCGGCCGCCTTTCAGCCGGCCGCGGAGGCGCTGCCGCGCGGCATGGCATACCGCTCCACCGCGCCGATGAACGACTGGCGCTTCTTCAGCGGAGCTCCGGCGGGCCGGGAGCCTTTCCGGCTGTCGGTGACGCAGACTCCCTCCGGCGACCGCGTGGGGCTAATCCGCTACGGCGGCAATGCCGAGGAGGGCTACACCTCCGGTCTGCCCAGCCTGCCGCTGGCGAGCGTCGCCTTTTCCGCGCTGCCCGACACCTTCCCGGCGGAGACACGCGCGCAGGGGCATGTCATCGACGCCGAAGGGAAGGAAGGGACGCTGCACTCCATCTTCTACCCGGCCTTCCGGCAGTATGCGCTGGATAAATCCGCGCAGTTCGCGCGCGAGCGCCCTTCCCATGAGTTGATTGGCTGGTCGCTGACCAATGAAATGGGCGGGTATTTCGACTGGAGCGACCTGGCGCAGGCCGCGTTCCGCGCATGGCTGCGCGGGCGCTATGAATCCGTGGCAAAGCTCAACGCCGTTTGGGGCGCCGACTATGCCGACTTCACCGCCGTCGCCGCCCCGCGCAACCGCGACAACATGGCGGCCTGGATCGACTGGTGGCGATTCCACGAGGAGGAATGGGCGCGGTTCATCGGCGAGGAGGCGAAGGCCCGCCG